>Ga0316204_10000399_pt1 | contig 167097 bp, 151 predicted proteins | sample 6monrhotite_MG_2_FD_205661 | JGI IMG/M metagenome (GOLD analysis project Ga0316204, IMG submission 205661) | Microbial mat bacterial communities from mineral coupon in-situ incubated in ocean water Damariscotta River, Maine, United States -... | ecosystem: Environmental > Aquatic > Marine >... | reverse complement strand
AAGGGGGGGGGGTCAGACCGGAAGGGGGGGTCAGACCGGAAGGGGGCGTGGGGTCGACCAATGGGTCGGGGTCGGGGCAGAGGGGGTCAGACCGGAAGGGGTCGAGTTGGGGTCGACTGGACGGGGCCAGCCTCACGGGGGGGGGGGCGGGGGTCAGACCGGAAGGGGTCGTGGGGTCGACCTAGGTGGGGGTCGGGGTCAGACCGGAAGGGGGCGTGGGGTCGACCAATGGGTCGGGGTCGGGGCAGGGTGGGGGTCGGGGCAGAGGGGGTCAGACCGGAAGGGGTCGAGTTGGGGTCGACTGGACGGGGCCAGCCTCACGGGTTGGTTTTCTATCCATTTTGGCATCGCGTCCGGGGGTATCTCCCCAGAACGGCAACGAATCCGCGCCTGGCAGGCTCACACCTGCACCGTCCGACGAGGCAAACACCACAATCGGCGAGTCTGCGCAGTACGGATGCTGCAGCGTTGCCAACGAAGCCGGAAAACCTCCGATGCATTGCCAATTCATTGGGAAAACCCGACGCATTGCCGATTCGCAGGGAAAACCTGCCCAACCCCTTCCGGTCGGACCCCACCCACCTGTTTCGGGAAGCTCACACCAGAATCGTCCAACAAGGCACACACGACCATCTGCGAGTCCGCGCAGCACGGACGCTGCAGCGTTGCCAACGACGCCGGAAAACCCCAGACGCATCGCCGATTCGTCGGGAAACCCCCACCGGACCCCTACCGCTCTTGACCCTGACCCCTTCCGGTCTGACCCCTTCCGGTCTTGACCCCCTGACCCCTTCCGGTCTGACCCCTTCCGGTCTTGACCGACCCCTTCCGGTCTGACCCCTTCCGGTCTTGACCCCTTCCGGTCTTGACCCCTTCCGGTCTGACCCCCCGCTACGGCAACTGACCCCCCGCTACGGCAACTCGACGTCGAAGCGAATCGCCTCCCCCTCCCGCCGGATCCGCCTCAGCGCGATGCCCGTGACCGGGTCCACCAGCTCCGCCACCCCCAACGCACCCGGCCACGGGTCCGACCCGTCCCCGAAGTTCTCCTCGGTCGGCGGCACGGGCCGCTCGCCCAGATCGGTCCCGTGGGCCAGGTCGTCCCGACCGTCGGCCTGGAGCAACACGACCTCGCCCCCCAACACATGGGGCTCCCGCCACACCAACAGCCCATGACCAGGCAGATCGGCATGGAAGCCCCGAGGACTCCGCACCTCGAGCACCAGGTCGTGGCCCGACGCCCCCCCCGACACCCGAACGACCTCGCTGGTGGTCTCGACCGGCTGCAAGAGCACATCCTCCGCATCCGCCTCGAGGAACCGAGCGTCGGCCCACCCCATGCGCATCTTGGCCCGCGCCCGCGGATGCACCGGGAAACGGTTGACGTCGGCCCGCGGGATCCGCCCGTTCGGCCCCCACTGGCCCAACCCCATCAGCCCCCACACGCCGATGCCGTACTGGCCGTGACGGTGGTCGCCATAGCGGTCCCGCAGGCCGAAGTAGCGATGCCCGGCCTCGTGCACGTACCAGCCGATGGGCAGGTGCTCGCCCACCGTCCCGACCCCCCGCGCAGGAAGCAACACACTGCGGTCCGCGCGCCCCGGGACGAAGAGCGCCCGGGGGCCGATGCGGTCGACAGGCAAGGTGCCGGAGTGCACCACGAACAGATGGTCGATGCGGCCGTTGCCCTGAGCGTCGTGGGCCTCGACGTCGATGGCGGACGCGAACGCGCACAAGGCGAGCCGGCCCGCGGCCCCCGGGTCCTTCGGGTTCTGGTCGGCCCACCGGGCGGAGACCGTGCGCCAGTCGAGCACGGTGCCGCTCAGGGTGAACCGGCCCCCCGAGGCCTCCTGGAAGTAGGCGGCCAGGGACTCCGTCTCCCCGAAGAAGGCCTCGCGCACATCGGCCGCGGGCACGTTGGGCGGCGCATCGTCCCAGGCGAGCAGCAAGACCAGGGCCCGTTGATCCCCCATCCACGCATCGGGGTGCCGGGGGCCCATCGGAACGTCGGGCGGCTCGTAGGCGCTGCAGTCGATGGCCTCCACCGCCGGCGTGGGCCTGCACGGGCCACACCCCGCCAGCACCGTCGACCCGATGGCCACCGCTCCGAGCCAACGCCCCGCGTGCATCGGACCTCCCCACCCCACTCTACCCGGGCCGCAGGCGCCTGGTAGCCTCTGCCCATGTCCGCCCCCGTCCCCATCCCATGACCTGGCCCCTCCTCGTCCTGCTGGCCTGCGAAGCCCCCGCGCCCCCGACCGCCGTCGACCTGCTGGGGCGACCCCCATCGGAGGCCGAGGCCGCCGCCCTCGTGGGTGCCAAGCGGTTCGTGGCCATCGAGCCCGACGCCGTCCTCGCGGTGGTCGTGAGGGAGCCCGATCCGATCGTGCTGCGGGTGCCCCTGATCGACGGGCGGCTGCCGGAGCGCGAGGACCGACGGATCCCCGAGCTCATCGCGCTGTTCGGCGACGGACCCGGCGACCACGAGGGCCCCATGCCGCTCCTGGTGGAGCGGTCGGTGGCGGAAGACACGCTGCTCGCCGTGCTCCACACCGCCGCGTGGGCCAACATCGGCACCTTTCGCACGGTGCTGAGCGGGACGTCCACAGCCCCACCGCCGGCCCCGAAGCTCGGATCGATGGTCGCCGACAGCCCCCCCGACGAGAGCACCCGGCCCGACCCCTCCGTGCCCGTGCGCCTCGTGGACGACGCCTACCGAATCGACGACCGCGGAGCGACCTTCCGCGTGGAGCTCGTCGACGAAGGCACCCAGATGGCCACGTCGGACGTGCTCGCCGACCTGCTCCGCGACGCCGACAACCCCTACCTGTACCCCTCCTTCGCCGCCGCCGAGTCGAGCGCCCGGTACCCGGTGATGCCGAGCCTCGAGATGTTCGTCCTGCTCAGCAAGTCGGTCGAAGAGCGCGCCATGCTCAGGGCCTACGGCACCCACGACGACCCGGTGCGCGCCAGGCTCATCGACCTCGGTGCGGCCCACGACGAGGCCTCGGTGGCCTCGTTCTTTCAGACCGCCCAGCAGCTGCAGGCCGGCGAACAGCCCGAGGCGGCCGCCGACTTCCTCGAGGACCCAGTTCGCTCCCGCCCCCTCGGGATGTGGGCCGCCACCCCCGTGCTGCAGCGGGCCTTCGTGCGGGACCGGTGGCTGGCTCAGCCCCTGCCCAAGGCCCTGATGGAGCCCATGCGAGCCGCCCTGCAGGACGCCGACCTTCGCGCCCACGTCGACGCGGCCCGCGCCCATCAGGCCCGGTGGACCAACCCGCCGGCCAAGCCCCCCGTGGACGCAGGTGGGACCTACCTGCTGCCCCCCGCCCGCAGCCCCGAGTCCACCTTCATGGAAGGCCTCGACGACCCCTCGGCCCACGCCGGGGACGCGTTCGTGGAGGCCATCAAGGGGGGCGACGTGTCCCTGGCACCCCGGCCGGACGCCGGCCTGCACGACCGCCATGTGTGGGCGCTCGAGCCTCTCTTGGTGCCCCAGGACGGCGACCCGACCTGGAGCATCGGCTACGAGCGGCGCCTCGAGAGAGCCTTCCTGGTGGCCCTCGCGGCTCGGCGAGAGACCCAGGTGAAGGACCTGTACCTCCCGAGCATCGGCGCCTCGATGTCCGCCAAGGTCGGCCCCGATCTACGGGTGGAGCCCGTCCCCGCCCACTACCGCCGAGAGGCGGAGGTCTACGACTGGCTGCTGTCCGACCCCACCGTCGACGACCCCGAGCTGCACCGGCTCGTCGCCCTGTACCGCTCCCTCGCAGCGACCAGCGAGGTGGACCTCGGGCGGCCCGCCGATGCCTCCGCGCCCTGGGATTGGCGGGCCGAGCCGTCCCTGGCCGCCGACACGCGCCGGATGGTGCCCGTCGCCGCCGTGCCCGACGGGGTGAAGGTGTGGGCCATCCTCGGGGTCACCACCGTCGACATCGCCATCCACTACGTCGACAATCCCAAGGTGCAGCCCCTGGACCCCACCACCGACCTCGACGTGACCTTCGTGGAGCAGCGCGCGACCCTGCTCGTGCCCAAGCTCGCCGAGCTCACGGTGCCCGAGCCCCTCGACCGTGCGACCTTCCGTGCCCTCGCCGACCGGCACCCCTACGCCGCCGATCTGCGGACGGCCCTCGCAAAGGAGACCCCGTGATCATCGTCCTGCTCCGAGGCATCAACGTCGGCGGACACAAGAAACTCCCGATGGCGGACCTGCGCCGCTGGCTCGGCGAGGCCGGCCTCGGCGAGGTGAAGACCTACATCCAGTCCGGCAACGTGCTGGTGCCCGGCGACCGAGACCCGGCGGAGGTCGGCGAGGTCGTGAAGGCCACCATCGCGGCCCAGACCGGCTTCGACGTGCCCGTGGTGGCCTGCACCTCAGCGCGGTGGAAGGCTCTGCTGGCCGCCAATCCCTTCCCCGCGGGCGAAGACCGGCAGGTGCACCTGGGCCTCCCGACCGCCGACGGCCCCATCGACGAGCTCGCCGAGCTGGCGACGGCGGACTTCGGCGACGAGCGGCTCGTGGTGGGCGACGACGCCGTGTGGATGCACACGCCAAACGGCATGGGCCGGAGCAAGATGGCGGTGAAGGTCAGCCGCAAGGCCGGCGACAGGCTCACCTTCCGGAACCGACGCACCCTGGAGAAGCTCCTCGCCATGGCAGAGGGCTAGGTCGCCATCACGACCACGGCAGCACCGAGCGCCAGCAGCACCGCCCCCTGCATCCAGGTGAGCGTCTCGCCGAACCACAGCCGCCCCACCAGTGCTGCGAGCCCCATGCCCGCGGCGCGCTTCGTGCCGTCCACCACCGCCACCGACAGCCGCTCCAGCGCCAGCAACTGGGTGCCCGTGGCGATGGCGATGGCGACCACCACGACCACCATCCACCCCAGCTGTTTGCCGTCGGGACGGAGCTGCTCGCCGCGGCCCGTGGCCAGCAGCCCCAGGCTCAACAGCACCCCCACCCCTCCGGTCACGATGGCCAGGTGCACGGGCACGCCCACGTGGGCAGCGCCGAGCTTGTCGAGCACCATGGTCAGCGACCAGCACACCGCGACCCCCGCCATCATCGGCACCCCCACCTGGCCCCGCAGCTGCTGCATCGACAGCCCGCCCGCGAAGGGCAGCGCCAGGGTGCCTGCCACGATGACCCCGATGGCCGCGACGGTATGGACGGGGGGCGCCTCCCCGAGGATGGCCCAGGCCCCGAGGGTGGAGAGCGCTGGGGTCAGCGACAGCACCGGGATGGTCGTCGACAGGGGCGACACCCGCAGCGAGGCCACGAACAGCACGTTGGCGATCAGGTTGAGGCCCAGGCTCCCGAGCCCCGCCACCCAGTAGCCGTCCCAGGACGCAGGCTGCGGCTGCCACATCGCCCAGGCGACGAAGAGCGGCACAGGCCCCAGGGACAACCACGCCGCCAGCGGCACCGGCGGCGTGTCGGTGGCGAGGCGCTTGCGGAGCACGTCGTTCACCGACCACGACACCGCCGCCACCAGGTTCAACGCCCAGCCCACACCGATCATCCCCGCGGGGTATCGGTGCCTCGACGGAGGCACCATGTCCGGCATCGTCATTGGTCCGCATCCCCTCGGCCCCGAGCTCCTCCTCATCGCCGGCCCGTGCGTGCTGGAAGCGCCCGACCGCGTCCTCCGCATCGCCACGGGCATCGCCGAGGTGGCCGACGCCCTCGGCCTCCCGACGGTGTTCAAGGCGAGCTTCGACAAGGCCAACCGCACCTCCCTCCACGGCCGCCGTGGCCCTGGTCTCGACGCCGGCCTCCGCCTCCTCGAGCAGGTTCGCGCGGAGACCGGGCTGGCCCTCACCACCGACGTGCACCTCCCCGACCAGGCTGCCACCGTCGCCGAGGTGGTCGACCTGCTCCAGGTCCCCGCCTTCTTGTGCCGCCAGACCGACCTGCTCGTGGCCTGCGCCGCCACCGGCAAGCCGGTCAACGTGAAGAAGGGCCAGTTCCTGGCTCCGTCCGCCACAGCCCCCCTCGTCGAGAAGTTGGCCGCATCCGGCCCCGGCGGGGTGCTGCTCACCGAGCGGGGCAGCAGCTTCGGCCACGGCGATCTGGTGGTCGACTACCGCGGCCTCATCGAGATGCGACGCCACGCACCGGTGGTCTTCGACTGCACCCACAGCTGCCAGCAGCCCAGCGCCCTCGGAGACCGGTCCGGTGGGCACCGTGAGCTGGCCCGCCCCTTGGCCCGCGCGGCAGCAGCGGTCGGCATCGACGGCCTGTTCGTCGAGGTCCACGACGACCCCGAGAACGCCTGGTCGGATGCGGCGACCCAGCAGCCGCTGTCGGAGCTTCGCAGCCTCGTGGAGGAGGTGCTCGCCGTGCGTGCCGCCCTGCCCGCTAGTTGACGGCAGGCCCCCGCGTCAGAAGCACCGCACGAGAGTCGACGTTGATGGTCTGAACCTCCGGGGAGAGTTCGGCGAGGCAGTCCTTCCAGAACACGTGACCGCAGACCGTGAGCGGGACCTTCGAAGCGAGGATTCGAGCGGCGACGTCCGGACTCCCCCGCCGGCCCTTGGATGCATCCGGGCCTTGGTGGAGCAGCAGGACGTCTGGCTTGCCCTCGCGCACCACGTCCAGCGCGGCGAGGAAGTCCTCCTCCAGCACCCGTCCCCGCTTCTCCGGATCCCCCATGGCGTGGGAGCGGGCTCGCCGCTACCCCTTCCGCTCTGACCCCCTCAGTGGCTGAAGCCGTAGAAGTCCGGGTTCGCCAGCTCCGGCAAGCGCGCCTTCGGCAGCAGCACCGTGCGGATGGCCCACAGGTCGCGGAACACCCGGTAGGACACCGTCTTGTCGAGGTACTCCACCCCCTGCGAGCCCCCGGTGCCCACCCGACGCCCGATGAGCCGCTCCACCATGCGGGCGTGACGGTGGCGCCACACCACGATCTGCTCCTCCATCTCCACCACGAGGTCGAGCAGCAGGCGCGGCCACGAGAGCAGCGGCAGCTCCCGGTAGGACTCGATGAACAGCGCCGCCGCCCGCACCCGACGCACGCGATGCCGTTGCTCGGGGACCACGGTCTCGGCGTCGAGGAAGGCCCGCGCCGCCGCCCGCAAGGAGTCGAACCGGGTCCGCATCGCCTCGGGGTCCTGCACGTCGAGGGCCTGCATCAGCCGGGCGAGGCTGTGGTCGTACTGCCCGTCCATCCGCTCCAGGTAATCCTGGATGAACCCGTCCACGACGGCGTCGTCTCCGGGGTCGTTCGGGGAGCTGCCCTGGATGGGGGTGCGGTAGAGCCAGTCGCTCAGCACCGTGAGCATGCTGCGCTCCGCCCGCGCCGCCGCCATCCGCTCGACAGCCATGCGTCCCGCCGGGGTGTCGTGGGCCGACTCGTCGATGTGCCGCACCGGGTCGACCTTGCCGTACAGGATGCGATCGGCATCCTCGAGGCCGACCAAGATCTCGAGCTCGCGCATCTGGAAGCTCTGGAAGCCCGACGCGGGCACCAGCTTGTCGCGGAAGTCGAGGAAGCCCTGGGGCGTGAGCGTCTCCACCACCTCGAACTGCTGCACCCCGAGGCGGAGGATGGTGTTGATGCGCCGCAGGTGGTGCACCACGTGGGGGATGGTCTGCTCGTCGACCAGGGGCTGGTCGAGGTGGTCGCGGGCCAAACGGATGCTGCGCAGCACCAGCTTGAACCACAGCTCGTAGGCCTGGTGCACGACGATGAACAACGTCTCGTCAGGGAGCTGGTCCGTCTCGTCGCCTTCGACGCCGCCCTGCAGGGTGAGCAGCTGATCGAGCTGCAGGTAGTCCCAATAGGTGGGTGCCTTCGACGCCATGGCGAACCTCCGGGGCCCCGCCGCTCTAACGGGTCTCTCCCCGGGCGCCTCGACCGCTAGCCTCCCGCAGCGAAGGGCTCCCCTCTGCCCGATCGGCGCGCTACACTCCGCCCGGGAGGAAGCGGCGTGGCAGAGGGGGTGATCGGCTATCGGATCATCGGCCTCATCGGGGCCGGAGGCTTCGGCAAGGTCTACCGGGCTCGCCAGGAGTCGTCGGAGGGCTTTGCGAAAGACGTCGCGATCAAGATCCTCCACGACGACGAGCCCCGAAAGGCGCTGCTGGCCCGCTTCCGCGACGAGGCCCGCATCCTCGGCCTCATCCGCGACCGGGCCATCGTGGGCGTCGAGCCCCCCGTGAAGCTCGCCGACCGGTGGGCCGTCGTGATGGAGTGGGTCGACGGCACCTCCCTGCGCGACCTGATCGACGAGTACGGCCGCATCCCCGTGTGCGTCGCCCTCGAAGTGGTGGAAGAGGTCGCCCGCGCCCTCGACAACGCCTTCCACCAGCAGGTCGAAGGCGAGGCGCTGCAGCTCCTCCACCGCGACATCAAGCCCGACAACATCCAGGTCACCCCGTCGGGGGAGACGCGCCTGCTGGACTTCGGCATCGCCAAGGCGAACTTCGCCGGCCGAGAGACGAAGACCCGCAAGGCCTTCGGAGGCACCCCCGGGTACATCGCCCCCGAGCGCCCCGAGGGCATCGAGCAGCCCGCTGGCGACGTGTACAGCCTCGGGGTCGTCCTCTACGAAGCCGTGGTTGGCGAGCGCTCCCGCGGCGCCGTCGACATCGACGACGACGACCTGCCCCGGATCGACACCGAAGAACTCGACCTGCCGGACGACGTCACCCCCGCCATGCGCCGAGCCCTCGAGCTGTCCGCTCGCATGCGGAACGCCGACTACACCGCCCGTCCCACGGCCCGGGAGGTCGAGGAGGCGAGCCGCACCCTGCGCGCCGAGATCGGCGAAGAGCTCCTGAGAGACTGGGCTCGCGAGAACGTGTCCAACCGGCCCGAGATGGAGCCCGACGAGCGGGTGGGGGTCGTCTACGACGTCACCAGCGGCACGCCCCCGCCGGCGACCCGAAGGGACTTCGCCTCCCTTCCCCCGGTCACCGGCCAAGAAGGCGGCGCCCGCATCGCCATGGGGGGCTTGATGGCCGGGGGCCTCGGCCTCGGCATTGGCCTCGGCCTCACGGGGCTCGGCGTGGTCGCGGTCGCGCTGGCGGCCCTCTTCGTCAGCCAGGCGCCCTCCACCGTTCCCACCACCGACGAACCCGACCTCCCGGTGATGCCGGCAACCCCCGACGACCCGCCCGAGCCCGACACCCCGGCCCCCGTCGAGCCCGCCCCGGCCCCCGTCGAGCCCACCCCGGCGCCAGCAGCGCCGGCGCCCGTGGCCCCCAAGCCCACGCCGCGCCCCAAGCCGACCGAGCGGGTCATCACGCTGCCCGGCGCCACCCCCCCCGCGCCAAGCCCGGGATCGGACCCCGCCGACGCCACCCCGCAGCCAGGACGAGCCGCCGGCACCCTCGTCGTGCGGACCGTGCCCTCCGGCGCCCAGGTCAAGCGCGCCGGCCAGGTCCTGAAGGGCACGGGCAACCGCTACCAGCTGCCGGTGGGAAGCCACTCGCTCCTCTTGGTGTCTCCATCGGGCGAAGAGGCACGACTGCCTGTGAACATCCGGAAGGGAAGCGTGACCGAGATCTGCTACAGCTTCGACACCAACCGGTCCTGCGCCCCGTGAGTTGGCTCCTCGCGACAGCCTTGGCCGCCCCCATGGCCACGCCGGTGGTCCACGACGGCGGCGAGGGCGATGCCCATGTGGCGGCGGTCGTCGCTCGGTCCGGGCTGCCCCAGGACCAGCTCCGAGCGGTGCCCGTCTCCGAGGTGTTCCAGCGTCCGCCGGTCACCCTCGGCGAGGCCGTCGTGCGGCGCTGCGCGGGCATCCAGGCCACCTTCGCCGAGGCCCGGGGCGACTTCGTGCGGGCCGAGGCGAGCCTCACCGCGGAAGACGAGATGGCCACGGCCGACCACCTCGACCTCGCCGTGGCCAAGCTCGGCTGCCTCTCTGAGGTCGCCGACGGCCCCACCGCCGCCAAGGTGTTCCTCCTCCGCGGGGCCCTCGCCGCTGCCGACAAGCGCACCGAGGACGCCAAGGGCGAGCTCCGCACCGCCTTGTCCCTCGACCCCAACGCCTCCTGGCCCCCCGGCTACCCCGTGGAGGGCTCCCACGTCCTGGCCGATGTGCTGGCCGACGAAGAGCGCTTCATCCTGAAGGTCACGCCGGAGGCCACCAGCGGGCCGTGGATCGATGGACGGGACGTCGGCGCCGACGTGCCCGTGCGACGGGGGCTGCACTTGGCCCAGCACAGCGCCCGCACCGGCCTGTCGACCTCCTGGTTGGTGGTCGGCGGCGACGCCACCTGGGCCCTCCCCGATGCCCTGCCCACCTCGGCCCTCGACCGCTTCCTGCCCGCCGACGACGGCACCACCGACCCTGGCCCTGCTGCCCACGTGCTGGCAGGGTCCTTCCCCGACGCCGCCGCCGTCTACGTGTCCCACCGGGGCGGACTGTGGCTCGTCCAGCGGGTCGGCGCGGGGGTCGAGATCGTGGAGCTCACCCCGCCCGCGGCCCCCGAGCCCGAGGCCGAGCCCGACGACGGCAAGAAGAAGAAGAAGGACAAGAAGGGCAAACGCTGAGGGGTGGCGCTTCGCCCCTCAGATGGGCGCCAGACCGAAGCTCAGGGCGAAGGACGGCACGATGAGCGGGAAGCCCCCGTCGTCGGCCTTCTCCTGCTTGGTCGCGGCGGAGTCGAAGTTGGTCGTCTTCACGACGCCGTACTGGCCAATGCCCGTCTCGAGCCCCACGAAGCCGTAGCGGCTGTCGGTCCGCAGCCCGACCACGGCGTTCCAGCCGGTGCGGGTGCGCACCTCGGAGGGAAAGCCCCCCTCGGCCTTGAGGGTGTGCAGCCCCGCCCCGATGTACAGGCCACGTGCCTTGTTGTTGGGGTAGAGCCGCGCCATGCCGCCGAGCACCTGCAGGGCAGGCCTCGAGGTCTCGACGATGTCGCCATTGGTGTCGAGCTCGTCGGTGTCGTCTCCGTCCAGCGACACGAGGAAGGTGCCCGCGTAAGGGACGTAGGAGGCCTGACCCGCCACCGAGATGGCGGGTCCCACGGGGATGGGGGCCACGAGCTCCAGCTCGCCGCCGGCCACCAGGGGCACGCCCACGGCCACCCCGATGCGCACGTACTTGCGCTCGGCGTTCAACTGGAACCGCTGCCGCAGCTCGCGGGCCTTGGCCCGGTCTCGGTCGACGCCCTTTCCGGTGGCGTACATCTTCCCGAGGGTCTTGCAGGACTCGTACACCCCGTTGTTGCAGGCCTGGTCGAGGTGCCGCGAGGCGATCTCGTCGTCGAAGCTGGTGCGGCGGTCGAGGTGGACCTGCGCGAGCGACGCGCAGCCATCGCCGTAGTCCCCTTCGCAGGCGGTCTCGAGGAGCAGGTACGTGGCCTCGGGGGGCTCGCCCTTCTTGGGCAGCGACTTCTCGGCGAGCCAGTAGCAGCCTTCCGGGTCGCCGTTGTCGCAGCCGCGCTCGAGGTACACCTCCGGGGGCTGCTCCCCTTCGTAGGCGGGGTCGTGCTTCTCGGCCACGAAGGGACCCAGCTCGGAGCATGCGTGGGCGAAGCCGAGGTCGCAGGCGCGGGTGTAGGAGGTGAAGGCCAGGGGCCAGCTGTCCCGGCTGAGGGACTGGCGCTGGCCGAGACCCGAGCAGCCCTCGGGGTCGTTCAGGGCGCAGGCCTGGCCCCACAGCTTCAACGGCTCGCTCGCCTCGACCTTCTTGGCCATGCCGATGCGACGCTGGGAGGCGCCGGCCACGCAGGCCTCGCCGATGCGTCCCTCGCAGGCCCGGTCGAACAACACCAACGCGTTGCCGTAGGCGTCCGAGCGGGGCTCGTGGCGCTCGAGGAGGTAGGCCGCGCCCATGCAGGCCCGCAGCTCGCCGTCGTCGCAGGAGCCCGAGAGCTGGGCCTCGGCGCCGGCCACCCGCTCGTTGTCGATGCCCCAGCGGTCGACGTAGTCGCCGAGGGCCATGCAGCCCTGGGCGCTGCCGAGGCTGCAGCCCCGCAGGAAGGCGCCGAAGTCGTCGAGGGCGGCGGCGGGCACTTCCTTGGTCTGCAGGAGGTGGCCCAGCTCCACGCACGACGGCGCGATGGGGTTCGTCTCGTCTTCGCACTCGCGGACCGTGCGGGCCGCGAAGGCGTCCTCTCGACGCTGCAGGGCCAGCTCACAGGCCTCGGCACGGCCCAGCACGCAGGCGCGGTCGAGGGCGAGCAGGGCCTGGTCTTTCCGGTCGGCGCGGTCGAAGGCCGCCGAGAGCCCGACGCAGCCGGCCCCGACGTCTTCCAGGCGCCGCAGTCGCTGGCCCAGGGTGCCTGCGCCTTCGAGCTCGCAGGTGAGGTCGTACATGCCGATGAGGCGGTTCGACGGGACCTCGTCCTCCATCTGCTCGCGGGCGACGGACACCGAGAGGCACGCCGCCGCGTCGACGCCGTCGATGCAGTCCGACACGCGGTCGGCCTCGTTCGGGTGCTCCACCGCCTCGGCCTCGAAGCAGCCCCGGTACACCCCGCCCTTGCAGGCAATCTCCAGGTGCCGCAAGGCCTCCGCCTTCGCGCCGTCGAGGCGAGAGAGCTCGGCCAAGATCTGCCGTCCGGACGACAGGCAGGTCTCCGGCACGTTGGGGGAGCACGTGGGCAGCCGAGCCGTGCCACGGGGGAGGTCGACCGAGAGGACCTCGAGCCCCCCGGATCCGACGCGGACCAGGTGTTCCCCTGCGTCGTCGCCGAAGGGGCCGAGACGCACGGACCCGGCGAGCTGCTTCTTGGCCCAGGACTCCGGTCCCCAATCCACCGAGCCGTCGTCGATGGTCCAGGCGGCGGTGCTGACCTCCCAGAACAGCGGGGGGAGCGCCAGGGGCTCGCCGGCGTCGCCGACCTCCACCAAGGCATCCCCGTCGACAGCCCAGGCGCGCCCGTTGGCGTCGGCCACGGCCACCTGGCCCCGAGGGCCCTCCACCACGGTGCCGGCGGGGGTGGCAAAGCCCTTGGGCCACGCCAGCGTGGCGGCCGGCGTGACGAGCACCAAGGACTTGCGGCGCCCCACGATGAGCGTCTCCACGCCGTCGGGCAGCCGGAAGCGAAGCCGGAGGTCACGGGAGGGCCCGCGGGCCACCGTCGAGAGCACCGCCTCGCGGCCGTCCGCCAGCAGCAGGTCGTCGACGGCCACCAGCTCCCAGCCAGGCTCGACCCCGGCCTGAGTCAGCAGCTCCGGAAGCTCGTCGGCCAGAACGAGCGTTCCGCCTTCGCCATCGGCGAGGGGGACGTCCGGAAGCCCGGGCAAGGTGAGGGCATGGGCGAACGCGACGAGCAGCGACAGCATGCGGGTCTCCAGCGCGCGGGCCCATAACGCGGGCCTCCCGGACGGGGCCCGCCGGGGACAGATCCATCGCCAAGCTGCGACATTCCCGACCGAAAACTCTCCATTTCCGGGCTTCGCTGGTTGGAACAAAAGCTGCGAAGGGGCACCTTCGGAGGACGACCATGCTGCTGTACCTGCTCCTTGCCTGTGGGCCCGACCGCACCGCACAGCTCGAGGCGCTCCATGCCGAGGCCGCGGTCCCCGACGACGGCGCCTCGGATCCCGCGACCGACGACGACCCCGCGACCGACGACGGCCCGACGACCTCGACCGACACCACGTCGTCGCTCTCTGGGCCCTCCGCCACGACCCCGGCCGTGGAGCCGTGGTGCTGGTCCGAGCCCATCGACCCGACGGCCCCCATCGACGACCTGCAGCCGGTCAGCCACGCCAACGAGCGCGACCGTGCCTTCGAGGTGCTGCGTCGACGCTGGCCCGCGGGCCACGACCTCCTCGACGACATGGCCCACGACCCGTACATCGACGAGTTCCTCGACGGCAGCTCCTGGGGGGTCTTCCTCGACAGCATCCTCACCACGGTCCATGAGGAGACCCACGGCTGGGACTACGAGCACGCCATCTACCCGACCCGCTTCGGCTACTTCATGACGGCCGCGGAGCAGCCCTTCACCCCATGGGACGACGCCCTCCCCCGCAGCGTCATCCGGCCCCTCATCGACGACGACGCCACCTGGCTCTACGCCGACCTGTACCTGACCGGCACCCAGGGGACCTACGGCTTCACCGAGCTGTTGGACGAGGCCAACTGCTACGTCAACACCCTCGGCGCCGCGGTCGCCGTGGCGGACGGGCTTCCCTGGGGCACGTCGGCCCGGGACGGCGCGGTCGCCTTCGTGTACTACGTCGGCGTCTACCTGGACTACGCCGCGACCCACCGACCCAGCACCTACGCAGCGTGGCAAGCCGATCCCGACGTGCAGGACGTGGTGCGCACCCTGTGGCTGCGCACCCACTTCTTCCTGGCCTACGCGGACACCGACCCGGACCTCGGGGTCGAGGACCACCGCATCCGGCCGCTGATGTACGACCAACAAGGGGCCTTCGAGGACTTCCTCGGCCACCGCCTGGAGGCATCGGCCTGCTTGCCGGACGGCGCGCCGTGATCTACCGAACGCAGTCGCGGCGGTCCTTCTTCTTCTTGAGCCAGTTGGCGTTGCGCACCTGCAAGGGGGACACATCGCCCCAGCGGAAGTCGTCCTTCGGGACGTACCAAGGCTCCTTGTCGAAGACCTCGCGCCACTCCTCGGCCTTGTCGAAGGTGTAGCCGAGGCGGGCGTACATGCAGTTGCGGAGGAAGTCGACCTGCTCGCAGGTGAGGGGCTCCCGAGGCCAGGACGAGCAGTCGTCGCCGGGGCAGTCGCCGCAGGTGCCGCCCTTCCGCAGATCTCGGGAATCCTGCTCGAGGAGCAGCAGACAGTCGTCGGTGCAGATGCCGCCGGCCTGGGTCGCGGGTGCGCGGGCCGGCGCGGCGCCCGCGGCGGGGGCCGGGTCGGGGGGGGTGGCAGGGGCCATCTTCGGCGCAGGCTCGCTGCCGCTGGCACAGGCGAGGCCGACCATGGCGACCACGGCGAGGGCAAGGGCGATGGGGCTTGGGCGTCGACGCACGGCGTCCTCCGCGCACATGTTGGCGACCGGACCCCGTCACGTCAAGGGAAGGGCTTGCACAGTTCCTGCATGGATCCGCCCGGGATCCCGCACACCATCGACGTCTCCGGCCCGCGGTCCGGGGGGCATGCTGCCCGTATGCCGACGCCCCGCTGGATCCTCCTCCCCCTCCTGGCCGCCTGCCGCGCCCAAGACCCGGTCCCTCCCCCGCCCACGCCGTCCCTCGAGGGCGCCGTCCTCGGCATCGATGTGTCGTCCCACCAAGGCGTCATCGACTGGGGCGACGTGGCAGGCGACGGCGTGCGCTTCACCTTCGTCAAGGCCACCGAGGGCAAGACCTTCACCGACCCTCGCTTCGCGGCCAACTGGGCGGGGGCACGGCGCGCGGGCCTGAAGGTCGGCGCCTACCACTACTTCAGCGCCTGCCGCACCGGTGCCGAGCAAGCCCGCCACTTCCTCGCGGTCGTTCCTCCCGGGCAGGCGACCCTGCCCGCGGTCGTGGACGTGGAGCCCGACCACCGCTGCAACCGAGGCCGACGCTGGTCGATGGTCGCCGACGAGGTCGCGACGTGGCTCGATGCCGTGGAGTTGGCCACGGGCCAGCGACCGCTCCTCTACGCCTCCGACTCCGTGCACCAGACGGACCTCGCCGGGCTCGAGGCAGAGCGTTGGGTGGCCAGCTACAGCCGCGCACCGCGGGTCGCGACGTGGGGGGTGTGGCAGCACACCGAGCGAGGGCAGGTCGAGGGCATCGACGGCCCCGTGGACCGGAACCTCGCCACCGAGGCATGGTGGAGCGCCCACCGGCTGTAGCTCAGGCTGCGACGCCGACCACTCGGGCCAGCAGCTCCGCCACCACCGCATCGCGCACCGCCGGCGGGGCCTTCTCGAGGCCGTGGAACAGCAGCCACGTCTCGGCATCGTCGTCGTCGTACCAGCGACGTCGGCCCAAGCTTGGAAGGTCGAAGCCCCCTACGTGGGCATCCATGAAGCCGGGGGTCACCTCCTCGATGGCGTCCATCGCTGCGGCCACCGCCCCGTGGCGGGCATCCGGCCCCAGGAACTTCAAGCTGTCGAGACACGTGCGAAGAACTTCGTCGCTGTCGTACCACCGCATGGAACACCTCCCAATCTCCCTTCGGCATGGCGAAAGAAGACTTTTGGGGTGGAAACCGCGAGCATACGCTCCGGCTACCGGCGGTCGATCGGGTTGATGGTCATGAACGACCCGCTCTGGGTGGCCAAGACATCGGGGGCGTGGCCTGCTTCCAGGGACGCGAGCCGCGCCGACTCCCGCACCAGCCGCGACGTCAGCGCCCGCAAGACGGCCAGCCGCAGCACCGAGCCCGTGCCCGTGTGGGCGGGCGCCAGCTCGGCCCAGGCCAGCTTGTCGAGCTCCAGGAGCAGGCACTTGCTGCTCGCCAGCACCGTCGTGCGGCTCGGGTGGTCCCGCAGCATCGCCCACAGGCCGAACAGCTCGCCGGGCCCCAGGGACTCGTGGCGCACCGCGCGGTCTTCGCGGCTCGCGGTGATGACGTCGACCTGGCCCGACACCACCAGGTACATCGACGTGTTGGCCTCTCCCTGCTTGAGGAAGAAGGAACCGGCCTGAGCCTTGATGGCCTCCATGCGCTCGCCGATGCCCTCGAGGTGCCTGACCTCGGCGTTGCGGAACAGCGGGGACTTCTGCAGGGCCTTCACCGCGTTGCACCGGGCGCCCATGATGCCCCCCATGCCGATGGCGTCCGTGAGGATCTCGAAGAAGCGCTGCTTGGGCACGAAGTCTTGCATCGGGCGCCCCGTCGACAGCTGGCCCACGCGCTGACGGGCACGATCGAGGCCGTCCATCAGCAGGTTGAGGGCGTACTCCTCGATGGCCACCGACACCACGGAGCCCTCGGCCCGAAGGGCCCGGAAGCCCTCGAGGTCCAGCACCAGCAGCCGACTCGGCACCAGCGCCCGCACGGTCGTGGCCCACAGACCATCGCCGAACAGGGTCGTGAACCCGAGGGCATCCCCCTCGTTGGCCTTGCGGCGCATGCCGTTGCGCTCCGCCGACAGCTCCCCGCCCAGCACCATGATCAGCGCCGGGTGCTTCTCGCCGGCGGAGATCAGCCGCGTGCCGGCCTTGACCTCGAACACCTCGAAGTGCTCGACCGCCGCCTCGACGGCCTTGGGAGACACGCCCTCGAACACCACCGGCAAGGCATCGATGGCCTGCGCGCCAGCCTGAGAGGGCTTTCGGCCCCCGAACTCCGTGGGCAGCTCGTGACCACCGGGTTCGGTGGGCGGGGCGCCGATGCCCGTGGGCACCACGTACCCACCCGGCTCGGGGGGCCGAGGAGCCTCCGCTCGCGGGGCGGGAGGGTCCCATGTGGGGGCGGTGTCACCCGTGCCCGGCTTCAGGACACCCGGAGGGTGCAGCTGATGGACGGGGGCGGGGGCAGGGTCGGCCAGCGGGGGGAAGGTCTCGGCCTCCTCCTCCATCACCTCGAGGGCATCCTCGTCGAGCTCCTCGAGCTCCTGGCGGCGCGCCGCGGGGGGGGTGGCGTCGAACACCGGCACGTACACCGGGTCGGGAAGGACCTTGGGCACCGCCCGCTTCTTCTCGGCCGGCGCTGGAGCCGGTGGCTTCGGCGGGCGTGCGGGGGGCGCGAGCTCTGGCTCGGGCGCGGGCTTCAGGGGGGTCGCGCTACGGCCGACGGGCGCCGGGGTGGCCTCCCACTCGATGTCCCAGTTGTCGTGCCGGGCCTGCCCGTAGTCGCGGAAGTGCAGCGAGGCGCCATCGACCACCTGCACGCGGTTGAGGAGCTCGGAGCCGCCGTCGTCATTCCCCATCGGCAACCTCCGCGCTCTCGGTGCCCTGTTGACCCCAAGATCCACGCAGGTCCTCCGGAATCCACTCCGCCGTGAGCCGGTCCTCGAGAGGATCCAGCTGATCCGCGCGGTCGAGGAAGTCTTGCATGTGGTCGCCTTCGAGGACCTCGTGCTCGATCAGGTCCAGGCTCATCTCTTCGAGCAAGGTCCGGTTGCGGACCAAGATCTCCACGGACCGGCGATGGGAGTCGTCGAGGATGCGGCGCACCTCCAGCTCGATCGCTTCCTGGGTGTCCGGGGAGGCCGAGCCGCCGCCGAAGCCTGGCCCGATGCCGAAGGCGTTCTCGTTGCCTCCGCCGTAGTGGACGGCCCCGATGGCCTTGGCCATGCCGTACTCGGTGACCATCTTCCGGGCGATGTTGGTCGCCCGCTTGATGTCGTCGCTCGCCCCCGTGGTGACGTCGCCGAACACCAACTCCTCGGCCGCGCGCCCCCCGAAGAGGGTAACGATGCGGTTGAGCAGCTCGCTCTTGGTGGACGAATAGCGGTCCTCCACCGGCAGGTACATCGTGTAGCCGAGGGCGAAGCCGCGGGGGATGATGCTGATCTTCTGCACGGGGTCGGCGCCAGGGCTGGCCGCTGAGCAGATGGCGTGGCCACACTCGTGGTAGGCCGTCATTCGCTTCTCGTTCTCGGACAGGCGCCGGGACTTCTTCTCGAGCCCCGCGACGATGCGCTCGATGGCCTCGCCGATGTCCTCCATCTCCACGGCCGTCTTGTCGGCCCGGGCGGCCAGCAGCGCGGCCTCGTTGAGGATGTTGGCGAGGTCGGCACCGGCCAGGCCGGGGGTGCGTCGGGCCACCAGGGCCAGGTCGACGGCGGGGGACAGCTTGAGCTTGCGAGCGTGCACCTCGAGGACCTTCTGGCGCCCCCGAACGTCGGGACGGTCCACCAGGACCTGACGGTCGAAGCGACCCGCACGGAGCAAGGCGGGATCCAGGATCTCCGGACGGTTCGTGGCCGCCATCACGATGATGCCCTTGCGGTTGTCGAAGCCATCCAACTCGACGAGGAGCTGGTTGAGGGTCTGCTCCCGCTCTTCGTTGCCCGCCGGACCGGACATGCCGCGGCTCTTGCCGACCGCATCGAGCTCGTCGATGAAGATGATGCACGGCGCGTGCTCGACGGCGTTCTTGAACAGGTCCCGCACCCGTGCAGCCCCCACACCCACGAACATCTCCACGAAGGCCGAGCCGCTGATGCTGAAGAACGGCACGCCCGCCTCCCCCGCCACCGCACGGGCCAGGAGCGTCTTGCCGGTGCCCGGGGGCCCGACCAACAGCACGCCCTTGGGAGGCCGGCCGCCGAGGGACGTGAACTTCTCTGGGGTGGTGAGGAAGGCGATGACCTCCTGGAGCTCCTCTGCGGCCTCGTCGACCCCTGCGACATCTTCGAACGTGACGCCAGTGCCCTCTTCGGGCACCAGCTGGGCCGAGCTACGCCCGAAAGCCGCGACGCCGCGGGCCGGGCCCGACTGCCTGGAGAACAGGTACCAGAGGAAGACGATGAGCATCAGCGGCACGAAGAACATCGGCGTGAAGCCTTCTTGGCACTGGCTCGGCTGCACGGCGCGGTAGGGCACCCCGTGCTCCTCGAGCAGGGGCAGGAAGGCGACGTCTTCCACGACCACCGTCTGCACGAACTCCGGCTTTTCCTCAGAGCCCTTCTTCTTGGCCCGCACGACCTCGCCGTCGAAGACCACCTCGACGATCTGGTCCTGCTCGACGAGCTGCTTGAGCTCCGTCCAGCTGGTGCCGCCGCCAGGGAGCGTCCACGCAAAGCGCGTGGCCCACAGCAGCAGCCCCATGAACAGGATCATGGCCAACATCGGCCACCACCACTTCACGGGCTCGTTGGGTCCCTCTTCGTCGTCGCCGGCCACACGCGCTCCCGGAATGCAGCGCAGGCCATATCGCGACGAGGCCCGATCCACACCGGTCGGCGACCGACACCGGCTCCATGGGCTCGGCCGAGGCGACCGCAGAGGCCGGCGCAGCCCCGCCGAGGTCGCCGGCCTCCCCATGCAAACCTGGCCCGCTACCCTGCGACCACCGTACTGGCAGGTCCGATTCCGCTCGTCTAGAGTGGCCCATCGGTCCGCTTCGGGCTGCTCAAGCACCCGAGGCTTCCATGCTCCTCTCCGTCCTGCTCCTCCTGGCCTGCTCTGGCGACGACAGTGCCGACGCCGACGCCGCCCCCCTTGCCGACACCGACACCGACACCGACACCGACACCGACACCGACACCGACACCGACACCGACACCGACACCGGCGGCTCCGCCTCCACCGGGTCGACGGCCGCCACCGGGTCCACTGGGCCCACAGGCGTTGTCGACACCGGCCCGTCGTCCCTGATGGGCAACGCCTACCGGTTCTCGTTCGCCCAAGTCAACATCACCCAGCCGGCCGGGGTCGCAGCCCTCATTGGCGCCGTGTACAACGACCTGTTCATCGTGGAGGTGATCGACGTTCAGGGCACCGACCTCACCCTGCGCTTCGCCCTGGTGGACACAACGGGCACCCAGGACCTCTGCTACATCACCAACGACGTGGTGATGGACTTCACCGGGGACCCGACGGCGGTCGCTGGGCCCGACACCCGCTCCATCCCCCTCCCCGATGCCACGCTGGCGATGGAGCAGGCCTCGCTCCGGATCACCTTCTCCCCCACCTACGACGCCATCGTCGACGGGGGCCTGCAGGGCATGATCGACACCGTACCGCTGGTGAACCTCGTGGCCCCCGGCGGCGCCCCGGACTCCATCTGCATCCTCATGGGCGCGTTCGGCGCGACGTGCAACGCCTGCCCCGTGAGTGGTGGCGCCTTCTGCCTTCCCTACCAGTCGACCTCGGCCGGCGCGCTGCTCGACCCCGTCCTGACGGTCGTGGAGCGCACCCCCGCAGACATCGCCGCCGACCCTGCGTGCAACTGACGGCTGTGACGGCTCCTCCAGACCGGAGGCGGAGGAGCTGCGACAGCCAAGAGCCAGCGAAGTAGGGGCGGATCGGATAGCCGCGCCCACGTCTTCGAGACCCCGAGGCCCCCATGTTCCCCGCCCTCCTCCTCCTCGCCGCATGCAACGGCGACGACCCCGTCCTCGACACCGATGACACCGACGTGGTGCCGGGCACCGCGACGCGGCCCATCGTGGAGCCCGTCGACTCAGCCCGAGACACCGGCACCCGGCAGGACACCGAGCCCCCGACCGACACCGCCCCAGGGGAGCCCACCGCGGATACCGGTCCGCTCCCCATCGATACCGGCGTGCACCTCCTCGACGGCCGGGCCTTCCAGTTCAACGCCAACGCCGTCTCGGTCGATGCCGGCGGCGTCCCGATCACGCTGTACGAGCCCAACATGTTGGTCCAAGTGCTCGACGTGAACACCATCACGGGGACCGCAGAGCTGAGGGTCGCCAGCTACGACCCGAGCACCGGAGGGCAGGCCTTGTGCGCGCCCACCAGCGACGTGTCGGGGGATTTCAGCGCCGACCCGGAGTTGACCTTTGGTCCAGTGGATGGCGCGGGCGGGCTGTTCGGCAAGTACGCCCCGGTCGAGCAGGCGAGCGGCATGATCCTCTTCGACGCATCCTACGAGTCCATCGTCAACGCGCAGATGTCGGCCCTGTGGGAGATCAACGCCTTCGCCTCGTACTACTACGGCCCCGGCTACGGCTCGAACCTGTGCACCGTGCTCGGCTACTACGGGGGCGCCGGCTGCACGACCTGCCCCGTGAGTGGCTCCAGCACCTGCATGCCCGTCCACGCCACCAATGCCCAAGGCCGCTGGGACCCGTCCCTGACGCTGGTCGAGCGCACCGAAGCTGACGTGCAAGCCGACCCGTCCTGCCCCTGAGCGCACGAACGCAGCCCCCCCCCGCATTCGTGCCGCCCGGGCCGATGGTACGACACCTTCGCCCGTGAACCGATGAGGGAGGACCGATGAAACTCGTGCTGTATGGCATGTCTCGCCCCAGCCGCGCCACGCGCGTGGCCTGGGCCCTGGAGGAAGCCGGCGCGTCGTGGCGCCACGAGGTGGTCGACCCTCGAGACGAGGCCTACCGCCCCGTGAATCCGTACCACAAGGTGCCGGCCCTCTCCATCGATGGCACCGTGCTGACCGAGTCGGCCGCGTGCTGCTTGTGGGTCGCGGATGCCTACCCCGACGCCGGTCTCGCGCCCATGGCGGGCAGCCTGGCCCGGGCCGACCACGACCGCTGGGTCCACTTCGTGATCAGCGAACTCGAGCAACCCCTGTGGACGAAGGCCAAGCACACCTTCGCCCTGCCCGCCGAGCACCGCATCGACATCGGCGGCCTGAAGCCCACGCTGGCGTTCGAGTTCGACCGCGCGGCCCAGATCATCGAGACCCGCCTGGACGGCGGCGTGCACATGGTCGGCGACCAGTTCACCATCGCCGATCTGATGGTGGCCCACACCGGGATCTGGGCCATGCGGGCCGGCTTTCAGCTGCCGCCTGCCTTTGCGACGATGACCGGAACCCACGCGACCCGTCCGGCCCTGCAGCGGGCGAACACCAAGGCCCACGGCTGAGGCCTAGTCCTTGGCGCGGATGCCCGTCTCTTCTTCGAGGACCTGCAGCGCCTGCTTGTAGAGGAAGCGGGCCTGCTGCGGGTTGTCGCCGATGGAGACCATGCCCACCTTGCCGAACTCCGACAGGGCGCCGATGAGGTGGAAGACCACGCCGCGCTCGGTGGGACCGTGGAAATGCATGTCGTGGTACACGGCGATGTCGATGAGATCGGCGGGTCGGAGCCCGCGGTAGCGCTCCGACTGCAGCGTGTCGGTCGCGAAGTAGTACTTGGGCTTGCCGCTGGGTGCGTAGAACAGCCCATCGTCGAGGCTGTAGGTGCCGCCAGTGAGGAACTTCAGCGTGAGGAAGGGGTGCGTGGTGCCACCCTTCCGCAGGTTGACCTCGATGGCGTAGTGGTCCCAGCCGCCTTGGGGCGTCGGCACCGAGACGTAGTCCACCGCGAAGCGTCCGATGACGCCGTGTTCGGCGAGGACCGCCGCCACCTTGGCGCCGCTCTCCTGGATGTCCATCCGGTAGGTGTCGGCGGCAGGGAAGGTGCAGCCCTCGAAGACCTGACCGCTGGGGCCGCCGAGCACTTGATCGTGGGTGCTGATCACCTGGGGTTCACCGATGGCGTTGACCCGGCACTGCACGCTCGGGCTGCACTTGCCCTCGCCCTCCACGAAGGCCTCGACCACGCCCTTCATGTCGATGTACTTCTCGCTGAAGCTCTCCCAGTTCTCGGCGGGGGCTTCGAAGCGCAGGCCGTTGTCGCCGTGGAGGCGGTCGTAGATCTGCTGCGTGAGGGTGGCCTCGTCGGTCGTGGCGGCCAGGTCCTCGTAGTAGAAGAGCGCGTTGCCTTCGCCGGAGAAGCCCTCGTTGAGCTTCACCACGGACCGCTTGGCCATCGGGTCGTGCTTCTTGATCGCCGCCAGGCACTCGGCGATCTCCTTGGGGCCTGCGAGGTTCTCGAAGCCCCACGGGAGCTTGACCCCCGCCTTGCGGAAGGTCTCGCGGCAGCCGCTCTTGGTGCCGAGCCAGGACAGCGCCGGGTCGGTGCTGTTGAGGGGCAGCCCCAGGCGCACGGCGAGGGTGCGCTCGAGGGCGGAGCTGTTGAAGCAGACCATGTGGGCGCCATGGCCGGGCAAGATCTCCCGCTGGATCCGACGGATGAGGCGGGGGCGGTCGATGATCTTCTGGGACAGCGGCACGTTGCTGCGGTCGTTGCAGTCGAGCATCTCGAGCCGGGCCTTCGCGTGCCCGTAGGGGATGCCCGGGAGCAGCGAGAGGTAGTAGTCGACCACGACCGGATCGAGCTTCTGGCTGGTGACGTAGATCACCCGGGTGCGGGGCTGACGCAGCAGCATCAGGTTGACCAGCATCCGCTCTTCGTAGTGGTAGACGCCCGAGATCTTCGCCAGCTCTCGGGGGTCCATCGACAGGGACGGCACGATGACCACGGTCTGTGGCTGCCGGCTGTCGCGCGCGAGCGTGTGGTAGAGCTCGGACACCCGCGTCTGCAGCTTCGCGAAGGCCGCGAGCTCTTCGGGGGATCCGGGGACAGGCCAGTCGGTGGTGGTCATGGCGCCGAGCATACAACGGGCTGGCCGCCGGGGGTCGACCCGGACGATTCGACCCGCTCTGGGGCCCCCTTTCCCAGCCACGCGGGGTCGAAGCACCAGGCCGTCATCACCAGCATTCCCCAGGTGAGGTCGGCAAAGTCCACCAGCAGCCACAGCCCGAGCTGAAGGAGGAGCAGCGCGCCCCACATCAGGGGTCGAACCCGTCGCAGCAACCCCAAGGGGGCGAGGCCTTCCAGCGCCAAGGCGGCGAAGGTCCCCGCCGTCAGAGCGGCCGGCCACCCCAGCAACCAGGTGCGGGCCGCGGTGTCTCGGGCGAGGGGGTTCTCGAGCACGAAGCGGAGGGCCTGGCCGTCGAGCCAGCTGGGCGCGGCCAGCTTCGTCCAGGCGCTGTAGGTGTAGCCCAAGGTCATCACCGCCCAGCCCGCGAGGAAGACCGACGGCGGCAGCCGCCACGACGCCCCCGCCTCGGGATCCCGCCACAGGGTCCACACAGGGGGCGGCTGGGGCACGACCACGTGGGCGAGCAGGACCCAGCCCACGTGGGGCAGCGCCGGGTTCAGGATCAAGGGGTTGGTGGCCTGCAGCGTGGCCAGCACCCAGAGGGCCAAGCCCGCGGCCCACCGGTCGTTGAAGCCCAGGCCCACGGCCACCGAGGCGACCGCCCCCACCCCCACCCAAGCCGTGGCCATCCACGGCCCATCCGTGAGCCACAGCGGGCTCGGCATCATCCGGAACAGCGGCGAGACCGGGGCGGTGTTCATGCCCGCGCTGGAGAACACCTCGGCGGCCCAGGGGAGCAGGCCCACGAAGTGCACGAGGAGGTACGCGCCCACGAGCAGACGCACCGCCGCCCAGCTGCGGGCCCGCCATCCGTTGTGCCCCAAGGCCTCCAGTCGGTCCATCAGCACGACACCTCCAAGCGCAGGGGAAGCTCGGTCTGCGTGCCCGGGCGGGGCTCGACCACCAGCTCCACCGGGCCCACGGGCACGGCGTGGATGCCCAGCTCGGTCAGGACGTCCGCATCACAGAACGCGTGCTCGGCCACCCGCTGGTGCAGCGGCCCAAGCACGGGGTGCGTCGCCAAGAAGGGCCCCCCCGCGAGGGCGGCGCCGTACACGTTGCGGCGGTTGTAGGGCCCCTGGAGGGCGCCGTAGGCCTCTGGGTCGAGGACCAACTGCCGGGTCTGGCCGTCGGCCTCGTCCCAGCGCAAGGTGTAGGTCGCGGAGAAGCCCTCCAGCCCATCCCGAGCGGTGAACACCTTCGGCGAGGGCGAGGCGCCCGTCGCGATGCCGAGGCCGTAGAGCACGTCGCTGCCGACCACATCGCCGGCCATGGCCAGCAGACCGACCGTCAGGAGGCCCAGCGCTCGCTTGCGTCCCGTCACTACGCCACCTCCCGGAAGGCGAGCATCTCGCGCAGACGGGTCTCATCGTCGCCGAAGCCGCAGGCCACATCGTCCCGGACCGGGTTGTCGAGGGTGCCGAAGAGGGCGTCCCACAGCGGCAGGTCCCCGTAATTGGACGTGTGGCGTCCTTCCTCGTGGTGCACGCAGTGGCTCTCGGGCCGCTGGATGAACCAGCCGAGCCAGCGAGGGGTGCGCACGTTCCAGTGGTAGAAGAACTCCGCGAGGCCGCAGAGCAGCGCCACGCCCGCGGATTGTGCTGGCGTGAGGCCCATCACCAGGTACATGGCCACCCCGCCGAGCACCACGTTCGACGCGGACTCGAGGGGGTGCTTGTAGTAGGTCGTGAGCAGCTCCAGGCGGCTGGGGCTGTGGTGGACCTGGTGCAGGCCGCGCCACAGGAAGGGGACCTCGTGGCGGGCGCGGTGCCACCAGTACCAGAGGAAGGTGATGCCGAGGTAGCCGACGGCCACGCCCCCGAGCAGGCCGAGGGGTTCCGCGGAGAAGAGCCGCAGGCCCTGCAGCCAGGGGTCGAGGAAGACCGCGCCGAGGAAGGCCGTGGCAACCTGGACCACCGACAGGCCGATGGCGCGGCGGCGGAACCGGTCCACCTGGGCCAGGTCGCGTCGGGGCCGCACCCACTCGGCGGCCAGCATGCCGGCGCCCACCAGCAAGAGCACGATCGCTAGGGCCATGGAACCTCCTACGAAAGGAGGGTCACCCCGCGATGTGAACCGGAGGTGTCTGGGCCGACAAACCCGCGGGGACCGGCACCGCGGACCGCGGGCGGCTCAGAAGTGCACGACCACCTTGCGCTGGTGTGCAGCGTGACGGTGCTCCCACAGGTAGAGCCCCTGCCAGGTCCCCAACAGCAGCCGCCCGTCGTCGAACGGGATGCCGATGCTGGTGGCCGTCAGGGCCCCCCGGATGTGGGCCGGCATGTCGTCGGGCCCCTCGTCGGTGTGGCGGTACAGCGCGCGGCCCGCGGGGGTGTCTCCGTCGGGCACGAGCTGGGCGAAGAAGCGTTCTAGGTCGCCCTGCACGTCGGGGTCGGCGTTCTCCTGGATCACCAGGCTGGCCGAGGTGTGGCGCACGAAGACCGTGACGAGCCCCTGGGTGGCGCCGTGCTGGTCGAGGAGGGCCTGGACCTGGTCGTCGAAGCGGTACAGGGCGCGGCCACGGGTAGGAATCACGAGGGTGTCGAGCATGCCCACGCCTAACTCAGCGCAGCGTCTGAACCACCACGTCGTCCATCCACAGCTCCACGGCCCCCCCCACCCCGGCGGCGGTGATGCCGACCTCCACGTTGGTGTACGCCCCTCGAGTGCCCTGGATGGCGTACAGCCGGTCCCGGGGCAGGGTGCGGATGTCGGGGACGTTCAACACCAGCTCATCGTCCTGGTAGACCTCCACCCACCCGTCGCGGCCCTGGGAGAGGAAGGTCTCCATTCGCAGCACCACCCACTGGTCTCGGGGGAACGTCACCTTCGACCCGTCCTGGTAGACGTCCTTCTCCGCGTACTTCTTCCGCTCGAGCATCAGCGCCTGGTCTTCGTCGAGCCACAAGCGCATGCCAGGGCCCGCCCCGATGACGGCGTCCTCTTCGAGGTCCATGAGGAAGGGCCGCCCCGAGTCCTCGGACAGCCAGTACGACGCCGCGAAGGACACCACCGTGCCTTCCTCGAGGTGCATGTCGTTGACGAACAGGCTGGCCTTCGAGGTCGCCCCATCCGTGGGCACCGCCTCGAAGCGCACCGCCTGCTCCCCCCCGGCCACCCGGTCCTGCACCAGCGTCCAGCCATTGCCGTCGGCGGTGATCTGCTCGGACCAGCCTTCGTCGCTGCCCTCAGCCAGGACCTGCGCCTTGGCGGTGTAGGACTCGAAGTCGTCGACCCAGGTGTCCAGCCCGGGAGGGACACAGGCGGCCACGCACGGCAGGAGCCAGACCCTCACCACGACGTCCCCACCTGCAGGCCGGCCCAGTGCTCCCACTGCCGGTCGAGGATGAAGCTCACCAGTGGCGTGTAGGCCACCCCGACCCACACGGGGCCCTTGGGACGGTAGCGCCCCCCGAGCTCGAGGGTGCCCCGCACATGGGGGTGGAGCTTGGTCGTGCACGACACCCCGAGGCCGGCCCCGGCGACCGCGGACAGGGTGCCTCGGGACTCGACCTCCAGCAGCATGGGCACGATGACGACCCAGCCGGTGTTCCGGTCGAGGGGCATCAGCGACAGCCCCGCACGGGCGCGAAACAGGTCGCTCGACCCGACGGGGGCTGCCATGTTCACCGAGCCCAGCCCGCCGCTGCCGCCCAGCTCGACGAAGGCGTCCGTCGGGGCGGCGTGGGCGGTCAGCAGGAGCAGGATGGCGAGCACACTCGGTGGGACCCGGGAGGGCCTCCCAGGAGAAAAAGAAACCTAGGGCTGAGCGCCGTCGAGGATCCACTGCTCGACCAAGTCCAGCGTGGGCTGGGGAAGCAGGCCGCCCGGAGGCATCTGGTTGCCCGCGCCGCCGGCCCCGAGATGCGTGTTGGTCATCTTGAGCCAGACGTAGCTGTTCGCGGGGTCGCCGGGGGTGACGCGCGGCATCGCGGGGAGGTCGTTCGAGGCGGCCAGCAAGCTGGCGTAGCTCAACGTGAAGCCGCCGCTGCCGCCGTGGCAGCCGCCGCAAGCGAGGTCGAGTCCAACCTCGATGTCGGACGCATAGCTGAGGGCCGCCGTGCCGGTGTCGGTGGAGCCCGTGTCGATCACGCCGGTCTCGCCGGTGCCCGTGTCGATCACGCCGGTCTCGCCGGTGCCCGTGTCGATCGCGCCCGTCTCCCCGGTGGTCGCGGTCTCCTCGACCCCGGTGTCGCCCGTCTCCACCGCGGTGCAGTCCACCACCGTGCCGTCGTCGAGGGGCGGACACAGCGTGGCCACGAAGCCGTTGGACACGTTGCCTGCGGCATCGATGACCACCCAGGCCATCTCGTTGGTGATGCCCCCGACGAGTCCGAGGGAGTTGGGCACCGACAGGGTCAGGTTGAGGGCGTCGACCGCGCACACCCCCAAGCTGTTCGGGGGCTCGGTCAGATCGATCACCGCCGTGCCGATGTCGGGGTCGCCGGACGAGTCGACGATCCCGTCGACCTGGGTGTCGACCCACGCGACGACCTGCAGCTGGTGCAGGTCGCCGTCGGGGTCCTCCAGGAGCAGCGCCACATCGACGCCGGCCTCTGGACCGTTGCCGATGTCGACCATCCCCGGCGTCGGATCAGCGGACAGCACGGACGGCAGGTTGTCGCCGCAGTCGGCGTTGGTGTCCGTGTCCGTGTCCGTGTCCGTATCGGTGTCCGTATCGGTGTCCGTGTCGGTGTCCGTATCGGTGTCGGTGGCATCGGGCGGCGCGTCCGTGTCGTCCTTGCCATCCGAGCATCCCATCATCAGCACCAGCATCGCCCACGGCGCGCATCGCAACATGTGTCCCTCCCTTCTTCGGCCGACGCGCACGGTAGCCGAGTCGGCCCCCCACTCGCCACCTTCGCCGCCATCTGCCTGCAACGCGGCGGCGCACCGACCCCAGCGCTCGGCCGAAGTGGATAGGTCCTCCGCTTCCCGGAGGCCCCGTGTACCGCGACATCCCGTCCTTCATGGCCAAGCTGCGTCAAGAGGGAGAGCTCGTCGAGATCGACGCCGAGGTCGACCCCAACCTCGAGATCGCCGAGGTTCATCGTCGGGTCATCGCCGCGGGCGGTCCGGCCCTGCTGTTCAAGAACCCGAAGGGCTACGACATCCCTGTCGTCACCAACCTCTTCGGCACCGCCCGCCGTGTCGAGATGGCCTTCGGGCCGAAGCCCATCGCCTTCGTCGAGGACGCCGTGCGGCTGGTCAAGGAGATCATGCCCCCCACCCTTGGGAAGTTGTGGGGCGAGCGGGGCTTCTTCATGCAGGGCCTGGGGCTCGGCACCCAGAGCGTCGGCAGCGGCCCGGTCACCGAGGTCGTCGACCGTCCCCCGGCCCTCGACCGGCTGCCGATGCTCAAGTCGTGGCCCCAGGACGGCGGCGACTTCGTGACGCTGCCGCTGGTCTACACCGAGAACCCCGAGGACGGCTCCCACAACCTCGGCATGTACCGCATCCAACGCCACGGCCCCGACACCACCGGCATGCACTGGCAGATCGGCAAGGGGGGCGGCTTCCACCACCACATGGCGCAGCAGCGCGGCGAAGACCTGCCGGTCACGCTGTTGGTCGGTGGGCCTCCCGCGCTGGTGCTGTCGGCCATCGCGCCGCTGCCGGAGAACGTGCCGGAGCTCGTGCTGGCCTCGCTGCTCCAGGGGTCCCGCATCCCGATGGCGAAGAACCCCATCGGGCACCCGCACCGGCTGGTGAGCACCGCAGAGTTCGCGTTCGTGGGCCACGTGAAGCCCCACGAGGTGCACCCCGAGGGGCCGTTCGGCGACCACTACGGCTACTACAGCCTCGAGCACGACTACCCCGTGTTCCACGTCGACGCGCTGTGCCATCGCAAGGATGCGGTGTGGCCCGCGACCGTGGTGGGCAAGCCGCGCCAGGAAGACTTGTTCATCGGCGACTACCTGCAGAAGCTGCTCTCACCGCTCTTCCCGTTGGTCATGCCCAACGTCGTCGACCTGTGGTCGTACGGCGAGACCGGCTACCACGCGCTCGCAGGGGCCGTGGTGCAGGAGCGCTTCCGTCGCGAGGCGATGAACGCGGCCTTCCGGGTGCTCGGCGAGGGGCAGCTGGCGCTGACGAAGTTCCTGTGGGTCGTCGACGGACGGGTCGACCTGCAGAAGCCCAAGGAGGTGCTGACGTACTTGCTGGCGCGCTTCCGGCCTGAGACCGACCTGTACATCTTCAGCAACCTGTCGATGGACACCCTCGACTACGCGGGTCCCGAGGTGAACCTGGGTTCGAAAGGGATCATGATGGGGGTCGGCGAGCCCTGGCGGGAGCTGACCGGCGAGATGCCCGAGCTGCCCGGCGGGGTGACGGCGGCGGCGGTGTTCTGTCCCGGCGTGTTGATGGTGGGCGGGCCTACGTTCGCGGAGGACCCGGACTTCCTCGACCATGTGCTGAAGGCGCTGCCGGACTGGCCGATGGTGGTGCTGTGCGACGAGCCCGAGCGGGCCGCGGCGAGCGACGTGCGCTTCTTGTGGACGGCGTTCACGCGGTTCGAGCCGGCGGCCGACATGCGGAGCACGTCGTACCGGGTGCATCGCCACCACATCGTGCACGAGGGCTGTGTGGGCATCGATGCGCGGATGAAGCCGAACTATCCGGAGGAGCTGTTCTGCGACCCGGACACGGCGGCGACGGTGGGGTCGCGGTGGAAGGAGTACTTCCCGGGTGGGGGGGTCGAGATGGGTGACTCGGATGCGGGGCACCTCGACGAGGTGTAGGGCTGGGTGGGGTGGTGATGGTTTCGCGGCCGGGAGGGGTTTTCTCCCCGATGTGGCGATGCCCAGGCCCCCCGAGGTGGTTTTCTCCGCGAAGTGGCGATGCCCAAGCACCCGGAGGTGGTTTTCTCCGCGAAGTGGCGACGCTGGGCAGCGCGGGAGGGGTTTTCTCCCCGAACTGGCGACGCCCAGGCCCCCAGAGGCGGTTTTCTCAACGAAGTGGCGACGCTGGGCAGCGCGGGAGGGGTTTTCGCCCCGAACTGGCGACGCCCAGGAACCCAGAGGCGGTTTTCTCAACGAAGTGGCGACGCTGGGCAGCGCGGGAGGGGTTTTCTCCCCGAACTGGCGACGCCCAGGCCCCCAGAGGCGGTTTTCTCCGCGAAGTGGCGACGCTGGGCAGCGCGGGAGGGGTTTTCTCCCCGAACTGGCGACGCCCACAGGGTTTTCCCGCTTCGTTGGCAACGCGACGGCGCCCCAGCGCGACGAACCCGCTGATTGTGAGGCTTTCAGCGTCCGTGGCACCGAGCACAGGCCCTCAACGCACCCCATCGACGCCATCCTGGCGAGATATCCCCCAAACCAACGCCAAAATGGGCAGAAAACCCCACCGCTGGCCGCCTCGCCTCACCGGTGAAGGCAGGCCGGAGCCTCCACCCAGAACTGGCGACGCCCAGGCACCCGGAGGTGGTTTTCTCCCCGAACTGGCGACGCCCACAGGGTTTTCCCGCTTCGTTGGCAACGCGACGGCGCCCCAGCGCGACGAACCCGCTGATTGTGAGGCTTTCAGCGTCCGTGGCACCGAGCACAGGCCCTCAACACACCCCATCGACGCCATCCTGGCGAGATATCCCCCAAACCAACGCCAAAATGGGCAGAAAACCCCACCGCTGGCCGCCTCGCCTCACCGGTGAAGGCAGGCCGGAGCCTCCCCCCAGAACTGGCGACGCCCAGGCACCCGGAGGTGGTTTTCTCCCCGGACTGGCGACGCCCAGAGGGTTTTCCCGCTTCGTTGGCAACGCGACGGCGCCCCAGCGCGACGAACCCGCTGATTGTGAGGCTTTCAGCGTCCGTGGCACCGAGCACAGGCCCTCAACACACCCCATCGACGCCATCCTGGCGAGATATCCCCCAAACCAACGCCAAAATGGGCAGAAAACCCACCACTGGCCGCCTCGCCTCACCGGTGAAGGCAGGCCGGAGCCTCCCCCAGGAAGTGTCATTGGGCGGCACTCGCTACCAAGCCGCCCACCAGCTCGGCGTCCCCGCCACCGTAGATCCTCCCGAAACGGGAGACCCCGCCGACGCTCGTCAGGCGATGAGCTCGTCCATCATCGCTTCCTCAGCGTCCTCAGCGGTGACCTCAGGCTCCCGGCCGGCGTTCCGTCGCACGACCAGCAGCACCAGCCCCAACACCACCATGCAGGCCCCGAGGAACTGGGACGTCGTGAGCCCCGCAGTCGTGGAGCTCATCGACGAGCCCGCCTCTGTGAGGCCCGGCAACCACGACGCCACCGTCTCCGACACCTCGAAGGTGACCGCGTAGCCGCGATGGTCGGCGCGGAAGCTCTCGATGAACGACCGCGTGGGGGGCTCCAGCACCAACATCAGCGCGGCCACTTGCCCGTCGAAGCGACGGTGGGTCCAGACCCACGACAGGAAGGCCGCCAGCGATATGCCCACCGCCGCCGACCACAGCTGCGTCGGGTAGAGCGGCTCGTGGAGCAAGCGCCCGACGCCGTCGTGGAACTCCAGCGTCAGGAACGGGAAGGCGTTCGACAACCAGACCTGTCCATGGAGTGTGCCCTCGGGCACCAGGCCCATCGGGTCGGCCCCGATCGGCGCCACCGCGCCGTGGCAGCAGCCCGCGAAGAAGCAGCCCATGCGGCCCACCCCCAACCCCAGAACCACCGCCGGCGCCGCCAGATCTGCCGCCTTCCAGCCGTTGAGGCCCGTGAGGCCGCAGGTAAACAGCACCGCGATCGCGCCGCCGATCACCCCACCGTAGAACGCAAAGCCTCCCTGCCCCGTCGACACCAGCTGGGTGAGGAAGCGCCCGCCCGCGGCGACGAGCTCGCCACTGCCGAGCAGGAAGTCGGCCCCGACCGACAGCGCGACGATGCCCGCCATGCCACCGAAGACCGCGCCGAGGAGCTGCAGCTGGGGCCAGTTGCGGCCGTTGGCGAAGCCACTCACACCGACCGTCCACACCGCGAGCACCGCCAGGAGCACCAGCACCACCGGAGCGTCGAGCCCCACCACCGACAGCACGTAGAGGAAGCGGGCCCCAACCAGGCCCCCGACCGCTGCCGCGATGTAGTTGAGGATCATCTTGTCGGGATGGAAGCCCACCCGGGGCGCACGCAGGTGCACCAAGAGGAAGGCCGCCGACAGCGCCAGGCCGATGAACAACCCGTAGGTGCCGGGGCCCGCGCCGGGGGCGGTCTCGAAGAGTCGAGGGAACATGCCCACGGACTAACCCCGCATGGGCGCAGAGCGGGAGCAAGCGGACGGTTGTTGACCGGCGGATCGAATCGGGCGTCGGTGTGCGCGATGGCATCCGACCACAGCCCCCCGCCATCCCCGGCTTTCGCGCGGGATCTCCGAGACGTTGGTCACCAGAGCGGTCCATTTCCGACACATCCCTTCGTCACCCCACGGTCGAAGCCACCTTCTCGGGCGGCACGCCCCTTGCTTGCAAGGCCGTCGACCCCCGGAGAAGCCCATGCCTGCCCGAGAGACCTACCTGTCCAGCGGCCCCACCCGCGCCGGCGACGCCGAGCTCGTCGCTCTCGTGCTCGGCACCGGCCTGCCCGGGAAGAGCGCCTTGTGCCTCGCCGGCGACGTCCTGCAGCGCTTCGGCGACCTGCGGGGGGTCGCCACCGCCAGCGTGCATGAGCTGTGCGACATCAAGGGCCTCGGCCCCGCGCGCGCCGTCCGCCTCCACGCAGCGCTCCACGCGGGCCGGCGCAGCCTTGTCCAGGGAGAGCTCGGCGCCCCCGTCCGCAGCCCGGCCGAGGCCTTCGCCATCCTCAGCCCCGTCCTCCAGGGGTTGGTCGACGAGGAGCTCCACGCCTTGTTCCTCGACCGTCGGCGGCGGCTCCTCGCCCATCGGGCCCTCACCCGTGGATCCGACGCCTTCACCGTCGTCGACCCCCGCCAGGTCTTCCGGCTGGCCGTCGGGTGCCGCGCCGGGGCCGTCATCCTCGCCCACAACCATCCCTCGGGAGATCCCACCCCCAGCCGGCAGGACGAAGACGTCACGCGGCGGGTCGTGCGCGCCGGTCACACCTTGGGCATCCCGTTGCTCGACCACCTCGTGGTGGCGGGCCGCCGCTACGTCAGTCTGGCGGAGCTGGGCTCCGTGCCCGAGCTGGGGGAGCGGGTCGAGGGGGTGGTGTGGACGCGGTGAGCCCGTGCACGCCGAGGTTGCGCATGGCCCGGGGCCACCGTAGGATTCGGGTCCCCCCCTTGGCGCAATAGCGCACCCCTACAGGTCCCCCGCGACGGTCCCGCCGTCCGATCTGGAGTCCTCACCGATGCATCGCGTCGCCCTCAGCCTTCTCGTCCTCGCCCTTCCCGGCCTCGCCCATGGTGCCTGCAAGAAGCCCGTGTCGGCTGCGCAGCTGCAGACCACCCTCGACGCCGCTGAGGCTGCTTACGGCCGGGTCGACATCGATGCCTTCAACGGCTCGATGGACAAGGCGCGCAAGCAGGTCGTGTGCATCACCGAGGAGATCACCCCCTCGCTGGCCGCCGAGCTGCATCGCCTCGAGGGCATGTACGCCTTCGCCAACTCCGCCCGCGACAAGGCCATGTCCGCCTTCGCCGCCGCCCGTTCCCTCGAGCCCGACTACAAGTTCCCGACCAACATCGTGCCCCCCGGCAACCCGTTGCTCGAGCACTACGAGGCCAAAGACCCGGTCTGCGAGGAGGAGCGCATCCCGCCCGCGAAAGACGGCAAGGTCCGGGTGGATGGGGGTGGCCAGCGCAAGCTGCCCACCGAGTTCCCCGCCATCGTGCAGGTCCTCGACCCCAAGGGTGGCGACGACATCACCCAGTACCACTGGCCGGGGGATCCGCTGATGTACGAGGCCGGCAGCCTGCGCACCCCCGCGCAGACGGGCTTGCTCGTCGGGGGCACCGCCGTGGCCGTCGCCGGCGTCGCCACCATGCTGTTCGGCCAGGCCAGCACCAGCACCAGCACCGACGACTTCCCCGCCGACATCTTGGCGGCAAGCCGGCAGCGAAGCACCCTCACCGGCACCGGTGCCGGGCTCACCACCGCGGGCCTCGCCGCCATCGGTGTCTCGTTCGTCCTTCCCAACAAGGATGCGGCCCAATGACCCTACGTCCCTTCGTCGTCTGTCTCCTGGCCACCGGCTGCGTGTCCAGCGCTGCGCTGGAGAAGGCCACCCAGGCCTTCGATCAGGCCTTCGGCCCCGATGACCGCGTCGTGCTCGATGGTGGATCGGTCTGTTCTCCCGGGGAGGTATTCCTCGAGGGAACCGTGCACCCTGGGTACGCCGGCAGCACCTTGGCCGGCGAGCTCGAGATCGGCGACGAGGTCGAGGCCCTCGACGTGAAGATCGAGGCCGGCGGGAGCTGGACCCTCGATGTGACCGATCGAATCGCGTGCACGGCGGCGAGCGGAGGCTGCACGGTAGAGGCCCGCGTCACCATCCGGTCGGAGGAAGACGACGACGTGTACGAAGGCACCAGCACCTTCGACATCACTGTGACCGACGACCAAGTCGATCGCTACGTGGACGCCGACGGCGATGGAGAGGGCGACGAGACCGCCTCCGCCCAGGCCGTCTGCCCGGGCGCCGCGGGCTACGTCGACAACCAGGACGACTGCGACGACAGCGCTGCGGACGTCCACACGGGCGTGGTGAACGACACCTGCGACGGCGTCGACAGCGACTGCGATGGCGACACCGACGAGGACGGAACCTTCGTCGACTACTACCCGGACGCAGACGGCGACGACCGCGGCGACGCCGCAGCACAGGCCCAGAGTCTCTGCGAGCCACCCGACGGCACGTCCAACCTCGTGGACAACGCAGAGGACTGCGACGACACCCGCGACGACATCTACGAGGGCGCCCCCGAGCTCTGCGACGGCGACGACAACAACTGCGACAGCAACGTCGACGAGTCCTTCTCCTTCCAGCCCTACTACGCCGACAACGACGGCGACGGCACCGGCGACCCCTCCGACACCGTCACCGACTGCCTGCAGCCGCCCGGCTACGTCGCCAACTTCGATGACTGCGACGACGACGACGACCTGAACTTCCTCGGCAACGACGAGGTCTGCGACGGCCAAGACAACGACTGCGATGGCCTGACCGACTCCGAAGACCCCAGCAACACCGAAGGCGACGACTACTACGTCGACCTCGACGGCGACGGACTCATCGGCGCCGACGTCGTCAAGCAGTGCGAGGCCCCCACCGGCGTCGAGGGCGACGACTGGTCCCTCACCCCCCCCACGCCCTACCTCAACGAGGACTGCAACGACGACCCGAACACCGGCGCTGCGTTCAACTTGGACGACGCGGACGGCGACTTGGTGGCCACCTGCCCTTCGTTCAAGGGCGAAGTGCCCGACTGCAACGACGACCCCGGCAACGGCGGCGCCAGTCAGAGCCCGCTCCTGCCGGAACAAGTCGATGGAGCAGACCTCGACGAGAACTGCGACGGCGGCATCGCCTGCTACATCGACGGCGACAACGACGGCGTCGGCATCGACGGCAACGGCACCGACAACGTCACATTCGCCGCATTGGCGGATGGCGAGAGCTGCGACGCGCCACTCAACAACTACGCCAGCATCGACGGCGACTGCAACGACGACGACAACACCATCTTCGTCGGCGCCACCGAGGTCTTCGGCAACGGGTGGGACGAAGACTGCGACGGCTTCGCCGGCTGCTACGACGACTCCGACAGCGATGGCTTCGGAGAGAACGAGCTCAACAACGGCGTGGCCGTGCCCGACGCCACCGTCCCCGTCAGCTGCGACAACCCGTTGGGCAACCTCTCCACCAACGCCGACGACTGCGACGACGGCAACCCCGCCATCAAGCCCGGCGTCGCCGAAATCCCCTCCGACGGCGTCGACCAGAACTGCAACACCCGGGACGCCTGCTACACCGACGACGACGGCGACGGGTACCGGGTCGGCAACATCGAGGACGACGCCACCGCAGACAACCAGGTCCTCGGGAGCTGCGAGGCCCTTCTCCCCGGCGACTGCGACCCCACCAACAGCATCGCCTACCCCGGCGCCCTCGAGCTCACCGGCACCCCCATCGACCTCAACTGCGACGACCTCCTCACCTGCTTCGTCGACTTCGACGGCGACAACTACACCCTCGGGGCCGCCTCCACCGTCGAAGTCGCCGACACCTTCGCCAACTGCGACGCCGCACCCGGCGCCGCAGCGGCGGTCTCCGCCGAGCTCGACTGCGTCGATGGAGACATCACCATTCACCCAGGAGCCTTCGACACCCTGGGCGACGACCTCGACCAAGACTGCGACAGCATGCTCAGCTGTTTCCCCGACGAAGACCAGGACACCTACGGCGCTGCCGTCGGCACCACCGTCATCCCCGCCAGCCAACCCGGTGGAGGCCAGTTCACGGACTCCTGCGACCGCTTCGACCTCTCGGCCGCGGACGACACCGACGACTGCGACGACGAAGAGGGCGACATCTTCCCTGGAAGCAATGCAGGGTTCTGCGATGGGTTGGACAACGACTGTGACCCGGCAGGCGTCGACGAGTTCGTGCAACGGACCACCGGCGCCGTGGCCGTCTTCAGCGGAGCGACCCCCGCAGACCAGCTCGCAGCCGCCCTCACAGCAGCCGTCGACAACGACGCCTTCGAGCTCTGCGACAGCGACGACTTCGAGGGCACCTTCACCATCGACGACAACATCGACCTCCTCGGGGCGGGCGCCGGAGCCACCTTCCTCCAGCCCACGGGCGGAGCGCCCTCCCTGGTCACCATCAACACAGGCGGCAGCGTCGTCCTCGACAACGTCGCCATGTTCGGGCAGCCCGACAGCGCGGCAGCCCTCGGAGGGTGCGTACAGATCCAGGGCGGCAACGTGACCTTCGACACCGTCGACTTGGATGGCTGCTACGCAGACCAAGGAGGCGCCGTACAGGTGTCGGGGGGGGCCACGCTGGATTGGACCACGGGTACATGCTCCAACTCCATGGCAACAGCCCGAGGCGGCTGCATATGGGGCGACGCCAGCGTCACACTCACCACAGTGTCCCTGACGGACAATGTCGCAGGCACGTTCGGCGGAGCCATCCATCTCGAAAGCTCGGGCGTACTCACATGGAACTCCGGACTTTGCTCCCGAAATGCTGCCGGAGACGGCGGCGGATGCATCCACACGCTCGCCGGAGCGATTGGAAACCTAGGCGACGACACGGACACCGCCGGCTCTCCGGATGTGGAGCTGTCGGGTGGGCCTGACAGCAACGTCGCGGCGTTGACCGAGGCCACCGGGCGCGGAAATCAGGCAATGTTTGGTGGCACCAACACGGCGTTGTCTGACGTCAAGATGAGGCACTCCACAGGCTCGGCAACCGAGGACTACTACGTCGCAGGCGGAGACCTCTGTTGGGCGAGTGCAGACATTCTATCCGCGGTGACCATCGTCAACTCTGATGGCGACAGCGCCGACGTACTCGCCCTCTCGTACTGCGACGGGTACGAATGCCTCCTGGCGTGCCAGTGACCCGACCATTCTGAGCGCCGCACGCCCCAGTCCGACCTCACCGGCCCCCCCGCCCCACCCCTGATACGCTCCCCGCATCCAAAAGGGGGACCACAGCGCATGCTCCGACCCGGAGACCGCATCGACCGCTACGTCGTGGTCGGCCAACTCGGCGAAGGCGCGCTCGCGACCGTGTTCCTGGTCCGCCACGCCACGCTGAGCACGCTGCACGGCCTGAAGGTGGTGAAGCTCCAGAACCAGGAAGCCCGGGACCGGCTCATCAAGGAAGGCCAGGCCCAGGCGAGCCTCAGCCACCCCCACATCGTCAACGTGACGGACGTGCTCAAGGTGCAGGGCGCCCCCGGCATCCTGATGGAGTACGTCCGCGGCATCGACCTCGAGCAGCTGCTCCAGGAGCAGTTCCTCACCCTCGACGAGTCCCTGGCCCTGTTCCGAGGGGTGGTCTGCGGCGTCGGGGAGGCCCACGCGAAGGGGCTGGTGCACCGCGACCTGAAGCCCGCCAACGTGCTGTTGGCGATCCAAGAAGGGCGCCTGGCCCCCAAGGTGGCGGACTTCGGCCTGGTCAAGGCGGTGGCCGGCAAGCAAGACATGAAGGGCACCCGCGCGGGCTCGACGATGGGCACCCCCGGCTACATGCCCCCCGAGCAGATCCGCGACGCCTCCACGGTGGACCGCCGGGCCGACATGTGGGCCCTGGGCTGCCTGCTCTACCGCATGGTCTGCCACATGCCGGCCTTCCCCCAGCCCGACATGATCGCGCTGTTCAAGGCAGTCGACGCCGGGGAGATGCTCGACCCCCGCAGCCACACGCCCAACCTCCCCGATGCGGTGGTCACGGCCATCCAAGGCCTCATCGAGACGGACGTCGCCGCACGCATCGGCTCGTGCACGGAGCTCCTCGAGGTGCTCGACGGCGCCCCGCGGCCCGCCCCCCGCGTCGCCCTCGCCGCGGCCCCCACGACCACGACACCCCACCCAACGTGGATCGACCTGACGAGCCCCGCCGCGGTGCAAGCGGTGACGATGCGCCAGAAGCTGGAAGCCGAGCTGGCCGCGAACCAGCCCGCCTTCGCCTCGCTCCCCGGCGAGACGCTGATGCCGGAGACCCAGCGCCGCATCGGCTACGGCATGTTCTCCCTGATGCTGCTCCTGGGCCTGCTGCTGGTCGCGGTCGGCGTCGCCGGCGGCTTCGGGGTGGTGGGCTGGGTCCTCTCCGACGGCACCACGGCCAGCGTCGACGACGCTCCCCCCACCCCGCCCATCCCGGTCCCAAGCGGCACCAAGCGCAAGGCCAAGGTCGAAGCACGCCCGAAGCCCACGCCAGACCCGGTCCCGGCCACGCCCATCCCCCCGAAACCGGCGCCCAGCCAGCCCGTGCCCGTGCCCACGACGGCCCCCGAGCCGAGCCCCGCCCCCGTGCCCGCCCCGAGCCCGGTCCCCGCCGCCCCCGCCCCCGAGCCCGAGCCCGCCCCCGTGCCCACCGCGACGGGGCCCACCGGCGAGATCCTCTGCAAGGGCTGCGTGTCCATCCAAGACTTCTACGTGACGGACCAGCTGGGCAACCCCCTCACCAACGGGGCCTTGGCCGCCGGCAGCTACCAGGTGTGGGCAAAGAGCGACGCCGGCGACCTCATGGGCCCACTGGTCGTGGCCCTCATCGCAGACGACCACCAGGTAGAGGTCCGCTGCAACGGCGCCATGGGCGGATGCAGGCAAATCTGACCATGCTTGCCCTCCTCCTCGCGGCCTGCACCCCCGTCCCCCTCCCCGACCCACCGGCCTCCGACCCAGGCCTGGTCCTCACCGCCATCAGCCCAGACCAGTGCACCGACCCGGTCCTCCTCGAAGGCACCGCCCCCGTCTTCGCCGGCACCACCGCCACGGCCACGGTCGTCGCGGACGACCTCCCGTCGACCTTCGCCGTCGAGGTGGCCCCCGACGGCGCCTTCGCCATCCCCAAGAAGGCCCTCACCGTCCCCGTCGAGCGGCTCTGCCCCCAAGACGGCGCCTGCACCCTCGACCTCTTCTTCGCCCTCGAGGGCCCCGTCGATGGCGCGGCCCTCCAGCTCACCGCATCCGTGCAGGCCCCCCTGGCAGAAGACCGGATCGAGCGCTTCCCCGACGCCGACGGCGACGGCTTCGGCTCGGACCTCACCGCCCTGGCCTGCGAGCACACCGGCGGGTTCGTCGACATCCCCCGCGACTGCGACGACGCGTCCGCCGCCGCCCACCCCGGCCACCCCCGCATCCACTGCGATGGGCTCGACAACGACTGCATCGGCGGCGAGGAGCACGTCAAGACCCTGCAGCTCGTCGCCGAGGGCCGCTCCCCCGCCGAGCAGCTGCGCTGGGCCCTGGACCACGTCGACCAGGACGGCCAGGTCATCCTCTGCGACCTGGAGCCCTTCGTGGGCAGCTTCGTGGTCGACGGGCGTCCCCGAGCGATGGGGCCCCTCTCGGGCAAGGCGGTGCTGATCCCCGACGGCGGCCCCGCCCTCACCGTGCGCAACGGCGCCATCGCGCTGTCCAACCTCGTCGTCGACGGCGGCTCCGGCACATCGGACGGCTGTCTCGCCGTGCAGAACAGCATCGTGGAGATGACCGCGAGCACCATCGCGGGCTGCACCGGCGGCGGCATCGACGTCGACCCCCCCTCGAGCTTCACCTGGCGGCGCGGCACCTGCGCGTACCACACGACCGACGGCGACGGCGGCTGCCTGAACGTGCGCGGCTCGGCCCTCCTCGACGAAGTCGAGCTGCTCGACAACCACGCGGCCGGCGGCGGCGGCGCCATCTTCGTGAACGGCTCGCTCCAGTGGGACCGCGGCGGCTGCACCGGCAACTCCGCCCGGGACGGCGGCTGTGTGGCCGTGGGGCCCACCGGCTACCTCGGCGTGGGCGTGCCCGACGGAGACCCGGTGCGGTGGACCGCCGACAACGAGGCCACCGACCGCGGCAACCAGGCCTTCGTGCAGGGCACCCTGGAGCTGGTGTCGGCCACCATCGACCCCTCCACCGGCCCCGCCTCCGAGGACATCGCCATCGAGGGCGGAACGAAGCGCTGAGCTGGAGGGCCGCCACCCCCACCCCTCGTTAGACCCCCCGCCGCACACAGGGGCCCCCGCATGACCCATGCCGCCGAAGAAGTCCTTCTCCTCTTGCTGATCGGCTGCCTGGTCGGCGTGTCGGCGCGCCGCTACCGCCTCCCCTACACCCTCGCCCTGGTCGTCGCCGGTGTGGCCCTCGGCTTCGTGGGGCCCGAGCAGCTGTCGGCCTTCGAGCTCTCCGCCGACCTGCTGTTCACCTTCCTGCTCCCCCCGCTCCTCTTCGAGGCGGCCCTCCACGTCGACATCTCCGCGCTCCGCCGCGACGGCCGCACCATCGGTCTGCTCGCCGTCGTCGGGGTCGCCGTGGCCACCGCCGCCACCGCCGCCCTGGCCTGGGCCGGCCTGTCCGCCACCGGTCTCCGCCCGGGCTTCGGCTGGGGCGAGGCCTTCCTCTTCGGCTCCGTCATCGCCGCCACCGACCCGATCAGCGTGCTCGCCCTGTTCCGGGAGCTCGGTGTCGGCCGCCGCCTGTACATGCTGGTCGAGGGCGAGTCCCTCCTCAACGACGGCGTCGCCGTGGTCCTCTTCCTCATCGTCGCCGCCGTGCTCGGCATCGACATCGGCCACGGGGGCGGCCACGTCCCCCACTTCGAGCAGACCACCGACATCGTCGTCTACGCCCTGCGCACCTTCGGCTGGATGGCCGGCGGCGGCGTGCTGCTCGGCGTCATCGTCGGCGGGCTGGCCGCCACGTTCATGCGCACCGTCGACGACCACCTCGTCGAGATCAGCATCACCACCATCGTGGCGTACGGCTCCTTCCTGATGGCTGAGGAGCTCCACTGCTCCGGCGTGCTCTCCACCGTGGTCGCCGGGGTGATCATGGGCTCGTTCGGCACCCGCTACGGCATGTCGACCCGCACCCGGCTCGCCGTCGAGGACTTCTGGACCTACGCCGCCTTCGTCGCCAACACCCTGGTCTTCCTGCTCCTCGGCGTCGAGCTGGAGATCGAGGCCTTCGTGGCCGATGGCGTGCCCATCCTCATCGCCTTCGGCGCCACCCTCATCGGCCGTGCCATCGTCATCTACCCGGTCGTCGGCCTCTCCCGCTCGGGCAGCCACCCCGTGCCCATGGACTGGGCCCATGTGCTGTGGTGGGGCGGCCTGCGGGGCAGCCTGTCGATGGTGTTGGTGCTCGGCCTCCCCTATGGCTACGAAGGGCGCGAGCTCCTCGTGCACCTCGTGTTCGGCGTGGTCTCGGCCTCCCTGTTCCTCCAGGGGCTCACGGTGGGCCCCCTGCTCAACCGCCTCGGGCTCACCCCCCAGAAGAGCGACGCCGCCAAGCGCGTCGAGCGGCACCGGGCCCGTCAGATCGCCTCGGGCCACGCGCTGCACACCGTGCACGAGCTCACCCGCGAGGGGGTGCTCGGCGAGCCGGCCGCCCACCGCATCGAGAGCTGGTACACGGCCCGCCACGATGCCGCAGCCGCCGACCTGGCCGATGCCCTCGGCAAGGACGGCAGCGTCCTGGAGCAGGAGATCGCCAGCGGCCTGCTGGAGGTGCTCGACAAGGAGCGGGAGGCCCTCCGCGAGGCCATGCACGCGGGCATCGTCGGGGAGGTGTCCGCCGCGGCCCTCATCGAGGAGCTCGACGAGCGGGCCGCCGCCCTCCGCGAGGCCCTCCACCACGGCCACGACATCGGAGAGACCATCGACATGGTGTTGTCCGAGCGCTGATCGGTGACGGTGCCTGCCCCCGCCGGGCATGCATCGACCAGGGTGGCACCGCCGCCCGTTCCGACCCCGACCCCTTCCCACCATGGTACGATCATGAAGACCGTGCGCAGGTCGCCGTGCCCCCACGACCTGCCGACCCAGGAGGCCCCATGTTCATCCTCGTCCTGATGCTCGCGTGCTCCGGCGACGATGGCACAGAGCCCACCGACTCCCTCGACACGGACACCACCGAGGAGACGGGCACCACGCCGGTCGACTCGGGCCCCGACACCGACACCGACACTGGCACCGCCACCACCCAGACGGCCAGCACCGGCGACACCAGCAGCACCGCCACGGGCTCCACTGCCGACACGGGCACCCTGCCGCTGATCGACTGCGCCCTGCTGCCGGCCTCCCCCATCTCGGCGGCCCCCGTGCCGGGCGCCCGGGCCTACCACGGCATCGCGTTCACCGACGCGGGCACCCTGGTGGGCACCGACGGCAACAACCTCCTCGAGGCCGATGGCTACGGCGCCGTCTCCGTGATGTTGCCCGGCACGGGCTCCATGGAGCAGCTCGACCGCTTCGCCGACGGCTCCATCGTGGGCGCCCGCACCAACGGCGACATCATCCACATCATCCCTGGCGGCGGCAGCACGGTGCTCGCCTCGGTCGGCAGCACCTACGGCGTCCGGGTCGGCCCCGACGGCAAGGTCTACGTGGCCGACTGGGACCGCATCACCCGCATCGATCCCGCCACCGGGGCCGTCGACACCTGGCTCGACGGAGGCAACCAGTTCAGCCCGAAGGTCCTCGACTTCAACATCGACTTCACCAAGATGTACGTGGGCTCCATCTCCGACGGCGGCAACGTCTACGAGATCGACCTCGACGCCAACTACGACCCGGTCGGCAACCCGCGGCTGTTCGCGAGCACCCCGGGCAGCTGGCACGACGGCCTCGCGGTCGACGTCTGCGGCAACCTCTACGTCGCCGAGTACAACAACCGCGCGATGTACCGCATCTCCCCGGCCGGCTTCGTCAGCACCCTGTTCATCCCCGGCGATCTGTCCCTGTACGGCCACGGCGTCGTGTTCGGCACCGGCGTCGGCCCCTTCAGCGAGACGGCGCTCTACATCCCCCAGCCCTACAACGGCGACACCGTCGCCGAGGTCGAAATCGGCGTGCCGTACCGGACCTACGCCGGCCCGGTGATCAACGCGCCCTGAGCACCTGAGAAACCGGCGGCCCAACGGGATACACCCGCGCACTGCTCCGGGAGCCCCCATGTCGGCCGGTACCATTCAGCTCACGCCTGCCCTCCGCGACTACCTGGTGGACGTGTCGGTGCGAGAGCCCGACGTGCTCACGCGCCTTCGCGCCGAGACCCAGACCCTGCCCGAAGCCCGGATGCAGATCAGCGAGGAGCAGGGCCAGCTGATGGCCCTGTTGGTTCAGCTCGTCGACGTGAAGCGAGGGCTCGAGGTCGGCACCTTCACCGGCTACTCCGCCCTCGCAGTCGCCCGCGTGCTCGCCGACGACGCCGAGCTGCACTGCTTCGACCGCTCCGAGGAGTGGACGAACATCGCCAAGCGCTACTGGGCCGAGGCCGGCGTGGAGCACAAGATCCACCTGCACCTGGGCGACGCCCTGCCCGCCCTCGACCGGCTCATCGCCGAGGGGCAGACCGGCACCTTCGACTACGCCTTCGTCGACGCCGACAAGGGCAACTACCCCGAGTACCACGAGCGCTGCGTGCGCTTGGTCCGCTCGGGGGGCATCATCCTGTACGACAACGTGCTGTGGTCCGGAGCGGTCATCGACGACCACGACGACTCCGTCGACACCGCCGCCATCCGCGCCCTGAACGCGCGCCTCCGCGACGACCCCCGGGTCGACCTGTCGATGGTGCCCATCGGCGATGGCCTCACGGTGTGCCGTCGCCGGTGAGCGCTACGGCAGGTCGGTGATGCGCCCTCGCACTGGGTAGTACGCATCGTCCGGCCAGCCCCGGCCCGTGTGGCTTCCGGGGGGCACGACGGCGTCGACCGCCGCCTCCAGCTCGGCCGTCCACGGATGGTCCATCGCCGCCAGCTGTTCGTCGAGCTGCTCCACCGTGCGGGCCCCGAGGAGCACGCTGCTCACGAGCTCGTTGGCGACCGCCCAGCGCAGTGCGAGCTGCCCGGGGGTCATGTCGGCGTCGACCGCGATGGCGGCCAGCGCCTCGGCCGCCACCACGCTGGACTCCCGCCACTCCGCCTTGAGGAAGCGGGGGTTGCTGCGGGCCAGTCGGCTCTCGGCGGGGGCCTCTGCACCCCAGCGGTACTTCCCGGTGAGGATGCCGCGGGCCAGCGGCGAGTAGCTGATCACGCCGAGGCCATACGCCCGCACCATCGGCAGCAGCTCCACCTCGATGTCGCGGTTGACGATGTTGTACAGGGGCTGCACGGCGGTGACCGGCTGCCAGCCGTGGGACGTCGCCACCCCGTGGAGCTGGGCCAGCTCCCACGCCCGGAAGTTGCTGCAGGCGACGTAGCGGACGCGCCCCGAGCGCACGAGGTCCTCCATCGCCCGCAGCGTCTCGTCCAGCGGCACCGTCCGGTCGGGCAGGTGCAGGTAGTACAGGTCGATCCAGTCGGTCTGCAGGCGCTTCAGGGAGGCGTCGCAGGCCGCGATCAGGTTCCGGGCGGAGAGCCCTCGGTCGTTGGCCCCGGGCCCCATCGCAGCGAAAGCCTTGGTCCCGAGCACCACCGACGGGCGCCGGCCCTTCAAGATGTCCCCCACGACCGACTCGGAGGTTCCGTGGCCATACATGTCGGCGGTGTCCCAGGAGAACACCCCCGCGTCGAGGGCCTTGTCCGCGATGCGACGAGAGGTGGCCGCGTCGGCCTCGGCCCCGAAGGTCATCGTGCCCAACGACAGCGGCGACACCCGCAGTCCCGATCGGCCCAGCTGTACTGGCTCCATGCCCACCTCCACTCGTGATCCGAGCGGGTCCTATCGCCGCGGCACCGGTGTCGCGATCCCAGCGTGCATCCCCCAGCGCCCCGGCAACGACCCAGACAAACGCTGCCTGACGCTCGTGGCACGAGCCTCGCAAGCACGATGCGGTACAGCACCCCACGGAGGACTCCAATGCGTCATGTCGCCCTGTTCACGATCGCCACCATGGCCCTCGGCTGCAGCAAGAGTTGGATGGCGCACGATCGCGGCACAGAGGGGGCCTTGGGCACCGTCGAGATCGACTTCGCGGAAGGGCCCCATGTCGTCGACCTCGAGATGTCCCTGGCCAAGCATGCCGACGCGTCCAGCTGCGAGGCGTTCGACCCACGCTTCGAGCTCAGGTGGACCGGGGACGAGGGGGAGGCGCGAATGGAGGTGGCGACCGACGCAGAGGCGTGGGACGAAGACGTCATGCTGGAGGACGGCGAAGCGGTCACCACCGTTCGCGGCACGTTCGAGGTCGACGGGTGCACGTTCCGCGCGACGCTGTGGGTCGACAGCGACGAGCCCATCGCGGGGTTCCTGAACGTGAACGGCGTGGCATCGACCCACAGTGAAACGGAGTCCGCAGGGACCCTGACGGGTAGCGTGGAAGGGTACCCCGACGATGGGGACGAAGTGAGCACCGGGAGCTGATCACCGCCCGGTGAACACCGGGTCCCGCTTCTCGAGGAAGGCCCGCACGGCCTCGTCGTGGTCGGCGGTGTTCTGGGCGACGCCCTGGTAGGTGGCCGCCAGCTCGAGGGCCCCGTCCAGGGGCAGATCCCAGCTGCGGTAGGCCGCCGACTTGGCCAGCGAGAGCGCCACCGGCGGCAAGCCGCACAGCACCGTGGCGCGGGCCCGGACGTCGGCGAGCAGCGCGTCGGCATCCTCTGCGAGGCTGTGGACCAAGCCCAGCTGCAGGGCTTCGTCGCCCTGGACCAGTCGACCCGTGAGCACCATCTCCAGCGCCTTGGGGAAGCCGATGGTGCGGGCCAGGAAGTAGGCGCCGCCATCGCCGGGCACCAGCCCCACCTTCACGAAGGTCGACCCGAGCTTGGCCTTGCGGGTCGCGACCCGCAGGTCGCACATGCAGGCCAGGTCGAGCCCCGCGCCGATGGCCGCACCGTTGATGGCGGCGATGACGGGCTTGCCGAAGCGCGCGAGCCGACGGGGCACCCGCTGGATGCCCATCATGTAGCGAGCCCGCAGCCCCCGGGCGTCGCCCTCGAACATGCCCTCGTGGGCCAGCATGAGCTTGAGGTCCCCCCCCGCACTGAAGGCCTTGCCCGCACCGGTGACGGCCACGCAGCGGACGGCGTCGTCTCCCTCCAGTTGGTCGAAGGCCGCGACCAGCTCGTCGACCATCGCTTCGGAGTACGCGTTGCGGGCCTCGGGACGGTCCAGCGTGACCCACCACAGCCCATCCACCTCTTCGTCGGCTCGAACCTGAACGTCCACGGGACCTCCTCTCGGGCCCTCTATTGCTCGGCCGACGCGTCCACCCGCCAGTCCGCCACCGCGGCCCAGTAGCTGTACGGGGTGATGGTGTTGCCGCGCACCTCCGCGCGCCAGGCGGAGGTGCGCCGGTCCTCGAACAGGCCGATCCACTGCGCCTCGGCTGCCACGATGGCGTGCAGCTCGTGGGCCGCGTCTTGCTGCTCGGTGTCGGTCTTGCCCGCCCGCATCGCCGTGAGCTTCGCGTCGACCGCTGCACTGCGGGCGCCGAGGGGACCGGGCTGCAGCATCGGCGTCGGGTCGTCGGTCGGGTCGACCTGCCAGGTGCCGAGCCACAGGTCGTGGGCCTTGGGGTCGGGGGCGCTCGCCTTGAACGTGTGCACCGGGATGCCGGCGCTGCGCAGCTGGTTGCCCAAGGCCTCCGCCAGGTGGCGAATCACCACGGCCTCTTCCGGGTCGTAGCCGAGCCGAAGCGGCTTGCGGGTCGACGTGACCGCCTCGCGAACCACGGCCTGAGGCCGCACCGACCGGTTGGTGAAGGCCGAGCTCGAGAGGAAGGGCCCGGTGATCAGCGGAGGCGCCATGGGCTCGCCCGAGCGCAGCCCGTAGGTCAGGTACACGAGCTCCTGCCGGTCGATGCCGCGAGCCATGCGCTGGCGCAACGCCACATCGGAGACCGTCTCGGGGTTGGTGGCCAGGTACACCAGCACCCGGGGCTCCCACGTCTTCAAGAGGACGTCGTCGCTCGCCGAGACGTCGGAGCGAAGGGGTGGCGTCACCTCCACCATCCCGTGCACGCCACCGCGGAGCAGCGTGCGGACCTGGACGAGAGAGTCCCCGCCCTCCTCGATCACCAGGTCGGGCATGCCCGCGTCGGCCGCAAGGGCTGAGAACCGCACCGCACGCCGCCCCCGTTGCCCGCGGTATGGACCGCTGCCCACCGGACGCTGGGCCACCTCGCTGTCGACCGCCAGGTCGAAGGCATGGGCGGGCAGCACCGGAACGGCCGCACGGAGCTTCGCGTCGGGCAGCGGCGCCCGCAGGGTGATGGCGGCCGTGAGGGGTCCACGCACCTCGCAGCCCAACAGGTCGGCCCGGCCCCGGAAGGGGAGCGTGGTGGGGGTCGACGGGTCCAGCACCGCAGCCACGCTGAAGCAGACGTCCTCAGCCGCGATGGGGTGACCGTCGTGGAAGGTGTGGCCCGGCTCGAGGTCGACCACCAATGTCGACCCCTCCATCCGGCTGTCGAGCACGAGCTCGGAGCGCACCTGGCCCGTGAGGGCCGACCGCTCGAACAACGGCATCCACACCAGCCGGTGGGCCCGGATGTCGGCCTCGGTCTGCGGGTAGAGGGGGTGCAGCGTGGTGGGAAGGTCGTCGTACACGGTGACCGCTTCGCCCCCGCGCATCGGGGGCAGCGGTGGGAAGGTCGGCGGCGTGGGCTCGGAGGGCCGCTCGGGGGGCGCCGTGACGGGCTCTGCTTCCGGCGCAGCCTCGACCTCGGCGACGGGCCCGCCCTCGGCGGTGGCCACCTCCCCCACCGCGGCCCCGCGATCCGGCGTCTCGCCACCGACCCCAGACACCACAGCGCCGACCACCAGCCCAACGACGACGGCCCCAATGCCGACGATGATGGACAGGCCCGTGCCCGACGAGGCCCCCGCAACCACCGTGGCAGTGCCTCCCACCAGAACGGCGTCCAGGCCACCCTGGAGGGCCAGCAGCCACAAGCCGTGGAGCTGCCGGCGCCGAGCGTCGTCGGGGGCGCTGTGCCGCACCACCACCCGGGTGCCGCCGACGTCGTCGATCAACTCGATGGTCAGCTCCGACGAGGCGCCCCCTTCGAGCCACGTGCACACCACCCTCCGAGGGGCCTCCACCGCCACGACCTCGCAGGACGCGGGACCGCTGGGCCCCACCGCCGTGAACCGGGCCCCCACTTCCGGACGGTACCCGTCGAAGGGCAGCCACGCGGCCGCGAGCTCGGGCTCCGACAGCGCCCGCCATACCTTCGCCGCCGGGTGCTTCACCCAGCGCTCGGCCACTGCTTCAGCCATCGGTGTCTCCTTCACCGGAGGGCTCCGGCGTCTCGTCGTCGTCCGGGAGCTCGTCGAGCAAGGCATCGAGGTCGTCGAGCCGCGCTTCCCAGAAGTCCTCGAAGGTCTTGACCCAGGCGAACACCGCCCGCAGCCCATCGGCGCGCAGCCGATAGACGTGCTGACGCCCCCGCCGGCTCGACGACACCAGGCCCGCTTCCCGCAGCACCTTGAGGTGCTGACTGACCGCCGGCTGGCTCATGGAGAGCCCACGCCCCAGCTCGGAGGCCGGACGGCTGCCCCCCGCCAAACGCTGAAGCATCTGGCGGCGGCTGGGATCGGCGATGGCGCGGTAGACCTGGTCCATGGGCCTCTTCTAACACATAAGTATTTACTTATGCAAAGGAACGATCCCACTGGAGCCCAGGATTCGCTACCCCAAGGCAGGAGGCCACGATGTTTGGTTGGTTCCGCTCCGATCCCGTGAAGAAGCTTCAGAAGGCCTACGAGGCCAAGCTGAAGCAGGCCAAGGACGCAGAGAAGCTCGGGGACCGCGCCCTGCAGGCCGATCTGTACGGCGAGGCCGAGGTCATCTACGTCGAGCTGGAGGCGGCTCAGGCCAGCGCCGAGGCAGCGGGATAGCTGGGCGCTCTCTCGGAGGTCTCCATGTTCTGGCTCATCCTTCTCGCCTGCGGCACCCCTGCCCTCACCGCCGCCGACGTGCTCGCCGCCGCCGATGCCCACGATGGCACGGTCGACAAGGTGGTCAGCGAGTGCACGGGCTGCGGTCTCGGCATGTCTGGCGATGCCGCCCACAGCGTCACCCACGAGGGCTACGAGCTGCACTTCTGCTCCGACACCTGCAAGGCCGGCTTCGAGGCCGACCCCGCCGCCGGGTTGAAGAACCTGGAGAGCGCCGTCGCCAAGTGAGCAGGCCGGGAGGCGGTTGTCCCCAGGGTTCTGGCGCGATGTAGCTCAGATGTAGCTGCCGGACCCTTGGCACCCTGGGCCATCGGCCTACAATGCGGCCATGCTTACTACCGCCCTGCTCGCCCTCGCTCTCAGCTCCGATGCCCAGGCCACGGAGATTGGGAACGGCAACAACTTCGGCCTCGGGATTCAGCTCGGGAGCCCCACCGGGATCACCGGCAAGTACTACCTGGGCGGGCGCCAGAATGCGCTCTCCTTCGCCCTCGGTAGCCACTACGACGGTGGCTTCTACAGCGGCCTGTGGATCACCGGCTCGTACGACTTCCACCTGGTCGAGCTCGTCACCGAGCCCGAGTTCTCCATGCCCCTCCGGGTCGGCATCGGCGGCTTCTTGGCCACCGGCTCCTACGGATTCGGCCGCTACTACCGCGACGATGTCTACATCGGCGCCCGGGTTCCGGTGGGCCTCGACTTCGACCTCGCCGCGGCGCCGGTGCAGATCTACTTGGAGGTCGCGGCCAACCTCGTCCTCTACCCAGGCATCTACGGGGGCCTCGATGCCGGCCTCGGGGTTCGGTATTACTTCTGACGCTCGGCGAAGCGCCGGCATCCGAGGGGCCACCCGATGAGTCAGATCACCCTGCAGAATCAGGTCAACGCCCGCTGGGAGCTCGCCGCCGACGAAGTGCGCGACGCCCTCGAGAAGACGCTCTGCGTCGCGTTCCTCGGCTCCGCCTCGTCCGGCAAAGACAGCGCAATTCGGGCCCTGTTCGGCCTCGACTTCGGCCAGGTCGACCCCATTCCCGGCTCGACCGACGAGGTCCGCGTCGCCCCGGTCGACATCGACCAGCGGGTCCTGGTGGTCAACGCGCCGGGCTTCGGCGACCTGCGCGAGGATGTGGAGGCCAAGGCCCGCCAGGTCCTCGACCAGCTCGACATCGCCATCTACGTCGTCAACTGCGACGGCGGCGCCACCATCGACGAGCGCCGCGACCTCGATGCCATCCGCATCCTCGGCCGCCCCACCCTCGTGTGCCTCAACAAGATCGATCTGATCCGCGCCGACCGCCGCGAAGCCTTCGTCCAGGCCACCCTCGTGCAGCTCGGCATCCAAGAGAACGACGCCGTCGTCACGGCCTTCGACCCGCTGCCGGCCCTCTCCGACCACCCCATCGGGGTCGACAAGGTCATCCAGTGGATCCACGAGCAGCTCGAGTCGAGCGGCAAGTCGCTGCTCTTCGCCAAGTCGCTCCGCAACAAGGCCGCCGCCTGCGAGGCCATCATCCAGGCGTGCGCCAAGAAGTCCGCCATGGCCGGTGCCCTGCCCATCCCCGGGGTCGACGCCACCGCGGTCACCGCCCTGCAGGTCCGCCTCATCACCGACATCGCCACCATCCACGGACGCCAGATCGACAAGGACCTCATCCTGTTCATCCTCGGCGAGGCCCTGGCCGGGACTTCCAAGGGCTTCGTGCGCTGGGCCGTGCAGGCCGCCAAGGGCGCCGGCTGGATCCCCGGCGGGCAGATCGTCGCCATCGCCACCAGCGCCCTGGGCGCCACCGTGGCGGGGGGCACCACCTACGGCGTCGGCAAGGCCGCCGTGGCCTTCATGCAGAAGGACTCGATGACCGGCGACGAGCTCCGCGACATCTTCGACCACGAGGCCTCGTCGTACCGCGACCAGGCCCGCAACCACGCCGGCGACGACGTGATCGACGCCGATGCCTGACGACGCCTCCGTGGAGGCCCCCCTCGTCGAGCTGCTCCGCAAGTGCCATCGAGACGAGCTCCTCCCCTTGGCCCACTCCCTGGGCGTTCGCTCCGAACGCATGGGCCGCGGCACCCTCGCGGCCGCCATCGACGGCCGGCTGCGCCGCAGCGCCACCCACGAGCTGGCCAACGCGTTCCTGCGCCGGGGTGCAGGCGTGTCCTACACCGAGGTCCTGCGCATCCTGGCTCGGCGGCACGGCCTCGACGTCGACACCAGCGACCACGAAGCCGCAGAAGACGGCTTGCTCCGCGCCGTGCTGGCGGACCGCTGGCAAGATCTGTCGGCCGAGGAGAAGTCGGAGCGCTGGCATGCCGCCGGCGAAGACGACCCCGTCCCCGACTCGGGGCAGGCCGCCGTGGACCGCCTCGCCGACCTCCATGGGGCCCGCTACCCCCTCACGGCCCGCACCATTCTCCTCGCCCGCTTCCTGCCCGGCCCCCTGGGCTGTCTGCCCGCCCTCATCGCCCTGGCCCCCCGGCTCGAGCACACCGAGGCCGCCGTGCTCGAGGTCGCCCGCCTCCGCAAGGCGGTCCGCTACCGGGTCACCGTGGGCATCGTCGGCTCCCCGTCCAGCGGCAAGGACGCGGCCATGCATGCGGTCTTCGGCATCGACACCGGCAACATCGACCCGGTGGCCGGCTCCACCAAGGCCGTGGAGATCGTGCAACTCCCCCACGCCGAGGCCCTCTACCTGGTCAACACTCCGGGGCTCGGCGACGTGGTGGAAGGGGTGACCGAGGCGGCCCGCCAGATCCTCGACCACATCGACGTGTACCTGTACGTCATCAATGCCCAGGGAGGCGTGCAAGCGCGAGAGAAGGCCGATCACCAGCGCCTCCTCGACACGGGCCGCCCGGTGCTCTCCGTGATCAACAAGATCGACACCCTCCGGGACGAAGACCGGGAGCGCTACCTCGCCGACGCCCGCGGCAAGCTCGGGGTCGAGGAAGAGGACTTCGCCGCCGTCGCCTTCGATCCCCTCCCCCAGCTCGCCCCGGCCCCCATCGGCATCGAGCGCGTGCAGCGCTGGATCGAGACCCACCTCACCGACCTCGGCAAGGAGCTCGACGAGCTTCCGTGGCGCCAAGGCGCAGACGCCCCCGCGCCCTCAGACGACCCCGCGGCTCCGTAGTCGGTCCAGCTCGAGCAGGACCTCCCGCGCCGAGCCCTGCCGTTGGTCCGGATCGGGCTGAAGCAGATGCTCGGACAAGGCGTAGAGCTGCTCTGGCAAGCCGGGGCGGCAGTCCCGGAGGCGCTCGTACTTGCCAGCCTTGGCCGCTAGGTAGATGTCGAGGGCCCCGACGCCTTGCAAGGCGAACGGCACGTCGCCGGTGAGCAGCTCGTAGAACACGACTCCGAGGCTGAACAAATCGGCGCGCTGGTCGACCTCCCCCGCGTTGGCCACCTGCTCGGGCGCCATGTACTCGGGGGTACCCAGGGTGTGGAACTCCACCGACAAGCCCTCGGCCTTGGGGGCCTCGCCCGGGCGGAGCACCTTGGCCAGGCCGAAGTCGATGACCACCGACTCCTCCCGGCGGTTCAGCTGACGGACCATCACGTTGCTCGGCTTGAGGTCGCGATGCACCACATGGCGGCGATGCATGGCGTGCACGCCCCGCGTGAGCCCTCGAAAGAGGTCCACGGCGTGGGTGGCGTCGCGCACCATCCCTTCGTCGATCATCGTCGCCAGCAACGGTCCCTCGACCCAGTCCATCACGAGGTAGAGGCGGCCTCGCCAGCTCCCGCCGTCGATCACCCGCGCCACGTGCCGGTGCACGATGCGGGCCTGGATGCGCGCCTCCTTGGCCAGCGCATCCTCCAGGGCGGTGTCCTGGTCGGGGTGGAGCATCTTGACCGCGCAGATCGTGCCAAGGAAGCGATGCCGTGCCTTGTACACGGTCGCAAACTCCCCCTTGTCGATCAAACAGAGCAGTCGGTACGGCCCGATGTCGATGCCCAGATCCCCCACGCCACCTCCGTGCCCGATGGTACCAACCCCGCCGGGCCCGCGACAGTGACAGGTCGAAGACGGAGCGTGTAGGCTGCCGGTGGAGGTCCGATGGCCCGTACGGAATTCGCTCTCATGGCTCGACTCGCCCTGCTCACCGTCGCCGTAGGATGCAGCGGCAGCGACGGCAAGACGACCGACACGGGGCCCACCGACACCGGCACCACCGACACCAGCATCACCGACCCCAACGATGCGGATGGCGACGGCGTGCCCGCCCCCGAGGACTGCGACGACACCAACCCCCTCCGCTTCCCCGGCTCCGTCGAGCACTGCGATGGCGTCGACAACAACTGCGTCGATGACGTGGAGGAAGGGATCATCACGGTGCTCCCCGGGGCGAGCTTCGGCACCCTGGCGGAGGCGGCGGACGCCGTGGCCGGGGGCGAGACCGTGCAGATCTGCCCCGGCACCTACGTGGGCACGGCCACCTTCTCCGTGCCCATCACGCTCATCGGCGTGGCGAGCTCTGGCACCACCGACGCCGACGTGCGGCCCGTGCTCGACGGCCAGGGCGGCGGCACCACCGTCCGGTTGGACGGCGCCGGCAGCCGGGTCGAAGGCCTCGCCATCACCGGCGGCACCGCCGGCGGGATCATCGTCGGCCTCAACGCGGACGCGGAGCTGATCGACCTCGACGTCTACGACAACATCGGAGAGTTCGGCGGAGGCATCCAGTTCTCCCCCCAAGGCGGCTCTCTGGAGCGGAGCACCCTGCGGGACAACATCGCCCAGGAAGACGGCGGGGGCATCTACGCCAACGGCAACGTCGCCCTGGTCGAGGTGACCCTGTCTGGCAACGTCGCGGGCAACTGGGGGGGCGGCATCACCTTGGGCGACTCGGGCGCCCTCACCCTGAGCGACGTGACCATCGAGGACAACACGGCTGAGCGCGGAGGGGGCGTGTTCGCCTTGGCCGGCACCACGGTGACCGCCACCGGCTCCACGCTGCTCGACGGCAACACGGCCTCGGCCAGCGGCGGCGGCGCCTACCTGTTCACCACCGACTGGACCGGCGGCACCATCTCGGGCAACACCGCGGTCGACACCGGCGGCGGCCTGTACGTCTACGACGGGGGCAGCGTCACCGGCACCGCCCTCGATGGCAACGAGGCCACCCGTGGCGGAGGCATCTTCGCCAGCGGCCTGGTCGGCTTGGACGCCCTCGACGTGAGCAACAACGAAGCCGAGACCGATGGGGGCGGCGTGTACCTGCTCGACGCCAGCGCCACCCTCTCGGGCAGCACCATCGACGGCAACCACGCGCCCGACGGCGGCGGCATGTACCTGCAGGACAGCAGCATCGTCGACGGCACCGTCTCGGGCAACAGCGCCGACAACGGCGGCGGCCTCTACGTCTCCAACGTGGAGCCCACCACCGTGGCGGTGATCGACGGCACACGGGTGGAGGACAACGAAGCGGTGACCAGCGGAGGGGGCCTGTACATCCCCGACGACACCGAGCTGATCGACGTGCTCGTGGTCCGCAACCTGTCCCAGGACCGTGCCGGCGGGATGTACGTGACCAACGAGGCGGAGGTCTCGATGGAGGGCGGCTCGCTGCAGTCGAACACCGCCGTGCAGCGGGGGGGCGGCCTGTACGCCAACACCAACGCCGACATCGACCTGCGGGACGCAGAGATCTCGCGAAACCAGGCGCTGCGCGGGGCCGGCATGTACATCAACAACGACAGCACCGTGCAGCTCACGGACTGCACCGTGACCCTCAACGGCGACCCCACGACCGTGAGCGGCGGCGGCGCCCGGGTGATCACCGGCAACCTCGTGAGCATCACCTCCGATTGGGGCGATGGGCCCACCGACAACCAGCCCGACGACGTGTACGCCGAGCTGAGCGGCGCCTACATCGGGTGGGGCACGTCCGAGACCTTCGCGTGCGACCCGTACGGCTGCTCTCCCGAGCCATAGCGCTCGGGTCGCGGGCGACGCCGATGCCTCGAGGCCCTCAGCGACGCCTCGAAGGGCTCAGCGGCGGTCGGACGCCACGGCCACGGGGCTGCCCGGACGGTGCCGCACGGGGTCCCGGGACTCCCACACGAACAGCTCGGGGAGCTCGATCGCGGTGAGGAAGCCCCCCTTGCCGCAGCCTGTGTCGATGGCGATCACGTCGGTGCCGGCCCACAGGTCTTCCGGGTTCTGGGGCGTGTAGCTCGACAGCTCGGGCGGAAGCAGGCTCGTGACCGTGTGGCCCACGATGACCGTCTTGCCGCGGTACTCCTTGAAGAAGTCCAGCGTACGGGTCCACAGCAGCACCGCGGGGTTCTCCACCTTCGAGGGATGGGAGAACGTGCCCTCGACCCGAGGCAGGCCGGCGTGCACGTACACGGCGTTCTCGTCCTCGTGCCACAAGGGCAGCGACCGCATCCACTCGACCACATCATCCGGGTAGAAGTCGCCCGAGAGGAGCATGTCCCACTCTTCATCGGTGGCGGGCTGCTCGCCGAGCGCGGGCGTAGGCCCTCCGGTGAAGGATCGTAGGCACGCCAAGCAGCCGTTCCCCGGGGGCAGCACGAAGCCATCCCAGCCATCGTCGACGACGCGAAGCCACGCATCTTCGTGGTTGCCTCGCAGGCATACGATCTTGGCACCCTTCGCTCGGCGTGGGAGCTCGAAGCGGATGTACTCGATCACCTGCTTGGATTGAGGGCCTCGATCCACGTAGTCGCCGAGAAACACGAGCGTGTCGTCGGACGAGAGGGGACCAATGCGCGACAGCAAGTCGAGCAGCTGATCCAAATCTCCGTGGATGTCTCCGATGGTGAACGTACGACTCATGCTTCCTCGGCGTGCCCCGCTGATCGTGCAGGCGAGCGTTGACAGAACCCCATCGGCCCCATGGTCCGACATTGTATCCATCCGGATGCCACAGCGTTGAGGATTCGTCTCGACCGCGTTACCCGCGCCGTTCACTAGGAGTTCTCATGCTGCGTCGAAACAAGTCGGCTCGCCTGAAGGCGAAGCTCAAGGCCAAGAAGCTGAAGGAACGGATGCGCAAGAGCGGCCGTCTCGTGAAGCGTCGCGCCGGCGGCCGTCTCACCAAGCGCCTCCGCAAGAGCTGATCCCGGCGGGGCGCGCACGCGTCTCCGTTTCGCCCGCCCTCGGTTCACACCGGGGGCGTTCGTGTGTGTGGGGATCCCCGAGGAGCGATCAGCCGGCGACGGTGCGGCGGGATCGCAGCAGCCGTTGGATCTCCTGCACCGCGCGACGCATCTCTGCCGCGTCGTGGAAGCGGTTCTCCGGCTCCCAGCCGCACGCGCGACGGACCAGCGCGCGAAGCGCCGGGTCGAGCCGACCGAGGGGATCCTTCACCGGGGGCACGTTGCCGTTGTAGGCCTCTTCAGCGTCCTTGAGGCGACCGGTGGCCACGTTGAGGGGCACGCGGTTCGTGTTCAGGGCGTACAGCGTGGCGCCCAGGGAGAACAGATCCGAGCGGTGGTCGATGTCGTGGGCGTCCTCCTGCTGCTCGGGCGACATGTAGGCCCCCGTGCCCAGGGAAATCCCGGGCATCGTGAGCTCGCTGCCCTCGTCGCGCAGGATCCCGAAGTCGGAGATCTTCACCACGCCTTCGCTGTTCAGCAGGAGGTTCCCCGGCTTGAGATCCCGGTGCACCCAGCCAGCTTCGTGGATGCGCTGCAGTCCGGCGAGCACCGAGTCGGCGATGTGGAGCACCCAAGACACCGGAAGGCCTTTCTTCCGACGGGTGAGGGCGTGGCACGAGCCTCGATCCATCAGCTCCATGACCATGAACACCTGCCCCGGCTCCTGCACGACGTCGAAGACCTGCACGATGTTGGGGTGCTTGAGCTTCTGCATCGCCTCCCCCTCCCGGATGAGACGCTGCTCCACCTTGGTGCCTTGATGGTGGTCTTCGAGGACCTTGATGGCGACCAGTCGATCCTCTTTCAGGTCGCGGGCCTGGTACACATTCCCGACGCCCCCGCGACCGATCACTTCGCCACGCTGGTACCGGCCCGCCATGATGGGCCGCTCGTCGTTCGGAATTCGGGCGATGGGTGGGGTCATGTGTGCCATTAGGCATAGCATAGGTCGAGAGCAGGTACCGGGCGGTTACCATCGAAGGTTTCGTGCTCGCAGGCTCGCTCCGGGTCGTGCCCCCAGAGAATCGTGAGATAGCCGGGTCCCATGGACCCATTCCGGCCGCCTCAGTCCCCGTTCGAGCCCGTCGAAGTGGACGACGCCCCACCCCAACTCGAGCCCCTCGCCGTGGCCCTGGCCTTCGTGGTGCTCCTCGGGAGCGGCGCACTTCTCGCCTTCGAGTCCCCCCTCAGCCCCCCCATGCTGGTGGCGCCGGCCCTCGCCCTGTTCGGCATCGCGCTGTTCGTGCCGAACGCGCCCCGATGGGCGGCGCTGCCCTTGGTGCTCGCCCTACCGGTGGCGCTGATGGCGTTCCACCTCGACGGCCCGGAGCTCCAGATCCTCAACGCGTCCTTCCACCAACAGGGCTGGGCGCTGGGCGTCCACGCCGTCGTGGCTTCCGCACCCATCTACGTTCTCGCCCGCGGCTCCCTCCAGCACGCTCTGCCCAGCGTCGCTTGTCTGGTGCTGGCTCTGAGCCTTCGCGACCAGGCAGCCACCATCGGCATGCAGTTCATCCTTCCTGGTGTCGCCGTCTGGGCCCTGACCGCCCTGCTTCCCTACACCGCGGCCGAGCGCGGCGTGGGCGTGTGGGGCGCGCTGGCCAACTCGGTGCGTCGCATCCCCAAGGCCCCATTGGCATGGCTCACGACCAGCGCGGGCCTGCTTGCGGTAGCCGTCGTGCCCAACGTGGTGGTCGTCTTGGGCGCAGACGACGCCGTGGCTGCGGTCTTCGACCCGATCCACGCGGTGGACTGGCCCCTCCGCGCCACGGCCGGCGTGCTGGCACAGGCCATCTGGGGTGGCACGGTCCTGTTCGGCGGCACGCTCTACCACCGGGAGATCAGGAGTTGAAGCGCCCGGTGCTCTGATCTTCGTCGTCGAACGCGAACTCCGCGAGGTCGCCCGCCGCACCGTGGGCAGAGAAGATCTCCGTGGCCTCGCCCTCGTCGCTGTCGTCGTCGTCGTCCCAGTCGATGGCCATCTTGCCCCGCTGGAACAGCTCGGTCTTGGCGGCCTCGACCTCCCGCGGCGGGCTCCCAGCGCCGGGGGCCGGCGCGTAGGCCTCGTCGTCGAAGAAGCCCAGCAGCCCGGACGAGGTCCCCAGTGGCGGAGCCTGAGCCTGGGGCGCCGGTGTGGGCGCACGAGGAGGAGGAGAAGAGGAGCGTGGCGCGGCGGGGGGCAGGGCGGCGCGTGGCGCGGGCGCGGGCGCCGGCCGCCGCACGGGCTCCGGGGGGGCTGCGCCGCCTCGCGCGCGAAGCAACAACATGATCAAGCCAATCCCGAGCAGAAGCAGCCCCAGGAACACGAGGACCAGCAGCAGGACGATGGCGATGGCGATGCCGATGCTCACGACGTGCTGTCCGCAACCTCCAGCGCCAGTCTACACCATGCCGAGGCCCACCCCGTACCGTGTGGGCGGCGGCACCCGGAGCGGCGTCCGCCAGGATAGCTGCCCCATCCGGCACCCCAACGACTCGGAGGAAGCCATGTCTGCAGGCATCTACAACGTCCCCACCCCGATCAACGAGCCCATTCGGGGCTATGCCCCGGGCAGCCCCGAGCGGGCGCGGCTCGAGGCCGCCGTGCAGGCGCGGGAGAGCGAGATCATCGACATCCCCTGCGTGATCGGGGGCGAGCACATCTTCACCAACGACACCCTCCCGATCACGATGCCCTGCGACCACGGCCATGTGCTGGCGCGGGTTCACCTGGCCACGCCGGAGCTCGTGGATCGTGCCTGCGAGGCCGCCATGGCGGCACGGGCAGAGTGGGCCTCCCTCCCCTGGGAGCAGCGCGCGGCCGTCTTCCTGCGGGCCGCCTCGATGCTGGCCGGCCCGTGGCGGGACCGGGTGAACGCCGCGACCATGCTCGGGCAGAGCAAGACCTGCTTCCAGGCAGAGATCGATGCCGCCTGCGAGCTCATCGACTTCTGGCGATTCAACGCCACCTACGCCCAGCAGATCCTCTCCGAGCAGCCTCCGGTCAGCCCCGATGGCATCTGGAACCGCCTCGACCATCGCCCCCTCGACGGGTTCGTCTTCGCGATCACGCCCTTCAACTTCAGCTCCATCGCCGCCAACCTGCCCACCGCGCCGGCGTTCATGGGCAACACGGCCGTGTGGAAGCCCGCCACCACGTCGATGGCCTCCTGCTGGGAGCTGATGCAGCTGCTCGAGGCCGCCGGCCTCCCCCCCGGCGTCGTGAACATGGTCAACGGCCACGGCGCAGACGTCGGCGACGTGGTGCTCAAGCGCCCCGACCTCGCAGGCCTGCACTTCACCGGCTCCACGGGCACCTTCCAGCACCTGTGGTCGACCATCGGTCAGCGGCTGGCCTCGTACCGCCAGTACCCGCGCATCGTCGGCGAGACGGGCGGAAAGGACTTCATCCTGGCGCACCCGAGCGCCAACGCCGAAGCCGTGGCCGTCTCCATCCTGCGCGGCGCCTTCGAGTACCAGGGTCAGAAGTGCTCCGCGGCCAGCCGGGTCTATGTGCCCAAGAGCATGTGGCCGAGCGTGCAAGAGCAGGTCGCCGCCGGCGTCGCCGAGATGAAGCTGGGCGACGTGCGGGACTTCGGCACCTTCCTCGGCGCCGTGATCGACGAGCGTGCCTTCCGCAAGCACGAGGCCTACCTGGCCCTCGGCCGGGAGACGGGCGAGACGGTGTGCGGCGGCCACGCCGACGGCAGCAAGGGCTGGTTCGTGGAGCCCACGCTGTTCCGGGTCGACGACCCCCGGCATCGCCTGATGGAGGAAGAGATCTTCGGCCCCATCTGCGCGGCCTTCGTCTACGACGACGCCGACTACGAGGCGACGATCGATCTGGTCGACACCACCAGCCCCTACGCCCTCACCGGCGCCATCTTCGCCACGGACCGTCGGGTCATCGACCACACGAGCGAGCGCCTGCGCTTCGCCGCGGGGAACTTCTACATCAACGACAAGCCCACGGGCGCCGTCGTCGGTCAGCAGCCCTTCGGCGGCGGCCGGGCCTCCGGCACCAACGACAAGGCCGGGTCCGCCATCAACCTGCTCCGCTGGACCAACCCGAGGGCCATCAAGGAGAACTTCGTGCCGGCCCAAGACTGGCGCTACCCCTTCATGGGCTGAGCCTCAGCGCGGAAGAAGGGAACACTGTCGGAAGGCGGGCTTGCAGTCGAGCACGTAGCTGCGGCCCGCCTCGACCTTGATCTCCCCTGCCGCCGCCTTCTGCCCTCCGAAGACCGCGTGGACCTTCCACCGGCCCGCGGAGAGGGTGGTGCCCCGCACGATGTCTCCGGTGCGCGTGTGCTCGAACCACACGCTGTCGGCGCCCTCCACGGAGAGCTCGGCGACCGCCGGACGGGCTGGCGCCGGCGCAGGCTCCGGCGCAGGCTCGGGGGGAGCGACGGGCTCCGCCGCAGGCTCCGGCTTCGGAGCCACAGGCGCGGGCGCGGGCGCGGGCCGTGCGGGCGCCGGCGCCTCCACAGGGACGGGCGCCGGGTCTGGCTCGATGGGGAGCGGATCGGTCGCCGGGACCGGCTCGGCCAGCGGCGGCGGCTCGGCTCGCGGGGCCGGAGCGACCGTGGGCACCGGTTGGGGAGCCACGGCTTCGCCGCGACCGGCCAAACCGGCCACGACCACGCTGCCTCCCAAGGCCACCCCCGCCACCAACAGCACCCCCACCACGCCGAACGCGAGCCACAACACGGGGCCCCGCCGCGAGGGAGCCGCCGGAGCCGGAATGGCCGCCGGGGCGATGTCCGCCCCCTCCGAGGACCCTGGCGCCTCCGACGGCGGCACCACGGTGCCGGCGACCGGCTCTGGAGCCAGCACCGTCGGATGAGCGGTCGCGCTGGTCAGCGACGCTTCGTCGAACGTGGCGGTCCCGCGCACCAGGGTGGGGAGCGGCGTGCGGGTGTCGGCGCGGGTGCGCGCGTAGTCCCTCGCCGCGATGTAGCCAGGGGACGTCTTGGCCAGCAGGCACGGCGCATCGGAGTGCGCCTCGTCCACCGGCTCGAGAGCCCCCAGCTCCACCCCCGGGGCGACCAGCTCGTCGACGTCGCCGTCGAGGAATCCCACCATCGCACCGATGTCGGCGGGACGAGCCACTGGGTCGACGGAGAGCAGCGCCTGAATGAGCTGCACCACCCGGTCGGGCAGGTCGGGCACGTGGGCGTGGGGGTCGACGAACGTGCCCTCCAGCACCGTGCGGAAGAGCTTCGCAAGGTTGTTCCCTTGAAAGGCCTCTTCCCCGCACACCATGCGGTACAGCACGCAGCCCAGCGCCCAGGTGTCGGCGCGGCGGTCCACCGAGCTGGCGTCCTCGATCTGCTCCGGCGCCATGTACCCAGGGGTGCCCATCGCTGCGCCCGTCCGGGTGCGGTGGGATGCATCGACGCCGAGCGCCTTCACCAGCCCGAAGTCCGTGACCTTCGGCACGAGGCCCCGGCGGTCGAAGGCCAGCAGCACGTTGCCCGGCTTCAGGTCTCGGTGGATGAGCCCGGCCCCGTGGGCGTGACCGACGCCCAGCGCCATGCCACGAAACACCGCCAGAGCCTCGTCGAGGGGGGGCTGGTAGTCCTCGAGCCACTCCGCGAGGCTCGGCCCCTCGACCAGATCCATCAGCAGCCCGATGGAGCCCCGCACCTCGACCACGTCGTGCACGGACAGGACGTTGGGGTGGTCGAGGGCGCTCTGCACCCGTCCCTCCAGCACCATCCGCTCGCGAACCTTGCGGCTGGGGAGCGTCAGCACCTTCAGCGCATGCTGCGTGCCCAGGGTGCTGTGCTGCACCTGGTAGACGGCCGCCATGCCCCCCTGCCCCAGCAGGGCCTGGACGACGTAGCGGTCCACGACCTCTCCGGAATGCAGGAAGGCCATGACTCAGCGACCGTGGACCAGCACGCCCCCGACGCCAGCCCCCAGGGCCACCGCCGTGAGCCCACCGGACGCGATCACGAAGGTGTTCGTCTGGCTGCGCAGCCGATCCAGGTCGCCGAAGCTCGCATCGGCGTCGTTGAAGCGGCTCGCCGACTGGCCGGCGAGGCCGTACAGCACCCCGGCCGAGAGGGCTGCGACCCCCGCCCCCGCGAACAAGCCGACCTTGGCGGCACGGCGCCCGCTGCGCGAGCGATCGATGGCGTCGTACGCCGGCACGGGATCTTCCGGCCACAGGTAGCGGGTCTCAGACACGGCGCCGGTCCGGTCGAGCCGCTGGAACACCACGGGCATGGCGAGACTGCGGTCCAAGGCGATGCGGCCGTCGAGCCGGACGCTGCCGTTGCGCGGCTCGGGGATCTGCAGCGTGCCGCCTGCGGCGGGGTCGAGGGCCTCGTAGTCGAGGTAGACCGGGTTGCCCTCGGGGACCATCGACGACGAGAAGCGGAAGGCCGGCTCCAGGCGCCTCGCCGCAGCGAAGGCCGAGGTGGACCGGCTGGGCACGCCGCCCACGAAGGCGTCGAGCCCGTTCATGCGGTGCACCGATGCCGCGACGGACTCGGCCACCACCTCGTCCGTGCACGCCACCTGCTCGTGCAGTCGCGACATGGCCGCATCGAAAGCGTCGAGGTCGAGCGCGGTGTAGGCCGCCTCGGCATCGTCGAGGGCCGCCGACACGGTGCTGGCGTTGGCTGGGGTCGCGCAGTCGGCCGCGAGGGCCCCCTGCAGGATGAGGGTCGTCCACCACATGAAGCGATACCGTAGCACCTCCTCGGCCCCGAGAGGGCCTACCCCTGCGAGACCCTCGTGCCTGCTTCCTCCCCACGCGTCGTCAGCCTCACCTGCTCGAACACAGAGATCGTGTGCGCCCTGGGGCTTTCGCACCTTCTCGTGGGCATCGACGACCACTCCGACCACCCGGAAGACGTCGTCGCGGCGCTGCCTCGCGTGGGGCCCGACCTCCAGATCGACATCGACGCAGTGGCGCGCCTCGAGCCCGACCTCGTGCTGGCGTCCCTCACCGTGCCGGGCCACGAGAAGGTGCTCGAGGGCTTGGACGGGGCCGGACTCCGCTACGAAGCGCCCGAGCCCACCCAGCTCGACCACGTGCTGCGCGACGTGACCGACATCGCCCGCTGGCTCGGTCACCCGGCGCGGGGCGAGGCCTTGGTGCAGGAGCTGGCCCGGGGCCTCGCGCCCCTCCCCGCCCCCGCCCGCCGCCCCCGGATCCTGGTGGAGTGGTGGCCCAAGCCGGTCATCGTGCCGGGCCGAGACAGCTGGGTCACCGAGCTGCTCCACCGCGCCGGAGGCATCAACCCACTGGCCGACGACCCCTGCAAGTCCCGTCCCGTCTCGGACGAGGAGGTCCGTGCCATGGCCCCCGACGCCGTGGTGATCTGCTGGTGCGGTGTGCCCTTCCACCGCTACCGCCCCGACGTGGTCGCGGGGCGGGAGGCATGGGCCGACACCCCAGCGCTGCGGAACGACCAGATCCATCGGGTGCCCGAGGCCTTCTTGGGTCGACCCGGGCCCCGGGTGGTCGAGGGGCTGCGGGCGCTGCGGGCCGTCGTCGAGGCGGCCGCCGCGTCGCGTTAGAACCGCGGACCGCTTTTCCGGGAGGCCCCATGCTCCAGCGCCCCACCGCGCCGTCCCCGTCCAGCCCGCGCTCCGGCGAGCGTCTGTTCCGCCGGCTGGAGAAGCAGGTGGCTCGCGCCTCCAAAGACTTCGGACTGCTCGAGCCCGGCGACCGCGTGCTCTGCGCATTGTCCGGCGGGAAGGACAGCTACGCCATGATGGCCCTGCTCGCCGAGGTACGGCGTCGCGCCCCCTTCGAGTTCGAGCTCATCGGGGTCAACCTCGATCAGGGCCACCCGGGGTTCCAGCAGCACGTCATCGCGGACTGGTGCGCCTCCGAGGGCTTTCCCCACAAGATGATCCAGCAAGACACCTACCGGGTCGTCCAGGAGAAGATCCCAGAGGGCCGCACCTACTGCTCGCTCTGCTCCCGGCTGCGGCGCGGCATCCTCTACGACGCCGCCGTCGACCTCGGCTGCACCAAGATCGCCCTCGGGCACCACCGCGACGACACCATCCAGACCCTGCTGCTGAACCTCTTCTTCAGCGGTCAGATCAAGGCCATGCCGCCTCGCCTCGTCTCCGACGATGGGCGCAACGTCGTCATCCGCCCGCTGATCTACTGCCAAGAAGACGAACTCGCGCGCTTCGCCGAGGAGCGGCGGTTCCCCATCCTCCCGTGCGACCTGTGCGGCAGCCAAGAGAACCTGCAGCGACAGCAGGTCAAGCGCATGCTCGACGAGTGGAGCGCCCGAAACCCTCACGTGAAGGGCAACCTGTTCGCGGCGCTCTCCAACGTGCGCGCCAGCCACTTGCTCGACCCGGGCGTGCGGGAAGCGATGGGGGTGGACGCGATGCGGGAAGACGACCTGTCGGTGCTGTAGAGACCTAGCTCACCGAGCGGTCAGTCGATGTCGGTCTCGGGCCGTAGCAGCTTCTCCAGCAGCGACAGCGTCTCCATCTCCGCCTCAGCCACCACGCCGTCGGCGCCAACGAGCTGCAGGCAGGCGTTCAGGAAGACCTGGCGATGTTGGGCCGGGACGTCGTTGGGGTCGACCTCCTCGGGGGTCGGGGGCGTCTTGAGGTACTCCTCGATCTGCGCCGTCTCCTCTTCGTCGAAGCCGAGCTGGTCGATCAACTTGTGGACGAACGACGACTCGGCGTCCTGGACCTCCAGGTCAGCCCAAGCGAACGTGCACACGAAGCGCATCAGGCGCAGGCGGTCTTCCGAGCCGAGATCTTCGAGCGTGACGGACATGAAGCCTCCAGCGCTGCAGACGCCTCCAGCGCGGCGCAAGGCTACACCTGGCAGCCCGGAAAGGGAACCGGGGATCGCCCCTCAGTCGAGAGGCTCGGCGTGCACCCAGTGATCGACGGGCTCTGTACCGACCTGAAAGCGGACCCGAAACCACCCCTCTCCCTCGTCGGCGTGGACCTCCACGGTCGCGGTCCCTTCGCACCGACCGTCCACCAGGACGTAGCCCATGTCGAGTCGCGGGATGCCCACCGGACGTCCGTCTTCGAGCACGACATCGTACACATCCACCTCGTCGCCGCTCGGCACCCGAACGGAGGCGGGGACGTCGTCGTCCCCCACCCAGCCCAGCTCGACCGGGGCGGCCAAGCAGGCGCCCTCGTGGGCTTCGACCGTCGTCTCGATGTGGAGGGTGTACGCGCCACGGGAGAGGTCCACCACATCGCCCGGCGGACTGTGGGGGACGGCCGGAAGGGTGTCCGTGACGGGCTGGCAGCCCAGCACGAGGGGAAAGCCAGTAGCAACGAGGGCGAGGCAGGCCAGGCGACGGAACATGGGGTCTCCAACGTGATGGATGACCTCAAAGCAAGCGTCGTGCCAGGTTCAGGAAGCCGCCCTCATCGAGGTCGTCGACGACGACGCCGCGCTCCTACCATCCGATCGGGACATCGCTGTCGTGCCCTACCAGGTCTCGAGCCCGACCCCGATGGCGCTGTCCGAGGCGGCCCAGTCCACGCACGCGCCCGCCCGCCAGCGGGTGCCCTGCAGAAACTTGAACAAGTGCACCGTCGCCCCCCCCGTCAGGTGGAGCTCCGGCTGCCCCGTCGGGCGGTCGACCAGTCCGTAGCTGCCGGCGCGCACGCGGAAGGTCTCGTTCCACAGGTCGGCTTCGCTGCCGATCCGGGCGGTCAGGGCCGTGTGGGCCTTCTCGCCATCCAACAGGCCGACGGCGTCCGCCGAGCCGCCCACCAGCTCCAGCTCCCCATGGACCTGGACCCAGTGCTTGCCGGCGCGCACCCGGTCGATCCACTGGCGGTCGCGGGCGGCGTTGCGCAGGCCGAAGCCATACCCCACGCCCGTGGTGAACTTGGCGGGGTTGCGAAGCACCTGCCCGTTGGCGGCGGCGGTGCGCACCGGCGAGTGCAGCCCCACCCCAAAGCGCCACGGGGACTCGTCGGGGGCGAGCAGGGCCCCCCCCTCGATGCCGAAGCCGGTGGCCACCGCACCGTCGAACTGCCCGACGAGCATGATCGGGGCCACCGCCACCGCCGCCGAGCCGCTCGACACCCCCATGGGCATCGACCAACGCAGCGTGCCGCGGTCGGGCCCCGGGAGGCGCCAGCGGTCTTGCCGGAGCTGCATGCCCACCCCGAACTGGTTCACCTTGACCGCCGCACCGGTCTGCATCTGGATGTGCAGGTCGGGCTCGTCGGCGTCATCGCCGCCGAACACGGCTTGGTACACGGGATGGTTGGGCAGCTGGATCGTGGAGTCGACCGAGTAGTGGTTGTCGTCGCCGGGGCGCCGGATCACCACCGAGGCGGGCTGGGCGATCTGGCAGGTGGCCGACTCCGCCAGCGACACGCAGGTGCCCGCCATCGCGCGCACCCGCAGGCTGGCCAGCGTGGGCCCTTCTGGCAGCTCCAGAGCTTGTTGTGCCAAGGCGATCCCCAGCAACCCCACCATCATCGACGCTCCACCCGCATGCGCACCGGATCCCGCGGCCGCAGGGTGACGGTAGGCTCCAAGCGCAGCGGACGCCAGTCCACCACCCCGAACCGGCGACGCTGGGCCAGAACGGCGAGCACGAGCTGCAGCTCCAGCAGGGCGAAGTGGTTGCCGATGCACACCCGGGCCCCTCCACCGAAGGGCATCCACGCCAGCTTCGGGATCGCCGGCGCGTCGAGCCATCGCTCCGGGGCGAAGGCCCAGGGGCGCGGGAACCAACGCGGGTCGTGCTGCACCACCCACTGGGCCAGGAAGAACTCGGTCCCCACCTCGTAGCGGTGCCCGTCCAGCTCGAAGGGCGCGATGGCCTCTCGCCCGATGGCCCACACCGGCGGAATCAAGCGCAGCACCTCGTGCACCACGGCCTTCGTGTACGGGAGGTCCTCGAGTGCGGCGACGCTCGGGGGAGCGCCATCGAGGACCCGGTCGACCTCCTCCTCGAGCCGCGCCTGCACCTCCGGATGACGCCCCAGCTGGTCGAGGAGATGGGTCAGGGCGATGGCGGTGGTCTCGTGGCCCGCCGTGAAGAAGGTGACGACCTCGTCCCGGAGCTGCTCGGTGCTCATCGGCTCGCCGTCGTCGTCCCGGGCGGCGAGGAGGCGGTGGATGACGTCGTCGCCCTCGTCCCGCTGGCGGGCGGCCTCGATGAAGCCGAGCACCTTGGCGTCGATGACGGCCTTGGCCTGGGCGATGCGGCCGCGCCCTGGGGTCCACACGCCCTTGGGAAGGGCCTTGCGCCAGCCCTGGGCCTCCGCGAGGAACTCCCCCATGAACTGCTCGATGGCCTCGGCGATGTCGTGCTCAGGTCCCGGGTCCATGCCGAAGAGGCAGACGAGCACGATGTCGCGGGTGAGGCCCAGGGTCTCGTGGTGCACGTCGACGGTCGAGCCGTCGGTCAGCGCCTCGGCCCAGTCGATGGCCAGCTCCACCATCCGGTCGCCGTACCCGTCGACGTGGCGGCGGGCGAAGCTCGGGGCCGCCAGCCGACGCTGCCGCTTCCAGTGGGCCCCCTCCGACGTGACCAACCCCTTGCCGAGCATCAGCGACAGGGTGCGGGTGACCTCGTCCTTCACCAGGTGCTTGTGGGAGCCCACCAGCAGGCGCTCGATGGCATCGGGGTGGTTGAGCTGCACCACGCGATGGCCCGCGAAGGTGTACTGCACGACGTCGCCGTGGCGTCGCGCCATGTGGTTCAGGAAGCCCAGAGGGTCTCGGGCGAACCACGGGAACACCCCCAACCAGGGGGTCCCCTTCGGCCCCGGAAGGCGGTCCCCGGAGGTCGTCGATGGCGGCGTCGCGAGGTCGGATGCAGCGGACATGCTTCGACATAGCCCGTCATCCTTGCTTGACACCGGCCGCTGGGGACGCGACGTCATCGGTAGGAGGTGGGATGGCGTCGTCCATCGTGAAGGAGTCGGCCAAGGCACTCGTGGCGGACGTGAAGCTGCGGGGAGGTGTGCTCGGCAGCGGCCTCGCCGTGTTGTGGACCGTGCACGTGATCAACACGCTGATCTTCGGCCTCCGCCTCAACGCCTGGGGCATCGTGCCCCGCAGCATCGATGGCCTGTGGGGGTTGTTGTTCTCGCCCTTCCTCCACGGCTCCTTCGGCCACCTGCTCAACAACAGCATCGCGTTCCTGTGGCTCGGCACCATGGTCATGCTCCGGAGGCCCCGCGACATCATCGGCGTCACGGTCATCGGCGCGGTGCTCGGGGGCCTCGGCACCTGGCTCACGGGGGGCCCCGGCACCGTGCACGTCGGCTTCTCCGGGGTGCTGTTCAGCTACCTCGGGTTCCTGCTCGCCCGAGGATTCTTCGAGCGCTCCCTCGGCAGCATCGTGGTCTCCGCAGGCTCTGCCTTCTTCTTCGGCGGCATGATCTGGGGCGTGCTGCCCGCGGCTCCCGGCATCTCCTGGCAAGGCCACCTGTTCGGCTTCCTCGCCGGCATCGTGGCGGCGTGGGGGATGGGCGTGCCGAAGGCGGCGAAGGCGAAGCGCAAGCGCTGATGGGGTGGTCGGGTGGCGCGGGTCAGGCCGACAGGGCGTCCGCCAGCTCCCCGAGGTCGGCGTGGACCTCTGAGACGAGCACGGCGGGCAGCCGTCCCAGGGCGACGGGTCGGCCCTCTTGCACGAAGACCGCCCCCACGACCGTGACCGGCACGTCCTCGATGGGGTGGCGTAGGTCGTCCACCTGCAGCTGCACCGACACCCCCAGGCCCGGATGGTCGCGCTCCAGGCCGAAGACGTAGCCGCCGTCCCCTGCCCCCTGCAGGTCGTAGCCGAGGCGACGTCCCGTGGAGCGCACGCGGAACGCGCTGCCCGTCGCGCCGCTGGGGATCGATTCGGCCGCTGCGTCGTCTGGCCGCCAGGTGGGCCGCCCGACCTGGGAGAACAGGGGCAGGATCTCGAAGTCGGCGAAGTGCTGGGCCCAGCGCGCCCCCTGCTCCACCGACAGGAACAGGCCATGGGCCAAGCGCACCTGGGCGTCGTCGCCCAGCGCCACCGGCTCATCGTCGACGTCGACCAAGCGTCCGTCGGCTTCCACCCGGAACACGTCGTCGCCGCTGCACCACAGCAGCCGCTGGCACAGCGCCCCTGCCACCGGATGGCCGCTGTAGGTCCGCCACAGCTCCACAGACCACACCCGCTGGGTCAGCAGGGCCTGCTTCAGCCGTTCGACCTGGGCGCCCACGAAGGCCTTGAGCTCCTTGCGGGCGGCGGTGAGGCGTCGCTTGGCCGCCTTGACCGTGGCGGGGTCCTCCGTGGTGTGGCCCTTCGGCAGCCCCTTGAGCGGTTGGCCCGCCCCGTCGACCACCTGGATGGTGAGGTCGGGCGCCAGCTGGAGGCCGAAGCTGCGGGTCGGAACCTCATCCGCGCCGAGGTAGGACAGCGGCTCGCCATCGAGGCCGGCCTCGCCCAGCATCCGGTCCGCGAGCTCGTCCCGCGTCCAGCCGCGACGGTTCGCGAGCTCCTCGACCTCTGCTTGGGCCGCCAGCTTGATGCCGCGGGTGCGGAACCGGGCGCCGACCTGCAGCAGGTACTGGATGGCGCTGGGGTGGCCGACGTGCCCGAGCATGGCGAGCATGGCCTTGCACTGGGCGGAGCGCCAGCCGTAGTGGGTCGTGACGTAGGTGCGGACTTCGTCGACGATGGTGTGGTCCGCCAGAGCACCGACGAGGGCGAACAGGCCTTTGTCGGAGGTGGCCGTGCCCTTCTGGTGGCCCCAGTACGGGTCGGTGTCCGTGTGGTCCAGCTCGACCCAGAAGCGGAACAGCGCGACCGCAAAGGGGGCCGCACTCGCCCGGTCCAGGCCACGGGCCAGCACGCTCAGCATGGGGGTGGGCACCGGCTTCTTTCGCTTGTGGCAGGTGGCGATCCACGCGTCGACCAGTCCAAGAGGCACGTCGGAGCCGTCGGACCAGCGGAGGGCCGGCAGGGCGCCAGGGTCCAGCCCCTTCGGGCGGGTGCCCTTCGCGGCGGCCGCCGTCATCGAGTCCACGAGGGCATCGCGGTCGAGGACCTCGGCGACATCGACCCCGAGCCGCTCGAGCGCTTCGAGCAGCGCGACCCGCACCGACTCCGTCTTCTCCTTCGGAAAGCGAGCCCGCAGCGCCGACACGGCCCCGGCACCGCCGAGACGACCTGCCAGCTCCGCCGCCTGGGCACGACGGCCCGCGCTCCCCTTCCCGAGCTGGGCCGCGACCCAGCGGCCGGCGTCGGGCTGCTCCACCAAGAACCCCTGGGCACAGGCCCTCAGCTCGGCGCTCGATGCGAGGGCACCGCTGCGGACCGCATCGTGCAGCGTTTCATCGCCGGTGCGGGCGAGCAGAGACAGCGCCGTCACGCCCGCCCGACCCCCGAGCTTGGCCTGGCCGCTGGCCACCGCTCGAACCCGCTCGCGGCCGGCGTCCGAGGCCAAGAGGGGCGCGAGCGAATGGTCCGATCCGCCCGCGTTCAACAGCAGGTCGACGGCGTCCGCCACCTCCATGGCAGCCTCCGCGGCGCCCTGCAAGAAGGCGGCGACGTCGACCGCCGTGTGGGTGTAGCGATGGGCCAGCCACTCGAGCTCCCGGCCGGGGTCGGCCCGGAGTCGGAGGTGCCGGAGCCCCACCCTCGCCGGCACCTCGAAGTTCCACCAGACCGAGCGCTCGAGGAAGCGTGGCAGAGGCTCGTCGGGCACCGCGACCCACGGCTCGGGGTCGCAGAGCATGTCCACCCAGCGGTCACCGTCCGGGCGAGGCCACCGGCCCTGATCCCGCAGCGACTGCACCGCCGCGTCTCGTCCGCTGCCCATGGCGCCCTCCCTCCGGGAGCCTACCCGGGGTCAGACCGGAAGGGGTCAGAGCAGTAGGGGTCGGCCGGAAGGGCCAGCCCCGCGCACCATCGCCACGTCGACCGGAGAACCCCTACCCCGGCCGAGTCCGCGAGGGGCCGCACGGCGAACTCACCACCGCGCGCCGACCTCCAGGCCGCTCTCCGCCCCGAGCAAGCCCGGCAACACCAGCGCCGTCCCATGGACCTGCAGGAACCAGTCGTCCTGCTCGAAGCGGTAGGCGACCGTCGGAGCGACGGCAGCGACGCCGATCCGCACGCTGTGAGGCGAGCGCTCCGGGTGCACCGTCATGCCGGCCTCCCAGTAGGGAAGCACCGTCGTCTCGAGGCTCAACTCCCCCGCGGGGGAGCCCACGGCGTGGACCGTCGCGTCGAAGGACACCGCGTCGACGGTGGCCACCGCGCCCCACCCGGCGGCGCCGAACGCCCCGCCCCCCGAGAGGGAGCCGACATAGCCGGCCGCCAGCGACGGCCCGGTGCGCAAGGACGGCGTGTCCACCAGCGCGTAGCTGGCCGTTCCGTAGACCATCCCCGCTCCCTCGCTGAAGGCATCGAACGAGCCTCCGTACCCGACGCGGGCTTCCACCCACAGCCGGTCGACGGGGGCCGCCCCAGCGCGCAGCGCCGTCATCGAGCCCACCCCGCTGAACGCACCTTCCGCAGAGATGCCACCGGCGAAGAGCACGCCCCCCTGGTGCACCGCGACCTCGGCCTGACCGGCCCGGGTGCGACGCAGTGCGGGGGCCAACACCCCCAGATCGGCCGACGGGCCCGCGTCGATCGCCTCCTGCGCCTTGGCCCCCGCCTCCGCCAAGACCTCGGCCTGCTCCCGCTCTTGTCCCCCCAGCGCCACACCCACCACCAGCACGAACCAGACCATGACTGCCTCCATATTTAGACCGTCTGGTTGGTTTATTAATGGTGGCTACCCAAACGTGCAAGCGCCCGCAGGAGCCAACGCCGCTGGGGGTCAGACCGGAAGGGGTCGACCGGAAGGGGTCAGACCGGAAGGGGTCGACCGAGCCCAGCACAGCGGATCGAGGGTCAGGAAGGGCCCGTGGACCCGCCTCCGCCTTGGCTCAGCGAGCCCCGACCGCCGCCACCACTTCCGCCAACAGCTCTTCGGGCGAGACGTTGTCGTTGCTCCCCGAGCCGTGACTGGAGGTCCACACGACCTGCATCGTCGACCGGTCGACGATGATCTCGAAGCCGCGGTTGTTGGCCAGCGGCGAGTCGTCCCACACATCCGGCTCGGGCAGGGTCTCGTCGTCGCCCACGCACCAGCCGGCATCGGCGCCGAGCTCACTCATGGTGTCGAAGCAGCTCACCGCGGTGCCGTCCCCGAAGGAGGCATCCTGCTCCAGGACCCACACGATCTGGGCGCCTGTAGCGATGAAGTCGTCGTCGATCTCGGCCACCGAACCGGCGTGCCTGGCACAGGTGCCTCACCAAGCAGGGATGGACACGAAGACGAGCACGTCGTGGGGGGACCAGTCGATGTCGTCGTCGCTGTCGCACGGAACGTGCTCGAGCTCGAGGCTGGCGGTGCGCAGACCATCCATGTGGCGGGCCTCGGGCCAGCGGTAGGCGGTCAGCACCTCATCCTTCGCCATCGGCTCCACCGCACCCTCTGGGTACGAGCAGTCGGTCGACACCGTGCCTGTGGCCCCCGTGGCCTCCAGCGTGGTGTCGGAGGGCGTGGGGGTGGTGTCGGTGCCGTCGGAGTCGCCGCCTTGGCAGGCTGCGAGCGCGAGCGATGCAGAGACGAGGAGGTGTCGCATGCCCCACCCTATCCCGGCCGCAAGACGTCACGGGTCAGGGCGGTCCAGGGGCAACAGCTGCAGATTCATGAGCACGACCCGATCGGACCGTCGGCTCCCGTCCACCAAGCGGCGCACCGTCCGGTAGTGGCTGCGCTGGAGCTCCCGCAGCTCAGCGAGCACCTCGTCGGAGACCGTGAAGAGGTTGTAGGAGACCATCCCGTCCGGCGTGTCGAGGCGGTCGAGACCCGCCTGGGCCCAGTGGGCCTTGAGCTCACTCCCGGAGCGACCGCGCCGCACGTCGACCGTGAGAATCTCCGCCGGATGGTAGCGACGCCGAGCCAGTCGGACTTGTCCCGCCGCGTGGAGCTGGGAGATGGCTCGACGCACCTCCGACGCCGGCAGACCGAGCCGATCAGCAAGCCATCCGTCGTCGTGGGCCGGCAAGGCGCGGTAGTCCTCCAGCTCCAGCCCGAGCAGCACCACCTGGGCCCAGGGGGAGTCCCACGCCATCGCGCGCGCCGCCTCGAGACGCTTCCACGCGCGCCGGGTGGACCGCAGCTCTGCAGGGGGCACGAACAGGGCCACGAAGTCGAGGAGCCTCGCAGTGGCAGCGTCCACGAAGGCGAGCAGCTGGGGGAGCCGAGGCTCGGCGCGGCCCGACAGCCACCGCGACAGCGAGAACCGACTGACCCCGATGCGCTCCGCCAGCACCCCGATGGCCGTGGTGCCCCGCAGCGCCTCGAGCAGCGCCACAACCCACTCGGGAGAGCCGGGCGCATCGGCCAGCCAGGGCGGAGGACGCTTGAAGAACGGGCCGAGGCTGGCGGCCAGGTCGTGCCCCGTGCGCTCTGCAACGTGGAAGAACCGCGCCGCGGTGGGCCAGCGGCGACCGGCCTCCCAGCTGTAGATCGTGTTGGTGCTGAAGCCCAGACGGCGGCTCAGCTGCACCTGAGACCGCGATCCACGGAGCGCACGCACCAACTCGCGTGCCAGCTGCTCATGATCCTGCTTCATCGCCGTGTTCCACTCCCAACCCTGACATTATCGCACATCGATGGGCAATCGTGGGCCACGGTATGTGCGAATGCGCATGGCCGACCCGTCTAGGGGGGGGCATGTTGGGTCTAGACGAAAGGAGGCGACATGACGACCCAAGGCGCAATCGGGATGCTGGTGCTGCTCGCGGGATGCCCATCGACCGCTGACACCCCAGACCGCAACGGCCAGTTTGGGGAGGAGGAGTCCATCCAGTGCGAGTCCACCTCTCGCACCCCCGTGGGCCCGGGGGACACCGTGGAGGTGGGCTACAGCGACGAGCTGAGGTCGGTGCTGGTGAGCGACATGCTCGCCATCCCCGCGGGCACGTTCACCGAGACGCTGGCCTGGTCCGACGGCACGGAGACCCCAGTGACGGCCCTCCTCGCGAACGCAGGCTCCCCCGAGCTGGTCCTCTACGAGGATGTGGGCAACGTCGAGGAGCCCGTGGAAGGGGCCTGCCCCACCCTGCTGGAGTTCGCGGTGGACGTGACCCTCACCACGGGCGACGGCCGCATGAACGACGGCTTCGTGGGCGACGCCTACACCTTGGGCGACACCCTGTGGGTCGACCATCGCATCACGACCCTCGGCGGCTCCATCGACGTGGAGGCCCTCGCCCAGGACGGCGTGGACGTCGAGCCCGACGTGGTCCGGGTCCACCTGGGCGTGACGCCGGACGCCTCGTTCTCGGGCAGTCTGCTCCCACAGCCCGTCGGAGGGTTCGACGATGACGCTCAGTCCCTGGGCCAGTGGCCAGCGGCTCCGGTCGAGGAGTAGGGCGCCCGCCCGCCCGGCCGCCGCCGCGGATGCACGAGGGACGGACAAGAGCGCATGGGAGGTCGCCCGGGGGCATTGCCCCAGATCCGTCCGCCGCCGTCTCGCCTGGATTCCGGTCGGCCAGCGGACGTCGATGCCGTGGGCGTTACAGGGCCGCCCCCGCCCCCGAGGTCCAGATGATCACCGCCACCGGCCTGTCGATGCACTACGGCGGACAGACCCTGTTCACCAACGTCGACCTGCAGCTCGACCCCGGCCAGCGCTACGGCATCGTCGGCGCGAATGGCGCGGGCAAGTCCACCTTGCTCCGCATCCTCTACGGCGAGGAGCCCTCCAGCGCGGGCGACGTGATGGTGCCTCGGAACGCCCGCATCGGCGTCCTCGAGCAGGACCACTTCCAGTACGACGCCATTCCCATCCTCGACGTCGTGATGATGGGCAACAAGGAGCTGTGGGACGCCATGGAGGAGAAGGAGAAGATCCTCGCTCACTCCGAGACCCACTTCGACGACGTCCGCTACGGCGAGCTCGAGGACACCGTGCTGCGCTTCGACGGCTACGGCCTGGAGGCCCGGGCTGGCAAGATCTTGGAGGGCCTCGGCATCCCCGGCGCCGTGCACCGGGAGCCACTGGCGGCACTCTCGGGCGGCTTCAAGCTCCGCGCCCTGCTGGCGAAGACCCTGGCCAGCGAGCCCGACCTGCTCTTCCTCGACGAGCCCACCAACCACCTCGACATCCTCGCCATCAAGTGGCTCGAGGACTTCCTCGCGGAGTTCCAGGGATGCGCCGTCACCGTCAGCCATGACCTGATGTTCCTCGACTCCATGTGCACCCACATCCTCGACGTCGACTACCAGCGCGTGACCACCTACAAGGGCAACTACTCGGCCTTCGTCGCGCGCAAGGAAGAGGAGCGCGTCCGCCTCGAGAACGAGGCCGACAAGCGCCTGGCGGAGATCGAAGAACACAAGAAGTTCATCGCTCGCTTCGCCGCCAAGGCCACCAAGGCCCGACAGGCCAACAGCCGCCAGAAGCGGATGGAGAAGATCATCATCACGGAGCTGCCGCGAAGCTCCCGGCGGCACCCCAGGTTTCGCTTCGAGGCGCGGCGCCCCAGCGGTCGTGAGGTCCTCAAGGTGCGGGACGTGCACAAGTCCTACGACGACAAGGACGTGCTGGCCGACGTGTCGCTGACCATCGAGCGGGGCGACCGGGCCGCCATCATCGGCCCCAACGGCATCGGAAAGTCCACGCTGCTCAAGATCGCCATGGGCCTGGTGGACGCCGACCTCGGCACGGCCGAGTGGGGCCACGAGTGCGACGTGGGCTACTTCCCCCAGGACCACATGGAGGGCCTCGGCGACCCCAAGCAGAGCATGCTCTCGTGCCTGTGGGAGGTCTGCCCGGACGACGGCATGGGGGGCGTGCTCGGCCGGCTCGGCGCGATGTTGTTCAGCCGGGACGACAGCGACAAGGCGGTGGAGAACCTCTCCGGTGGCGAGGGGGCCCGGCTTCTCTTCGCCCGCATCGCCGCCAAGAAGCCCACGGTCCTGGTGCTCGACGAGCCCACCAACCACCTCGACCTCGAGGGCATCGAGGCCCTGGCCGAGGCCCTCAAGGCCTACGACGGCACCCTCATCTTCGTCAGCCACGACCGCTGGTTCGTCGACGCCCTGGCCACCCGGGTCATCGACATCGGCCCCGACGGCATGCACGACCACCGCGGGCCCTACGCCGAGTACCTGGCCCGGACCCAGGCCGACGACCACCTCGATCGGGAAGAGGTGGTGCAGAAGGAGCGGCAGGCCCAGCGGCAGCGCAAGAAGAAGAAGCGCTGAGGCAGAGGGGTCCGCTGGACCGATGCCTCTCCGTCCTCCCACGAGCGGAAGAGGAGACGGTGGCGAACGGTTCGGGCGACGTGGTGCAGCCTGCGGCCCACGCTCGTGGGCCCATTCCGACGACACATCTCTGGCCGTGGACCAGTCTGCGCTCCAAAACCGGATTTCACCCCTTCGCTGGCCCACGCCGCACCGGCCCAGGCCACACCGGCCCACGTCGCCAGCCCGCCCTCCCCCCACGCGAGCCCACGCCGCCGCCGCGCCCGACTACCCCCACAACACCATCGCCACCCCGGCATACAGTCCCCAGCTCGCCAGCAGCTCCGCCACGAGCAATGGCCGAAGCCCCTCGGGCCCCGGCAGCTGCACCCGCACCAGCGCCGCCCCCAGCGCGGACGCCCCCAGCACCGCCAGCGCCACCGACAGCGCCAGCCCCCCGCGCCCCAGCCCCACGAAGGCCACGAGCCCGACGCCAATCCCCGCGATCTGCATGCGGCTGATGCGCTCGTGGCGGACGAGCACCTCGTCGGCCGCTCCCTCGAGCAAGGCGTTGTCTCGCTGGCGCGCCCATGCGTTCGCCACCAGCGCCCCCACGAGCAGCACCCAGCCGGCGACGATCACGTCGAACCCACAGCGCGGTCTGCCCCCCCACACACCCAGGCCAGCTGCAGGTGGGCAAGGAACGGCAGGGGCAGCACCGGAAGCAAGAGCGGCCCGACGGCTGGCACCACACGGCCAAGGCCGACCCCGAGCACCAGCCACGCCACGCCTGCCGCCGGCACCCACCCTTGCGGATGGTTCTCCGCCATCAACCACACCGTCGTCAGCAGCGCCGTGCCGCACCACACGCCCACGAACCCCGCGCCGATGACCACGTAGGTCCACCACCCGAGCGCGTCGCCGAGCCCCACCGCCGCCAGCATCGTGCCCGCGAACCCGAAGCCCCACAGCGCCGAGGCACGCCCCCGCACCACCATCCACAGGTAGGCGGGCAGCTGCACCGCCATGACGACCGCGAGCCCGTAGGTCAACACGGTCTCGCTTCGATCCCCGAGGGCGTACAGGACCAACGACACCAGGGGCCACAGGAGCCAGCTGCCGGCCAGCACACGACTGGGCCCCACCAGCATCGACAGACCGGGCCTAGAGTCCGGCAACGTAGCGCTCCCACGCCTCCTGCTTCAGCTCCTCCATCGCCTGACGGGCCAGCTGCCGCGCCACGGTCTGGGTGCCGGTGTGGGCCGTGTAGGCCGTGCTCGCGTCGATGGCGACGGCCACGACGTCCATGGACCCCTCGGCGATGGACAGCGTGCCCTTCAGCTGCCCCATCACCTTCTCCTGGGTGAGGCCCTTGTCGGCCACGAAGCCGTTGATCCACTCGCCGGTCTGGTCGATGGCGCTGACCACGAAGGCCCGCTTGGCGTCGTTGGAGTCGCCGGGGATCTGGTCGAGCATGCTGCTCAGCGCGCCGTGCTCGGACAGCCCCGAGTCCGCCAGGTCCCGGAAGGTGCCGCTGATCGTGGAGACGAAGTTCGGCCCGAGGGGAAGCAGCCCGTCGAAGACGACCCAGGCGGAGATGCGCATCAGGTCGTACTTGCCGTAGTCCGACAGGGCGACGACGAAGCGAGCGATGGCCTCGGCATCCGTGGGCATGCCGTTGAGCTGGGCGAACGCGAGCAGCTCAGCGACGAGCTTGGCGCCCGCATCCAGCGCCTGGGTGGTCTCGGGCTTCGGGGTGAACTTGTCGAGGAAGCCAAGGCCTCCGAACAGGTCGCTCACCTTGCCGACGGCCGCGGTGGCGGCGGCCAACTGATCCACCGAGTCCACCAACTGGTAGACCTGAAGGGCACGTCCCCAGGACGGGTCCGACTGCTCCATGGCCAGCGCCTTGGCGCGTACCTGCGCGGCGAGGCCCGGCTTGTCCGACCCGGAGACCTGAGCCACCAGCGCATCGAAGGAGGTCACGTTGTCCCACTCCCCCGGCACCACGAAGTCCAGAGACCGCAGGGCGCTCACGGTGAGTCCGTCTGTGGGGAGCTGCTCGAGGGATGCAATGACACCGGGCATGGGAACCTCCAAGGCCGGCAGTATGGTCGGGCGCCTCGGGCAGGGCAAGGGCGGTTCGACACGAACCGTAACGAGGGGGACGACCCTCTCGTCATCGAGGGTTTGCGAGGTACTTCCCCCACGCACCTGTTGTGGGGGGGTGCAACCTGGGCCACGCACGACTAAGCCCGCTGGACCGGAGGAGAGAGCCCGTGGGGCGACGCCGTAGGAAACCGCGCCTGTTCTCGTTCGCCCGCGACGTCGTGCTCGCGAGCTACGACAACGTGCCTCTCGCGTCCGCCGAGCGAAGCCAGCTCGAGGCGGCCGTCGACGCGTTCGTGGCCATCTGCGACGTGCACCGCGTGGCGCCCGAGACCCTGATGCCCATCGCCCGTGCCGCACGCCACGACGCCCTCGTCCTGCGGGGCTTCGGCATCACGAAGCTCACCGTCTTGAGCCACTACTTCGAGGAGGCCCACGACATGATGGAGCAGCTGTGCCGCGACGACGACGTAGGCCTGCGGCTCTTCGCCACCGCCGCCCTCGCCAACTGCCCCCGGGCTCTGGCCCTGCCCTTGCTCGAGCGCTGCCTCGTCGACCCGGAGTGGTCGGTGCGCAAGTCCGCCGCACAGGTCGCCACCACCGTGGACTGGCCGGAGCTGCACGGCATCGTCTCGGCCGCCCTTCCCCACGAGTCCGACGCCCGGGTCCGCATCGTGATGCAGATGGCCGCCAACCACGCCGCGCGACTCGCGGGCGAGGCCAGCTGAGGCACCCCAGCCGCGTCAGCCCGCCATTTCGTCGCGGGCGCCGACCGGCACCACCGTGCGGTGGCGCTCCGGGTCCCGCAGCTCCTTCAAGATGGCGGAGTAGTCCGTAGGGTTCTCGATGTTGCCGGAGCGCGTCATCAACAGGACGTCGATGTGGCGCGCAGCCGCCTTGGTCGCGAAGTCGTCGAGGATCTCGAGCACGTCGTTGTCGAGGTAGGTGGACGTCCGCACATCCAGGTCGAGCTGCGTGTTCTCGGGAAGGCTGTCGAGCTCCTTGAGGATCGCCCCCTTGTTGAAGAAGGTGACCTCTTCGGCCATCGTCATCAGGACGTGGTGGCGCCCATCGGCGACTTCCTTGATGTGGAGGAAGTGGGAGTTCTGGTAGCTCGTGATCAAGATGACCACGACGCCGACCGCAAGCCCCATGCCGATGCCCACGAGCAGGTCGGTGAACACGATGCCGAGCACGGTGACGATGAACGGGAGGAACTGCCGCAGGCCCTTCCTGTACATCTCGGCGAACAAGCGCGGCTTGGCGAGCTTGTAGCCGACCACGAACAGCACGGCGGCCAGCACGGACAGCGGGATCAGGTTCAGGAGCGTCGGGACCAGCAGCACCGAAGTCAACAGGAAGAAGCCGTGGATGATGGCGGAGGCCTTGGTCTTTCCGCCGGACTGGATGTTGGCCGAGCTGCGCACGATGACCTGGGTGATCGGCAACCCACCGATCAGGCCGGAGATCATGTTGCCGGCGCCCTGCGCCATCAGCTCCCGGTTGGTAGGCGTGACGCGCTTGTCAGGATCGAGCTTGTCGGTGGCCTCGACGCACAGCAGCGTCTCGAGGCTGGCCACGAGGGCAATCGTGAAGGCCGTGACCCATACCGCCGGGTCGGTGATGGCGGACCAGTCCGGGGTCGTGAACTGCCCGAAGAAGGAGGGCAGGTCGTCGGGAACGGGAACGCTGACGAGGTGGTCGGCCGTGATGGCGAGCGTCGCGTGGTTCGCGGTCAGCAGGCTGTACACGATGCCCACCACGACGGCGACGACCGGCCCCTGAACCAGCCGGAAGACCTTGGCCCGCTTGGTGAGCACGACCTCCCAGAGGATGAGGATGCCCAGACCGATGGCGGCGATGAGCGTCGAGCCGGGGGAGATGTCCTGCATGGCGCTGAACATGGACGTGATGGTGTTGCCGCCGTCGGCCTGGATGAAGGCGAAGTCCCCCTCGGGGTCGGCGTCGTATCCGAAGAAGTGCGGGATCTGCTTCAGGATGATGATGATGCCGATGCCCGTCAGCATCCCCTTGATCACGGAGGACGGGAAATAGTAGCCGATGACACCGGCTCGCAGCACGCCGAAGCCCAGCTGGATCGCTCCGCCCAGGACCACGGCGACCAGGAACTTCTCGAAGCCACCGTTCTCGAGGCCGCCGAAGCTGCTGATGGCGACGAGCACGATGGCCGCCAGGCCGGCGGCCGGCCCACTGACCCCGATAGACGACCCGCTGAGGGCACCGACGACGATGCCGCCGATGATGCCGGCGATCACGCCGGAGAACAGGGGGGCACCACTCGCCAGAGCGATCCCGAGGCACAGCGGGAGCGCCACGAAGAAGACCACCACGCTCGCGGGAAGATCTTGCCTAAGCGACGTCAGCATGGTCCCACACCCACCAGGACAGCAGACAGCTCGAACCGGCGATTCGGGACAATTCCCGACTCCAGACGCTTCCCATCATTGACATCTGTTTCATTCATTACGTTTCCCCTGAACGGGGCAATTAACGCGATCGGATCCGAACGTCCGCCGCCGATTCCCGGCCTCGTTCCTTCGCAGGCTCGCTCCATTGGATTGCCGAGACGATCGGCCCCCCTTCCCCTTCCCCCCGTGACGAGCGCTCCATTCCGGCTGCCTCACCGGCACGGGAGGGCGGCTGACCGTCCAGCAGCCGGATAGGCGCCATCCATGTGGCTTCTCCTCTTGGTCCTGGCATGCGGCGGCAACGCACCTCCCGGGCCGAACTCGTACGACCGCGACGCAGACGGCTGGCTGTCCTTCGTGGACTGCGACGACAACAACGCGGGCATCTACCCCGGCGCCAAGGAGACCTACTACGACGGCCGCGACGCGAACTGCGACGGCGCCGACGACTACGACCGAGACGGCGACGGCTACCGCTGGGACGCCCACGGTGGCGAGGACTGCGACGACGGCGATCCCGAGATCAACCCCGACGGCGTCGAGGTTCCCTACGACGGCTCCGACAACGACTGCGACCCGTCCACCTCCGAGGCCGACCTGGACGGCGACGGCTCTCGGCACCCCACCGATTGCGACGACACCGACCCGCTCTCCTTTCCTGGGGCGGTGGAGCGGCTGGGCGACGGCATCGACCAGGACTGCCGCGGCGACGGCGACGGGGCCGAGCTGGGCGCCTGGCCCGACCTCTTCACCTACCCGCGAAGCCTACGGTCCAGCGCCTTCGCGGGCCGACCGGTCCTGGCCCTGGCGGCAGACCGAGTTCAGGAACCGGATCCCAACGACCCGGACCGCCCGGATGCCGGCACGCCCGCTCTGTTCCAGGTCGGCATGGCCATCCTCGACCCCGTCGCCGCGGAGCCAGAGGTCGTGCTGTTCCATGGGGAAGACCACACCGACGGCACCCAAGCCGACATCCCCACCGCGGTGGATGTCGTGGGGGACGACGACGTGCTGTGGTTTGGCCTGGGTCGCACGGCCTGGCGTTCCCAAGATCCCAGGGCATCCCTGCGCCCCTACGTTCGCTTCGGCGACATCATGGTGCGCCAGAACGGCCCCACCCGCATCCTCGACGTGGCCGTGGGCGAGCTCACCCATGTCGACGTCCAGCTCCATCCCGATGGGGCGCTGGCCAGCGCCGGGGGAGAGGGCGGCCTGACCGTGTTCTGGGGCGACGTGGGCCTCGGGGAGGGCCTCGGGGGCACGGCCACCACCGACGCCTCGGGGGGCGCCATCGTCACCCCCGACGGCGTCGCTTGGTCCTGCGCGACCGGCGGAGCATGCCTCGAGTGGAGCCTCCCCGCCGACGGCCCGCCGGCCGACCCGCAGTCCCTGTCCGGCGTGTTCCGCGTCCTGCGGACCCACGACGACCTCTGGCTCGTGCAAGACGACGCCTTCGGGGTCATCGTCGAGGGCCTCTCGGTGCCGCTGGAGATCTTCCCCGACGAAGAGGTGAAGGACGCGGACGCGGTTCGGGTCGTGCGCGCCGACGGCACCCCATGGGTGATCGCCCTCGCCGTCGTGGAGGACGGCTTCGACGACCAGGTCGCCATCGCGTTCGGGCCCGAAGACGCCGGCCTGCTGACCACCGCCTTCCTGCAGCCCACCACCACGGGGGTCCCGTCCGGTGTCGCCCTGTGGGCCGACGCCGAGTCCGTGTTGGTCGCCGCCACCGTCCAGGACTTCGCCGGGAGCGACCGACTCTGGCTCGCCAGCTATCCCTGGGCGGACTGACCGCGCCCCACCCTCAGAGCGTGCAGGCCTCTGCGTCGCCGTACTGGCACGCGCTCGCACCGGCGCTTTCGTCCGAGCTCGCCGACGCGGTGCTCCCATCGGGACAGGTCACGTCCATCGAGCCGTCCTGAAACAGGCAGTACTCCATCACCGCGCCATCGCTGCCACGGGTGAGCACGCTGCGGGAGTCGCAGCCGGCATCCATGAGACGGGTGATGCCGGTGGCGCACACGGTGCCGTCGGACGCGATGTAGTCGGTCTCGGTCGCCACGCCGCCGCCGTCGAAGGTGGTCGCGCTGACCACCGCGGCCCCGTTCTCCCACACGAGATCCGTGGCGCCCGTGGCAGCGATGGTGATGTCGCAAGGGCCCGACGGGTCGAAGCAGTCCGCCATGAAGGTCTCGACACAGGTGCCGCTCCACGGGTTGGCCGCCGGGTCGGCGCAGTCCACCGCGCCCGCCGGGGTGCTGCCATCGTCCGGGGTCTCGTCGTCTTTGCCGTCGCCAGAGCAAGCCACCAGGGCCAGGCCGAGGGCCGCCATCCACCACGTACGCATCTCGCCTCCAAACCCACCAAAAGGGGGGAGTCAGAGGGTCACATGGCTAGCGGCACCCTTCCCTTTCGCACCCTTTCAGCCGATCACTCGAAGCCCTTGGGGAGCAGCGGCGCGTCCGATGGCAGCAGCGGGTCCAGCGACACCACGTACGGCTTCATCTCGTCCCACAGCGTCTGGGCCCGGGCCTTGTGGGACGACGCCCGATTCGTTCGCGCGTGGGGGTCGGCCCCGAGGTCGTACAGCTCGAGCTGCCCCGTGCGCCAGGTGTAGTACAGCGCATCGTCGCCCTGACGCAGCAGCTGCACCGGACCCTTCCGCGCCGCCACTGAGGCGTAGCGGAGGCGATCGTCGGCCGCGCGTCCCAGCGGGACCCCGTCGACCGAGTCCGGCACCGGCACGTCGTACAGCTCGAGCAGCGTGGGGGCCAGATCGAACGAGTGCGTCGGTCCCGTCCATGCGTCGGGCTCGAGGTCCTTCGCCCAGAACGCCAAGATGGCGTTGTTCTCCTCTGGGAACAGCGTCCACGCATGGGTCTGATGGCCGTGCTCCCAGAAGGCCTCGCCATGGTCCGACCAGATCACGACCAACGCGTCGTCGAGCATGCCCTTGTCTTCGAGCACGCCAAACAGGTTCTGGAGCCGGTCGTCCAGCCACGCCAGGTCGGCCAGGTAGCGGAACCGGAGGTGGGCCTCGATGGCCGCCTGCATGTCGGGGGGGAAGTCGTCGAAGGCGTCGCGGTTGACCTCGTAGTGCACGTCCCGGTCCGACAGATCGTAGGGGACCGGCGGCAGCTCCTCGATGCCCTCGAGGTACGCCTCGGGTGGGTTGTACGGAGCATGGGGCTCCAGCAGGTGCATGTGGAGCATCCAGTGCTCGGCGCCTCGGGCCTCGGTCTCGGCCAGCAGCAGGTCGGAGGCCATCCCCGTCGCGTCGACCGTGCTGCTGCCGAAGTTGACCTCGATGTCGTACCCGCGGGTGTTGCCCCACTTGGCCGAGAGCCAGTCGTTGCCGCTGTGGATCAAGCTCACGAAGCCGGCCTCCCCCAACCAGCCCGCCAGGAACTCCGTGTCGCCGGGGAGCGGGTCCTGCAGCTGCGTGAGCCGAGGCATGTAGCCGTTGGCCTCGTGGGAGCGGCCCATCAGGGTGCAGGTCGTGGCGGGGTAGGTCCACGAAGAGCACTGCATGTGGTCGTCGAGGTGCACCGACTCCGCGAGCATCCCGTCGAGGAAGGGGGTGTCGGCTTCCCCCCCGTAGAAGCCCAGCGCGTCCTTGCGCAGGGTGTCGATGCTGATCACCACGATGTTCTTGGGCACGCCATCCGCAAAGACCAGCGGGGAGACGCCATCGGGGTCGGTCGGCTCGGTGATGTCGATGCCGGGTCCACGAGGAACCTTGTTCGACTCGCCGTCGTCGTCGGGCCCACACGCGGACAGCGCCAGCAGCAGCCACATCGACACGGTCACCTCCGTGAGCGGCGTAACACCAGCAGGGGCCCCAAGAGGCCGAGCAGCCCCACCAGGCCGCCACTTGGGCCGGCGGTCTGGCACGCGCCGGAGGCCACCGGGGGCTCCACCAGGCCGCCGTCGCTGGCATCGAGGGCGTCCGGCAGTCCGTCGCCGTCGGCGTCGCCCAGGCCCTCCTCGGCATCCGAGAGGCCATCGCCGTCGCTGTCGTCGTCGAGGTACGCGGGCACGTCGTCGCCGTCGGGGTCGCCGTCGCCTTCCTCGAGGGTCGGCAGGCCATCGCCATCGTCGTCGTCGTCGAGGGCGTCGACCACCCCATCGCCGTCGGAGTCCACGCCGCCTTCCACCCCGTCGGGCACGCCGTCGCCGTCGGAGTCCGGGTCGAGGGGGTCGGTCCCCAGCAGGGCCTCATCGGCGTCGCTGAGGCCGTCCCGGTCGCTGTCGAGGTCGGGATCGGTGGGGCTGGCCGGGTCGAGGGGAGCCGGGTCTTCGGCGGTGGGGATGCCGTCGCCGTCGTCGTCGGCGTCGCGGTGGTCCGGAAGCCCGTCGCCGTCGGTGTCCCGCCCGAGCTCGTCCTCGGTGGGCACGCCATCGCCATCGTCGTCGGGCTCGAGGGCATCGATCACGCCATCGCCGTCGGTGTCGCCGATCTCTTCACGGTCCGACAGGCCATCGCCGTCGGTATCGGCGGACGTCGGGTCGGTGCCGAGGGTCTCCTCCATGGCGTCGGGCAGCCCGTCGCCATCGGTGTCGACCCCCGTCTCGTCGTCGTCGTACGGATCGAGGGGGTTGGTCCCCCCGACCACCTCCGCGCCGTCGAGGGCTCCCCCCCCGTCGGTGTCGGGATCGAGCGGGTCGGTGCCGTGGACCAACACCTCCACACCATCCAGCGCACCGTCATCGTCGGTGTCGGAGTCGCCCGGGTCGGTGCCTGCTGCAGCCTCCGCCTCGTTGCTGAAGGCGTCGTTGTCGGGGTCGCCCAGGGGGCCGTCCTCGTCGTCGGGGTCGAGCCAGTTGGGATCGCCGTCGCCGTCGTCGTCCCCTTGACCCTCGTCGATGTCGAGGGCTCCGTCGCCATCGGCATCCTCGTCGACGTGGTTGCCGTCGCCGTCGCCGTCTAGGTCGTCGGTGCCCTCGAGGAAGGTCGGGATGCCGTCGCCATCATCGTCCGGGTCGACCCGGTCGTCGTCGCCGTCGCCGTCGGTGTCGCCCGGGAGCTCCACACCATCCCCCACGGAGTCGTTGTCGCTGTCGGGGTCTCTCAGGTTGGGCAGCTCGTCGCCGTCGGGGTCGCCCAGGCCCTCGAACCCATCGGACAGACCGTCGTTGTCCGAGTCGTCGTCGAGGTGGTCGTCGAAGCCGTCGCCATCGGTGTTCAGGACGGAGCCGTTGTCGAGCTCGTCGGCGGTTGGGATGCCGTCGCCGTCGTCGTCGGCGTCGACGTAGTCCGCCGCCCCGTCGCCGTCGCTGTCGCCCGTCCCCTCGTAGCCGTCGCCGAGGCCGTCGTTGTCGGCGTCGTCGTCGAGGTGGTCGGGGAGGTAGTCGCCGTCGGCGTCGGGAAGGGCGGAGCAGCGCACGAAGTTTGGCACCTCCACCGCATCGTCGATGCCATCGCCGTCGGCGTCCAGGTCGAGATCGTCGGACCAGCCGTCGCCGTCGGTGTCGCCGTAGCCCTCGGCATCGACGGGGATGCCGTCTCCATCGAGATCGTCGTCGTGCAGCACCCACAGCGGGTAGCCGCTCAGGTCCGGGACCGGCACGCGAACGCTCTGCCCCGAGGACTGCAGCTGGGCATCCAGCACCAGGCCGTCGCGTCCCGGATCGTGGGCGAAGTGCAGCCAGGGCGTGGCCGTGCGGCCTCGACCCTCCGAGGGCGACAGCTCGCGAACACCGCAGTCGGGCCCACCCGCGGGGCACGAGCGGCTGCCATCCAAGCTGGCCCGCACGTACCAGTCGGTCCGGTAGGTGTCGCCGCAGGGGTCGCCCACGTGGGCCTTCACGTGGACGTAGAGCGCGGTGTCCATCGTGGCTTCGGCCGTCTCGTTGTAGAGGATGTTGCCATCCCCCGACTCCCCCAGCACGACGTCGAGGTCGCCATCGCGGTCGATGTCTCCCATGGCAGCGCCCGCGGTGTCGCCGTCGGCGTTCCCGGTGGACCCAGGCAGCAGATCGGTGTCGAACACCATGCCGCCGAGGTTGTTGATGATGATCCGCTTGGGGCTGCCGTCGCTCCACGGCATGTAGATGTCGAGGTCGCCGTCGTGGTCGACGTCGCCGCACACCGCGTCGCTGGCGTGCCCCAGGGCATCGGCCCCGCTCGGCAGGTCGTCGAGCTCGTGCTCGATCCAGCTGCCCCCGTCGTTCTCGTAGACGTAGCCGTAGATCCGGTCGAGGGCGATCGGCGCACCGGTGTCGCCCGTGTCGACGTTGTCGTGGGGGATGACCCGGCCTAGGTGCACGATGTCGAGGTCGCCGTCGTCGTCGAGGTCGCAGAGCGGCGACCCGGCCTTGGTGGCGTTGTCGGAATCGACCGAGACGCTGTCGACGACGAAGCTGGCACCCAGGTTGAGCCACAGCGCGTCCGGGGCGTTGCTGGTGCGGAACAGCAGGTCGACGAAGCCGTTGCCGTCGACATCCCCGCCCGTCATGTAGTCCCGAGAGCCACTGACAGCCGCGGGGAGCCCGTAGCCCCCGAGGCTGGACCCCACGAACGAGGCGATGGTGCCGCCGTTGGTGAGGATCATGTTGCCGCTGCTCGACTCCGCGACGACGTCGAGGTCGCCGTCGCCATCGAGGTCGACCAGGGCGGCCCCCTCCATGTTGTACGTGCCGTCGTAGGTGTAGCCGCGGCCCTCGACCGCCGCCTGAACGAAGGTGCCGCCGTCGTTCTCGAGCAGCTCCCAGCCTCTCGTGGAGGTGCGCCCGAGGTCGAGGTCGCCGTCGTGGTCGAGGTCGACGAGGATGACCTGCCGCCAGCTGTTGGTGCTGTAGAAGGTCGCGTCGTCGAACGGAATCACCAACGACCCGAAGGACGCGGGGTCTCCGCCGTCGTGGTACGACACATGGGTCCCGAGGGCGTCGTGGTAGACGAGGTCGAGCCAGCCATCGTCGTTGACGTCGGCGAGGCTCACCCCTCCGCCCACCTCTCCCGACATCACCATGCCCGGCGGGTCGACCTCGACGAAGTCTGCTGCAAGGGCGGCCACCAGCCACATCAACCCCATCGACTCCTCCATTCGTTGGCGGTGAGCGGCATCATGGGCATCCCATTCCGGGCATGACGTCGGGGTTCTGGTCGTCGCAGTCCGACCCATCGGCGACCCACCCCAGGGTACACGATGGCTCCGACGTCAGCGGATCTCCGTAGCCGTCGCCGTCGGCGTCGGGATGGAAGGGCCCGGTGTCGTCGCCGTTCACGGCCCCATCGCAGTCTTCGTCGACCCCCGCCACGTCGCATACCTCAGGTCGCCCCGGGGAGATCGCGGCCGAGGTGTCGTCGCAGTCGCCATCGTTGTCGACGGTGCCCGCCGGCTGGGTGCAGGCCTCTACGAACGTGAACGGGTCGCCATAGCCGTCGCCATCCGCGTCCCGGAACCACACCAACATGCCGACCGCACCAAGCTCGTCGACCTCGTCGTCGCAGTCCTCGTCGACCGACCCGTCGCACACCTCGCGCTGATCCGGAGCGACCGCATCCGTCGTGTCATCGCAGTCCCCCGACAGCGCGACCTCGTCGGACATCGGCTCGCAGCGCTCCACTGCGTCCCCTGCCCCGTAGCCATCCCCGTCGTCGTCGAGGAACCAAGGCAGGACGCCGTCGGCCCCCTCCGGGTCCTCGTCGTCGGCCAGGCCGTCGCAGTCCTCGTCGACGCCGAGCGGGTCGCAGACCTCCACCCCATCGGGATGCACGTCGGCGGACCGGTCGTCGCAGTCCCCGTCGACCTCCACCAACCCCGGGACCCAGCAGCCATTGACAGGCTCCCCCACCCCGAAGCCGTCCCCATCGGCGTCGACGAACCACGTGCCCGGCCCCTCGGTGCGGGACGGGTCGGTGTCGTCGCACTCGTCGAACACGGAAACGCCATCGCCGTCGCCGTCCAGACTCTCGTCGTGGTGGGACTCGCTGATCCACACGCAGCTCGAGGCCGTGAGGGCGGCCCAGAGCGCGAGCGGCCGCGCCTGGATCACCACACCCAGGTGGGAATGGACGTCAGCCCGAGTTGGTATTCGTCGGCGATGGGGCTCCACGGCAGGACCAGGGTGTAGGTGCCCGGCCCCCAGGCCTCTCCCACATCATAGCGAGGGGTGGGGTTGCCCTTGTCACAGGGCAGTGTCGGCTCCGGCAGCTCCACCGGCTGGCCACTGGCGTCGACCAGCGACTGGACCAGCTCTGGGTCCTGCAGGAAGAGCACGGTGTCGGCCTCGACCGTGAGCTCGACCTCGACCTCGGTGCCGACGAAGGGCGTGAACGGCTTCTTCTTCGGCTTGGTCTTGGGCTCGGTCGTGGTGGTGCCAGTATCCGTGATGCCCGTGTCGTACGTGCCGGTGTCGGTGGTCGTCGTGGTCGTCGTCGTCGGGCCCGCGAGGCCGGTGGGCACGAGCACGTACGGGAAGCGCTGGGGCACGAGCGGGACGGGGTCGGTCTGCCGCTCGGGCATCACATCGACGGTGCCGCCCGGGCGCGGGTCGCAGGTGCCCTGCTCCATGTCGACCTCGGCCACACACAGCTCCACCGTGCCTGCGTCGGGGGGGCAGAGGAAGAACTCGACGGGGCCATCCTGGATGTACAGCGGCTCCTCGGGGAGGGCCGGGCACACCGCGTAGGCCCGCATCGCGTACTCGAAGGCCGTGACGAGCTGCCGGAGATTGGCGGTGTTGTCTCCGTCTTCCATGTGGCTGCTGTAGACCGAGGCGCCCGCGGGAGGGTTCCGGTCGAGGAGCAGGCCCGAGGCGCTGCCGCACCCCATGGGTTCCACCCCGGTGAAGCGGGCCGACCACAGGTCGGAGCACCACTGGGGCTCGTTGCCCGCGGCGAGCACGATCACCTCGTCGTTGAACACCGTGCGCTCGGTGCCCGGGAAGGCGTAGAGCTCGCGGGCGCCGATGAGGTCGGCGTAGACCTTCTGCTGCTCCCACAGGTTGCCCAGGGAGATGGTGAACTGGCGAGCGTTCACGACGACCGGGGCCTCGGTGAAGCCGGGGTTGTTGATCGATGGGAAGTAGGCGATCAAGTGCCCGAACAGCCCCGGGGATGGCGGGTTCGTGGTGGTGTCGGGGAGCAGGTTGATCACCATGTCGAGCTTGCCGTCGGGCCGCACGTTGGAGACGTAGGCGTCGAGGGTGCCGATCTCCAGGGTGTTGCAGTCGGCGTCGCTGCAGTCCTGAGGCCACACCGCGAGCTCCGAGGAGTCGACCCCGGGGGCCGCGTGCTGAAGCTGCGACGGCGGCACGAAGGCCGCGATCACGGGGTTGCCGCAGGCATCCACCGCCTCGTCCTCGAGGAAGACTCCCCGCTCGTCGATGGAGAAGCGCTCGTAGTAGGCGCGGACCTGCTCCACGGACGTGCCGGCGAGCAGATCGGCGTGGCCTCCGGGATCCGAGCTGCCGCCCCCAGCGCCGACGCCACCCTCCGGGACCCCACCACGGGTGAGCATGTCGACGATGTCGAGCTCGTTGAGGATGTTCACGATGCTGCGGTTGACGGGGATCTCCCCCGGGTAGGCATCGGTGATGCGCATCGCGATGGCGGTGCTGCGGGACTGCACCTCGCTGGGGAAGTCGACCGGCACATACGGCGCGTACCCGTCGTCCTCTTCCTTCGGGTCTGCGCCGCTGCAGGAGACCAGCGCGACGGCCGCGAGCAGCCTCAGCGCGGGCCACGGGCTCGGTCGGAGAGCGGCGGGAAGGATGGACGGCATGCAACACCTCGAGGCGGCGGGAGGGAGTCCGCCGTGCCCCGATGGTGCCAGCCCGGAGGGGGCAGGGTCAACGACGCCGTGGCCGTCTACGCCAGGACGTGGGCGAGGGGCAGGTCAGCCCGCCTCGTCCTCTGGGTCGAACCAGCCGAAGAACGTGGCGAGTCGGGCCCGGCGATCCGGCGGCAGCCACTCGAAGTTGATGCCGCGGTCCGAGACCTCCCAGTATTCGGAGTCCTGCACCCGCTCGAGCTCGAGGCGAATGGAGGTGAGCCGATCCCGCTTCTCCAGGCGCATGTCTTGGTGGATGCGCCGGGCGTAGGCTTCCCCCTCGGCCGTCTCGAGGCCGAGGTAGTGCGTCGCCAGCTTGATCTGCGCCTTGCGGACCCCACGAAGCGACGCTTCCTGCGGGCTCCCGTCGGCGTCCGGCTCCCGATCGAGCTCGAGGAAGATGGCCAGCAACCGGTCGTGGCAGATCGAGCCTCGCTCGCTGGCCTGCTCGATCAGCATGCACAGGTCGTAGGCGGCGGTCTCGAGGAGGAAGGCCAGCTGCATGCCGAAGGCGGTCTGGCCGTAGAACTTGATGTACTCGGCCACCTCGATGGTCAGCTCGGTCTCGTTGTGCTCGAGGCCGGCTTCGCCCAACAGGCGGTATTCGTTGAACAGGTTGTAGGCGGAGCGCACGTCCCGGGCGTTCAGGGTGGCCCGCAGGTAGGTGTTCATGAACCGCACCGCGAGTCGGCGCGCCGGCAGGTCGTCGGTCTCCACGGCCCACAGCGCCACGCGCCGGGTGTGGATGGCGATGAGGTGGTTCACGTCGCGCATGCGGTTGACCGCTTCGCCGAAGACCGACTGGTATTGGCGCAAGATCTTCATCTCGACCCACGTCCGCCGCTCGGCCACCGCGTGGACCATGTCCTCATGAAGCGCGATGAAGTCTTGGTCGTTGCGCACCAAGGGGGCGGTGTCGAAGAACTCAGCGGGCAGGCGCGACTTCAAGGCGATGGAGCCGTGGGCCGACGTGGCGAGCGCTTCGACCGCGGACAAGGTCAGGGGCTTGTCCTTCTTGTCCACCGACGCCATGGCGATGTCGCCGAGCTGCTCGATGGCGCGGATCACCGAGGCCCGGGTGGCCTCGACGGTGGAGCGGCCTTCGCTGAGCGCGACCACTTCTTCCGACGCCGCTTGCTGGATCCGGCGAATGACCTCGTCCGGCGAGAGGAAGTGGAAGACGTAGGCGAAGTACGGCAGGATCGACAGCAAGCTGGCGGTCACCAGTGCCATCGCGGCCAGGGCCATGGTGGGCCGAGCCACCTCGCCCCCGATCGACACGTCGATCCACACGACGAGCACGCAGGTGACGACGTAGAAGCCCATCACCGAGCCGTTCACTGGGTCGCGGACGAACAGCTCCGTGATCCGCGGGGTGTAGCGGTTCGCGGCGAGTTCCACGATGATCGCGACCACGGTGATGGTCACGCCGAGCACCCCGACGGTGACCTCGGCGAAGGACTGCAGCGCGCTCGCAGCCTCCGGGGAGGTCCACACGGCGTACGGCGACACGACACCGAAGTCCAGGAGCCACAACGCCCCGAACACGCCCGCCGCCAGGCCCCCGAGCTGGGAGAACGGCAGCAGCGCGTCGCGGACGCGGAAGCCCTCCCGCACCACCGCACCCGAGGGCGACAGGTTCGGCGGGGGGTCGGGACGCTCTGGGGGGTAGGACGCCATGGAGCGGCATCATGCCACGTCCCTGCACGACGCACGGGACCCGCTCCCCGTGTGCCCCCCGGTGAAGGCGCGATAGCAGGGCTCCGCGACGGATCCACGCCGGGAGGCTCCCCTGTTCCTCACCACGTTGATGGCCTGCTCGTTCTTCGGCGCCGACGAGGCGCCAGGCGGGAGATTGCTCGCGATCCAGGAGGTCGATGGTCAGGCCCAGACGGTCCTCATCGACGTCGCCACCGGGGAGCGACGCCCGGTAGAGGTCCCTGGGGACGCCGTGTTCCCCGGCCCAGCCGACCCGCAGAACACCCACCTGCTCCTCGTCGCCACCGAAGAGAGCGACGCCGGCCACCGCGAGACGCTGCTGATGGTGCCCCAAGGCGGAGGGGCCCCCGAGGTGCTCGCGCCGCCCGCGGAGATGATCCGACACCCCAGCTTCAGCCCCGACGGCGCCTTCCTCGTGTTCGAGTCGAGCGCCAACAGCTTCCGAGACCTGTACCGAGTGAACCGCGATGGCAGTGGCCTGGTGCGGCTCACCGATGCTCCCCACGGCAGCTTCGAGCCCAGGGTCTCCCCGGATGGCGCCCGCATCGTCTTCGCCACCAGCCGCGACGAGAACGCCGAGATCTACGTGATGGACGCCGACGGCTCCAACCCCACCCGCCTCACCGAGAGCCGGGAGGACGACACGCGCCCAGGATGGCTCCCCGACGGACGCATCGCGTGGCTCCATCAGACGGGCGCCAGCAAGCTGGTGTGGCGCATGGACGCCGACGGCTCCCACCCCCACGTCCTGCGGCGCCGCGCCACCGCGACCATCGACCACGACTGGGTCGTGCACCCCGACGGCAAGACCGTCGCCATCACCATGCAGAGCAGCCCTCGGGAGCTCGACCTGGCCTTGGTGGACGTGGAGAGCAAGGAGTCCGTCGTGATCGGCGGGCCCGGCGTCGACGAGATGCCCACGTTCAGCCCCGACGGACGCTGGCTGGTGTGGACGAGCAACCAGTCCGGCGACCCGGAGCTGTGGATCGCCCATGCCGACGGGAGCAAGCCCCGCGTGCTCTCGCCGCGTCCCGGCCCCGACTGGCTCCCCCGCTGGCTCCCCGCCGCCCCCTGACCCCCGGAGACCCCGTGGCTGACCTTCCCCACCACCTAGAGTCTGCCGGTGGCCTCGCCATCGACCTCGACGACCACCCGCTCCTCGACGCCGCCTTCGTCATCGTGGACTGGGAGACGGTGCACGCCGACGCGACGGCCCAGCTGGACACCCTCGTGCCCACGGGCGAGGCGTCGGTGCCGGAGCTCGGGGCGCCGGACCCCAGCCGGAAGGCACAGATCCGGGACCTGTTCCGTCACGGGGGCTTCAAGCCGAACGGACGCAACAAGCCCTGCAACGAGTACATCACCAAGGTGGCGACCCAGGGTCGCTTCCCCCGCATCTCCCCCATCGTCGACTGGACCAACGCGGGGGTGTGGCACACCAGCCTGCCCATCTCGACCATCGACCTGGGCTGTGCCCGCGGTCCCCTCCACGTCGGCGTGGCCGAGGCGGGCCAGCGCTACGTCTTCAACGCCTCGGGCCAAGAGCTCGACTTGTCCGGGCTGCTGTGCCTGTTCGACGCCGACGGGCCGTGCGCCAACGCCGTGAAGGACAGCCAGCGCACCAAGACCCACGACGGCACCACGCAGACCCTCACGGTGGTGTGGGGCACGGTGGCGTGGCCGGGACGCGCCGCCACCGCCGCAGGCTGGCTGCGGGATCGGGCCATCGCCCTGGGTGGCCGACCCCACTGAGCCCCAACGGGCGAGGCCCGCGGACGCTCGCCGAAGAGGGTACCCTCTCCTCCCTCACCCCGGAGTCCCGCGTGCGCCCCCTCCTGATGCTTTGGCTCGTGATCTCCCTCGGCGCCTGTTCCGGCAAGGATGACCCCTCCGACAGCCCTCAGGACGACACCGACACCGACACCGATGCGGACGCCGATGCCGACACCGATGCCGACACCGATGCCGATGCGGACGTCGACACCGACACCGACACCGACACCGACACCGAGGGCACCGGCACCACGGGCGACACGGGGACCCCGCCCGACCCACCCGAGGTCCTCTCCGCGACGTGCACCGCGTCCCTGGTGCACCCCCTCTTGGCGGACTGCACCCTCACCCTCGACGGGCCAGGACTCGCGCAGGTCGACGTGACACTCCCCGACGGCACCGTGCGTCCCTACGTGAGCACCGATCCCACCACCGCCACACCCACCATCCAGCTGTGGGGCCTCAAGGCCGACACGTCCTACACTTGGGCTGCCGGCACCACGACCGACAGCGTCACCACGGGCAGTCTGCCCGCCGCGCTGCTGGCGGTGGACATCGCGACCACCGGCGCCACCGACGCGTTCGACGCCATCCTGCGGCCCCTCACCTGCGAAGGCGCCCGCTACCTGGTGATGATCGACAACGACGGCGACGTCGTCTGGTTCGCCGAGAACAGCATCTGGAACTCGGGCATGCATGCCTACGAGTGGAGCCCCGACACCCGCACCGTGATGGTCTCCAACCACGACCACTTCGAGGAGCTCGCCCTCGACGGCACCATCGGGCTCACCCTCGATCGGGGCGTCGACTTCGACGAGCCTCTCCACCACGACCTCGCCCGCTGGGGCCCCTACACCTACCTGCTGTTCGAGTACAACGAGAACAGCGTCTGGGTCGACGGCATCTACGTCTTCGAGGGAAGCACCCAGATCGGCGAGTTCAAGCTCGGCGATCACTACGTCGTCGACGGTGGCTTCGGGGACTGGTCCCACGGCAACGGCATCGAGAACGGCGACAACGGCGAGCTCACCATGTCGCTCTTGGTGTTCGACACGGTGCTCGGCGTGGATGGCGACCCCGCCTCCCCCACCTTCCTCGACGTCGCCTGGAGCGCCGGAGGCACGACCAGCGCCCTGCCCGGGCTCGACTTCGCCGCAGGCCCCGGACTCCTCGACGGGTTCAACGGCCAGCACAACGCGACCCGGCGCGGCGACCAGCTATGGGTCTTCGACAACCTCTCCGCGGGGCTCTCCCGGTCGGCACGCTACAGCCTCACCGCCGCAGGAGAAGTGCTCCACGAGGAGTCGTGGAGCTTCGACAACACCTGCCCCATCCAGGGCGGTGCGGTCCCCGTCGGCGATGGCGTGCTCGGCACCTGCGTGGCCGTCAACGACGTCCGCTACTTCGAGAACGGCGTGCCCGATGCGGTGTGGGAGCTCGAGGTGCAGTGCGGCCAGGTGCCCGGCATCGGGATGAACCGGGCCATCCCCGTGCAGGTCTGGTAGCGCCTGGGGTCGTCCGCCCGCCCTACACCGTCGGTGCGATCCGGGAGATGTAGCGGAGCACCTCTCAGCTCGGTCAGCCCATCCGTGACAGCGCCGTCTGCCGAACCCCCTCCAGCCGCTCCCGGGTCTCGATCCACTGCGCAGGCTCGCCCACCTCCGCCAGCCGCCGGCTCAGCCGCCGCTTCGCCGCGAAGTGGAGCAGATCATGGAGCTGACGGCCCAAGTCGTCGAGCTGCAGATCCAGGTCGTCCTTGAGGCGGTCCGCGTGGGCATCTGCACCGGGCAGAACCCCTCCCGAGCCGGCCATGGCCTCGCGCACCCGCACCATCTCGCAGCCCACGTCCACCAGGTCGTGGGCGGCCTGTCCGGCGACGGGGCCGCAGGTCCGACGCACCTTCTCCGCGAGCCGGTCCAGCGCCAACAAGCGACGGTTCAGGAGCAGCGCCATGTAGCCCCGACGCTGCAGCAGAGGGCGAGCCATCATCGGCACGAAGAAGGTCGCCAACAGCCCCGATGCGAACAGCAAGCCGACCTCATCCGACGAGGGCTTCCCCAGCATCACCAGGAGGAGGGGGACCGACGCGAAGCCGCCCCCCATGGCAAGGAGAACTGCCAGGTCGAGCCGGCGGGCGCGTCGGAAATCGTTCATGCAGGGGATACGCCCGACGCGCCCTCTTCTTTGCACCCACGGAACCGACATCCCCTACGCCGTCGACCCACGTCCCGCCGGCACCACCACCAGGGCCAGCGCCGCCAACCCCGCGAAGCCGGCCCCCACGAGGAAGGTCGCCTCTGGCCCCCAGGAAGACCACAGCCCCCCCGCGAGGGAGCTTGCCGCCACCAACGCCACCCCGCTGAACAGGTGGTACACGCCGAATCCCGTGCCCCGAAGCCCCTCGGGCGTCGCATCGGCGACCAGCTTGGACAACAGCCCCTGGGTGAAGGCGAGGTGCAGTCCCCACAGGGCCGCCCCCACGAGGACCAGCCCCGGGGAGGACGCAGCAGCGAGGGCCAGGTCTGCGGCGACCAACAGGCCGAGGCCGCCGAGGAGCAGCCCCCCCGGCGGCAGCCGGTCCGCCAGGATCCCCGCAGGCCACGCAGCCACCGCGTAGAGCACGTTCATCCACACCATCACCAAGGGCACCCAGCCCAGCGCCACCCCGACGTCCTGGGCCCTCAGCAGCAGGAAGGCCTCGCTGAACCGCGCCAGGGAGAACACGGCACCGAGGACGACCACCGCCCAGAAGCGAGGAGGCAGCGAGCGGAGCTCGGCGAGCCGAAGCGGCACGCGCCCAGGACCCGGACGCGTTGGGGGTTCGTGGACGAAGCGCACGAGGACGGCCACTGAGAGGAGGGCGGGCACCACGGCAAACCACATGGCCATGCGCAGGTCGTCGGCGAGCCAGGCCAGCAGGCCGAACGCCAGGAGCGGCCCGAGCACGGCGCCGACCGAGTCCAGCGCCTGCCGCAGCCCGTACGCCGCCCCTCGGGCGTCCGAGGCGGCCAGCTCGGCCACCAGCGCATCCCGAGGGGCCCCGCGAATGCCCTTTCCCACCCGGTCGACGAAGCGCGCGGCGAACACCCACCCCACCGAGCCCGCCAGCGGGAAGATGGGCTTGGTGAGGGCCGCCAGGCCGTAGCCGGTCACCATCAGCGCCTTGCGTCGCCCGAGCCGGTCGCTCAGGGCACCGGAGAACACCTTCACGATCGACGCGGTGCCCTCGGCCAGCCCCTCCAGCAGCCCCACCGTCACCATCGACGCGCCCAGCACGTCGACCATGAACAGCGGCAGCAAGCTGTGGATCCACTCCGACGAAGTGTCCATGAACAGCGAGCCGAAGCCCATGGCCCACACGCCTGTCGGCAAGTGGCGCCAGCTGGAGCGTTGGCCGGAGGAGGCGTCGGGTTCCACGATCGTGTCCGTCCAGGGGGTGCGCAGCGCGCGACGCCATCCCTCTAGCCAGATCCTCGACGACCGGACCGTCCTCGTTTCCCCTTCCTCTTTCGGGCGGAGGACGGGTGCGACGGCACCAGCCCCCAGTCGTGGAACGGATGCGCGACCCGGGGCTGCAGCGGGCGCCCGCACCGGGCCTCGATGCGCTGCAGGTAGGTGTGTTCGCTGGGGTCGCAGAAGGACAAGGCGACCCCCGAGGCTCCATTCCTCGCGGTGCGACCCACCCGATGCACGTAGGTGTCGGCGTCGCTCGGCAGGTCGAAGTTCACCACATGGTGCAGGCGGGGGATGTGCAGGCCTCGGGCCGCGACGTCGGTGGCGATCAACACCGCCTGCTCTTCGTCGAGGAAGGACCGCAGGGCCGCCCTGCGTCGAGCCTGGGACAGGTCGCCATGCAACGCCACCGCCGCGCGGCCCCGGCTGGCCAGCAGCTCCACCGCCCGAGCGGCGGCCGCACGGGTCCGGACGAACACCAGGGCCCGGGGGAGCTCGTCGAGGACGTGGGCGAGCAGCTGGTGCTTGTCCTCCTTGCGGACGTAGAGCACGTGCTGGTCGATGCGCGCCAGTGGGGGGTCTTCGGCGCCAAGATCGAGACACACGGCGTCGGTGAGCAGGGCTTCGGCGAGGGCGGCGTCGGGGAACGTCGCCGAGAACAAGGCGGCCTGGTGGTTCGCCGCAAGGAGGGAGGCCAGCCGTCGCAGGTCGGGGAGGAAGCCGAGGTCGAGCAGGCGGTCGGCCTCGTCCACGACGAGGTGGGCCACGGTGTCGACGGTCAGGTGGCCGAGGTCGTGGAGGTCCAGCAAGCGGCCGGGGGTGGCGACCACGAGGTCGGCCCCGGCAGCGAGGGCGGCCTGCTGGGCCTGGTGGGGCACGCCGCCCACGAGGCAGACCACCCGCAGGCCGAGGGCCTGGGCCCAGGGGGTGGCGGCGGCGGCGGTCTGCTCGGCGAGCTCACGGGTCGGCGCGACGGCCAGCGCCCGCACCTGGGAGCCGGGCGAGGCCAGCTGCTGCAGGACAGGGAGGAGGGCCGCCGCGGTCTTGCCGGTGCCCGTGGGGGCGATGGCGAGCAGGTCGCGGCCCGCGAGGAGGACGGGGATGGCCTCCCGCTGGATGGCCGTGGGCTCGGGGTGGCCGAAGGCGGCGGCGAGTTCGGGGGCGAGCGAAGCGACGGGCATGGGCACGGCTAACCGAAGGGGTCAGACCGGAAGGGACCACCGAAGGGGTCAGACCGGAAGGGGTCCGACCGGAACGGCTCGACCGGGAACGCCGCGGCAGGCGCCGGGGCAGCCCCAGCGCGGTGGTTTTCTGCCCATTCTGGCGTCGCGTCCAAGGGTATCCCCCCGAGATGGCAACGGATCCGGGCCCGGGAAGGCCTCCACGCTGCTCGACCCACGGGCCAAGCTACACCATCGGCAAACTCGCGCAGCAAGGCCGCTGCACCGTCGCCATCGAAGCCAGAAAACCTCCGGCGCATCGCCAATTCCGAAGGGAAACCCCCGTGCATCGCCAATTCGCCCAGAAAACCCCTCCGACCGGATTCCACACGCAGCACGGCCGCTGCGCCATCGCCATCAAAACCAAAAAACCACCGGCGCATCGCCACTCCGCCAGGAAACCTCGGGTGCATGCCCGTTCACCGTCGCGATCCACCACCCTACGCCGACGCCACATCCAGCGATCACGCCCCGAAGCCCGCCGACTCCCCCAGTTCGCCCCACCTTCTCGAGCCTTTTGAGCCCTGGGGCCTTTTCGCCGCACCTGCCGTGCCTACCCTCTTCCTAGACCAGGCCGACCCGCATCCCCGACGTCTTCCCTCGCTTCTGCGCGACGGGGGCCGCTGCGTGCGGAGCTGCGCCCGAAGGAGAGACCCCCATGGACATGAACAAGCTGACCAAGCAATCGATCGAAGCCCTCCAGGCCGCCCAGGGTCTGGCCGTGCGCCATCGCCACACCGCCATCGACACCGAGCACCTGCTCGCTGCCATGCTCGCCACCCAAGATGGCCTCGCCGCCCGCATCCTGCAGCGGGCCGGCCTCGCCACCGACACCCTCGCCGAGCGCGTGGACGCCGCCGTCGCCCGCAAGGCCCGACTCTCCGGCCCCAGCGCCGGCCCCGACCAAGTCGGCCTCACCCGGGCACTCCACGAGCTCATGGGCCGCGCCGAGGAAGAAGCCGCCCAGCTCAAGGACGACTACACCAGCCTCGAGCACCTGCTTCTCGCCATGCTCGACGACACCAGCGACGGCGCAGGCAAGCTCCTCGCCGAGAGCGACCTCACCCGCGACGTCCTCCTCCAGGGCCTGCAGGCGGTCCGCGGCAACCAGCGGGTCACCAGCCAAGACCCCGAGGCCACCTACGAGGCCCTCGAGAAGTACGGCGTCGACCTGGTGAAGCGCGCCCGCGACGGCAAGATGGACCCCGTCATCGGCCGCGACGAGGAGATCCGACGCGTCATCCGCATCCTCTCCCGCAAGACCAAGAACAACCCCGTGCTCATCGGCGAGCCCGGCGTCGGCAAGACCGCCATCGCCGAGGGGCTGGCTCAGCGCATCGTCAAGGGCGACGTGCCCGGCTGGCTGAAGGACCGCACCGTGTTCAGCCTCGACATGGGGTCCCTCATCTCCGGGGCCAAGTACCGGGGCGAGTTCGAGGAGCGGCTCAAGGCCGTGCTCGACGAGATCAAGGCCGCCGAGGGACGCATCCTGCTGTTCATCGACGAGCTCCACACCATCGTCGGCGCCGGCAAGACCGAGGGCGCCAACGACGCCGCCAACATGCTCAAGCCCATGCTCGCCCGTGGGGAGCTGCACTGCATCGGGGCCACCACCCTCGACGAGTACCGCAAGTACATCGAGAAGGATGCCGCCCTGGAGCGCCGCTTCCAGCCGGTCAAGGTGGCCGAGCCCACCCTTCCCGACACCGTCAGCATCCTCCGCGGGCTCAAGGAGCGCTTCGAGGTCCACCACGGCGTGCGCATCCAGGACAACGCCCTCGTCGCCGCCGCCATGCTGTCGGACCGCTACATCTCCGACCGCTTCCTGCCCGACAAGGCCATCGACCTGATCGACGAGGCCTGCGCCACCGTGCGCACCGAGATCGACAGCATGCCCGCCGAGCTCGACGCGGTGACCCGTCGGGTCCTGCAGCTGGAGATCGAAGAGGCCGCCCTGGCCCAGGAGACCGACGCGGGCAGCATCAAGCGCCTCGAAGAGCTGCGCCGGGAGCTGCAGGACAAGCGCCGCGAGGCCGAGCTGCTCACCGCCCAGTACGACGAAGAGAAGCTGGCCATCGAGGGGGTCCGCACCCTGCGGGCCGAGATCGAGAAGGTCCACCACGAGATCGAAGCGATGCAGCGGGCCTACGACCTCAACAAGGCCGCCGAGCTGCAGTACGGCGTGCTCCCCGACCTGCAGAAGCGTCTCGAAGACGCCGAGGCCGCCATGGCCAAGGACGAGGGCCACAGCCTGCTCCGTGAGGCCGTCACCTCCGAGGAGATCGCCGAGGTCGTGTCCCGCTGGTCCGGCGTGCCCGTCACGCGGTTGGTCGAGGGAGAGCGCGAGAAGCTCCTCCGCCTCGACGACACCCTGCACCGACGGGTCATCGGCCAGGACGAAGCCGTGCAGCGGGTCGCCGACGCCGTGCTCCGCGCTCGGGCAGGCATCCAGGACGAGACGCGCCCCGTGGGCAGCTTCCTGTTCCTCGGCCCCACCGGGGTCGGCAAGACCGAGCTCGCCAAGACCCTCGCCGAGGCGCTGTTCGACAGCGAAGACGCCCTCGTGCGCATCGACATGTCCGAGTACATGGAGAAGCACTCCGTGAGCCGCCTGGTCGGGGCCCCCCCCGGCTACGTCGGCTACGACGAGGGCGGCCAGCTCACCGAGGCCGTGCGCCGCAAGCCCTACGCCGTGGTGCTCTTCGACGAGATCGAGAAGGCCCACCCCGACGTGTTCAACATCCTGCTGCAGGTGCTCGACGACGGCCGCATCACCGACAGCCAGGGCCGCACCGTCGACTTCCGCAACACCGTCCTCATCCTGACCTCGAACATCGGCTCCCACGCCCTGCTCGACGGGGTCGAGGACGGTGCCATCACCCCCGCCGCCGAGGCCACGGTGATGAAGGCGCTCAAGGGCCACTTCCGCCCCGAGTTCCTCAACCGCATCGACGAGACCGTGCTCTTCACGCCCCTGCAGCCGGACCAGCTGGTGCAGATCGTCGGGCTGCTCCTCGAGCGCCTGCGGGGCCGACTGGCCAAGCAGGACATCGGACTCGACATCACCGACGAGGCGATGCGCTGGCTCGCCGACGCTGGCTACGACCCGCAGTACGGGGCCCGGCCCTTGGCGCGGTCGCTGAAGCGGCACCTGGAGACACCCCTGGGGCGGGCCCTCATCGGAGGGCTGGTGCTGCCCGGGCAGGTCGCTCGAGTGACCGTCGAGGATGGGGCGCTGGAGGTCGTCGGGGTGAACCCAAGGGCGGCGGCGGCCTGATCGCGGTCGGCGCGTCGCCCCTGCGACGCGCCGCACCTGGCGAAGGTGGACAGGCACCCAAGCGCCGAGCACGCCCGCTAGACGAAGAGCAGCACGCCCTTCACGACCATCGCGCACACCGCGGTGCAGCACAGCCCCAGCAGGTGGGTCGTCAGCGAGACCGCCACTCCCTTGCCCACCGCCACCCGAAGCCCCGCACTGAACACGACCCCCGCCACCAGCACCGACACCAGCAGCGACGACACCATGGCCAGCGGCGCGCTCACGGCCCCCAGCATCATGCCTCCGGTGAAGGACCACAGGCCTGAGGCGAGGAACGAGACCACCCAGCTGGCAAGAAGCATGGCGGCCGCCCCGAGGTAGCCCGGCGAGCGCACCCCGAGCAGCCCGCAGGAGGCCTTGAGGAGCAGGGGTTGGAGGAGGAGGGCCGGCACGAGCAGAGCGAGGCCAACGAAGACGAGGGTGGACGTGAGCACGGGCATTCTCCTGGATGGGCCACCAAGCTAGGCCGGGGGCCTCGGGCCCACGTCAACAGGCCATGAATCTCAGGTGAACCGACCCCCCTCAGCGCTTCCCGTCCGCGTCGACGCACGACAGCTCGATGCGGTCCGCGTAGCCCGACCGCTCATAGCCAAAGGTCGCGGCGTACGAGAAGCTGCCGCCCGTCGTCGTCGTGCCGATGGCGCCCTCGAGCGAGTTGTCGGGCTGGTCGAGGTACGTGATCTCCCACGTGTCCGCCACCGTCGTCGCCACCCCGTCCGTGGCGGTGAGCACCTGCAGGTCGGAGCCCATTCCGGAGAGGAGCACCCCCGCCACCGTCTGCGGTTCGAGGTCGACGAGGTAGCTCACCTCCACGTCGTCCCGCTGGGTGCCGACCTCGATGGCGCCGGTGAGCAGCAGCTCCCCGAAGCGCCCCACCGTCGCGTCGTCCAGCCCGAGACGCACGGGCCGCCCAGGGCTCGCGCCGAAGCCCAACAGCTCCACGAGCGGGCCCGTGCCGTTGTGCCGGATCAGCACCTCGAACGTGTCGGGATCCACGTCGAGCTCGGGGTCGATCAGGTAGCTGTCCATGTCGAAGAGGTCGTGGACGACGGGGTCCCCTTCGGCGGCGGTCTCGAAGCCGGCCCCCCACTGCAGCCGCAACCCCATGGCCGTGCTGGCGTCCGGAGAAGCCAGGTACTGGCCGTCCTCCCAGGTGTAGCCGGCGGGCATCTCGAGCTCGGTCGCGCCGCCCACGAGATCGACCACGATGGTCGCCAACGCCCCCACCAAGCGGAACGCGAGGTTCCCGCAGGCCACCATCTCGTGCACGTCCTGATCGACGTCGAAGAGCAAGGACAGGTCCGCGTCGATGGTCGACTGGGGCAGGCCGCCAGCGCAGGCGTCGAGGTCGCCTTGCAGGGGCGAAGGCAAGGAACAGTCGTCGCTGCACCCCATGTAGTTCTCGTCGCCGTCGCACACGCCGTCGCCGCATCCGGCCTCGGCGCCCGGCGCGTCGTCCTTGTTGCAGCCCGCGAGCAGACCCAAGAGCACCAGCATTCCGACCATGGGGTTCATCCCTCCGGCCCGCAGTATGCCCGGTCACAGCGCCATGTCGTACCCACCGCCGACGTTGGCCCCCATCAGGCCGACGCCGCCGACGGCCCCGTACGACGCCGTCAGGTAGAGCGGGAAGCCGGTGGAGAACACCGCGATCCCCGCCTCCACGTTCCACGCCCCCAGCGGGCCACCGGTCGTCGAATACACGCTGCCGCTCGGCTGCACGAACACCTCCAAGACCCGAGACCGGTACCCGACGGCCACCGGCACCGTGACAGACGGCAGAGCGAGCGCCCTGGCCTGGGTGCCCACGAAGGCGCCGAGGCTGCCCTTGACCCCCGGCTCGGTTCCCTCTGGTCCCAGGGGTTGGAAGCGGACCCCGCCGTGCACGCCGAGATCGACGGGGTTCAGCGGCAGCGCTGCGCCCCCAGAGACCTCCACACGCTCCACCAGCCCGTAGCGCACCCACCCGGCCACGGAGACCAGGCCCTGGTCCGGCAGCTCCGTGGCGGCCGTGTACCCCAGACCCGCGCCCGCCTCGCTGTGCTCCAGGTCCAAGGTGCTGGCGGGCGCCAGCATCTGGTAGGGCCCCGCACTCGCCAACATCACCCACCACATCATGGGACCTCCTGCTGGCCGCGTGGACGTGCGTCGGCACCGCGGATTCGATTCGACCGTCGAGAAACGAACGCTGGCCCGATCACCCCCTCCACCCGAACTGCGGGCGCCCGAGCCGTCCCGCCCCCTGCAGCTCGGCCGCCCATTCCATACCGCCCGCGTAGAAGTCGACCATGATCCACGAAGCCCTCGATCGCAGCGTCGTCTTCTCCTTCGACCGTACCGGCTACCTGCGACACGCACGCCGCTTCGTAGAGGCCCCGGAGCGGCTGCTGAGCGGCACCACGCTCGTCACCGGAGGCACCTCGGGCATCGGCAAGGAGGAGGATCGAGGGGATAGCGAGCTATCCCGAGAATCCGACGACGCAGCCATCGGGCGTGGAGCGTGTCCGAATGCAGCGTTTGGCCCACGATCCGCCGCATCGGCTCGTCCCCGCCATGGATCTCATCTCCTTCGCGCCCGAGGTAGGCGACGACGGGTCGACCCGCATCACCTGGCAGCTCGACCTGACCTTCCATGGCCCCTCGAAGCTGCTGGGTCCGTTCGCAGGCCCCACGGTCCGCCGGTTGGGAGGCCACGCTCTCGACGGAATGGTCCGGCACCTCGCCACCCAGCCGTGGTTCCCCACCAGCGACCTGTACCCCCACGAGCCCACCCGAAGCCCTCACGGTACGTGGCCCCGTGGACACCGAACTTCCCGACACCCCCCCATGGCTGGCGCTCCTGGCCGGACTCGGGCTGTGGTTCGTGGTGGCAGCCCCCGGCGCCTCGCTGGGCGACCCTCCCGAGGGCCTCGGAGTGGTCGGGGAGGTTGGGGTCGTGCTCCTGTGGGCCGCGGCGGGCTGGCGTCGCACCGCCGCCGCCGCCTGGCTCGCCCTCTTCGTGTTCCAGCTCGTTCGGCTGTCCTCCCTGGTCGGCATGGGCGAGGAAGGGCTGCTGGTCGACCTGCTCTGGCTCGCCGGCCACGTGTGGGTCCTGGCTGCAGACTGGATCGGGGTCCTGCGTTGGCCCCTGCTGGCCCTGCTTCTGGCATCGATCGGTCTGTCCGGGCTGTTGGTCTCGAGGCTGCTGAGCGCCACCTCCGACCACCCCAAGGTGCTCGCCGGCCTGGGCGTCGTGTTGATCGGCCTCGCCTTGGTCCCTCCGGTGCCCGGAGGCTGGCTCACCCCCGTGCTCGTCGACAACGTCGCGGCGTCGACCGCTTTGTGGACCGAGGACCAGAAGCTGCTCGCAGAGGCGGCGGTCCACCCCGCGCCGTACCCCGCGGGCCCCGACGCCCCCGACGTCCACGTGTACATCGTGGAGAGCTACGGAGCGTTGCTGCTGCGGGATCCGTCCCTCTCCCTGGCCCACGAGACCCTGCTGGGGGAGCTGCAGGAGCGCGTGACCGCCGCGGGGTGGGCCAGCGCCAGCGGACTCTCGGCCGCCCCGGTCTCGGGCGGGCGCAGCTGGATCGCCGACGCCGCCGTGCTCCTCGGCACCCCCGTGGCCCACGAGACCAGCTACCGCCGGGTCATGGACGAGGTCGATGACCTCCCCCACCTGCCGGCTTGGTTCGAGGCGGCGGGCTACCGCACCCTGCTGTGTCGCCCCAAGGACCGCGCGCGCCCCGGCGTCCACCTGGAGAACCCCCTTCGCTTCGAGCGGACGGTGTTCTACGCCGATCTGGCGTACGAAGGACCCCACCATGGGTGGGGCTGGGTGCCCGACCAGTACACGCTGGGCTGGCTCCGGGACGAGGTGCTCCCCGAGGAGCCAGACCGCCCCACGTTCCTCTTCGCCCACCTGGTCACCGCCCACATCCCGTGGCGCACGCCGCCCCCCATCGTCGAGGACTGGCGCGACCTGGGGGCCCCCGACGAGACGCTCGAGGCCATCGTCGAGGACCGCTCCGCGCTGGACGAGCTCGCCTTCCACCTGCACCGCTTTCGTCGCGGGCAGCAGGGACTCGGCGCCGACCTGCGGTCCTACATGCGCCAGGGCGACCCCGCCGAGAAGTACCGGCACGCCGTGGGCTACGACCTCGAGGTGCTCACCCTGCACCTCGAGGCCCTCGATTCAGACCATCCGACGGTGGTGGTGTGGATGGGGGACCACGCGCCGCCGGGGATCGCCGCGCGCCACAGCTTCGCGGTCCCCGTGCACGTGATCGCGACCGATCCATCCTTGCTGAAACCCTTCCTCTCCCGAGGGTTTCGGAGAGGCCTCCTGCCTGGCGCTGCGACCAACCTTGGCCACGAGGACCTGTACGAACCGCTGACGGAGCTCGTCCCTCCCGCCGTCCCGTGAGGTACGCCGCAAGCTATGGTGGTCGGCACTCGTCGAACGGTACCTATGCTTCCTCCAAGCGGCCCGCGCATCCTGCTCTTCTGCCTCCTGGTGGCCGCGGTGTACCTGGCCACGGGCGCGCTGGGCCTGTCGCTCGCCAGCTTCGGCGATCAGGTCACCCTGCTCTGGGCCCCCACGGGGCTCTCGCTGGGTGCACTCGTGGTGGGCGGACGACGGCTCTGGCCCGGCGTGTGGCTCGGCGCGCTCCTGACGAACCTGTGGATCGGCTCGCCCCCCTGGGTCGCGGTCGTCATCAGCATCGGCAACACCCTCGAGGCCGTCGTGGGCGCCTGGCTCCTCGAGCGCTACCGCTTCGCCCGCTCCCTGGACCGCCTCCAGGACGTGTTTCTGTTCCTGGTCGTCGGCGTATGCGGTGCCTCGCTGATCGCCGCCACGGTCGGGGCGACCACGCTCGTGGCATCGGGGGCAGCGACCCTCGCGGACGCCCCCAAGGTGTGGCTGCTCTGGTGGCTCGGCGACGCCACCGGCGCGCTGGTGGTCGCTCCGGTCTTGATGACGAGGGACGGCTGGCGACGGGGCCGGGCGCTCGGCGAGGCCCTCGTGCTCGCCGCGCTGTTGGTGGCGACCGCGGCGCTGGCCTTCGGCACCACGGGGGCCCACACCCACCCCCTCTCGATCCTGCCGTTCACGCTGGTCTTCGCCGCAGCCCTGCGGCTCGGCGTCCCGATCGCCAGCGCCCTCATGGCCCTCGCCGCCGCCTTCGCCGCCTTGGGCGCCCTCCAGAACACGGGCCCGTTCATGCACGGCGGCACCTTGGACCTGCCTCAGACCTGGGCCTACCTCGTGCTGCTGGGCACCTCGATGCTGGTCGCGGCCTCCCTGGTGGCCGAGCGCCGCACCGCCGATCAGGAGCGACGTCGGGTCGAGTCTTCCGCTCTGGAAGCCCAGCACCTCGAGGGCCTCGGCTTGATCGCCGCGGGGGTGGCCCACGACTTCAACAACCTGCTCCAGGTGATTCAAGGCCACGCGGCCCTCGCCCGCCACGATGCCCAGGCCGACCACCTCGACCAGATCGACGCCTCGGTCGACCAAGCATCCCAGCTCTGCGACCAGCTCCTCACCTACGCCGGGAAGGCGCCGCGACGGGTGGAAAGCGTGAGCCTGAAGACCGAGCTCGCCGCCATCCGAGGCCTGGTGCATGCCTCCACCCCCGCCGGTGTCGCCCTCTCGATCCACGACGAGCCCCAAGACGTCATCGTCCGCTGCGACCGAGGGCAGCTGCATCGTGCCGTCCTCAACCTGCTCAACAACGCGGCGGAGGCATCGAGAGACACCGGGGGCCGGATCGACGTCCGGTACGGTCGGGCGGATCTCTCCGACGCGCTGCTTCAGGGCTGCGCCATCGTCGGCGCCGGTACCCAGCCCGGCGACTACGGATGGCTCGAGGTCAGCGACCACGGCTCCGGGATGGGGCCTGAGGTCACCGCCCGCCTGTTCGAGCCCTTCTTCACGACCCACTTCCACGGCAGGGGCCTCGGCCTCGCCTCCGTCGCCGGCATCGCCCGCACCCACGGAGGGGCCATCGAGGTGGAGAGCAGGCTCGGCCACGGCACGCGGATTCGCATGTGGCTCCCGTGGACGTCGGAGCGTCCCATGACGCCCGTGCCCCCGCCGGCACCGACGGCACCGACGGGGCCAACCAAGATCCTGCTGGTGGACGACGATGACGCCGTGCGGCAGGTGGCCAAGAGGATGCTGGAGCACGCGGGCTACGAGGTGGTCCCGGCCGCATCGGGGCAAGAGGCCCTGGACATCTGCGAAGACCCCGCCCTCCGCGCCGTGGTCCTCGACTACACCATGCCCGGCATGGACGGCCGCGAGACGGCCGAGCGCATGCGGCGCAAGCGCCCCGACCTGCCGGTGTTGATCTGCAGCGGCGGGTCGAACCCGGTCGAGGGCGACGCCGATGCATTCCTGCAGAAGCCGTACCGGCCCCGAGAGCTGGAGCGAGCGATGGCCGCCCTCCTCGACTCATCGCCGCCGGACGGGCGGACCTAGCGCATTCACCAGCGGTGATGGGCATCCAGCCACGACGGATCGATCCCATCCACGGCGGCCACGGCCACCCGAATCGCATCCCGCTCCGCCTGAGCCTTGACGTCGAGCGCCACCGACTCCGCCTCGTCCCGCGCAGCGATCACCGCGGCGACGCAGGCGGCGCCGAGCCCGTAGGCGTTGGCCATCTTGAACAGCGTGCCCGACTCCATCTCGAAGTTGAGCACCCGCAGCGCCTTGTAGGCCTCGATCAGACCCTGCCTCGAGGGGATCAACGAAGGGTTGTAGGAAGTCTCCGTTCGCTGCTGGCCCTCGTAGAAAGTGTCGACCGAGGCGGTGAGCCCCACGTGCCAGTCGACGCCGAGTTCCTTGGCCGCGTCGGCCAGGGCGAGGGTCCAGAAGGGGCTGGCTGCCGCGGGGTACTCGGGGGGAGCGATGTCGTCGGCGGCGCCCTGCCGGCACAGGGACGCGCGGCTGATCACCACGCTGCCCGAGCGCACGTGGGGCTGGATCGAGCCCGTCGTGCCCACCCGCACGATGTGGCGGATGCCGACCTGGGCCAGCTCGTTGACGACGATGCTCGTCGATGGAGCGCCCATCCCGCTCGTGGCGCTCACCACCCGCCGCCCGCCCGGGGTGCGACCGACAAAGCTGTTCAGCGCTCGGTTCTTCGAGAGCACCTTCTCGAAGGTGAGGTGCTCGCGGGCCACCCGCTCGGCCCGCTCGGGGTCGCCGCACAGGATGGCCACATCGATGCCGTCGATGTCGTCGGGGCCGAAGCCGATGTGGTAGCGGACGTTGGATGCCATGGGACCACCTAGTCGGACCGCATCGGGAATGCCCTCCGAAACGCAGGGTCTCGAGCGACGGGGGTCGGGTTCATGGGGCCACGCGAACGTCTGGCCGGTCAGGGCTCGAGACCCGCGTCCACCCGTTCCGCTTGTCGGGTCCGTCCGAGGGACCGGAGCGCATCACCTCCGAGGGGCCACCCACCGATCCAGCCCAGGTTGGCATCCAGCTGGGCCCGAACGCGACGTTGGGTGGTGCGCCGACGGGGCAGATCGTGGGGTTTCATGACGATGGATAGCCCGCGCGACGGGGGTCCCCAACGACGACCTCACTGCCGGGATGTCGCCAGAAGACCAGCAGGAGCGCAACCCGTGCGGGCGTCAAGGCGAGCGCGTGGGCCAAGGGCTGCCGAGGCGCCGGCGAAATGCAACATGCAACACCTGGCACCTACCAGCCGAGCCTCAGCCCACCTCGGCCGGGGCTGAATGCGGACGGGGCCGCCCCGACCCGGCGAGCGGCTCCACCATGCTGCCCAGGTACGATCCGAGCTCATGCCCCTTCACGCCCAGCCGCTCGGGCTCTCCAGGGGGATGATGCAACGTGCCGAAGATCCAGTCGAGCACTGGCAGGTGGTTGGCGAAGTTGCGCTGGCCCCCGATGCCTTCGTCGTGGTGCCAGTGGTGATGATGGGGGCTGCCCACCACCATGCCGAGCGGCCCGAGTCGCAGAACCACGTTGCTGTGCAGGAACACGCCCCACAGCCCACGGAAGGCGGCCAGGGCGGCCAGGCCCCCCATCGGCACCCCGAGGATCAACGCAGGGAGATTGGCGGTCGTCATCGTGTACAGCCCATCGAGGGGGTGCTCCCGCCAAGCCGCCATCCAGTCGAGCTGCCGAGCTGAGTGATGGACCCGATGGAAGCGCCACAGGACGGGGATGCGGTGGGCCGCCCGATGCCCCCAGTAGGTCAACACGTCGCCAAGGAGCACGGCGATGACCGCTTGGACGCCCCAAGGAAGGCCCAGGTACCCCTCTCGCAGACCGAGCAGCGGGAGGGACCGAAGGGGCCAGGCCACCCACAGCAACACCATCGTGGTGGCCGGCACGAACAGCAACTGCTGGCCGACGAAGAACATCAGGTCGGTGCCGAAGCGGGGGCGCCAGACGGACTGCGGACGCGCCGCGAAGGCCCGCTCCAGGGGCACGAACATGACCGCCAGCAGCACCAGCGAGATCAGGGCGCCTGTCATTCCTCAGACTCTATGGGCTCCGGCGGGTCCTGCTCCTCGATGTCCCCGTCGACCTCGTCCGGATCGATCTCGTCGAGCTCGTTCGGGGACCGCCCCTCCGGCAGCTTCTCGACCTCGATCTCCGTCGCCGGACCCTCGACTGAGCCCCCCAACCCCAAGGCGCCTGCCTTGCTGGACGGAAGCAGGACCGGCTGCGGGGGAGGCGCCCAGCCTGGCGGCGCGGCCGCCTTGGTGGAGGGCAAGAGCACTTCGATGGGCAACGCAGCCTTGCTGGACGGCAGCACCACCTCCTTCTCGGGGGGAGGCGCCCAGCCCGGCGGCGGAACGAAGGCCTTGCTCGACGGAAGCACCACGTCGGCCCCCTCTTCCTCTTGGGTTGGAGCCGTCTCGGACGGAACCCCCTCGGCCATAGGGACCGGCGGCGCGACCCGAGAGCCGCAGCCCGCCCAGCCGACCCAGCCTCCACCGACGCCGAGGAACAACGCCAGCGCGCCCACTTGTTTCCACCGCTGCATCGGGCCTCCACGTCAGGTCGGACCGCATCCTACCGTTCCGGTTCCGAGGCCCAGCACCAGGAACAGGGCATCCACGACGCTACTGCCGAGCCTCGATGGCCGCGATGGCCGCCAGAGCCGCCGCCTCGTGCTCTCCCTTCACGCCCTGCAGCGACATCGCCTCCAGCACCCCGCCGACCTTGCCGAGGGCCGGAATGGCACGCCCCGCCCGCTCACGGTCTGGGAGGGCGCCGACGAGCGCCATGCGGACCTCCTTGCGGTCGTCGCCGGCCTCGGCCAGCGTCAGGGCGGCCTCGAAGGCACGGGCGGGGTCTTGAAGGGCCGCCTCGGCGTCTCCGATGTCCGCAGGAACGACGGGGGCGACCGTGGGCGCATCGGGTGCAGCGATGGCGGCTTTCGCCGAGGCGCGCACCCCTTCGTCCGGATCGGAGGCTGCGCGGGCCCGAAGCGCATCGTCGAGCGAGCCGTCGTACTGGGAGGCCTTCGCGGCCTTCACCCCGAGCTCGACCAGCAAGCGGATGCGGTCCGGATCTCGGACGCGACTCGCCTCGAGGGCCTCCCACGTGCCGTCCTTCAGCGCCCACCCTTCGGCTGCCGCCGCCACGATGGCGAGGCGTGCGTTGGCGTTCAGATGCGCGAGCATCGGGCCACGCTGCCCCACCACACGCACGGCGGCGTCGAAGGTGTCGTCGCCGGTGATCAACTGCGCGCTGCCCGTGGCGAGGCCGATGGCCTGCTCACGAAGGGAGCTGGGGGCGATGCTTCCCGGAGGAGGGTTCGGCCCGACCAGCCGAAACCGAGTGTACAAGCCTTGGCGCTCCCCGAGGGCCTCCGACACCGTCTCGACCGTGACCTGGATGCCATTGATGGAGCCGCGCATGGACTGACGCAGGCCCTCGCCGTCCACGGTGAGCCCGAGCTGCGGAGCGACCTCCGCCATGGCGTCGGCGGCGCCCTGCCGTTGCCACCACTGGATGCCCATCACCAAGGCGAACGCTCCCACGAGCGCCATCAACCCCAGCGCACCCCCGAAGGCTTCGAGCACGGACTTCCTCCTCGCCATGTCGGCACCCTACCCCAATCGTCCCCCGGGGCCGCGCGCCGGCGACCATGCCTCGGGCTCGGTGCGACATCCATGTCCTGACCTGCGACGCAACCAAGCAGACCCAGCATCCCGATCCCGCCGTACCGCTGCTTGACTCGCTGGCACTTCGTTTGCACTGCTACGTCCGAGGAGGCCCGAATGCGCACCATCATGGCGATCCTTTCCCTCCCCCTCGTGGGGGGCTGCCCGCTCGCGGGCAAGAACTGCAACGACATGTACGCCCCAAGCGGCGTCGACGTGGCGTTTCTCTCCGACACCTGGGCCCCAGGCCTCTGGGAGCTGGAGGTCGAAGGCGAGACCTGCGTGTTCACCCTTCCAGGTGCCGACGACGTCGACTGCTCCACGGTACTGTGGCCGCGGTTCGACGCCGATCGCACGCGGATGGAGGCCGTCTTCCTCAGCGAACAGACCCCCGACGTCGTGGAGATCGTCTTGACCCGCGACGGCGTGGAAGTGGACGCGGTGTCGGTGCAGGCCATCTACGTGCAAGACGAGCCCAACGGACCGGGCTGCGGCGTCCGGGACCGGGCAGAGGAAGAGGTCGACGTCGACGTCGGCTGATCCACGGAGGGCCCACACGAAGGCGCCGGTTAGGCCCCTTCCATGAACCTGATCGCCGAGCTTCGCCCCATCCTCGCTCAGCCCACCGGCGTCAGCTCCGCCGGCTACCCGTACTTGTCCCGCATCGCGTGGGCCCGGCTGCGAGACTGGGTCCCCCACACCTTCGCGGAAGGCGCCGACCTCCTCGCGGCGGTGGCATCGCTCGAGGGCGACGCCCCAGCCGACGCCCTGCGCGTGGTCCGCCAGGTGGTGCACACCGCCGCCATCACCGCCCCTCCCGATCTGTGGCTGCTGCGCCAGGTGGTCGGCGCGCTCGCCAGCGAAGGCTGGCTCGACCGTCTCGAGACCGGCATCGACGAGCTGCCGGAGGCCCTGGAGCCCGACGCGACCTTGCTCCTCGCCCGGGGCTACCTGGTTCGCTGCGGCCCGGGCTTCCGCTGGAGCGACGACCCCACGGCACAGCGGGTCCTCCACGAGACGGGGCCGCTCCCCGTCTGGCCCGGCGACCTGTCCCGACGCTGGACGGAGGCCTGCCAGGGCGTCCGGGACCACGACGCACTCCTCCTCGACGTGCTGGCCCATCTCCCCGAGCGGGTGCCCCACGCGCCGCCCGCCTGGGTCGCCACCCCAGAGGACCTCGACATCGGCTTCCGTCTGGTGGGCGTCGTCCTGGGCCTGCGCGCCGCCGAGCGCATCGACGACGCCCTTCAGGGCACACTCCCCCTCCCCGAGCCGCTGCGAGCGCGCGTCGAAGCCCTGCTCCACCGGGCCGGCTGGTGGGACGACGACGGCCCTACCTCCCTCGGCCTCCGAGGCCTGAAGCGCGGCGCGGGCCCCTTCGGCATCATCGAGACCTACCACCCGTACCTCTCGGCCCTGCCTCGGGTGTGGCGCGAGGGCAAGGGCGCGGTGCACGTCGAGCGAGCCGGAAACGTCGCCGCCAGCCAGGACGCGAACCGCAAGACGTTCCGGCAAGCCAACGACGCCCTCGACCGCTTCTGTGCCGACACGGGCTTCGACTACCAGGTCTTCCTCGAGCACGCCGTGGGCCGCGGCGAGGCCACCCGGCAGCGCCACCACCGCGACGGCGACCGCCGCACCTACGTCGGCGCCGATCTCGAGGAGGCCGCTCTCGACGCCGCCCGCGCCGAGCAAGCCAAGGGCCACCTCCCCGACGGCATGCGCTTCGTGCAGGCCGACATCGGCGAGCCCCAAGCCCTCGTCGACGCCCTGAAGGCGGAAGGGATCGACCCCCGTGGCGCCGTCATGGTGGTCGGCAACGGCTTCCACGAGGTCCGCCGCCAGACCGACGAGCGCATGGTGGAGGTGTTCCGTGGCTACGCCGAGGCCGGCTTCCTGATGCTGTTCACCGAGGAGAGCGCCCTGGCCGTCGACGACCTGCTCCGCACGGCGTTCAACACCTACCACGCAGGGTTTCGCTACGTGCACGAGCGCAGCGGACAAGGCCTGCGTCCTGCGAGCCCCACCCCCGAGCCCGGCCTCGGCCCCAAGCTGCGGGCCAGCTGGACCGAGTGCGCGACCCGGGCCGGCTACCGGCGTGCCGAGGACTACTGCGTCCGTGGGCGGACCATCTACCCGTACACGCCAGCCAACGGGCACAACCCATCCCTGAGCGTCAGCCACTTCTTCGTGCCGCCGGGCATCCCCTACTCGGGGGCGTAGGCCTCCAGCTCGTCGACCTCCACGTCCCCTTCGGCCTTCAGCTGGATGCGCACCCCGTCGGTGTCGCTGCCAGGCCAGGCGTAGTCGAAGACGCCCTCGGCGTCGGGCCTCACCGAGCCCACCCCCTTCCAGCGCCCGCTGATGTGGATCTGCACCTGGAGCTCCGGGGAGGTCTCCTCGGTGTGGATGCGGCCACGCACCCGACCCAGCTGCTGAGACGCATCCCAGCGCAGCCCCATCCAGGTGCCGCGGGGTCCGTCGTCGTCGGGATCTTCAGGATCGATGGCGGCGACCTGGTAGTCCCCGGCCTCCCACACCCCGTCCACCATCAAGTGCGCGTTGCGCAGGCGGTCCTTGCCGACCGGACGGGCCAGGTAGGCCAGGTTGTTTTCCTGGATGTCGTGGACCTCATGGGTCGCCCGACGCATGTCCTGCCACAGGTCCGCGGAGAGGTGGTTGTAGAAGACGTGGCGGTAGAAGTCCAAGGGGTCGTCTGCCCGACCGATCCGCGGGTCTAGCTTGCCGCGCTCGCCGAACCGCAGGTGGCGGTCGTTGGGGGGCAAGGAGACGCCGAGGAGTCGCTCGGCGCGGGTGCTCCAAGCGTCGTAGATCATCTGCAGGGCGAACACCGAGGCGTCGGTGCCGTCGAACATCAGCAGCTCCCGCCCCTCTTCCAGGGTGCTGGTCGCCAACGACGCTCCGTGGAGCTGCGACTGCGTCCAGGCCACGTAGCCGAAGGGACGCGGAAGCCCTCGAGGAATGGGGGCCCACACCATCACGGCGTCCCACGTGTCCCTCTCCAGGGTGCGGACCGCATCGTACGGAAGGTCTCCCGGGGTCACGTTCCACGTGAGGGTGCCGCGGCGGCGGTCTCCGATCCCGGCCAGACCCACGCCACCCGCATGGCGTGCCTCCACCTGCACGTCGACGGCGCCCCCGGAGTGCTCTGCCGCGAAGGCGGCTGCCTCCTCGAAGGCCGCGACCACCGAGGCCTCGCTGGATTTGGTGAACTTGGCCCGCTCGCGCCCGACCTCCAAGTCGTCCACGAACCAGAGCAACACCTTGAAGGGCGTCGGCGTGCCCGAGAAGGCCACGGGCTCGGTGCGAAAGACCTGCTCGGGCTCCGGAAGGACCCGTGGTTGGAGAAACGTCAGCCGCAGGTCGACCTTGAGGGGGGTCACCACGGGACCGGTCGACCGTCCGAGCAACGTCTCGAGGACGCAGGTGTCGACCGACACGTACTCGGTGGACAGGAGGGTCTTGCCCGGGAGCAGCTCCCCGCTCCGCTTGACCTTCACGCGGTAGATCCCCACGCTGTCCGCCCGGACTCGCTCCCTTCCAGCCGCGCAGTGGGACAGATCGTCTGCCCATTCCTTCATGCTGGCCGACACGACCGTGAGCCCCTTCACGTCTTCGACGATGGGCAGGACCTCGACGCGGGCCGTGTGGGCAAGGGAGACCCGTGCGTGGGCGAGTCGGGGCACGCCTCCGGTGGTGATGGGCCGTGCCCCGAGGAGCTCCACGGCCGCACAGCTGTGGAAGCCGTCGTCATCGAAGGCGACGCCCTCGACCGCGGCGTCGACCACGTCGCCGGCGGCGTCGGTGAGCAAGTCCACGTCGACCCACCCCTCCACATCGTGATCCGGCAGCATGGCGAGGTAGCAGCCCCACAGCCCCTTCCGGACGTCGTAATCGAGCGCCTCCTGGTGCACAGCCAGCGGGTCCGCGGGCTCGGTGAACGGGTCGAGGGCCGCCCCCTGCTTCACGAGCCCCGCCCACGTCGCCGCCCGTGGCCACTGGGGAGCGAGTCCCCGCAGCGTCGCTTCGACCTCCTCGACGGTGCCCCCGGAAGCGAGCGCGAAGCGTGCACATGCCTCGGGGTCGGTGGTGGCACAGCCCTGCTCCAAGCGAGCGAGGCGCTCGGACCCGTCGCGACGGCGCGCGGTCTGCACGCAAGCCTGCGCCACACCCGCGTCGCAGGCCCCCTGCAGAGGAGGCAGCAGCTCGTCGTCCTCGAGATGGTCCGACGCCAGCAAGACCGCCCGGGGATCTGCGAGCTCCAGCGCCTTGGCGAGGGGCTCCAAGGCCGCCTCCGGCTCCTCCGCCGTGGCGGCCAAGGCGCGGCACGCTGCTCCTTCCCCGCCCTCGCACAGCTCGGCCCAGCGCTTCGCCGCATCGTCAGGGTTGGCGTAGGTACCGATGGCCAGATGCTCCGTCCAACCCAGCTCCACGCAGGCCCGGGCCACGCCTCCATCGCAGGCGAGCCCGAGGGCCCTGCGCACCTCCTCTCCGTCGACCTCGGCCGCAGGACGCCACTCCCCTGAGCTCGGCTCCATGCCGAGGGCCCAGGCGTGCACAAGGCACGCCACCGGGGCGGTGTCCCCGCAGGCGTTCGCGGCCGCGTCGGCGACCCCACGCAGGGGCTCGGCACTCCCGGCCGCTGCGGCGCTCGCCCAAGCGCAGGCCAAGGGCTGGGTGGCGCAGTGCGGCTCGACCCATCGCGCCAACGTCAGAGGCGCGGCGCGATGTCCGTCCACCCCACTGGCTCGCGTGGCGTCCGCCACCCAGTTGGTGTCCGGTGCGGCGTGGGCCATCGGGAGCGCGAGGAACAAGAGGATGGAAGGCATGGACGAGCACCTCGGGACCCGCCGGGGGTACCGCAGGCGAGACGCAAGGGTCAAGCAGCGTGGCTGCCGTGCTGTTCTTGCACGTGCCCGCCGGCCACAGGCGGGGGATGAGAGCCATCCCTCCGCCGTCGACGTACACTCCACACCGGAGGCCTTCTGCGCACCCGCATCGTCATCGCCGCCGCCGTGGGCATCGTGTTCCTCCTCATTCTAGGGGTTCTGGGCATCGAAGCCGCAAGCTGGGCCTCCCCGTGGATGGCGTGGCCTGACCTGCACGGAGAGGCCCTCGACCGCGAGTGGGCGGAGCTGCAAGCACGGACAGCGACCCACCCCATGTGCCAGGCCGACCCCAGCGCCCTCGACGAAGCCCTCGCCTCCCACGAGCCCGTACAGGACGACGTCGCCGAGATCCTCTACGACCACGACGAACGCATCGTGCCGGTCAGGGCCTTCCCCGCGGCGGCCCAACGGAGTGGCGAGCTCCTCGTGGACTGGGCCGCCTCCGACGGTGGCGTAGGTGCCGTGGGGGTGAACGACAGCGGCCGCACCATGGACCTCTTCCGCCTGGGCCAAGCGGCGGCGTCCAGCGACGACCCCGCACGGGTGCACGCGGCCCTGCGTCTCGCCGAGGGCTTGCGGCACTGCGGCCCGCTGGTGTCCGGAGCCGTGGGCATGGCCATCACGGATGCCGCACAGGGCCTCCACCCGGACGTCGTCGACGCCCACCCCGACCTGCGCCCGAGCGCCGACGATCTGCTGGCCATCCTCCACGCCGAGGCCGTGACGGGCGACATCATGATCGAGCTCCTCGACGACCCCAGCCTCGGCTCGGGGTGGGAAGGATGGCTGCTCGACCCCGAGCGGGAGCGCGCGATGCTCCGAGCCATGTGGGTCCAGCGGCTCGCAGGCCTTCCGGCCGACACCGCCGCCATCCGGGCCGCCTTCCCCCGCCAGGAGCCGGAGGAGATGCCCCACAGCCTCGTGCTCCGCCTGATGCTCGTCGGCGTCGCCACCGTGGTCGACGATCTGGCGACCTCCATCGACGCCGCCCCCTAGCCGCGTCCGCAGCACCGGCCGTGTCCCCTCGCCCAGGCTCTCGGGTTTCGCTGTGGCGTTTCGCCCATCGGACCGATGACGATCTGCTGTCCGCGTGGGTTCGCCCTTGGCACGGGATCTGCTTCGTCCACGGGTGGAGGTGTGTATGTCCGACACGACCGACCCGAAGAACGAGACCCGCAAGGAGAAACGCGAGCGCAAGGAGCTGGAGAAGCGCATGCTCGCGGTCGAAGACACGGTCGAGATGAAGACCGAGGACGACTCCGAGATGCTGATCCCGGCCACGCCCGAGGAGGTCGCCGAGGACGCCGCTGCGTTCGAAGAGGACGTGCACAAGCTCGGCGATGCCACGCCGGCGGGCACCATGCGTCGGCGCGGGAACGTGCACATTCGGGGCTTCGGCGAGGTCTCCTAAGGCGTGCCAGGTGTTGTGTGTTGCACAACGGTCCTCCCCAAGCTCCTCGACGCGACCCACACCCACGGGACGAAACCGCGCCGCTCGCAGTGTCGCGGTCTTCATCGACGCCGTGGGCTGCGCGTCGCCGGGCGCCCCGGTTGGGGGAGCGGGTCCGCCAGCGCACTCATTGAAATGCAACAAGCAACACCTGGCACCTCGCCTCAGCCCGGCGTCCGCGACCAGCTCCACGCCAACGGGTCCCCGTGCTGCCGCCAGGCCCGGTAGCTCCACGTCACCCCAGGGCACCACAGGCTCCACACTTCCTCCCCCTCGGGGGAGAGCTCCATCGCCAAGGGCACGTTGGTGCCATCGTCTCCTTCGGTCAGCGAGCCGAAGCCGACGAGGACCCCGCCATTGGGCAGCCGCTGGGCCGTGCCGCCGGCCCCCCCATTGCCCCAGCCCGTCCACACGTGCTCGTCGATGACCCTCGCCTCCATCGTGTCGAGGTCGAGCTCGTACTCCACGTAGCGGGCATCGCCACGGCCGCCGGAGTCGCCGAGACCCGCGTCGTACATCGAGACGCGGTTCGGTCCGGTCACCCGCACGTCGTGCTGTCCCGCGAAGCCCACCCAGCCGCTCGGGCGCACGTCGTCGACGATGGTGAGATCCGAGCCAGCGCCCCCGCTCAGCTTCCACAGCACCTGCCCCTCTTGGGGCCCGTGCCGCGCCACCTTGACCACCATGCTCACGCGCTGCAGCGACAGCACCCAGTGCCCGTCCTCGGGGTCGACCGCGACAGAGTTGATGTGAAAGGGCTCCCAGTCCGGCTTGCCGATGTTGCTGTAGAGGTTCGGCGGGAGGAGCTCGTAGGGCAACAGCCCCTGAGTGGACCACTCGAAGAGGATGTTCCCCTCGTGGTCCATGTGTTGCGCCTTCTGGTGCTCCACCAGCTGCTCTGGGCCGCTCCCGTAGGCTGTCAGGTCTTCTTTGACCTTGCCGAGGATGATGCCGATGGCCGAGTCCGCGTCGACCACGTCCCACTCGTGCTCGTCCACCTCCACCGACTCCCAGCCGTCGGGGATGGGGCCCGGCCCGAGGTTCACGTCGAACGCATCCCGATCGGGGGAGAGCACCACGTTCCGAGGGCCCTCGAAGCCATCCACGGGGCCGTGCCAGCTGATGCGCCCGTCTCCGGTGACCCGGAAGTCGCCCCCCTTCGCCCGACGCCACCACGCCGGGGTGCCCAGGTCGTCCACGATCAGCAAGAAGCGCCCGTACAGGTCGTCCGACGAGCGCGCCGAGAGGAAGGTCCAGCCCTCGGTCGCCGCGCCTTCGACGTAGGGCCGCGGGAGGTTGTCGGGGAGCAAGCCGATGGCGTAGGTCCGCGTGGCGGCGCCGTTGCCGCTGACCACGTCGATGCGGATCCGGCGGTCGCTGTCGACCGACAGCGCCTCCCCGGTCTCGAGCCACTCGCCGTCCACCGTCTCCATCCAGACCGTGATCTCCGCATCGCCCTCGCTGGCCTCGGCATCGACGACCACCTCGTCGCCCAGGGCCGACGCCCGCAGGGCGTAGAACGACCGGCCGGGCTCGAAAGGAGGAATCAGCGCCACCCCGAGGTCCAGGCTGGCCAGGGCCGCCTCCGACCCCGGGGTCGGCACCGTGGGTTCCGCCGTGTCGGCCGTGCCCGGGGCATCCGTGGGGGGCGTCGCGTCGGAAGGGTCGTCGCCGCACGCAGCGCTGAGCAGGACGAGGAACAGGAATCGAGGCATGGCGGGCCCTCCGAAGGGCAATCCGTAGCACATCGATCGACGACCGTTCGCCCTCACAGCACCGTCACCGGGAACACGGCCTCCGCCACCGTCGACCCAGGAAGCGCCCCGAGGCCCTCGGCCCGCACCGTCTCGGCCAGACCGGGGGCCTTGTCCTCCCCGAGGTCCTGCAGCGTGACCACCAGCTCACCGCTGCCCGTCATGGCCGGATCGAGCAGATGGGCAAGCCCGAGGGGCGCCCCCGCTCCGTCGTCGTCGTCATAGGCATGCACCAGCAGGGCGGGGTCCGCGGCGGCGGCAGGCCCCTCCACGCCCTCGCCCGTCACGAACAGCTGGAAGCGCTCGGGCTCGGCACGAACCCGGTCCGTCACCTCGGAGGCCCCATCGAAGAGGGTGACGGCGAGGGTGTAGTCGGTGTCGACCCCCACCAGCATGTCGTCGCCCCCTGCAGCATCCCAGCGCAGGTCCACCGTGAAGCCATCCCCGGTGGTCGTGAGCTCCAATGCGTCCACGACCAACGGCCCCGCCGGGTCGTCGCCGCTGCACGCCGCCAAGAAGCCCACCAAGAAAAGCACGACACCACGCACGAAGACCTCCAGCGACCCCAAAGGCGGGGCCGGTGGAGGCCAGCGTAGCGCACCGAACGGGCCATCAGCCGGCGTAGTGGAAGACCTCGCGGGTGATCTGACCCGCGTCGTTCCAAGTCTGCACCGCCCACTGGGTGCGCTGCATGCGCTGGCCCCCCATGGACAGATCCATCCACATCTCGTAGGCGGTGGTGTCGCCGTCGGCGAGGACCTTGCCGATCTTCACGCCGTGCCACTCGCTGTTGTCGACGAAGTACTGCTCGTACTGCCGGTTCTTGTCCTTGCCGTGCCGTGCCGGATCGTCGGCGCCGTTCTCGGACATCACGCAAGTCTCGCAGTAGTGTTCGTCGAACTTGGCCATGAGGTTGCCGGTGGTGATGCCCTCGATGAGATCGAGGACGTTCTTGCGGTTGCGGTCGGTATGGTCAGCCATGAAAGGCCTCCGGATGCGGTGGGTTCGCCAGAACCGTAAGCCCTCCCGTCCTCTTGCGAGAGCCAACCAGGCGTTGCGAAATCGCAACCATCGAGCCATGAGAAGGCATGAGTCGACCCTCCTCCGCCCTGAGCAGCGACCTCAACGTGTTCGTGTACGTCGTCCGCACCGCCAGCTTCACCGCGGCGGGGGAGCGCATCGGCGTGCCGAAATCCACGATCTCTCGACGGATCGCCCGCCTCGAGGACCGGCTCGGCGTGCGCCTCCTCCAGCGCAACAGCCGCTCGGTGTCCGTCACCGAGGAGGGCGCCTGGCTGTACGAGCGCATCGTCGATGCGGTCGACACCCTGGAGGCCGCCGAAGCCGAGCTCACCGAGCTCGCAGTCACCCCCCGAGGCCGCCTGCGGGTCAGCGCCCCGGTCACCTTGGGCCATCTCTACCTCGGCCCCGTCGCAGCCGACTTCGCGAAGGCCTACCCCGACATCGAGCTGCAGCTCGACCTGACCGACCGCTTCGTGGACCTGGTCGGGGAGCGCTACGACGTGGCGTTGCGGGCCGGAACCCTCCGGGACGCCGACCTGGTGGCGCGCCGCATCGGCCGCTCGGGGCTGGTCGTGGTGGGGAGCCCGACCTACCTCGCCGAGCGAGGCACCCCCCAGACCCTCGACGAGCTGTCCACCCACGACGGCCTCGTCAACGACCACACCCCGTGGCGGGAGCGCTGGCGCTTCGCCGACGATGCCGTGGTGCCCATGCGACGCAAGCTCGCGTCCAACAGCTGGGACGTGTTGCAGGCCGCCGCCTTGCGCGGGCTCGGCCTCGCTCAGGTACCCCAGTTTCAGGTGGGGATGGAGCTGGCGAAGGGGGAGCTCGTGGAGGTGCTGGCCGACCACACCCGAACCGACAATGGCTTGTGGATCGTCTTCCCCACCGCCGACCACGTGCCCCTGAAGGTGCGGGCCTTCGTCGACCACGTCGTGGCCTGCTTCACGCCGACCCCGCCGTGGGAGCAATAGGGGTCAGACCGGAAGGGGTCAGACAGGAAGGGGTCAGACTGCGGTCAGAGCCTCCGAAGCAGCCCTACGAACGTTACGGCTCGCCCGGAGGTGCTCGTGGAGATCGACATCTGGTCCGACGTGGCCTGCCCCTGGTGCGCCGTCGGCCGCGCCCACCTACAGCAGGCCCTCGACACCTTCCGGTCTGACCCCGCCGCCCCGGAGGTCACGGTCCGCTGGCGCAGCTTCGAGCTCGACCCGTCGGCGCCCAAGGTCCGCGAAGGCGACTACGTGCAGCGCCTCGCCGACAAGTACAGCATGCCCCGGACCCAGGCCGACGCGATGGTGCAGCAGATGCAGGAGCGAGGGCAGGCCCTCGGCATCCCCTTCGACTTCTCGGACATGCACCCCGGCAACACCTTCGACGCCCACCGTCTCTTGCACCTCGCCCACGAACATGGCTGCCAGGATGCCCTGAAGGACCGCCTGTTCCGCGCCTACTTCGGCGAGGGCGCCGCCGTCGGCCTGCCCGAGACCCTCCTGCCCCTGGCCGTGGAGGTCGGCCTCGACCAAGCCGAGGTGCGCGACGTGCTCGACTCCGACCGCTACGCCGATGCCGTCCGAGCCGACGAGGCGACCGCTCGTCAGATCGGCGTGACCGGCGTGCCCTTCTTCGTCATCGATCAGCGCTACGGGGTGTCGGGCGCCCAGCCCCCGGAGGTCCTGCTCCAGTGCCTGCAGGAGGCCAAGCCGGCCCCCGCTGCCGAGGCCTGCGGCCCGGATGGCTGCCCGGTCTGACCCTCAGAGGGCCGTCCAGGTGCCCCCGTTCGCCTCGCACGCCACGTCGAGGCCTTCGGGGAGGATGCTGTCGAACTTGTTGCACTCGTAGTACACCCGGTCCTCCTCGGCGCCCCAGCCGTCGCAGCGTCCGATGGCCAGGTCCGTCGGGCACGATCCGTTGGTGACCGCCACGCCATCCGCGCAGCCCACCGCCCCCTTTCCGTTCGTGACCACGGCCTCGACCGTGTAGCCGTTGCGGTTCTCCCAGCAGTAGCCTTCGGGGGGCGGGTAGTAGCACATGAGCGACGTTCCGCCGGTGAACACGTCGTCGGCGGTGGGCCCGTCGACGGGCTCGTCGCAGCCGGTCTGGGTGCCATCATCTCCGGTGTCCGGCGTGGTCCCGACGTCCGTGGCTTCGTCGTCGTCCCCCGAGCACCCCACGACCACCGCCAGCGTGGCCCACATCATCCAACGCATCTCCACCTCCCAAGGCATCCTACCCAAGCGAGCCCGCATCCTTCTTTCGGGTCCCTTTCGCGTGGTAGGGGAGCGCATGACCCCCGCGGCCCCGCCATCCCCCGCCGCCCTGCACTGGGCCCATCGTCTCGACCCGCACGGCCGAGGCATCGCCTTCGTCATGCACCCCGACCGTGTCTTCGTCGCTCCCTCCGTGATGGACCTCGTCGAAGGCGTGTGGCATGCCCACCCCGGCCACGCCCGCCGCATCCTCCGGGCCCGCATCCACAGCACGCGACCCGCCACCGACGTGGACCGCGCCATCGTGCAGCTGTGCGGCCGCAAGCTGTGCGCGTCGGTCCCCACCGACCCGGCCGGGGAGCCCACCGAGCGGGAGGTCGTCGATCTGACCGATGGAGCCCGTAGCTCCCGCACCCAGCACGTGGCGGCCTCGGGGATCGACCCGGGCACCATCCCATCCGACCCCACGGCCCTCGCGTGCCACCTCGCCGTGCTGGTCGACGCCCTCGCCGAGCCAGGCCCCCTCGCCACCCGGGCGCGCCCGGTCGTCGCCCTGCTGCTCGACGCCGACGGTGCCGTGCTCGACGCCGCACGCAACACCCACGGCACCCACCGCCTCCACCATGCAGAGGTCAACCTGGTGCAGCGCTGGCACGCACACCACGGGCCGACCTTCCCTCCCGGGGTACGCGTCGTCGTCTCCCTGCAGTGCTGCCGGATGTGCGCCGCCCTCCTCGCCCACACCGCACCTCCCGAAGGGCTCGACGTGGCCTACGTCACCCCCGAGCCCGGCCGCTTCGGACGGGGCACCGCCTTGCAGGCCCGCGGCTGGGAGCGCCCGCTGCAGCCGGTCGGTGCGTCGTGAAGCCCCAGCGCATCGGTCCGTACGAGCTCGTGCACCGCCTCGGCTGGCAGCTGCAACCTTCGACCGTTGGGGCCGAATAGACAGGGGCATGTCCGCCCGCTCCCCCTACGAGCCCGTCCTGTCCGCACGGGTCTTCCTCCTGGTGTCCGCGGTGCTCAACCTGGTGCTGCACCCGATGGTGAAGGCCAGCTGGCCCGACGAGTGGGACCCTCTGGGCGTGCGCGTCGTGCTCTCCGTAGCGAGCGTCTTGGCCCTCGCCGCCACATGGGCTCCCTCCCTGCGACGCCACGCCTCCACCTTCGCGGTGATCATCGCGTGCCTCCTGCAGGCCTGGTACCTCCACGTCGGCCACGTCAATGGCCTCATGGTGGAGCGCGCGCTCAACGCCGTCATGATCATGGTCGGTGCGGCCGCCGTCTGTCGCCACTTGTGGCAGCTGGGGCTCTTCTGGGCGGTGACCACCGCGGCCGTGGTCTGGGCCTACCAAGGCCCCGGCGTGGCCGAGATCCCCCAGTTCGGCATGCACACGACGGTGGGCGTCATCGCCGTCGGGATCGGCCTCGTGATCCACTACCGAAGCCAGCTGGAGGCGGCCCTCGCGAGCCAGGTGGCCCACGCCACCGCCCTGTCCATCGAGGTCGAGCGGCGCCGCCATGCCGAGCAGGCCGCCCTGCAGGGCTCCCGAGCCAAGAGCGCCTTCCTCGCCCACATGAGCCACGAGCTCCGCACGCCCCTCACCGCCATCCTCGGCTACGGCGAGCTGCTGGAAGAGGAGCTGGTGGGCACCGACGCCGAGCCCCTGTCCGAGGACGTCGACCACATCCTCGTCTCCGGGCGCCACCTGCTCGGACTCATCGACGAGGTCCTGGACCTGGCCCGGATCGAGTCGGGAAAGGTGCAGCTGCACGCCAAGGCCGTGGACCTGACCGGCATCGTGGAGGGGTGTCTGGAGCTGGTCGGCCCCACCGCCATGGCCCGAGACAACCGGCTGGAACATGCCTTCTCCGACCCCGTGGCCGCGTGGGGAGACGCCGCACGGATCCGCCAGATCGTGCTGAACCTGGTCTCCAACGCCATCAAGTTCACCCAGTCGGGGACCGTCTCGCTGACCATGACCCAGTGCGGGGACCAAGCGGTGCTCGCCGTCACCGACACCGGCCGCGGCATCCCCGACGACGCGCTGCCCACCCTGTTCGACCCCTTCGTTCGGGTCGACGCCGACGTCGGCGAGATCCAGGGAACAGGTCTGGGCCTGGCCATCTGCCGCGAGCTCGCCGAGCGCATGGGGGGCACCTTGTCGGCCACCAGCTCGGTGGGGGTCGGGAGCACCTTCACCCTGACCCTCCCCACCCCCCCGTGTCAGAGCGCGTCGCAGTCCACCACGTCGACCGTGTAGTCGACAGGGCTCGACAGCCCCGACACCGACACGGTGTACGAGCGCCCTGCTTCCACCGTCCACCCATCCGGGATCATCGACAGGGCGTGGGTGGAGCCGTAGCCGGAGATCAGCGAGGACACCGTCATCGGCAGGGTCGACCCATCGTCGCCGGTGACCGTGACCGTGCCGCTGCCCAGGGCCAAGCTGTCGGACTGCAGACTCCAGCCCGTGTCGTCGAGGTGGTCCCAGGACACCGTCCACACCTCTTCGGGCACCGGGCCCGCCGGGGGCCAGGCCGTCCACTCCTTGCTCGTGCCGCCGCCCCCTGCGCCGATCACCGTGTGGCAGGAGTAGCTGCTGGTGCCACCAATGCCGACCGTCGCGAGGCCGTTGGACAGCAGCCAGCGGCGGTGGCCGAGGGTGGTCGAGTTGCCCGGATCGATCATGTACAGGTCGATGGCGTCCACGACGTTGGTGGAGGCGATGTTCGACAGGCCAGCCGCCGAGGCCCCCGACGACGTGTAGCAGGTCGCCGACGAGGCCGGGGTGTGGGTCAGGTAGCCATTGGCCTGCTGAATGAGCGCGCAGTCTTGAGCGTTGGCGTCGAGCCCGGCGTCGGTGGTGATGGGGCCGTGGCCGGCCATCTCCCGGTACAGGTTCCACAGGGCCAACGAGCTGTCGCGGCCATCGGAGGACACGTCGCCCGGCGAGCAGCTCCCTACGTCGCCGGACCAGGTGCCGTCGACCAGTGCGGCGCGTACGTCCTGCCAGCGGGCGCACACGGCCTCGGCCACCGCAGCGGTGTCCGCCGTGTCCAGGATGGCGGTGTCGGTGTCGGTGTCCGCATCCGCGTCGGCATCCGCATCCGCATCCGCGTCGGCATCCGCATCCGCATCCGCGTCGGCATCCGCATCCGCATCCACATCCGCGTCCGCGTCCGTGTCGCTCGGCGAACCGGTGTCGTCCGTCTTGTCGCCGCTGCACGCTCCGAGCAGCATGGCCGCAGCAACGATGGTGATGGTGCGCATGTCGAACCCTCCGTGGCCCCCATCCTAGCGGAACGTGAGCTCCGAGCGCGCCCTTCCGCTTCTCAGCCGTCGGGGCTAGGACGCCCCATGTCGAATCCTCCCCCCGACCCCTGCCGCCCCTGCGGCGCCTGTTGTGCCGCGCTGCGGGTGTTGTTCCCCATCACCGATGGGCCCCGGGTTCCCCGCCACATGACCGAGGCAGCCTTGCCTGAGCACGTGCGCATGCGGCGACGCCCCGACGGTGCCTGCATCGCCTTCGACGGCGAGCCAGGCACGTTCACCACCTGCACCATCCACGCGGACCGGCCCGAGCCATGCCGTGCGTTCGCGCCATCCACCCGCGACGAGGTCAACCCCTACTGCGACGATGCGCGGGCACGCATCGGCCTCGCGCCGCTTCGATAGTCCATGCACGCCTTCCTCGACCGCCGCGGCACCCCCTGGACCCTCCGTCCCCTCACCGACTCGGACCTGCCGGCGTGGATCCGCCTCCACCAGCACCTCGTGGCCGACGGCCGCGGCATGATCCTCGACCTCGACGAGATCGCCGCCGACGTCGCCGAGGCCCGGACCCGCATGGCGGCCTTCCTCGACCACCCAGAGCAGCACCACGCCCTCGTCGCCATCGGGCCAGAGGGCCAGTTCGGAGGCAGCTGCGAGCTGTCCCGTCTGGGCCGACGTCGCATCGCCCACGTGGGCATCCTGGCGATGGGCATCCACCCCGACCACCAGGGCCGCGGACTGGGTCGCGCCCTCCTCGAGGCCACGTTGGCGTGGGGCGACACCCACGGCATCCGACGGGTGGAGCTGTACTGCCGCGACGACAACGGCCGCGCCATCGCCCTGTACGACTCCCTCGGCTTCGTGCACGAGGGCACCCGCCGCGCCTTCGCGCTGGAGCCAGACGGCAGCTACGTCGACGACCGCATCTACGGTCGGGTGCGGTAGCGAGCGCTACGACGGCAGCCCATGCTGCAGCAGCACCGTCTCCAGGGAACGGATCCGGTCGCGCAGCTCCGCGGCCCGCTCGAACTCCATCTTGCCCGCGGCCTTCTTCATCTCCTTGCGCAGCTGGGTGATGAGGTTGGGGATCTTGCGGGGGTCTTCCGGGAGTGGGGCGTCGCCCTTCTTCGCCTTCGGGCGCTCCAGCCCCACCTCGACGTAGTCGCCGCCGATCAACGAGGCCAAGGGGGAGTCGATCTCCCGCCGAATGGTCATCGGGGTGATGCCGTGCTCGGCGTTGTAGGCCTCCTGGATCCGGCGACGCTCCGCCGTGACGTCGAGGGCCCTCTGCATGTTGTCGGTGGTGCGGTCGGCGTACAGCACGACGTGCCCGTTGACGTTGCGGGCAGCGCGACCGATGGTCTGGACCAGGGAGCGCTCGTTGCGGAGAAAGCCCTCTTTGTCGGCATCCATGATGCAGACCAGGGACACCTCGGGCAGGTCGAGCCCCTCCCGGAGGAGGTTTATGCCCACGAGCACGTCGAACTCCCCGAGCCGGAGGTCCCTCAAGATCTCCATGCGCTCGAGGGTGTCGATGTCCGAGTGGAGGTAGCGGACCCGCACGCCGAGCTCTTGGTAGTAGTCGGTGAGCTCTTGGGCCATGCGCTTGGTGAGCACGGTGACCAACACCCGCTCGCTCTTCGCCACGCGGCCCCGGATCTCGGCGAGCGCGTCGTCGACCTGGATCTGCGCAGGACGTACCTCCACGGTGGGGTCCAGCAGCCCCGTGGGACGGATGATCTGCCGAACGACCTCCCCATCGGACTGCTCCAGCTCCCAGGCAGCGGGGGTGGCGCTGACGTAGATGGCCTGGTGGAGACGCCCGAGGAACTCCTCGAACTTCAGGGGCCGGTTGTCGATGGCGCTGGGCAGCCGGAAGCCATGGTCGACCAGCGTCTCCTTCCGAGCCCGGTCGCCCTTGAACATGCCGCCCACCTGGGGGATGGCGATGTGGGACTCGTCGACCACGATGAGCCAGTCGTCGCCGAAGTACTCGATGAGCGTGGGCGGCGCCTCGCCCGGCTCCCGACCGGAGAGGTGCCGCGAGTAGTTCTCGATGCCCTTGCAGCGGCCGATCTCCTGGATCATCTCCAGGTCGAAGAGCGTGCGCTGCTCCAGCCGCTGGGCCTCGAGCAGCTTGTTGCGACCCCGCATCCACTCCAGGCGCTCCACCAGCTCGGACTGGATCGACTCCATGGCCCGCTCGAGCTTCTCCTGGGGCGTGACGTAGTGAGAGGCCGGGTAGATGGCGACCTTGTCGAGCTTGTCGAGTTTCTTGCCGCGGAGTGGGTCGAACTCCCAGATCCCATCCACCTCGTCGCCGAACAGCTCGATGCGGATGGCCCGGTCCTCTTCGTAGGCGGGGAACACGTCGATCACGTCGCCCCGGGCCCGGAAGGTGCCGCGGTGGAAGTCGGCCTCGTTGCGGTCGTAGGCAATCTCCACGAGCTTCGACAGGATGTCCTTCCGGGAGACCTCCTGCCCATCGGTGAGCTGAAGGAGCATGCCCTCGTAGGCCTCGGCGGAACCTAGGCCGTAGATGCAGGAGACGCTGGCCACGATGATGACGTCGTTGCGCTCGAGCAGGCTTTTGGTGGCGGCGTGGCGCAGTCGATCGATGGCCTCGTTGATCAGCGAGTCCTTCTCGATGTACGTGTCGGAGCTCGCGACGTAGGCTTCGGGCTGATAGTAGTCGTAATAACTGACGAAATACTCGACAGCGTTCTCCGGGAAGAGCTTGCGAAACTCGCCGAAGAGCTGAGCCGCTAGCGTCTTGTTGGGGGCCAGCACGAGGGTCGGACGGTTGACCTTGGCGATGACGTTGGCGACGGTGAAGGTCTTGCCCGAGCCGGTGATGCCGAGGAGCACTTGGTGCTTCTTGCCTGACGAGAGCCCCGTGATCAGCTGCTCGATGGCCGCCGGCTGATCGCCGGTGGGCTGGTGGGGGCTCACCAGACGGAACGTGTGGCCGGTGCGGGAGCCACCTGCGCCCGTCAGTCGGGCGCGGAACCCCTCCCCGCCTTCCTGCCCATCGGTGCCCGCCATGACGACCTCCCTCTCGATGAGGCCTCCTATCGAGCACCGGACGCCCAGGGCGGACAGAGGTTGTCCGCCGTTCGTCCCCCCTGCCACGGTCGTCACGAAATCCAGCAATACCCACTTCCACGGTGGCGTATGCCCGACACTTCCAAAGGAGCGACCGTGACCTTCTCGACCTACGCCCTCATGGACGAGGGCCTCACCCTCACCATCCTGACGGTGGCCGCGATCAGCCTGGTCGGCTGGATCGCGGAGCGGGCCAAGCAGCGTCGCATGGAGCGCCTCGTCGCCGAGATGGAGGCCGACTAGGGTGCGTCAGCGCCGACGGCGCGCCACCAGGACGAGGCCCCCGGGGAGCAGCGCCAGCCACCCCGTCCCTGCGGAGGTGGAGCACCCACAGCCACCCGACTCTTCCTTGGGCTCGTCGTCGTCGTCGGAACCCCCGTCCTCGTAGCCGTCGTTCGTGGGCCCGGTCCATGAGCCCGTATCGACGGGCTCCGTGTCCGCATCCGCGTCCGCATCCGTGTCCGCGTCCGTGTCCGTGTCGGCATCCGCGTCCGCGTCCGTGTCGGCGTCCGTGTCGGCATCCGTGTCGCCGTCTGCATCGGTGTCCGTGTCGGTCTCCGTGGTGGTGCCGGTGTCGAGGTAGCCCGCGGTGCCACTGTCGCCGCTGTCGCCCGCGGGGAAGGTGCTGCCGGAGTCCCCCGCGCCGTAGGGGTAGCCCGTGCCCCCGAAGGGCCAGCCCGTGCCCCCGAGACCGGTCCCACCGAAGAGGCCGCCGGTCCCGCTGTAGGGAAAGCCGGTCCCGCTGTAGGGGAACCCGGTCCCGCCAGGGGTGGTCGTCGTCCCAGTGTCGACGACCCAGGCGCTGTCGGTGTCCGTGTCCGTGAAGGTGGCGCTGTCCCACCATGAGGTGGCGGTATCGACCCCGGTGTCGGCCGCGAAGGCCGGTGGGGGCGCAGGGTCGCTCGACGCGGGCTCGGCGCCGGCCGACGACACCACGGCGAAGAACAGGGCGAATCCGATCATGCGACCTCCACGCCAAGCCTACCACCGGCCTTGGCTAGGGGTCGAACCGCACGGGCTGCGTGAACACGTAGCCGTCGGGAAGGTCGTGAGGGGGAAAGCCCCCGTAGCCGAGCACGTCCTTCACGCAGTCGACGGTGCCCGATGCCAGCCCCGTGGTGGAGAGCACCCGCACCGACGCGACGGTCCCGTCGCAAGCGACCGTCAGCTCAGCCGTCACTGAGCCTGTGGGCCAGGTGTCTTCCTGGGCCGGGCAGCCGAGGGTGTGCTGCAGGAGCGGACCCATCACCCCCTGCACCTGCCCCCGCGACAGGCCCTTGGAGGCGACCATCCCCTCCTCGCCGAGGTCGCTCCCATCGGGGGCCGCCAGGCAGGATTGGGGGGTGGGGCGGGTCAGGCCATGGCCCGCGGCCTTGGGGGCCGTGGCTTTGCGCGGGGAGGGCTTGGGTGCCCGCCTGGGCGGCTCGCCGCCCCCACCTGCTGGGATGCGGAGCACCTGCCCCACCTCGATGAGGTCCCCCTCGATGCCGTTCTCCGCCCGAAGGGCCTCGACGGTGGTCCCGTGGGTCCCGGCGAGCTTGGAGAGCGTGTCCCCGCGGACCACCGTCACCTCGACGAGGGGCGGGGCGGTGAGCTGCGCGGTGCAGGCGAAGAGGAAGAGCCACCACATGGCGGAAGCCTACCTCGTCAGTCCGCTGCGGGCGCCACGGTGATGACGTCCCCCTCGGGTTGCAGCGACCAGACGGCCCACATCGGCAGGTCGGCAGGGGCCACCTGGACGAAGGAGGCCCATCCCCTCCCCCAGTCGAAGTCGGCCCGCAGCAAGCCGAGCACATCCTGCCCGAGCAGACCCGGGGAGCCCAAGCGTGCCTTCCGGTCCGTGAGGGTGACCGGGCCCACGACCGTGGTGCCGAGGGCCACCCGCTCGACGTCGTAGTGGAGCACGTCCACCTTCCGAGAGCTGGTCTGGCCCGTGCCACGCATCGTGACCCCTTCCCGCACCACCGAGGGCGACATACCCAGCTTCTGGCCGTCGATGTACGTGTCGGTGGCGCCGGTGTCGACGAGGGCCCGGGTCGGGAGCCCGTCGACGCTCAGCTCCAGGTGGGTCCGCAGCCCGAACCCCAGCTGCTCGCGCCGCAGCTTGAGGGTCGACGTCCCCTCGCGCAGCGGCTCGGCGGTGTCGGGCGGAAGCAGCTCGATCTGCCCGGTGCCCGCGTCGAAGCGGGTGCGGAAGCGGCGGAACACGTCCATGCCCAGCACGCCGGCCACCGGCACCTCCGGAGGGTCGGAGATGCTGGACGTCGCGGCCAGGTCGCGGGTCTGGCAGACCAGATCCTCCACCCGGTGGTCCCCGATCTGCAGCGGGGGCAGCTTCGCCTTGCCGGTGCGGATGGAGCCGAGCTCGCCATAGACCCGAGAGTGGCCTCGCTCCGCCACCCCCAGAGCCTCCACGAAGCCGTCGTCGCAGGTGCTGTGGGTGTAGCCGGTGTCCACGAAGAAGACCCAGCTCCCCGCCTCCCCGGCGTCGACCGGCACGTACCAGCGTCGGGTGTCGGTGGAGGGATGCACCAAGGGCAGGATGGCAGGCTCTGGCCCGTACACCACCTTCGGCGGCCCCAAGCGAGGGGCACAGGCCGCAAGGGCCAGGGGGAGAAGCACGCGCGTGGCCCGAGTCATGGCGAACCGTAGCATCGCAGCGAGCCGGATGTAGAGGTCGTCACGTCGCCCGCAGCGGGATCCACACCCGAAGCGAGCCATCGGCCCGGAAGAAGGTCAGGGTCGGCGCAAAGCCCGCGAGGCGCCCCAGGGAGCGCAGCCCTTCGCCGTGGACCCACACGATGGCAGGGCCGATGGACCATGGCTCCCCCGTCCAGTCGACCCGGAGCCACGTCCGGCGAGGCATCCACACCGGCCAGAGGGGCCTCGGCACGGGACGACGCCGGGTCAGCTGCACGGCCACGTACTCGGGCCGGCCCGCCATGTGGCTCCACCCCCAGGGCTGCGCGAGGGCACCGAGGCTGTCGGGCTCGGCATCCTCGATGCGAACGGCCTCCATCGCTGGCCCCATGGACTCGGGGTCGGGGGTGCACGGCAGGCCCCACCCCTCGAAGCTCCGCTCCACCACAGCCCGCTCGGGCCAGGACAGCGCCGCTGGACACACCGACGGGCTCGGTGCGGCCGGTGCGGCGCGGAAGGTCCGGGGCGCGCAGCCGAAGCGGCGACGGAAGGCCTTCGAGAACGCGGCGGCGCCCCCGTAGCCGGCCTCCTCGGCCACCTGGGTGATGGAGACCCCAGGGTCCTCGAGCCGCAGGGCCGCCCGCTCCAGCCGCAAGCCCCGAACGTAGGCACTGGGTGGCATCCCCACGACCTGCCGAAACAGCTTGGCGAAGTGAGTGGCCTCGTAGCCCGCCAGCGCTGCGGCCTCGTCGAGGCCCACGAAGGACTGGGGCTGACGCTGCCAGCGCTCCACGAGCGCCGTCACGGTCTGCCAGGCGACGTCGGAGACCTCAGGTCGTGGAGAAGTGGGGCGCACGGCCCGGAGCATACGTCAGCGCGGATCCAGAGGATGAGGCTTGGGGTAGCGCCCGATCCCCGGCCCGAAGGCCGCGACCGCCCCCACCGCGACGAGGCCGCCGACCACCCACCAGCCCTTCTGGCGTCGGATGGCGAGTGGCGCTCCCTTGGACCGGCCCTTGGGGGCGAAGACGGGGTCGCTGAAGAACAAGGGCATGTAGGCCAGGGCGAGGGTCCCAGTGAAGGTGGACAGCGCGGCGCTCACGGCGAACTCGGGCCCCGCCCGGTTCAACAGCGAGCCGCCCACCACCAGGGAGGAGCCCACCAGCCACGGGGTCCACGTGAGCAGCCGACGCCGGGGCTGGGCGGCCTTCAGATCGTCGCCAAACAGCGGTCGGCCCCAGTGATGGGCCAGCGGGATCGTCGCTGCGGTGAGCCCCAGGCCCGTCAGCGACACCGCCAGCTGGGCCCCGAAGGACTGCCCCTCCAGCACCCCCTCGGTGCCCCAGTCCCCCACCGGCAGCCATGCGCCGACCATCATGTAGCCGCCGATCTGCTGCAGGTTCACCAGGGTGTTCAGCCACAAGGCGTAGTAGGTCGCGCCATTGCGGCGGGGCGGCGCCACCATCAGCGGGATGCCGGTCGCCAGCGCCCCAACGCCATTGCCCAGCAACGCGCCCGCTGCCTTCTCGCCGCGGGTGTGGGGAGAGCAGCCCGCGTTGGCCAACGAGAAGCCTTCCGCCCGCCCACCCGACAAGGCGCAGGCACCGGCGTGACCGAGGCCTTCGTGGAGCAGCGCCGACGTCAGGTAGACCGTCGACGAGATGGCGAGCACCGTGCCGAAGTCCGTCTGCACGTCCTGGATAGGCGCCACGGGGTCGGGGAGCGGGGGGGCGTCGGGAAGCTGGGCAGCGAGCGCCACACCGAGCACGAGGGGGGTCCACATGGCTGCCTCCTGCCACAGCTCACCAGCTGGACGGGCGCCGTACTTTGCCGTTCTTGGGGCTCGCCCCGTTCGCCCCGTGCAACCTCCCTCACCGGAGGATCACCCGTCGGACAGCAGCACTTCCACCGTCTTCTGATCGGCGCCGGGGAACGGATAGTCGCCAAAGGACGCCGGCTCGACCCAGGCCACGGCGTTCACCGAGGCCGCGAAGGGCTCGTGGCTGCCGACACCGGCCTTGTAGACCACCAACACCACGTCGTAGTCGTCGTAGGCGTGTTCGACCTCGAGCACCTTGTTGCCCACGTCGATCTCGACACCGATGCGGCCCCTCACCGACCGCGCCAGCGCTGCCCGATCGGACTCGCCCTGTCGGACCCGACCACCGGGGAACTCCCACAGCAAGGGCAGCACCGCTCGAGCCGAGCGTTGGGTCAGCAAGTAAGCACCATCGCGCTGGATCTCAGCGCTGACCACGCGGATGACGGACCGTTCGGACATGGGGGGAGCCTCCGGAGGAGGCAACTATCCCGACCCTAGCGGCGCACCAGACCGGCGGGTCGCCACCTGCGCCGATGGGACGATCCACCACACCCACGCGACGACGAGCTGGCGTACACCGCCCCCGCAAAATGCGGCCCAACGCCGCTTGTACAGGAGAGTTCCCATGGTCAGCGCCCTCATCTTCGCCTTCGTCGCCGCCCACGCCGGACCCATGGACAAGGTCCCCGGCAACACCGGCGACACCGACAAGAACGCCCAGATCGAGCAGAAGGCCTGCAAGGACGGCGCCGACTTGGTGCTCGACGGCCGCGGCAGCGTGTGGAACGTGACCGGCAAGTGCGGCAAGGTCACCGTGAAGGGCCAGGGCAACGCCGTGACCATCGAAGCACTGGCGATGCTGGTGGGCGCCGGCCAGGGCCACGCCATCACCTACACGGGCAACCTGTCCGGCAAGCCTGCGCTGCCCACGAACCTCAAGGAATGCACGGGCTGCGCGGTGAAGCAGGCCAAGTAGGCGCTCACAGCACATCGCCCAGGAAGCGCTCCATGGCACGACGGGATCGCCGGTCGGCCTCGGCGTCGTACACGGTCCCGAAGGCCGGATCCGCCGCCTCGGGATTCGTGAACGCGTGCATCACGCCTGGGTAGGCATGCAGCTCCCAGTCTGCGTCGACTCGCTTCATCTCGGCAGCGAAGGCAGCGAGGTCTTCGGCGGGCACCATCGGGTCGTCCTGCCCGTGGAGCACGAGAATGCGCGGCTCGATCGGGCCAGGCAGCAGATCGCCGCCCACCTTCAACAAGCCGTGGAAGCTGACCACCCCCCGCAGCGGAAGCCCCATACGGGCGGCGAGCAAGGCGCACAGGCCGCCGAAGCAGAAGCCGATGACCGCGATGCGTCCGGCATCCACGCCGGGGAGCGCAGCCACCTCGTCGAGGGCCCTGCGTAGCCGAGAGCGGAGCACCTCGGGATGCCCGACGAGCTCGCCCATGAGCGCCTGGCAGGACTCCTTGTCGTGCCCACGGCGACCCACCCCGTACAGGTCCACCGCGGCACCGACGTAGCCGAGCTCGGCCAGCTGCTTCGCTCGCTCCTCCTCGAAGGGGCTCCGTCCACGCCACGCGTGGCAGACCAGCACCGCCGGATGGGGCCCGTCCCCCTCTGGCAGCACGTAGTGGACATCGTAGGGAGCACCGTCGTGGTCGTAGCTGTGGAGCATCAGAAGTCCAGGTTGCCGTCGATGTGCTTGCTCGTGTCGATGATGGTGAAGTTCGGCCCCGCCACCGTGCCGTGGCAGTTGGCGCAGCTCGAGTTGTTGGGGTGCGGCGGAGGCGGCGGCGCGTCGTGGCAGTTGCGGCAGCTGCGGGGCATGTCGGCGTCGTTCCACTCGGGGCTGGGCGCTTGGCCGCCTTGATCGTGGCAGTAGGTGTTGCTGCACGACAAGCCGTCGTAGACCGGGCTCGCGCCGCCGCCGACCGCGACGCCGCCGAAGGTGAGGTCCCCTGCGTCGTCGAGGTGACCCGGGTCGGCCACGGCGCTGGGCACCACATGGCACGTCGTGCAAGGCATGCCGTCCGCGTTGCTGGTGCCGTCGACGTGCACCTCGTGCGCCCCGACAGTGATCAGCGTGGGATCGGTGTTGCCCTGGGTGTCGGGGGGCGGGGACGGGTCGTCGCCCTCCCCGTGGCAGTCGGTGCAGCCCTGGGGCACCGTGCCAGTGTCGGTGCCCGTCTCGGTGCCGGTCTCGGCGGTCGGGACGGTGGTGCCGCCGCCGAGCTGCACGATGCCGTCGATGTGGGTCTCCTTGCTGGTGGGCGGGTGGCAGTTGCCACAGTCGGCGGACTGGGGATGGGGGGCGGCCGGGGGAAGGCCGTGGCAGGTGCCGCAGCTGGCATCGCCGCCGACCCAGTCCGGCGCGTCGGTTCCGTGGCACCACACGGTGCAGGTCGCCTCATCGCGGTCCCAAGGGGAGACCGCGCCACGGGTGGCCGCCACCGGGCCCCAGATGACCTCGGCGGGCCAGGGGGTGTCGACGTGGCCTTCGTCGTCCAGGGCCTCTGGGAAGGGGTGGCATTCGCCGCAGCCCATGCCCTTGGTGTTGGAACCGCCGGACAGGTGCGCCTGGTGCGCGCCGACGCCCAGGTAGGTCGGGTCGGTGATGCCCCCGAGCGCCGTAGGGGGCGCCGCGTTGACGTCAGACCCGTGGCAGGACCCACAGCTGGGCGCCGCCGGCGGCTCGGCCGTGGACAGACACGCGATGAAGAGCGCAAGCAGCACCCGTCCTCCCGGCGCCAGGGTGACCGAAGGCCCCCGCCCCGTCAAGCCACCCACTCCCTTGCCAACGGGCGACCCCGTGAGGCACTCTCGCGCCGTGTTGTGGCTCCTGACCGTTCTCCCCGCGCTGGCTGGCGACCTCGATGCCGAGGTGGCCGTGGACGTGTTCTCGGCCCGCAGCCGCAGCGCAGAGCCTGCGTCCGGCCCCGACGAGGTCAGCGGCACCACCGATGCGGGCGCCCGGGTGGACGCCGAGCTGAACGAGCTCGACGACCGTCTCCACGTGGTCCTGGACTACCGAGGCCGTCAGCCCCTCGCCGGCCTGGCGCAGAACCGCCCGCTCCACCTGCTCCCCGAAGCGTGGGTCAGCTACGAGCTCGCCCCCGACCGCTTCGAGCTCGCCGCCGGCCGCCTGCTCGGCGACAGCTTCCAGTGGCTCCCCGTCGACGGGGCCCGCGCCACCTTCTGGTTCGACGACCGCACCTGGGTCAGCGCCTTCGGAGGCCGGCGCGCCATCAGCAGCTCCCGGGTCAACCTCGGCGGTTTCCTCCCGGCCACCGGCCTCGCCTTTCACCGGCTGGCGGAGCGCTACCGCTTCGATGCGATGGGCAGCTACGCCGTCGACCGGTACGTGCTCGGCACCGGCGACACCCAGGTCACCGACGACCAAGGCTCCTTCTCCGGCCTCGTGCGCACCTCCATGCAGCCCGTCGAGCCGCTGTGGGTGGGCGGGCATGCGGCCCTCGCGCAGCGCGCCACCTACGTGCTGGGGCCCAACCGGGCCGACGCCACGGTGGAGATCGACAGCGTCGACCTGGCCACCGGGGTGCTGTGGGCCAGCTGGCGCCCGGCTGAGCCCCTGCGTCTCGACTACGACCTGCATGGCCAGCGGGGCGTGTTCCTCGCTGCGGGCGACGACCTGGTCGACCCCAACTTCCTCGACAACCGCGTCCGGGTCACGGGCTCCCACAAGCTCGGGGTGGCCCGCCTCGACGGTCGCCTGCGGCTGCGTCCCGAGCGCCAAGAACGCCGCTTCGGAGGCTCCCTCGACGCCAACCAGCTCGGGATCCCGGGCCTCTTCGCGCGGGGTCGACTGTTCTACGACGACATCGTGAACGCGAGCGAAGGCGGCGACGATGTCGGCGGCTTGGACCGCGGCCTGTGGTCTGCGTCCCTCGGCTACGACCGTCAGGGGATCTCGCTGGAAGCGGGGGCCTCGTTCATCGAGCGGGCCGCCGTCCCCGTGTCGGGCCGGGTCGGCAACACCGTGGGCGCCGGCGCCCTCACCCCCGACGACCTCTCCCCCTTCGTGCTGGAGGCCCAGCGGGTCGGCTACCTTCGGGGCTTCTGGGTCCACCGCCTCGGCTTCGTCGGCGCCGATCTCGAGCACCAGCTGGGCGATGCCGAGTGGCGGGTGTACGTGCAGATCGGCTCGTTCCTGGAGACCGCATGGTAGGCCGCCGCACCCCTGCCATCGTCGCTGCCCTGCTGGCCTGCGGACTCGCGGTCGCGTCCGCGTGGGCCGAGCCCGCCCCGGAGCCGGCCGCACCGGCGTCCCACGTCGGCGCCATGCACGACGACCCCGGCGTCACCTGCGCCACCTGCCACGACGATGCCCACGAGGGCGTCGTGGGGAGCGACTGCGCCAGCTGCCACACCGCCGAGGCGTGGCGCCCCACCTTGTTCGACGTCGCCCGACATGCCGCCACCGACTTCCCCCTCGAGGGCAAGCACACCGAGGCGGCGTGCAGCAGCTGCCACCCCAAGGGCAAGCTGACGGACCTGCCGCTGGAGTGTGCGGGCTGCCACGTCGACCGGCACCGCGGCAAGCTCGGCGACACCTGCACCGAGTGCCACAGCGTGCAGGGCTTCGTCCCCGTCGAGGGCTTCGATCACCTGGCACGGACCGGCTTCGCGCTGGCGGGGGTCCACGGGGGGCAGGCATGCGACAGCTGCCACGACGGCGACAACGGCCGCGCCATGCGCCTCACGATGACCCCCGGCTGCGACACCTGCCACACGGCGACCCACGGCGACTTCCGCGAGCGGGCTTGCGACACCTGCCACGGGGTCGACGGCGGGAGCTTCGCGGCCGCGAAGAAGCGCTTCGACCACCGGCCCACCGGCTTCGACCTCGAGCGCCGTCACCGGGCCACCGACTGCGCGAGCTGCCACCCCGTCGAGGGGCCCGACCCTCAGCCTCGCTGCGCGAGCTGCCACGACGACGTGCACATGGGCCAGGCCGGGCGCGTGTGCGGCGACTGCCATCGCCCGGATCGGTGGTCCCTCGTTCGCTTCGACCACAACCTGGCGGCCTGGCCGCTGCGTGGGAAGCACTTCGTCGTGCCTTGCCTCGACTGCCACACCAACCAGCAGTGGATCGGGCTGCGGGGGGACTGCGTCGACTGCCACTTCGCCGAGGCGAGCCGGGGGCCGGCGGCCATCCCGTCCCATGTGGGTGGGCCCGGGGAGTGCACGGACTGCCACACCAGCCTGTGGAGCTGGCAGCTGTAGGTTGTTTCAGGGGGGGGCAGACCCCCACAGCCAACACCTGGTGCACGCCCGGGCCAACCCCACCCGGTCCATCGGGCGCTCAGAACGTCGGGCTGGCTCCGAGACAGCCAAAGAACACCACGGCCAGGCTCATGACGACCACCTCGCCCACCGAGGTCCTGTGGGGCGGGTTCACGGGACACATCGGGAGGCCATTCGGCGTCTCGAGGTCGGTGAAGCCCGTGTCGCTGCCGCCCACGGGGGCGTGGGTGGCCACCGGAACGCACTCGGGCCCGGAGGGGCTGCAGGCGGCCGTGAGCAGGGCGATGGAGAGGACCGCGAAGGCTGGGAACCGGCAGGAGCGAGATGGATTGCGTGGCATGATCGTCTCGTACCGCGCCGTCGGCGCTCCGCGGCCCCACCGGGCTGCGATTCAACTTCGTTTCACGGCCCTTCCTCCGCCGATTCCATGGCCACGGCGGACCCACGCCCCGCCATCGTTGCTGAGCGTGTGCCGTATGGTGGGGTGGGGTCCAGATGGTCCGGTTCGGTCCGTTCGAGGTGCACGAGTCGCTCGGCAAGGGAGGGATGGGCACGGTCCATCGCGCCGTGCGTCGGGGACCGGGCGGCTTTCGGCGGGAGGTGGCCCTCAAGCGGATGCACGCACGGTCGTGGACTGCAGACCAGCGGGAGGGGTTCCTGCAGGAGGCACGCCTGGGTGGTGCGCTGCGCCACCCCAACGTCGTGCAGACCTACGAGGTGGGCGAGGTGGATGGCAGCCTGTACCTCGCCATGTCCCTGGTCCGCGGGCCCACGGTGCATCGGTTGCTTCGGACCACGGGGGCGTTCCCACTGCAGGCCGTCCTCGAGCTGGCGCAGCAGGCCGCCTCCGCCCTGGCCTACCTGCACCGCGATGGATTGATCCATCGCGACATCAAGGCCTCCAACCTGCTGGTGGGCGCCGACGGGCGGGTACGGGTCGCCGACCTGGGCATCGCCATCCCCATGGCGGCAGGGCTCGACGACGAACGGGGCGTCAGCGGCACGCCGTCCTACATGGCGCCCGAGCGCTTCCACGGCATGGACCGACCCGCCGGGGATGTCTTCGCCCTCGGCGTGGTCCTGGCGGAGGTGGCGTTGGGGAAGCGGCTGCTCAAGGGGAAGGGGCCGCCCATCCGTGCCCTGGCCCGGGCCGAAGCCCTTGACGCCGACCGGCACGAATTGCTGGAGCCGCTGCGGCGCGAGGCGCCGGTGCTGGCCACCTCGATCTGCAACATGCTGGCCCGCGATCCCGACGCCCGCCCCCTCGCCTCGGCCCTGGTCGAGGCGCTGGACGGGCAGGCGGCCGAGGGCATCGGCCTGCAGGCGCTGGTGCAAGATCACCTTCCGCCGGCACCACCGCAGCCGCAGCCGCAGCCGGAGGTCGCGGAGGACCCGCTAGCGGGTCGCTCCATGGAGCTGGCCCAGGCCGAGTCGGCCCTGGCCCACGGCCGTCGCGTGGTCACGCTGTGCGGACCCGCAGGCTCCGGCACGACACGTCTCGCACGGGCGGTCGTCGACGCCCGCCACGACGACCCCATGTGGGTGGAGCTGGCCCACAGCGACGTCGAGGCCGCGATGGCGTCGATGGCGAAGGCCGCAGGGGTGCGGTGTCCGGAAGGAGCCTGGCAGGAAGCGGTCATGGGCCTGGCCCAGGCCTGGCCGGACCGGTTGTGCGTGCTCGACGGAGCCGATGCGGCCCACGCGGTGGCCCTGGCCCTGGCCCAGGCAGGCGCTGGGCCACTCGTGGTGACTGGCACCCGCCCTCTGGGACACGACGATGAAGTCGTCGTGCATGTGGGTCCGTTGCCGGATGCCGTCGCCGCGGCGCTCCTGGCAGGCGAGCTGGACCTCCCCCCCGAAGAGGTAAGGGCCGCCGCCCAACGGGTCGACGGACTGCCCCTGGCGCTGACGTTGGGGCGCGGCGCGCTCATCGACGCCGCCCCCACGGAGCGGCTGGCCCTGCTTCGGTCGCTGGGGCGCAGTCCCCTGCCGAGGTTGGTCGAGGCCATGGCACGGAGCTGGGAGGCGCTGCCACCGTGGGGGCGCACGGCCATCGCACAGCTGTCCGCGGTCGACGGCCCCTTCCCGCTGGCGCTGGCCGAGCTGGCCTTCGACCTGCCCGACGACGCCCCCGAGGCCCTCGAGGTGGTCTCGGCGCTCCACGAGCGGTCGCTGCTGCGATGGGTGTCGACGTCCGGCGGGTCCCGCTTCGCGGTGATGGCACAGGCCTGCACCCATGCCCGAGAGGCCCTGCCCGACGTCGTCGCCGCCACGCGCCGGCGCCTCGCCCGGGTGATGGCCGACCGCTACCAGCCGCTGCAGGACGGGCGCCCGGTGGCGGCCCGCTTGGAGGAGCTCCGCATCCTCCACGACCACGTGCTGGCCATCGCCACCCACGCACTGGAGGCCGGAGACGTCGACACAGCCCTCGAGCTCGCCACCATGGATGGCTGGATCCGCGGCTACAACGGGCCGGTCGCCCCCGGCTTGGCCTTCGCAGACGAGCTGGGGCGCCAGGTACGAACCCCAGAGCAGCAACTCAGGCAGCGGCTGATCACCTGCCCCCTGCGCTACGGGGCAGGAGACGCCGAGGGCGTCCTGCAGGCGGCCAAGGAGGCCCTCGAGCTCGCCCACATCGTGGGGCCCCGTCGTTGGGCATTCATGGCCCACTCTTTCATCGGGTTGGCCTCGCTGCTGCTCGACGACCTCGATGCCGCAGAGCAACACCATGGAGCAGCCCTTCGCATCGCTCGTTCCCTGTCCCCTGCTCGAGCGGCCACCGAGGAGATCAATGTCGCCAACGTGGCGCAGCTGAAGGGTGACATCCGTGGGGCCATCGACGGCTATGAACGCGCCCTGGCCCACTTCGAGTCTGTCGGCGACCGCAATCAGGTGGCCATCGTGCTGGTCAACGTCGGGGTGCTCTACGAGAACACGGGGCGACTGCGTCCGGCCAAGGTCGCTCTGGAGCGGGCCATCGACGCAGCTCGCCAGGCAGGGCACGTGCTCGCCGAGTGCTCGGCCACCGTGAGCCTGGGCACCCTCATCGCCGACGAGGGAGATGTGGAGCTCGCGCGGAAGTACCTGGCGTCCGGGGAGGCCCTGGCCGTGCAGCTGGGGCACGCCCGGCTGCATGCCACGGCGCTGGCGGCCCGAGCCGTGGCTGCGGTCTTCGCGCGCGAGGTGGCCGATGCAGAAGCACTGCTGGCGGACGCCGTATCGGTGGCCCCCGAAACGCACCGGGATGCGCTCACCGCCTCCGTCTGGGTGGCGCGAGGACGCTGCGGGGATTGGGCAGCGACCGTGGGGGCCTTGTCGAGCCTCCCCCTGGATGCGATGCGCAGCCGAGACAGCGCTTCGGCCTCCGCCGCACTGGCCCACGCCCTACTCCGGCTCGGGCGCCCCTTCGACGCACTCCACCACACCGACCGGGCGGCGGATCGAGCCCGTGAGTCGAGGGATCGGGCCGCGTTCGCCGGGGCCCGGGCGCTGGCGGCTTGGGGGCAGCTCGAGGCTGGGCTGCCCCACGAGGACGCCTGGGAGGAGTCGCAGCGGGTCGGCGAGCGCGCGGACGTCGGACCGCGAAGCACCCCGGCCTTCTGGGTCGCCGCGGCGGCCGAGCGGATTGGCCAGCTCACCGGGGACGACGGGACGGACTGACCCGTCACCCCCAACGGGCAAAACCGGTTGCAAGCCCGGGACGACCCCACCCGTAGACCCACCATGCTCACCCTGCTTCTGGCCGCCTGCATCGCCCATCCGCCGCCTCTCGACGTGAAGGCGTCGTTGGACCACGTCTGCGACGCGTCGCCCGCCATCACCGCTCAGGCCGACCACCTCGCCGTGTTCGAAGGTCCTCCCCCCACCCTGGCGGTGAACGTCGTCCTTCGGGACGACCTCGTGGTCGATGGGGAATGGGTCCCCCCCGAGGAGCTCGAGGAACGCCTCCTGGAGAAGGCGGCCACCGCCCAGGAGTTGGCGAAGGCCACAGCACAGCCAGAGTTCGCTTTCCGCGGCGACCTCCTCCTCCAGGTGGCCGCAACCACCCCCGCCCCCCAGGTGGTGGCCGTGCTCCAGGCCGCAGAGGCGGCCGGCTACTCCCGGATCCAGTTCGTCGGTCGCTCCGCCTCCACACGCACGCCACCAGCCTACGCCGACCCAGGGTTCGCGAAGGTCCTCGACGCCACACGGCAACAGCCCGCCGAGGTCCGCCAACGCGCCTACGCCAATGCCACCGACGGCATCATGGAGGCCTGCCCGCCCTTGTTGGCGGCCATGGAGGAGGTGAAGGCCCGCCCCTTCGCCACGCGATGCGACGACGTCGTCGAGGCCCTCGAGACCTCCCTCCCCGAGTGCCCCGAGGCCGACGCCGCCAAGATCGTCACCTTGTTCCAGTACATCCCTGGGCACGACGACGAACACATGCTCACCACCCTCCCCATCCAGCTCGATCCGCACGCACCGCCGTTCGACGTGAGCGCGAACGAGACCTGGGCCGAGGTGGTGCCACGCCTGAAGGGCGCCGGGCCCACCACCCGCTGGATCGTGCGGTAGCCCGCCCCTCGCCCAGCCATGCATGCCAGTTGCCTGTTGGGGTCTGCCCCCCCCCACGACCGACCTAGGCGTTCGCTGGCGCGTAGGCCTCGCCCCGGTACGTCTCCACCTGCACCCCGGCCGCCCGCAGGAACTTCGTCGGCAACACCCCGCCGGCGAAGACCAGCACGTAGTCGTTGGGCACCACCACCTCGCCGTCGGCCCCCTTCAGGGTCACCTCGTCGTCGCGGATCTCCCCCACCTGGGTCTGCAGCAGGAGCGTCACCTCCCCCTTCTCCACGGCCGCCTCCAGCTTCGCCTGGTTCTTCTTCTTGATCCGACCAAAGCTGCCCTTCCGGTACGACAGCTGGATGTCGGCCCCATGGTCGCCCAGCGCCACCGCCGCCTCGACCGCCGAGTCGCCGCCCCCGACCACCAGCACGCGCTTGCCCTGGTAGAACTCGGGATCGACGAGCCGATACGTCACCTTCGCCTTGTCTTCCCCCGGCACGCCGAGCTTCCGGGGCGAGCCCCGTCGGCCCATCGCCAACACCACCCGGCTCGCCCGCAGCTCCCCCTGGTTCGTGCCCACGGTGAACACGCCATCCTCGCCCTTCTCCACCGACTCCACCTTCACGCCAGAGCGCACCTCGAGCCCCGTCTTGTCGAGGATGTCCATCCAGGTCTCGAGCAGGGCCTCCTTGCGCACCTCGGTCACCCGCATCGCGCCGTACAGCGGCAGCTTCACGGGCTTGGTCATCACGATCTTGTGCCGCGGGAACTGCAGCACGGTGCCCCCGGGCGCCTCCTGATCCACGGTGACGTAGTCGAGCCCTGCCTCCTTGGCCGCGAGCGAGGCCGCGATGCCCGCCGGGCCTGCCCCCACGATGAGCACCTGGTGCACCCCATCGACGGCCGGCGGCGCCCCCTTCACGAGGTCGGCCATGCACTGCAGGCCCTGGGTCATGGCGTTGTAGATGAGCCCCATGCCGCCCAGCTCCCCGACCACGTACAGGCCAGGCACGTTCGTCTCGAAGTTGCCGGCCACCATGGGGATGTCGACCCCCCGCTTCGCCGAGCCCAGCACCAGGGTGATGGCATCGACGGGGCATGCCCGCAGGCACTCCCCGTGGCCGATGCACGACGTCGGGTTCACCACGTGGGCCTTGCCGTCGAACACCGCGAGGACGTCGGTCTCGGGGCAGGCCCTCACACAGGTGCCCGAGCCGATGCACCGCGCCTCGTCGACCACCGGATGAAGCGATGGCGGCAAGGCGCCGCTGGCCTTGGCCGTCGCGAGGTCGGCCCGCCCTTGGCCCGCCGCCCGCATCCCGAGCGCGAAGCTCACGAGCGTGGCTCCGCCGATCCCCAGCAACCCCAGGACCATGCAGGCCCCCAACAACGTCAGCGCGTCCAATGGCTCTCCTCGCGCGCCGAGTGTATCCTCCGCCCGTGAGCCGCCTGCTTCCTGCCATCTACTTCGCCATCCTCGCCCTCGAAGCCGCCGTGCTCGGGATCGTGTACGCCGTGCTCCAGCCGGCATCGAGCAGCGTGTTCAACGTGCTCCTGGGCACGATCGGCCTCGCGTCGATGGTCATCATGCTGGTCTACAGCATCGCCCGGCGCAGCAAGATGCTCCGCTCCTGGGCCCGCCTCTCCACGTGGCTGCACCTGCACATCTTCCTGGGCCTCCAGGGCGTGCTGCTCGTGTTCTTCCACTGCACGCCGATGCTCTACCGGGAGGGCCACGCGGCCCTGCTCAACCCGGGCATCCTGAACCTGCTCGCGGTCGCGGTGGTCTTCTTCTCGGGCCTGTTCGGCCGCTACATGTACGCCCAGGTCCCCAAGACCCTCGGGGGCCAGCACATCGCCATCGCCTCCCTCGAGGAGGAGCTCGCCACGGTGGCCGACGTGCCTGCCGCCGTGCACGCGCTGTGGGCCAACGCCCCGAGCCACGGAGGGGTCTTCGCCGTCGTCGGCTCCGACCTCAAGCGCCGCTCCGCCCTGCGTCAGCTCCGCGCCATGGCCCTGCCCGCCGAGGTGCACACCCTCGCCGAGCGGCGGGTCACCCTCGAGTGGCAGAAGGCCGTGCTCGGCGGCGCCCAGGGCATCTTCCGCCTGTGGATCTTGCTCCACCGCCCCCTGGCCATCGCCATGTACTTCCTGTCGGCGGTCCACATCGCCCTCGCCCTGATGTTCACCCCGAGCCTGAGGTTCTGGTGAACCGCACCCGCTGGTTGCTGCTCCCCGTCGCCGCCCTGCTCGTCGCAGGGTCCTGGCGCACCATGATGGCGCCGGGCCCCGTCGCCCAGGCCCACGACGAGTTTGCGGCAGACTGCGACAGCTGCCACCTCGTCTTCGACGGCGTGCCCGACGAGCGCTGCCTGACCTGCCACACCGACCTGCAAGCGCGCATCGAGGCCGGCAAGGGCTGGCACGCGGAGATCGCAGGACGGCCCTGCATCGACTGCCACACCGACCACCACGGCCTCGAGGCCTCCCTCACCGAGCTCGACGCCCTCACCGCGTTCGACCACGGCAAGACCGGCTTCCCCCTCGAGGGCGCCCACGCCACGCCTCAGTGCGACGACTGCCACACCGGCCCCATCGGCGAGGTCGCCAAGGGCAGCTGCGCGACGTGCCACGACGACGTCCACAGCTCGGCGATGGGCCCCGTCTGCGGCGCCTGCCACGCCCCCCAGGCCTGGAACCACGTCAAGACCCGCCAGGCCCACATCCTCCCCCTCGATGGCGGCCACACCGACACCCGCTGCGACGACTGCCACACCCACGGCGAGAACCTCGAGGGCGACGTCGTCTGTGCCGACTGCCACGCCGAGGCCCACGGCGGCACCACGTCCAGCTGCGACCGCTGCCACGAGGTGAGCGGCTGGGCGCCGGCCAAGTTCGATCACGGCGGCTGCACCTGCGCCTTCCCCGGCAAGCACCAGACCGCCGGCTGCCTCGAGTGCCACAGCGACTTCGACTGGGTGAACACGCCGACCCAGTGCGCAGGCTGCCACATCCAGGAGCAGCCCCACGATGATCTGGGGGCCTGCAGCCGCTGCCACACCGCCCTGTCGTGGACCGACAACCTCTTCGACCACAACAAGGGCACCGCCTTCCCCATCGAAGGCGCCCACGAAGAGGTCAGCTGCGCCCAGTGCCACACCGAGTCCGGCGTGTTCGGCGGCCTGAAGACCCCCTGCACCAGCTGCCACGCCGACGACGGCGAGCAAGCCCACGGCAACTTCGGCGCCTGCGAGACCTGCCACGCCACGACCCACGAGGGCGGCTTCGCAGGGTCCACGTTCGACCACACGAGCACCGGCTTCACCCTCGAGGGCCGGCACACCACCCTCGGCTGCCGCGACTGCCACGGCCCCGACGGCGCCCTGAACAAGTAGGCCCCCAACGACGACGCCCCACCGGGTCCAGGACCCGACGGGGCGCAGCGCGCATCGAGCCGCCAGGGCTCAGGGGATGAGGTCGACGTTGGTGAGGGTGCAGGAGGCCACGTCGAGCAGCTGCACGCCGGCACCACACACGCCGCCACCGAGGGTGGGGCTCAGGGAGAGGATGCCGTTGCCGTTGGCGCTGAACAGGCCGCGGAAGGCGAGGCCGGACAGGTCGCTCTGCAAGCCGGCACAGGGGCCCGCGGGGATGACGTCGTTGCCCGGGCCCGCGCCCGTGAGCACGGCCACCGAAGCGCCGGGGGTCAGGTTGCTGCCGCGCACGTCGACCGTGCCGGGGCACGTGCCGCCGACGGTGAGCGCCGGGCCCACGGGGGGCGCGCCGCCGTAGGGGCCATCGAAGGGGGAGCCCATGTCGCCGCTGAGGGACGTGACCGCTGCCGCGTCGCGGGTGACCGCGCCGTCCTCGTAGCCGAGGAAGCCTGCGGTGCCGTTGTCGTCGCCGGCCCGGTCGACGCCGGGGAAGGTCTGGGAGCCGAACACCGACGTGCTGAACGTGGTGTCGGTGAGCCAGGTGGCGACGCCGGGGGTCTCGTCGTTGACGTAGGCGAGGCTCCACACCACGGCGCCTGCGGGGTCGAGCAGCATGATCTCGTCGTCGCTGTTGGCGAGGGTGCCCGGCAGCGGAAACAGGTCGACGCCCAGGGTGCCCGTGCCCCACTCAGCGAAGAAGGTCGCGGGATCGCTCGACAGGATGAGGTAGCCGCCCGCCGGGATGATGGCGCCGGCCGGGATCAGGTCGAAGTCCGCGTCTTCGTCGGCGATGGCGAAGTCGGTGAGATCGACGTCGACGTTGCCGTAGTTGTACAGCTCAATCCACTCGGCGGCGGGCTCCGGGCCGAAGGAGTCGTTGATGAACTCGGTGATGGCGACGTCCTGGGCGAGGGCGGACGTGAGCAGAGCGAAGAGCAGCATGGGACCTCCGGGATGGGAGGGCCGACTAAGCCTTCGGGGGGCGGTGTGCAATGGAGCAACGTGGATCGTCGCGGCATTGCCACAGGCTGAAAAATCCCCGGCGCGACTCCCCAACCCGGCATGCCTCAGGCACGGCGCAGCCGCCACGACGCAGCCGCCACCGCGTCCACGCCCGACCGCGGCTAGCCCACGAAGCGCAGCACGAGGCCCGCGACCACCGGCAACGTCCCCGCCGCCACCGCTGTTGTCGCCACGATGGTCTGGGCCACCCGCTGCTGCCCGAGGCCCAGCTCCTCCGCCAGGGAGAAGGTGGCGATGGCCGTCGGGGTGCAGGCCAGAAGCACCATGGCGCGGGCAGCGGTCGTGTCCTGCCAGCCCAGCGCCAGGGCGCCCAACACCAGCGCCGTGATCACCGCGGGGAACCACACGAGCTTGCCCAGCAGATGCAGGCTCAGGGCCACGGGCTCCCCCACCACCCCGCGCCGGTGGGTCCAGATGTACAGCCCCAACAGGAACAACGCGACCGGGCCCGCCGAGTGGCCAATGGGCAAGGCCAGCTCGTGAAAGGTCGAGGGCACCGGCTCCGGCAGCAGGCGCAGCCCCAGCCCCACCGCGGGCGCCCACAGCAGCGGCTGCCGGAGCACCGTGCCCCACACGCTCCGCCCCCGGGCCCCGGGGCTCCACCGCACCAGCAGGACGGGACCGATCAGCAGGGAGACGACCACGAAGGTCGAGACCGCCAGGGAGATGGTGCCAAGCGCCGCATCCCCGAGCACCGCCACGCACAGCGGCAACCCCACGTAGGCGACGTTGCCGAACAAGGAGGTCAACGCCAGGGTGCCGCCGTGCCGGGTGAATGCGTACGGCACCACGGTGAGCAGCATCCCAAGGGGCAGCAGCCCCCAGAACCAAGGCTGCGTCGGCAGCTCGAAGGCGCCAGCGGTCAGCCCCGACGCGATCAACGCCGGGAAGGCGATGTACAGCGCGTAGCGGTTGAGCGCCGTGAGGGCGGCCTCGGGACGAGGGAAGAGCCCGAGCATGCCCGAGAGCAACCCCAACAGGACGGGCACCGCGAGCGCCAGGAGCGCCTCTGGGGTCATTCCGGACCCAGCCGCTTCCAGAGCCGCAGCTTCACCTGGTCCCCCACCGCCTCCACCCCCCGGACCTCGAAGCCCACGGACAGGTTCAACAGCAGCATCGGCAGGAAGTCGTTCATCGTGTTCGTCGTGATGGCCTTGGCCCCCCAAGAGCGCGCCCAGGCGTGCTGGGCCTCCATGAGCGTCCGTGCGACCCCACGCCGCCGTACGGCGGGCAAGACGCCCCCCTCGTGGCTGTGGTGCCGCGCTGGGGCTAGCTCGGCGCCGAACTTGAAGCCCACGACCCGGCCCTCGTGGCGGGCCACGAAGCAGGTCGCCCCAGGACGTTCCTGGAGCCAGGGGTAGATCCGGCCCGGCGCCTCGCCGAAGGCCACCTGGTGGATGCCCTCGACCGCGGCCAGCACGTCGTCCGGCAAGGGCCGAACCCATCGCTCGATGGCCACCTCTAGGGGAGGCCCTGGGTCGTCCGACGCCTCGACCGGCACCGCGTCCTTCCGTCGGTGGAGGAGCAGCTGCGGCGGGCCATCCACGAGGGTGACCCCCACCACCCGGAACCCGTCGAGGAGGTGCCGAACCAGCTGGGGTCGCTCCGCGCTGGGGACGACGGCTTCGTCCTCCCCCAGCCCGTCGGGCATCAGGGGCAGGTCGCCAGGATGTTGTAGGTCACGTCGACCGTGTCGCCCTCGCCGATGGCCGGGCTCTGGATGGTGACGGACTGGGCCAGCGGGTCGTAGATGAAGTCGTACGTCGGCGTGCCGTTGACCGTGACCACGATGGTGTAGGGGTCGGCCTGGCTGGCGAGGGGGTAGTTCGGCACCCCGAGAAGCACCGCGCTGCCAATGTCGCTGAACTGCGTGCCCCAAGAGGGGTCGCAGATGTCGAGGGAGGCACCGCCCGTCAGGTTGACCGCGTCGATGTACTCGTCGGGTCCCGTGCCGCAGCTGTCGTTCAGATCGAGCACGCCGCTGATCTTCAGCAAGGAGGGGTCGGTCGCGTAGCCACCGAGCACGTTGACCCAAGAGGCCGCACTGAGGCCGGACTGCTCGGGCTCATCGGAGAGCGTGATGATGTGCAGCAGCGCGCCGGGCCGCAGGAAGCCCTCGTTGCAGGCCCCGGGGCCCGTCTTGGACAGGGCGACGTCGGCCAGCTCCAGGAGCGCCTCGGTGCGGTTGGCGCCCAGGTTGTCGTCGTGGGAGGAGTTGAAGGCGTTGTTGACGAGGATGTTCTCGACGTTGGCCACCGAGTTGTCGAGCACGCCGCTCGTGCCGCAGCCCGTCGTAGGGTTGGTGACCAGCAGCAGCTGCCAGTCGGCGACGTTCTGCAGCTCCTGCACGAAGGGGGGGAAGCCGTCTTCGACGTCGTCGGTGTTGTCGGAGGCCATGGAGCAGGACTGGTCGATGGTGATGAGCACGTCGACCGGCGGGGCCTCGGGGGTGTCGAAGGACTCCGAGGTGCTTCCCTGCCAGATGCCTTCGCCGAGCTGGTCGGCGGTCTCCACCCCGTCGGGGTCGTTGGAGCTGACCGAGAGGGTGCCCATGTCGGCGCCCGCCAGGGTCGGCACGAAGTCGACCGAGACCACGCGGCTCTCGCCGGGGGCCAGGGTGATGGGCAGCGGGAAGGACGGCACGAAGGTCATCGAGCCGCCGGGGGAGGCGTAGGTGGCGTCGCTGATGGTCAGGTCGTCGCCACCGACGTTCTCCAGGGTGAGCTCCACGGTGTCGCCGCAGGGCACGAAGGCCTGGCCGAAGTCGTAGGTGGCCGGCGTGATCAACAGGTCCGGGCCGAGTCCCGTGCCCTCGAGGTCGACCGTGCTGTTCTCGCCGTCGGGGTCGTCGGAGAGCACCTGCACCTGGTCCTGGGCGATGTCGTTGCCCTGAGAGGTGAAGGTGGCGTCGAAGTTGACGAACTCTCCGGGGGCCAGATCGAACGGGGTGCCGTTCCAGCTGAGAGAGAAGGCCGGGTGGTTGGCGCCGAGCACCATGTCGGTGACGTGCAGCGGGGCATTGCCCACGTTGGACACCGTGTAGGACATGGTCTCAGTGCCACCGAGCGGCAGCTCGGAGAAGACCAGGCTCGACGGCTCCACCAAGATGTCGGGGAGGAGCCCTTCGCCGTACAGGTCGACCGTGGAGTCGTCGCCGTCGGGGTCGTTGCTGTCGGCGACGATGGCGCCGAAGACCTCTTCGCCGCCGATGGGACGGAAGGCGACCTGGAAGTCCTTGGAGTCCCCCGGGCCGAGGGTGAACTCGAGGAGCTGACCGCCATCGAGGAGGTGGAAGGTGTCGGCCCCGGCGACGACCGCGAGGTCGTACACGTCGAGGGCGCCGTCGCCCACGTTGGTCACCGAGAAGTCTGCGATGAGCTCGTCGCCCACGGCCGTGGCCGGAAAGCCGATGGCCGGCGGATCGACGAGGATGTTGGGCTCCGGCGTGGTCACCGGATCGTCGCCCTCCTTGATGGTCGACTCGATGCACGCCTGGCTGGCCAGGGCCAGCAAGGGGAGCAGGACGGACGAGGAGCGAAGGACGGAGGGGCGAAGCACGGTCATGAACACATCCGTTGACAGGGGCGTGACACGGGGGTCAAGCCGCGCCGTTGCAAGGATCGATCCACAAATGGGGCGCCAAAGCAACGCTCCCGTCGTGAAATTGCGATCCTTTTGCCGCGGTGGGGTGGGTCGCTGGGATCCCCGTGGGTCAGAGCCCGAAGAATTCCAGGGAGCGTGCGACCAGCACCTCGCGATCTTCCAGGGCATCCACGCTCTCCAGCGGAAAGCCGAGGTGCACCAACCGGTAGCTGCCCGAGAAGCTCAGGGCCGCCGCCCCCGGCGTGCCACCCCAGTAGTCGAGCTCCGCGACCGCCCCCCCCTGGGGCACGAGCAGGTCGGGGAAGGCGATGTCCATCGTGCCCGGGGTGAAGAAGCCCACCTCGGTGATCTCGTCGAACAACCCACCGGGACGGGGCACGGCGGTGTAGGTGCCGGCGTCGTCGCCGCCGTAGCTCGCCTTGAGGGCATCCACGTAGAAGCCCTGCATGTCGGCGTCCCCGAGGTTGTCGAGGTCCCAGCCGATCTCTGCCCCAGACACCAGCAGGTTGCCCCCGCCGTCGAGGTAGTCGTCCACGAGATCTCGCTCGTCGGCGTCGAAGGTGAGGTCGTCGGTCGACTCCTCCCCGAGGGTCCAGATCACTGCATCGTAGTCGTCGAGGGCCACCCGCCCATCGATCACCGCCTCGTTGGCCGCGCTGTCGAAGACGAAGCCCGTGGCCGCTCTGCCGACGGTCGCGAGGCTGTCGTGGCCTTCCTCGAGGGTGTTCTCCCACATGCCGAGGTCCCAGCGGTCGTTGCCATCGACCAGGAGCACCCGGCTTGCGTCCATCGACGGGGTCGCGATGTAGGTGTCGGACACGTTGCTGACGCTGGCGCCATCGACGGTCTGCACGCGCAGGGCCACGGGCACGTCGAGGGGGAGGCCGCCGAGCACCAGAGAGGTGTCGTCGATGTACAGGGCATCCGCCCGACGCCAGGCCCCATCGGTGCTGACCCACACGGCGTAGCCATCCGCCCCCGCCACACTGCCCCAGTGGGCCTCGAGGTAGCCGTTGCCCAAGTTCAGCACGCGGTCCACCACCGGCGGATCCGGCCGCAGCCCCACCCCGCGGCGGTCTTCGGCCACGGCCTCCACGATCTGGTCGCAGTAGGAGCGAGCCGTGGGCTGGTAGCCGACGTTGTTGAACAGCACGGCGATGGCGTAGCGGTGCCCATCGTAGGCGTGATGCAGCACGCCGCTGGTGGCGATGGTGTCGTACAGGGTGCCCGTCTTGCCGACGAAGCGTCCCGCGGTGTCGGCGCCGAGCATGCGGTTGCCGAGGGTGCCCTCCACTCCGGCGGTCGACAGGGTCCGCTCCCAGGCCAGACCACTCGGGAGCTCCACCATCGCAGCGGTCATCTCCGCCACGACGCGGGCGGTCACCCGGTTGCTGTGGGAGAGACCCGAGCCGTCGTACAGCTGCACCTGGGAGCTGTCGATCCCCAGACCGTCGAGCCAATCCACCACGGCGGCCTCGCCCCCGGCGTAGCTCGAGTCGGCCCAGAGCTCATCGCCGTTGTGGCGCGCGTGCAGGTCGGCGAACTCGTTGTGGCTGTACACGTTGAGGGGATGGTCGGCGACGTGCAGCGGCGGCGAGGAGCGCTCCACCAACAGCGGTCCGCCGGGTGGCGACAGCGAGGCGCTGGTCGAGGAGGAGCCCACATCGATGCCGACCAACTCCAGGGCGTCGACCATCACGTCGCGCCCATCGGTGCGATGGGCGGGCACGTCGAGGGTGCCAAACTGGTAGGCCTCCACAGCGACTTCGCCGCGAAGCACGAGCTCATCGACGCTGCGAACCCCTTCGTCGTAGAGCTGCTCGGCCAGCCGGTCTGCGGGGAACCATCGGTCGACGTAGAACCAGCTCGACCAGGTGAAGTCGTGCTCGACCAGCACCGTCAGCGTCGGCACGTTCGTCCCCGCGAGGCTGCCGTAGGCCCGGGACCGGAAGCGGTGCTCTTCCCCCAGCTGGTCGAAGGCCACCGCGGTGGTGAACAGCTTGGTGTTCGACGCGGGCTTGTACGCCGTGTCGGGCAGGTGCTCGTAGACCACTTGGCCGCTGTCGACGTCGATCACCACCACGCCGCTGCTGTACGACGTGCCGCCCACGATGGCGTCGATGTCGTCGGCGATGGCGTCCACCGCAGACGCAGAGAGCGCTGGCGCATCCCCGAGCGGATCCCCCGCCACGTAGGTGAACGGCGTGCCCGTGTCGGTGTCGGTGTCGGAGTCCGTGTCGGTATCCGCATCGCTGTCGGCATCGGTGTCCGCGTCGCTGTCGGCGTCGGTGTCCGTGTCCGCATCCCCGGCGGTCGGCGGATCGGCCACCAGCTGGGCGTCGGCCGCCTTGGGCTTGCACCCCAGGGCCAGAGCGGCGAGAAGCACAGCGACAGACAGGGACGGGCGATGCAGCATGCGGCGCCATAACCTCTCCCCTTCGCCAGGAGCCGAGATGACCCCCGAGCAGATTCCCGCCTTGCTTCGCCAGATGGTCCCCTTCATCGAGACCGTCGGCCTCACCATCGAAGAGGTCGGTCACGGCACGGCCATCGCCCGACTCGAGAGCCGTCGGGAGGTGCACAACCACCTGGGCACCATCCACGCCGGCGCCCTCTACACCGTCGGCGAGTCCGCCACAGGGGCGGTCGTCCTGGGCCTGTTCGGCGACAAGCTGCCCGGCCTGTTCATCGCCCTGAAGAGCGCCACCGTGGCCCACACCAAGGCACGGCCTGGCGACCTGCTGGCCCACGCTGCCATCGTCGGCGACGCCAAGGGCATTCGGAAGGGGTACGAGGCCGACGGCAAAGCGGACTTCGACGTCGCGGTGCGCTTCGAGGTCGACGGGACCGAGGTTGCGAACGTGACGTACACCTGGGCGGTCCGCGCGCCTCGAGGCTGACGGCCTACCCGAGCAGCGCGTACCAGGTGCCCACGAACACGAGGGCGGCACACGAGCCCGCAGCCATGGCGGCCACGGCTTCGTACGTGAGCACCATCGGACGAGGGGCGGCCGGCACCGGCGTCGCGTGGGGCATCGCCTGCGCCTCGAGCTGCGCCAGCATCTTCAGCGACGGGGCCTCCAGGCTGAACGCGGCCGTCTCCGAGTCGAGAGGCTCCATGTCGTCCCAGCTCATCTGGTGCATCTCGGTGGCGCCTTCGTCCTCGTCTTCCTCGTCGAGGTCGACCCCGGCTTCTCGAGCCCGGATCTGACGCAACACGTCCGCGAGGTCGTCGTCAGAGAACCGGGTCGTGTCCTCGAACTCGTTGAACTCCATCATGGCTGACCCCCCTTGCCTCCTCTTCGGCACGGGCGGGCGGGGCCTTGAGCCCGCCTAGCGACAGCTCAGATCCGAAACCACCACAACGCCGCAGCGCACAGCATTCCCGCCACGCCGCCCGTGAGCATCGCCCGCATCAGGATCGGGTGCCCGAACGAGCGCGAGAGCCGTCGAGGAGCTGGTGCTGGGGTGTGGGATGCATGGGGCATCCGCTGGCGCGCCGCCAACACGGGGTCGGTGTCGACCGAGGGCTCCTCCAGGCTGAACACCCCGGTGTCGGGCTCCAGTAGCTCGAGGTCGTCCTGGTCCAGCATCTGGAGCACTTCGGTGGCGCCTTCGTCTTCGTCGTCGTCGTCGTCCGAGAGGCGTCCGTTCGGCTGGAGCTTGTCCCACACCCGCTCGAGGTCAGCGTCGGTGAACTTCGCGGTTGGCTCTGCGTCGTACGACTGCCCCATGACCGAACTCCCATGCACCCTCCCATTGTCCCACACCGCGACATCGATCCCAAAAGCCTCGACCGTGGCCTGGCCCGTCCCTGCGGTACACTCGGCCCATGTCTTGGTTCTTGCTCCACATCGCCGTCGCCGCCACGCTGGAGGTGGAAGTGTCCCCCGCCGCTGGGCAGTTCGCGACCGTGCAAGACGCGATCAACGTCGCCGAGGACGGGGATCAGATCGCGATCGGGCCGGGCACGTTCCGTGGCACCGTCGCGGTGTGGAAGCCCCTGACATTGCGGGGCGCTGGCATGAACGCCACCGTGCTGGTCGGCGACGACACGCTGGTCGTGATCGAGGTGTTCACCACCGGCGTGGTCATCGAGGACCTCACCGTCGATGCAGAGCACCAAGGGGGCGGGATCGACGTGCTCCAGGATGCATCCCTCACCGCCTCACGCCTCAAGCTGCGCGACAGCGCCGGCTACTCCGCCCTCACCGCCCAGCGTTCGGCCGAGGCCACCCTGCAGAGCACCATCTTCTGCGGCAACGAAGGCGGCTGGCAGATCGGCGGCGCCATCTACGTCTACCCGAGCGCGAGCGTGACGGCGCAGCAGGACCTGTTCTACGACAACAGCTGCTACCTGGATGGCGGCGCCATCCATGTCGACGGCGATGCCCTCCTCACGAACAACACGTTCATCGCCAACGAGGCGCCCGCCGGGTCCGCGGTGGCCGCCAACGGCACCGTGGGATGGGTCAACAACCTCGTGATCCACCACACGACCGGCCCCGAGTCCCCCGACGGGTACATGGCCGAAGCGGTGGAAGCCCACGGGGGCGACTACCTCTTCGGGCCCGCGCTCTACTACGCCAACGACCCCGGCGACACCCAGGTCGAGTTGCCGGGCGACGTCTTCGGCCAAGACCCGGGGCTCGTGGCCCCCCTCGACTGCGCCACCGTCACCCTGGCCGACGTCGCGCTGCCGGCGGGCTCCTCGGCCATCGGCACCGCCGACGGGACGCGCGGTCTGTTCGACGACTTCGGCGCCGTCGACTTCGACCGCGACGGCGACGGCCACGGCGAGCCCGACGACTGCGACGACGACGACCCCACCCGGCATCCCGGGGTCGACGAGGCCTGCGACGGGATCGACAACAACTGCGACGGCGGGGTCGACGAAGGCGTGCTCGTGACCTGGTGGCCCGACGCCGACGGCGACGGCTTCGGCGACCGCACGGCCCCCCGGCAAGAGGCCTGCGAGCCCCCCGGCGAAGATGTGGTCGACAACGACGGGGACTGCGACGACACCACGGCCCGCCGCGCGCCGGACCAACCCGAAGTGCCCTGCGACGGCCTCGACAACGACTGCGACGAGGGCACCGAAGACGACGTCGACTGCGACCCCACCACGGGCACCCAGCCGACCGTCGACGACATGAGCCCCAGCGACGCGACCGCCACCGGCGACACCGAGCGCCTCGCACCTGCGTGCGCACAGGGCCCAGCGACGACCGCCACCCCCCTCGGTGCCTGGCTGCGACGCAGGCGCTGACCTAGCTGTGGGTCAGTCCAGCCCATGGATCCGGAAGCCCACCTGACGGTCGGCGGCGCCGCCCTCCGCCGCCGATTCCCCGAGCCCCACGGCGCTGAGCCGCTCCGCAGCGACGCCGCGCTCCACCAGCCACGCCACGACCCAGGCGGCGCGCTGCTCGGACAGGGCCTGGTTGTAGGCCGTGCCACCGGACGCGTCCGCACGTCCCTCCACGTCCAGCACCTCGTCGGGGTGGGCGGCGAGCCAGTCCAGCACCGGCTCCAGCCCCGACGGGTCCTCGACCTCCGCTGAGTCGACGGCGAAGAACAACGGCGTCGGCAAGCTCAGCAGCCCCTCGGCCACCGACACCTCGGACGGGGCGAGGTCCAGGTGGATGGCCATCGCCACGCGGTCCTTGCCGAGCCCGTCGAACACCCGCTGGGCCGCCTGGTGGCCGTCGGCCCACACCGTCAGTGGCAGCATCGGCACGTCGCGGACCACGTACTCCAGGGGCCGGCCCGCCGGCTGTTGCCAGGCCTCGTCGCCGAGCCGGACCTCCACCGCGTCGACCTCCACCTCCGTCGTCACCGTGAGGACCAGCCACATGGCCGCCTCCGGGCAGCCGTCGTCGTCCTCGATGCCGTTGCGGTTCTCCGCCCGCTCCGGGCAAGCGTCCAGCAGGTCGACGAGTCCGTCCTCGTCGTTGTCGTCGTCGGGGCACCCGTCCGCGTCCTCGTGGCCATCGAGGTCTTCGGGCACCGTTCGGCAGCGGTCGAGCCGGTCCACCACGCCGTCGGCGTCCCGGTCCCGGGCAGTGCGAGGCCGCACGTCCACCGAGCCCACCGCACGGAGCGAGGGGGCGCCGATGCCCTTCACCAGCCCCGTCCCCACCGCTCCCTGAACCAGCACCATGTCGTGGAGCTGCAGCCCGGCGACCAGCGCGCCCTCCACCGGGGTGTCGCCGTTCCGGGGGCGCAAGATCCGGGCGTTCCACCGCGCCACCCCCTCGGCCCCGACCCGCAAGGGCCCCACCGGGAGCCGGTACCCCGCCCCCAGCTGCCAGCTGTCCTGCCAGGTCGTGCCCGGCAGCCGGACCGGTCGGTGCAGCTGCAGGCCGACCTGAGCCGCCCAGCGTCCGGCTGCGCCGTCCTTGCCGACGCCCCCCCCCTGGGCCAGCGTGCCCTGGAGCACCCCCGGGCCCGACAGCAGCACCTCCGAGCCCGTGGGGGCGTCGTACTGGACCGTCCATGTGCCCTCGATGCCCTTCCCGTCCTGGTTCGACACCGCAAAACTGGCCCACACCGACACGTCGCCCCAGGCGGCGTCGAGCCCTTCCCCGTGGTGGCGAGGGGCCGTGACCCCGATGCGGACCAGGCGGCCCAGCACGACCGAGGCGGCCAGCTCCCCGGTCGCCACCGTCGGCAAGACCGGCACGTCCCCCGACGACGTCCGGAGCACCGCCAGCCCGCGCGCTACGTTCCAGGAGCCTGTGAGCGCCGGGGTCCACGGCACCCCGAGCACCGGCTCGCGGAGGTACAGCCAGTCCCCGCCGTCGCCGAGGCTGCGCTGCACGTCCACCCCGTCGACCGCCTGCCCGAAGGCGGGGGTCGCGGCCAGCGCGCCCAGCCATAGGACGGGTCCGAGCATCGGTCCTCCGGGATCAGCCTATCCGCAGGGAGGGGGCGGGCGATGGAGGCGTTGCCCGGGCCGGCCCCGTGCCCATCCTCGTGCCATGGTCGACCTTGTCCTCGCCGTGTCGTTCGTTGGGTTGTGCGTTCCCGTCCTCGGTCGGGTGCTGTTGTCCGGGAACTCCGGCCACATCCATCCCGTGACCCTTCCCACGGGGCCGCTGCGCCGGTCCCTGCGGACGGTCGCCGCGGTGGCCCTCACGGTCGGCTTGCTCCGCTTCGTGCTCGTCGACCCCATGGAGCAGCTCTCGGGGGAACTCATCCACCCGAAGACGACCGCGGCGCTGTGCGTGGGGCTGTCGGCCATGGGCGCCGAGCTGTGGGCGGCCTGGTTGACCGACGCGCGCTGAAGGCCTCGAGGGCATCAGCTCGGCTGGACCAGCTGCTTCGTCCTCCTGGCCGCCTCCCGCCGCGCCTCGTCCTCGCCGGCGTCCGCCCCCTCCTCCACACCCTGGGGCCACGTCGCGTCCAGCAGCTCCGTGAGCGCCACGGGCGTCGCGGCCCGCTCCTCCACCGCCTGCTTCACGATGGAGCCGCTGATCACCACCCCCGTGATCGGCAGCCACACCAGCGCCAGGAACGCCGCCCCCACGGCCATCCACGTCGACTCGGGGACCCCACTCAACCCAAAGAAGGCGCCGAGCCACAGCATCCCGAACAGGATGGACCACAGGAACACCCCGCGCCCCAAGAACTGACCCCACGAAGGAAGCGCGCAGGTCGCGACCAGCCGGGTCCCCCCCGGGACGGCCTCGAGGGTGCCCTCGATGCGAGGACGCAGGTTCCGCTTGCCCATCCGCTTGCGGAGCAACGAGAAGCGGCCACGCCCCACGCTGCCGGTGAACGTCCCTCGACCCGGCACCAGGCTGGTCTGCTCGGCCAGCACCGCCTCCACGGCCTCTGGCGACGCTGGCACGACACGCTCGATGCGCTCGATGCGGGTCAAGTCGTAGGTGTCAGCCAAGGGTGCCTCCGAGGTGCCGAGCTTAACGCTGGGCGCTGTTCCTCCCACGGAACCAAGCACCGCGGCCCCACCCCCATCCTCACGGAGGTCCCATGACCCTCCTCTGGGCCGCTGCCGTTTTTTGCGCCCACGCGGCCCTCCCGCTGACCTCGGTCGCCTACACCGTCGACGTCGACGGCCCCCTGGCCGAGCTCACCATCGACCAGACCTTCATCAACGACGGCCCCGACACCATCGAAGCCGTCTACGTCTTCCCCCTCCACGAGGAAGCCGCGGTCGACCGCATGCACATGGTCGTCGGGGAGCGCTTCATCGAGGGCCAGATCCTCGAGCTCGGAGAAGCCGAGGAGGCCTACGAGGAGGCCCTCGAGGAAGGCCACACCGCGGCAATCACCACCCAGCAGCGCCCGAACCTGTTCACCCAGCGGGTCGGCAACCTGCCCCCCGGCGAGCAGGTCACCGTGCGGCTCCGCATCGTGCAGCCGGTCCCCCACGTCGACGGCGCCTACGAGCTCGTCATCCCCCTGGTGGCCGCCCCCCGCTTCGTGCCCGCCGAGGCATGGGATGCCCAGACCATGCCCGCCCACGACACCTTCGAGACCGGGCCCCCCATCGCCGGCGGCGGAACCCCACTCCGCGCCAGCCTCGACGTCATGATCGACAGCGGGCTGCCGTTCACCAGCTTCGGCTCCCCCTCCCACCCCCTCGACCTGGTCCACGACGAGGACCTCGCCCTGGCCCTCGTCGACGACGTGCCCCTCGACCGCGACGTCGTCCTCCGCTGGGCCGTCGCCCAGGACCGCCCCATCGCCGCCATGCACACCATGGACGACCACGCCGTGCTCACCTTGGAGCCTCCACAGGCCCCACCCCGCGAGCAGGTCGTGCCCCGAGAGCTCGTGTGGGTCATCGACCAGTCCTGCTCCATGTCGGGACAGCCCATCGAGCTGGTCCGCGCCGCCATGCTCGAGGCGCTGCAGCACACCGACGCCCGCGACAGCCTCCGCATCCTGCAGTTCAGCAACGAAGTGACCGGGGACGCCGCCGCGCGGCCCATCACCCCCGACGTGCTCCGCGACGCCAAGGCCCGCATCCACGCCCTGAACACCGGGGGCGGCACCTACCTGCTCGACGGCGTGCTGGCCGCCCTTCAGGTGCCTCCCGACCCCGAGCGGGAGCGCATGGTGATGTTCCTGACCGACGGGCAGATCGGCTACGAGAACGAGGTCCTGGCCGCCATCGCCGACGAGGTGGGCGACGGCCGCCTGTTCACCCTCGGCGTCGGTTCTGCCCCCAACCGCTGGCTGCTGGACGAGATGGCCCGCTTCGGCGGCGGCAAGGCCACCTGGCTCCGGGACGGCGAAGCCCCCGACGCCACCGTGCGGCGCTTCGTCGACACCATCGATCGCCCCGTGCTCACCGACATCGTCATCGACTGGGGGGACTGGGAGGTGGCGGACACTTGGCCGACCCGCCTGCCCGCCCTGTACGCCGGGCAGCCCCTGCTCGTCACCACCCGCATCCTTCGCCGCGGCACCACCCCCGTCGTGGTGCGTGGGCGCCTCGGGGACGGCCCCTTCGAGACGGTGATCACCCCCGTGGAGGCCGAGGCAGGGCGCGCCATCCCCAGCACCTGGGCCCGACAGGCCATCGGCCACCTCGAGCGGGACCAGGTGTGGGGGGAAGACGCCGAGCTCGCCGACCGCATCCTGCAGACCAGCCTCGACTACCAGGTGCTCTCCCAGTACACCGCCTTCTACGCCGTGGATCGCGACCGCACGGTCGAGCCCGGGGAGCGGACCGAGGAGCAGCCCGCAGCGCTCCCCTACGGACAGCAGCTGGTCCAGTCGGGGACCCCGGTCCGCGGCACCTTCTCCATGGACTTCGCGAACCGCGTGCCCGCGGGACGGAGCTACCAGAATGCGGTGCAGTTCGCACCGGGTGCCGTCTCCGCCACCCAAACGTCCGGCACCACGATCAGCACCTCCTCGTTCTCGTGCATCGTCATCGCCCACACCCTCGAGCCCCTCCCCGCCCTCGACCTCGGCGACGTGCCCGGCACCCTGGTGGGCCCCCCGAACGCGCTGCCGAACGGCACCAACAACCTGGAGGCGGACGTCGGCGGGGCCTTGCTCACCGGCCCCGACGCCCTTCGCTACGGCACGGCGCACGCGGAAGCCTCCGGCCCCATCGTGAGGGACCACGTCTGGCTGAACACCCGCTACCGGTTCGACCAGGCCGAGCTCGGGCCACGCAGCCACCAACGCCACAGCGCCGACACCACCCTCACCGTCCAGCCCAACGCCCACCACCACACCACCGCGTTCGGCTCGGGTCGGCTCGAGCAACTCTCGGAGGCCCCACCCCGGGCCCTCACACAGGATGTGGTCATGGGCGGCGTCGGCCACCGCTGGCACCTCGACCCCTACGCCACGGCCACCGCCGAGGCCGTGCTCACCCGACGGGCGTCCCTCGGCGACCGTCGCACCCAACGTCAAGCCGACGTCGCCTTCGGCTGGACGGGCGACAGCTCCTGGGGCGACCACGACGCGGTGATCGGCGCCGACCTGGACGACACCACATGGACGGCCGAAGGGACCGGGCTGGCCACCTGGCTCGGGGTGCCCGTGGCCCCCACGGGGTCCGTCACCCGCATCGGACTGCACGCCCAGGAGAGCTGGCGGGCCGTCCAGGCCGTCGAGCTGTCGGCGGGCCTCCGCTCCGACCTCACCCTGGGCCGAGGCCACCTCGCCCCCTCGGCCTTCGTCGCCTGGCACCCCGGCGGCAGCGACCGCACGACCCTGCGGGCCGGAGGGGCCCGTCGCTTCGGCCACACCGGCATCGCCACGGCGGTGCTCGCCCCCGACGTGGGCCTGTCACGGCACGACGAGCTCATCGCCGAACTGGCCCACGAGCTGATCGACGACCTCACCTTCACCGCCATCGGCGCCCGGCAGCTCCACCGCGACGTGCCCCAGCTCGGCGGGGGGCGGGCAGACCTGGGGGCGTGGACCTCCGGCGTGGTGCTGCGCAAGTGGTACAGCCGGCGCTGGAACATGCACGTGGCCTGGTCCCACGCCGTACGCACCGACACCCTCGCCCTCGTCGACGACGGCAGCCTGCCCGGCTTCGCCGACGTGCTCGACGGGGCCCTGAGTTGGTCCCTTCCGACCAACCCCTACACCCACACCCTCAGCGCCACCGGCGCCCTCCACGCGACCCCCCTCGGCACCCTGGTGCCCGATCTCACCTCCCAATCCCTCCCCAACGCCCCCCACTGGACCGTTGGGGTGCGGCTCTCTCAGGAAGTGCCGCTCCGCACCGGTTCCCTCCACTTCGATCTCGACGGGGAGCACGTGCAGCTCCTCGACGACGCCCGGGACCTGTCCCGCTTCGTGCTCGCTCAGCAGCTGCTCCCGAGGCAGGTCGGCTGGGGCGGGCTGCGGGTCCGGGGCGGCGTGCGCTACGTCCTCTGACGTTATCGGGTCTCGACGAGGTGCCCCATGGCTGCGTTCCTGCTCCTGATGCTCTCCATCGCCTTCGCCGGCCCCACCTTCGACGTGCGCCTCGAGACCACGGAAGGTCCGGTGGTCGTCCGGGTGCATCGCGAGTGGTCCCCCCAAGGGGCCGAGCGTCTCCACGCCCTCGTCGAGTCCGGCTACTACGACGGCGTCACCTTCCATCGGGTGATCGAGGGCTTCATGGCCCAGTTCGGCATCGCCCCCGACCCAGAGAGGGCCAGCAGCTGGGCCCCCATCCCGGACGACCCCGTCACCCAGAGCAACACCCGGGGCCGGGTGACCTTCGCCACCGCGGGACCGAACACACGCACCACCCAGCTGTTCATCAACACCGCCGACAACGCCTCCCTGGACCGGCAGGGCTTCGCGCCCGTCGGGGAGGTCGTCGAGGGCATGGACGCCATCGACAAGCTGTTCCACAAGTACGGCGACTCGGCCCCCCGCGGGAAGGGCCCGTCTCAGAAGGAAGCCAAGGCCAAGGGCGACGCCTACCTCGCCGGGTGGCCCAAGCTCGACCGCATCACGAGGGCGCAGATCGAGGAGTAGACGCCGACCGCCCGTAGGCCTTCCGGCCGACGGCCTACTTGGCGCGTTCTTCGTAGTCCGCGGCCGCCTCAGCATCGCCCAACGCCTTGGTCACCTGCGCCAGCGCCCCAAGGATGCTCTTGTCGTCCGGCTTGCCGGCGAGGGCGGCCTCGAGCTCCACGCGACCCTCCTCGAGCGCAGCGCGGGCCGCATCCGCGTCGTCGAGGCGGGCCGTGCGGTTCACCAGAGCGACCCCGAGCAGCTTGTGGGCCACCGCCGAGCTCCCGTCGGCCGCCACCGCCGCTCGGTACAGCGAGATCGCGTCGTCGGGCCGGTCCGCCTGCAGGGCCTGCCCCAGCGCGAGCAAGCCGTTCACCGTCTCGGGACCCTGGGGATGCGCGCGGGCCGCGGCCAAGCCCTCGTCGAGCTGCCCGGCCTCGGCCTGGGCGAAGAGCAGCGCCCCGACCGCCGCCGGCTTCGCCTCGAGCGCCACCGCCGCCTGGAGGGGCCCCACCGCGTCGGCGTGGCGGTCCGCCATCCTCAGCGCCCGCCCCAGCAGGTACTGGCCGTCGAAGCTGCCTGGTGCCGTGGCGACGTAGGCCTGCATGGCCTCGATGGCTCGCTCCGTGCCGGAGGCGTCGCCCTTCACGCCCTCGTTGAAGGCCGCCTTGCCGACGTCGAGGGCCAGCGGGCCCACCAGCGCCCCACAGGCCGCCTCGTCCCGCCCGCCGAGCGCCACACAGGCCTGGGCCGCTTCGAGGGCCTCGGCATCGTCCCCGAGGTGCTGGCGCGCCGTGGCCGACACGAGCAGGGCGGTCGACCGCTGCGCCTTGTTGAGCTTCTGCTGAAGCGCCGTGTCCGCCTCGGCCTTGGCCTCGGGCCACAGCTCCAGCTCGTACGCGTTCCACGCCTTCGCCACCGGGTCGGCCGCCAGTGCAGCCAAGACCGTCCACCACAAGAGCATTGGGCCCTCCGAGCGACACCATACAACCCTGGACGCGCCAAGGGTCGTCCGGGACACCGTCGCCCACCACAGCCTCCGAGGTCTGCGTAAGCCGCCAAAAAAGGAGGGCTACGCGGCGTGGGGATGGGTGGGGCACCGTCGCCCAAGGGTCACACCACAGCCGCCGAGGCCTGCGTAGGCCGCCATAAAGGAGGGCTACGCGGCGTCGGAGGGCTGGCCGGGGCCTGATCGGAGCTACACTGGCGGTCACCAGAAAATGGAGCCCACAGCGCGGGTATGACGGAAGACGGGTTTACGAAGTTCTGCAGAAACCGCGTTGAACGAAGCCCTTCGGGCAGCTCGATGACCCGATCGCATGCGAAGAATCCGCCCGGCGAGTGACGACCCGACCGCCGAGCAGAGATCCCTCCCTGCAGCCGCACAAATCTTCTAAAACCGCG
>Ga0316204_10000398_pt1 | contig 167560 bp, 145 predicted proteins | sample 6monrhotite_MG_2_FD_205661 | JGI IMG/M metagenome (GOLD analysis project Ga0316204, IMG submission 205661) | Microbial mat bacterial communities from mineral coupon in-situ incubated in ocean water Damariscotta River, Maine, United States -... | ecosystem: Environmental > Aquatic > Marine >... | reverse complement strand
AGCGGAGCGAGACGGGCCGGTTGGAATCCGACGACGGTGAGGCCGAGTTTCGCTCGATAAGCTTGCTTATCGCTGGCGAATCGAAGGGCGAGCCTAGGAGGATTCTCGACGAGCGGCCTTTAGGACGCGCAACAAGTGGGATTCCAAGGGGTCTTTCGAGCGGAGCGAGACGGGCCGGTTGGAATCTGGCATTCGCTTGGGCTGCCCGACCGACGACGACACCTTTCGGACCCACGCCGATTGCGAGCCTGGCTCCGTACTGACGGGGAGGCTCCAACGATCCGTTCTCGTGCGCCTCGGGCCACGGATCGGACCCCCAAGGGACGCGATGGCCCAGACCTGGGTTCAGCCCGCAGAGTCGGTGTCGGTGTCGGTGTCGACGTCCGTGTCGGCATCGGTGTCGGCGTCCACGTCCGCGTCCGCGTCCGCGTCCGTGTCCGTGTCCGTGTCGGCATCCAGAACGGAGCCGCCGGTCTGGCCACCGCCTTCCGGGGTCTTGCCCGGGCCACAGGCAACGAACAGCAACAGGGGCAGGACAAGGCGAACGGACACGACAGACTCCAGGGCTGCAGCCAACGTGCCCGGTGGGAGGGCCCGGCGTCCAGTACCATCGAACCCCGGCCGCATTCAGCAGGCGGCCACGGCCTCGGCCAATGCCACCAGCGTCGCTGGGGCGCACCCCTCGGCCTTGTTGTTGGCGATCACCCACGCCGCCTTCTCGCGCTCCAGCGCCCAGTGGATGGCCTTGGCGAGCTGCCCACGGTGCTCGAGATCGGGGGCGGCCAGCCGATCGAAAGGAGCGAAGGCCCGCTTGGCTTGCTCGTACCGGCGGCCGGGGGCGAGGTTCCAGCGGATGTGCAGCGCGGACGCCTGATTCACCCCGAGGACGCGCCACTGGGTGCGCAGGTCGGGCAGCGCGTGGTGGATCGACAAACACGGGGCGGCCCCGGTGTCGGCGAGCACGCGTCCCAGGTCTTCGCGGAACCAGGAACGGGTGCGGACCTCGACCACCCAAGGGATGGGCAGGGCGAGGACCGAGGCCAGGCGATGGAAGACGCGGTCGCCGAAGGCATCGCCGGGCTGAGGTGGGATCTGCAGCAGCACGGCGCCGAGCCGGTCGCCGAGCTCGAGGAGCCGCGGCAGGAAGCGGTCTTCCACCCAGGCCGGGTCGAGGGCGTGAGGGTTCGTCTCGCCGCGGAGCCGTGCCGTGCCGACGACCGCCGGGGCCTTCACGACGAAGCGGAAGTCGTCGGGCACTTGGGCCGCGTAGGTGGCGAAGCGCCCTTCGGCGGGCAGCGTGTAGTAGCTGCTGTCGATGCTCACCGTGCGGAGCAGCGGGTGCTGGGCGTACGCGGTGAGGCCATGGGCGGACAGGGCCTCAGAGGGCAGCCGGTCCTTCCAGACCTGCCCCTGCCAGCCCGGGAAGGCCCAACTCGACGTGCCGAGGCGGAGCCCCGGGAGCCGCTCGGCGAGGGCCACGTGGGCGGGATCGGGCTCGGCGGCTCGGACACGGGCCTTGCCGGGGGCATCCGGAGCGTCGCCGAACAGCTCCACTACACGGCGCCGCACACCGCGCAGGTGCGGCCGTCGCTGAGGGCCTGACGGGCCTGGTAGCAACCCTCGTGGAAGACGCGGCCGCAGCCGCGCACGCAGTCCGCCTTCACGTCGACGGTGACCGGGCCCCCGCAGATGCCGCAGGGCCAGGTGACCAGGGCCTCCCCTTCCTTCTGCTGGGCCACCGTGATCTTCGGCAGCGGCTCCACGGCGCCGTACCAGGCCAGCCACCCCAGCAGGATGCCCATGCCCCCGGCGATGGCGGCGGTGGACAGGGAGATCACCAGGTCCCAGGGGGCCGCACCGAGGGGGAATGCGAAGAAGCCCACCAGCACCAGCATCGAGAAGAAGACCACGAAGCCGATCATGGGGATGCGGGCGCGGTTGCCCGTGCCGCCCCAGAGGTGCCGGGAGAAGCTCGTGACCAGCAGGGAGAGGGCCACGCCGGGGAAGAGCCCGAACAGGACCGACTTCCACGGGGTGAGCTGGTCCTGGGGCCAGCCCGACAGGCCAATGGCCCAGGCCCCCGACCACACGAAGATCACCGCCAAGCTGGCGAAGATGTTCAGGTTGATGGCCCCCGCGTAGCCGCGGTTGGCTGGGTACTCGGGGACCTGCTCTTCGAGGCCCGAGCCTTCCGGCGGTTCGGGGAGGAGGTGCACCAGCTCGTGAGCCACCACGCCGAAGTCCTGCAGTTTCTCCTCGGGCTCCAGGAGGCGCCCGCGGACCCGGAGGTAGAACTTGCGGCGCGTGCCGTCTTCCCAGAACGCGCCCAGACCGGCGTCCCGCGCGACCCGCTGGGTGAGGTCGCGGGCAGGGAGGTACGTCGGCACGACCATGTCGAGGCTGAACGGCTTCAGGTCGATGACCTGCACGTGGATGGCGACAGTGCCGGCTTCGCGGGGCGCGTGCATGGGGGCAGTGTAGTCGATTCCGGCGGCCCTGGGTGGCGCGCTGGGCCTTCCTGCTGCGAGCGCCCCGGGCCAGCGGGCCCGAATGGGGGGCGCGGGGACGGAGCCCCCGGCAACGTGCGCGTCGGCTGTGGGTCGTGCCTGACTCGCTACTCCCCCACCGGCACAGCCTCCACGTCCCGTAGGTACGTCCACATCGCCCTCATCTCCACCTCGTCCAGCTCCGCCGCGTACGCCTGGAAGCGGGTCATCGGCGGCCGCAGCGCCACACCGTCCGGCCGCTCGGCCTCCCGCATCGCGACGACGAAGTCCTCGTAGCTCCAGGTTGCGAGCCCTTCCGGATGGCGGGTGAGGTTGCCCGCGGCCGGCCAGTCGGGGGGGCCGATGCCGATGGGCCCGCCTTCGAAGTTGGCACGGTGGCAGCCGACGCACACCTGCGCGAGATGCTCACCGAACTCCGCGCTGACCGCCTTCTCTGGCGGCTCCACACGATGGACACGCTAGTGGTCCATGAGCGACGCCTCCAGCACCATGCCGCCGGTGGCGAGCAGCACGGTGCCGACTGGCCCCATCTGTGGCCGAGGCTGACCGGCATCCGAGGGCGGAAGAATGCGGAGATACACGATGAGGTCCGACAGCTCCCGGTCGGTCATGTGGGCGAAGTCGTTGATGGGCATCAAGGTGCCGAGTCCGTCGGCATTCACCCCATGGCGCACGGCCCGGTCCCAATCGGCCACGGTGAAGTCGCGGGTCCGGGAGCCCGGGGTGACGTTGGGTCCGAGCACCGTGCCCATGGCCGCGTCGTCGATCATCACGCCGCCGGCGAGGTCGGTCCCGTGGCAGTCGGTGCACAGGTAGACCTTGGCGTAGTGCTCCCCCCGGACGGCGGCGCGCTCGTGCGCGACGGCGTCGAGGTCAACCCCGGCGAGTGGGTCGTCCTCGCCCTCGGCGCCGAGTTCGGCCGCTCGCTCCACCCGCAACTCGTCGACCTCCTGTGCCGTCAGCGGGAAGGGCGCCGGGAAGTCGACCTCGTGGGTCGTGTAGGGGGTGTGGAGGGCGGTGTGGGCCGTGGACCTGGCCAACGCCATGCCCCCCAAAAGGGACACGACGCCGACGGCCGCCGCGACACCCACACCGAGCAGCGCGCGGAGGGCCCGCGATGGGGTGGGACTGGTTGCGCGCACGAGGCCTCCATGGCTGCCTCCAGACGCTGTGGGAACCGTGATGGGACACGGAGGATCTCCGGAAGCAGGCCCAGTCTAGGAGGCACCGTGTCCTCCACCCATCCCTCCATCGAGGGGGGTCAGTCGACGTGCCGAACGGCCTCGATGAGCTGGCCGTGCACCCCGCCGTCATAGATCTGGCAGAGGAGTTCGCCGCGGTTTGCCACCCCAGTCTTCCCGAAGATGGCCTTCACATGGTCCTTGACGGTGTGCACGGACAGCTCGAGGCGCTCGGCGATCTGCCGGTTCCCCTCCCCTCTCGCGATGCACCCCACAACTTCAATCTGCCGCGGGGTGAGTCCGTACGCCTCCAACAACCATGGAGCGAGCTCGCTGGCACCCGCCCGCTGGATGACGATGACCACCCCGCCCTGGTCACCGGTGAGGGCGCTGGCACGAACGGTGGCCCACCGACCGGAGCGCCCACGGACCCGGACGCCGGGCTCGGCCCCCCCGCTGGCCTGGGCTGCCCGGGCCTGCGCGGCCATGAGGAGGATCAGGCTCGGCAGCTGGCCGTCGTCGATGCCGTCGAGGGTGGACAGGTCGGCGAGCCAGGCATCGAGGGTGCGATTCCGAGAGACCACGCGGTCGTTGGCGTCCACCAGAAGCAGGGCCATTTCATCGCCTGGCCCCTGGACCCGCTCGAAGAGCATGCGGGCCCGGAGCCCCCGCGCGACGGGGCCGCTGATGCGCTGCCCCAACTCGATCTCCTCGGCAGAAAAGGGCGACGCTCCAGCCTTGCGGACCCAACCGCCGACGCCCCAGCAGCTGCCACCGACCACGAAGGCCACCCGGAGTTCGTCCCGCATCCCGGCGGGCTGAAGCAAGGCTTGGTAGCGAGGGCTCGCCTCCAGGCGCTCGTCGGACACGTCGCCCAGGCTCGCCGCCAGCGAGCCGCGAGCCAAGTCGACGAAAGGCAGCAAGTCGCCGGCGAGTTCGGTGCGCCAGAAGGGCCCGCAGGCCTCGACGGGGAACCCCATGACCATGCCACCAATGGGCAGTATGGTCGCAGGGTCGAGGGTGAGCAGGTAGCTGGCGGCGGATGGCACGGCGCGGCCGATACGACCGTGGATGGACGCCACCAAGTCGGCGACGGGGAGCTCACGGGCAGCGAGGGCTTCGATGTCGCGGCGGGCGCGCTCGAGTCGAGGGGAGAGGGCCATGCCTCAGCCTACCCCGAGGACGGACCTATGCTCCATGACGGAGGAAGTTCCCGGCCAGACGCCGGACCCGCCCACACACACACTCGAGGCCATCGCTCGTCGTCACCGCGGGCAGGAGCGCACCGCAACCCTAGTCTGGCTGCCGGACGAACATCGACGGGTCGGCGAGCGCATCGGCGACCGCCCGAACCCGGGCCACGTCGCGCATCTCCCGCCGCATGGCCAGCCACACGCCCACCTCGATCAGAGGCTCGGACACCCGCACCAGCTCCGGACCGACCTCCTGGGCGTAGGCGTCGAGCAGGACCCCGATGCCCAAACCGGCCCGTACCGCCTCCGCGACCACCGGCATGTGGTTCGTCCACAGCGCCACCTGGAACGGATGGGCATCGATGTACCCGGCGCCCGGGTCGAAGGGGGCATCTTCGTTGTAGCGGACGACCCGGTGCTGATCGGGATGCTCCAGGACCCCCGCCGGATGAGCCTCGAGGTAGGCCGGGCTCGCCCAGGCCGACATGCCCACACGCGCCACCCGCCGTGCGAGACTCGCGCCACTGGCGGGGGCGGTCTCGACCTGGCGAATCCGCAGCGCGAGCTCGGCTTCTCCACTGGCCAACGAGGTCGCGCCCGGGCCGATGGCCAGATCGACAGCGAGCTCGGGGTGCCGGGCCTGGAGCACCTTCAGCGGGCGCACCAGGCTGGGGGCGAGGAGCTCCGAGGTGGAGAGCCGGACCCTGCCGGCAAGGGTCTCGCGATCGGTGAGGGCGGCACCGAGCTCGACCATGCGGGCCTCGATGGCCAGCGCGTGGCCGAGGGCCTGGCGCCCCTCGGTGGTGATGCGGGGGCCCGCCGTCGTGCGCTCGAACAACCGGGTGCCCAGCCCATCCTCCAGGGCGCTCATGCGGCGCCCGACCGTCGCCGGATTGACGGCGAGGGCGCGGGCCGCCGCCGCGAACGAGCCGGTGCGATGCACAGCGAGGAAGACGCGCAGATCGTCCCAGGTGATGTTCGGCATGCCCATGGCAGCTCCTCCGGGACCGTCAGCCCGAGGCAAGCTGGTCGGTGAACGTGCGGACCAGCTGGTCCACCAGCGCGGCGCGGGCGTGCACGAGGGGGTCGTCGACCGAGGACACCATGCCTTCCATCGTGAGCAGGCCGAGCACGGACGTGTAGGCGAGGAAGGCCAGGCGCCGGCCATCGATGTGGCTCGCAACGAGGCCCGCGTCCTGGTCTGCCTGGATGCGCGCGGCCACAGCGCCAAACGTCATCTCGTTGAACGGACGCACCCGGTCGAGCTGCTCGGCACCGACCGTCACATTGGCCCCCACCTGGGGCACGAAGAAGGCCAGCCGCAGGGCATCCAGATCGTTGCCGAAGGCCTCCGCAGTGGCCCCCACCCACCTCGTTGGCGTGGCGTGACGAGGCTTGCCTCGTGGCCGTGATGGCCTCGGGATCCCCCGTCGACAGGCCAGCGGCCGCCCCGTCCGGTTGGAACGCAGTGCAACGCAATATCCAGACGGAGCCCCCGTAGGGTGGCCCGCACGGTCGGTCGGTCGGGTGGCGCCACACCGCTCCCCCGGCCGCGCACGATTGGCGAGGGGGGCAGCTCATGATGCGTCTGGTGGCCATGTTCGGAGCCTTGGTGGCGTTGGGGATCTTCCTGACCCTCGCCCTGACCAACTGGAGCATCGGCGAAGTCGTTCACGTGCGCTCCGAGGACGTCACTCAGCAGGTAGTGACAGGCCGGAACCGGATCTTCTCGCGCTCCTCCAGCCGGGAGGTCACCCAGTGCGTCGCAGAGATTCAGTACGAGGCGGCCGGTCAGCAGCAGCATACGTGGGACACACTGAGCCTCTCCTCCCCTGGAAGACCAACGTCCGACTGCCCCTTCTACGGCGGGCAGCGTGTCTTGGTGCTGTACACCGGGGACCACCCAGAGGTGGGGTGGGCGCTCACCGCCTCCGGCAAGCGGTGGTGGTTCGTCGCGTTCCTCATCCTGTCGACCCTGGGGATCATGGGACTCCAGCTCCGCATCTGGGCCCGAAAGCCTTCATGACCGCAGGCGATGCTCGACACCCGCTGAGCCCCAAGAGCAGCCCCCGCCGCATGCCCAGTGGCCTGTACTCGGTCGGCCGGCCCGCCGACGTGCAGGGCGCCACCGACCGCCTTGTCGCCCACTGGTTGGTCCGCTCCGTGCACGAGGACGAGCGGCAAGAGCTGGTGGAGGCCTTCGACATCTACGCGCTGCCAGCCCAGTGGTCGGTGTTCCTCAAGGGCGAACCGGCGGGGGGCTGTTCGTGGTCCTGTCCGGGCGGCTGCGAGCCCACCTGCCCGACCAAGCCCCGGTCGACTTCCCAGACCTGTGGCGAGAGCTCGGCGCCGAGGACAAGAAGCATTGGGGCATCCCACGTCTCATCCAGCGCTGCGAGCTTCTGCGCCAGCTCTCCTTCGCTGAACAGGAAGTCGGTGGTCCCGTTGGCGTAGGGCTTGCGCAGCGTGAGCACCGGCAGCCCGTCGGCACGTCGATGCAGTCGGGTGCGTGCCAGGGGCGGTCGGAGCACGCAGCGGCACAGGCGCTCAAGCGCATCGCGGGCGCCCCGCCGAATCACCACGGCGGCATGAAGGGTGTAGCCCTGCGCCTCTCCGCAGAGCCGCGGGAGCCGGTAGCCGGCAGGGCCAGGTGTCGCCCCCCACAGACGGCAAGCGGTCCACCTGGCCGCTCCTGCCCGCTATCCTCGCCGCCTTCCGCCGCGGATGGACCGGGCGGAGGCCACCCAGGCTGAGGAGCTCCCCAGCCCACCTCGGGCGGTCCCCTCCGTCGCGGATGGACCGGCTCTGCTCCACGCGATCAACACGCGCCGAAGAAGTCATCCACCAGGCTGCCGCACGTGTCTTCCCAGAAGTAGTTGGGGTCGCAGAACGGCTCCGCCCCCCCACAGACGAAGTCGTCGATCGCTTGCTGGCACGCGGCGACGTTCGGGTCGGCGTACAGGAGGTTCTCCGAGTCCGGGCACACGAACAGGGCCGAGTAGAAGGCCACACAGTCGGCGATGGAGGCACTCGACGCGGCGACCCCACAGTCCGAGAGCTGGTCGGACGCGCAGGCCCCGACCTCGAGGCGGCAGAAGCTCTCCAGGAAGTCCACCGTGAACGCCGAGGGGCCGGTCCCCCGGGTCCCCGAGTCGCTCCCCGTGCCCGAGTCGCTCCCGGTGTTCGAGGTGCCCGAGTCGCTCCACGTGGTGGCTGAGTCGCCGGACGTCACCGTGTCGGTGTCGGTGTCCGCGTCGGTATCGGAGTCCGCGTCGGCATCGGCATCGGCATCGGCATCGGCATCGGCGTCCGTGTCCGTGTCCGTGTCCGCGTCCGCATCCGTGTCCGTGTCCGTCTCGTCGGTGGTCGTCTTGGTGGCGTCTCCGTCGCCCGAGCAGCCGGCAAGGACGAACCAGAGGGTGGTGGCGAACAGCATGAGGACTCCTGAGGCAACGCATCGCGGGGGCACGACGGCGACGCCAGCCTACGCCATGCCACCCGAGCCCACCGGCGGGAGCGCAAGGAAGCCCGTTCGCCCTCCCGCTTCCTTCGCGGGGGCGCCGGCCTCCCCGTAGGTCCTCTCGTGTGCCCCATCGCCTCCGCGGCGCTGGGATGAGGCCGCCGCAGGGATACGATAGCGCTCTCCTCCTCCCCCACCAAGGAGCCTCGCCATGACCCGTATGCTGCCTCTCAGCTTGCTCCTTGCCTGCGGAACGCCCTCCCCCTGCGAGAACTCGCCACAGAGCAAGGAGTGCAGGAAGAACAAGGGAGGCGGGGACCGGGTGCCCTGCAAAGACCGGGTCGAGGAATGCGACGGCGAGGACAACAACTGCAACGGCGTCGTCGACGACAACCCCGAGTGTGGATGGTGGGGCGGCGACTACGTGCTGACCATCCTCCGCGGCGAGGGCTCCGGATCCTGGGACACCACCAACGACCCCGACTTCCGGGTCGAGGTCGAACTTGGGTCGGACTGGTTTGCGACGCAGATCATCCAGGAGGACAAGGAGCCTGTCTGGAACAGGAAATTCAACCTGTCTTTCGACGAAGACTCCCAACACCTGGAGTTTCAGGTCGCCGAGTGGGACACCATTCCGATTTCCGGCAACGACACCTTTCAATCGGTCGCCGTGTGGGGTTGGCACGAGGACGAGATCGAGGCGTTTGTGACCACCGACCTCACCCAAGAGCGGACGCTGGACGACGGAAGCACCAAGCTCTTCTTTCGGTTCGAGCGTGAAGCAGGAGACTGCGCGAACAACCCTGAGGTGTGCGACGGCGTCGACAACGACTGCAACGGCGAGATCGACGACGCGCCTGCCTGTGTGCCCTGGCATGGCGCCTGGGAGCTCGACATCCTCGACGGACAGGCAAGCGCAGACTGGGACGCACTGGACCAACCCGATTTTCGCGTTCGTATCGACGTGATCGACGACGCCTACGGCTCGTCGGAGGCGACGGAGGTCGCCTACGAAGATGCGACCCCGGTGTGGGACGCGTACACCCCCCTCACCCTGTCCGCCGAGAGCACGCTGGCGATCACCCTGGAGGAGGAAGACGAGCCCATCGGGTCCACCTTCCAGACCGTCGCAGACTGGACCTTCCAAGGCGACGCCCTCGACGCGTTCGCCGGGGTGTGCGAAGGGGACGTCCGGGAGCTGATCGACCCAGCCACCAACTCGCTGGTGCGCGTCCGGATGGTGCGCCCGGGCGGACAGCGAAACGCCACCATCTGTGCAGACGATGACTTCGGACCCTTTGTCCAGACCTACGATGAAGGCGGAGGCACCTGCGAGGCGCCCGAGATCTTGACCCTGGGACAGCAAGTGTTTGGCACGACGGGGGGCCGACCCGACAACCATGTGGGCTCCTGCAACCACGTCGGCGGCCTCGAGTCGGTCTTTGCCTTCACGGCGCCGGCCACCGGTCGCGTCGACTTCGAGTTGGGCAACGTCACCACCGCTCAATCCTCCCCCGGCGCCTACCTCAGCCTGTATGCAAGGGAGACGTGCTCGGATCCACTCACCGAGATCACGTGCGCCGAGAGGGACCCGTGGAGCAGTGAGCAACTGACGCTCGATGTCGTCTCGGGCGTCACGTACGCCCTGTTCGTCGACGGCGAGAACCTTCTGGGCCCCGGCTTTCACGAAGAGGGCTCGTACGTCCTCACCGTGGGACCCGACGTTCGGATGGCGCCTTGACGGCATGCCCCGAGAGGCGCCGTCCTACGTCAACCGGTCGAGGGCCCCAGTACAGTCCAGCGAGCTTCCATCGCTCAGCGGCACGTCCGTCAGCCCGATGCTGCTCACCGTGTGCCCCATCGCCTCAGCCAGACTCACGAGCAGCTTGTTGTGGGGCCGCCCCACGCTCGTGACGCTCCACGGGCCTTGCACGGGCGAGACCGGCGCGTAGCGAATCAGGCGCCCCACATCGAAGGCGAAGCTGCCGCCGGCCATCACGATGGGCATGTTGTCGTGGTGGTGGCTTCCGGTGGACAACTCGTTGGTCCACACCACGATGGTGTGGTCCAGCATGGTGCCGCCGGCCTCGGGAATCCCGTCGAGCTTGTCGAGCAGCTCGGCGAAGCGCTCCGCGTACCAGGTGTGGTAGTCGGTCATGACCGCGGCCGCGGTGGGGTCGTCGTCGGCGCTGTGGGCGAAGTCGTTGTGGATGTCGCCAGGGGGCGCCCCGAGCAGGGCGTTGGACAGCTGCCCACCGCGGATCGTGATGATGTCGGTGAGCCCACAGGACAGCGCGGCCACCGCCAGCCCCTGGAAGGTCTCCATCTCGTCGGCCGGTTCGGGCCAGGAGCTGCCAGGCTGATCGATGGGGTCGCACTCGACGTTCTGCAGGGCCAGCACCTGGTTCTCGAGGTCGGCCACCAGATCCCGGTGGGCCTCGAGCTTGATGCGGTCCTCGGTGGAGAGCTGGGGGGCCAGGGCGTCGAAGCGCTGCTTGGCCAGATCGAGCACGCGGTGCTGCTTGCGGGCGACCCGGGACGCGGTGGTGTCGAGGCCGTCGGTGCCCCCGGGGAACAGGCGGTTCCACGCGGCGACGGGGTCGGACTCGTAGGGAATGGCGTTGCCCTGGTCGTCGAAGTTGACGTTCCACCCACCGATGACGGCGTACTCGAGGCTGCGGAACGGCGTGGTCGCCTGGGCCGCCAAGATCTGGTCGACGCTGGGGCCGCTGGGCTTGCCGAGGGAGCCGTCGACGGGCAGGGGCAGGTCGCCGGTGAGGCAGGTGGCGTGGCCCTCCTCGTGCTCGTTGAAGGCCGCCGCGATGGAGCCGACGTGGGCGAGGCCATCGAGGATGGTGAGCTTGCTCGCGTGCCGCTCCAGCGGGGCGAGGATGGGGCTCCAGTCCGCGGTGGAGAGCGAGGTGAGGTCGGTGTCGATGTCGACGTCGTCCGACTCCCCGCCGGGACGCAGCTTCCAGTTGTCGTAGACCGTGCCGTGGCCCGTCACGAAGAAGACGATGCGCTTGGCCGGTGCGCCCGCACTCTTGGCGAGGCCGCGGCTGGGCAGGAACAAGGAGCCCGTGGACAGGCCGAGGGCCTGAAGCAGCTGGCGACGGTTCATTGGGCCCTCCGGGTGCGGAAGCTGTCGGTCAGGACGAGGTCGACGAGGAGCTGCGGGAGCTCGCCGCCGGTGCCCCAGTAGGCATCGGTGAGCTGGTCGAGGGTGGGTTGGTCGCCGAGCTGCTCGCTTCGGCCCATGGCGTAGCGGTACCACTGGGTGACCGCGCAGCGATGCACGGTCTCGCTGCTCGCGAGGAGCTCCGACATCTCCAAGGCGCCGTCGTAGGGGATGCCCGACAGGTCGCCGTCGACGAACTCGCCGCTGGCGTCGACGGACTCGCCGTTGTCGATGGCTCGGTAGGCCCCGATGGCGTCGTAGTGCTCGAAGCCGAAGCCGATGCCGTCGATGCTCTGGTGGCAGCCGAAGCAGGCCGGGTCGGAGCTGTGCTGCTCGTAGCGGTCGCGGTTGGTGACGATGGGGCCGAGCTCGCTGTCGTCGGGGATGTCGGTGTCGACGTCGGCGGGCGGGGCCGGCGGCGGGATGCACATCAAGCGCTCCAGCACGAACACGCCGCGCTGGATGGGGCTGGCGAACACAGGATGGGAGGTGGCGCCGAGCCAGCCCATGCGGGTGAGCACGCCGGCCCGCTCGGTCGCGGGCAACTCCGAGACCCCGCTGCCGTCCGGCACGAAGCCGTAGAGCTGCGCGAGGCCGTTGTCCTCCACGACGGTGCGCCGGGAGAGCAGCAGGGTCGCCAAGGTGGGGTCGGGGCCGAAGGCGCTGTATTGCACGAGGTCGTCGAGCTCGTCGCGGAGGTCCACGGTGTAGGAGCCTGCCCACAGCGGGTAGGTCGCGGGGTCCGGCGCGATGTGGCCCACCTCGTCGAGCTCGAGCCACAGCCGGTGGAAGTTGCCCACGGACTGCTGGGCTTTGTCGTCCTCCAGCATGCGCCAGGCCTGCGCCTCGAGGCCCGTCGACGTGGAGAGCTCCCCCGCCGCGGCCGCGGCGAACAGCGCCTCGTCGGGCATGGTGTCCCACAAGAAGTAGGACAGGCGGGACGCGACCTCGTGGTCGGTCAGAGAGACCCGGTCGCCCTGGGTGGCGATGTCGGCGGCGCCGAACTCCACCAGGTAGAGGAAGCTCGGGCTCTCGAGGAAGGCCTGCACGGTGAGCTGCAGGGCGGCGGCGGGGTCGCCATCTTCGGCCAGCATCTCGTCGTAGAAGCCGACGTAGGCATCGGACTCCTCGGGGGTGATGGGGCGACGGAAGGCCCGGTCGCCGAAGGCGTCGAGGAAGCCCTGCACGCAGGGAACGTCGGCCACGTCGCAGCCCAGCCACGGGGTCGGGTCGGCCATGGCCGCCGCGGCCACCGCGAAGGCGGCGTCGTGGAACTGCCCCACCTGCAGTGCGGTCGCCGTCTGGGTGTCGGCGTTGTTGTCGAAGCCGTGCACGAGGGGGTCGGACTGGACGGCCACGAGGCCCGACACGTCGACGCCGGGGAACAGGTCGGCGACGGTGCGCTCGAGCTGGGTCGGGGTGAGGCGACGGACCGGGCTCTCCGGGACGTCGAGCTCGAGGGGGTCGTCGACCGGGTCCTCGCAGCCCCCTGGATCTGCGGCTCGGGCCGCGAAGACCTGCAGGGCCGCGATGCCGGGATCGGAGAGGACGAGTCGCGCCCCTCCTCCATGGTTCGACTCGCCCAGGGCCTTGGCCACCACGAGGGAGAAGCCGTCGGCGGTCTCGAGGGCGAGGGGCTCGAGCACGGCCCGGTTGTGGGTGAGGTGGTCGGGCTCGGTGTCGGGCAAGAGCACGTTGCGGGTGGCGTCGGCCACCTGCCCCTCTTGGTGGCAAGCCACGCAGTCGGCCTGCAGCACCCCGGAGACGTCGCGGGCGAACTGCTCCTCGTCGGTGAGGCAGTCGTCGCCGTCCGTCGGGTCCGAGGTGGTGTCGGTGTCGGTCGTGTCGGTGTCGGTGCCGGGACCGGTGGGCTGCTTCGGGCCGTCGGGATCGGTGCCCCCACAGGCGACGAGCGCCACGGCGAGCAGGAGTCGGCCGACCCCAGTGGTCGAGCGCGAGGCGTGCATGGAACCCCCTAGAACAGGCAGGGTACCAGACGACCAGCGCACGGTCAGGGGCTCGCCGACCCACGCCACCCCTGGGGCCCCTACCCGCCCAAGTCCCAGGTGGAACGCCCCCAGCAACCTTCCAGCGTGGTCGCCGCCGGCTTGCCCCGAGGGGTGTAGCCGACGTCCCGGGGTCCGCCCCGCCCGAACCAGTTCCACGCGTAGAAGCCCGCCACCCCCTCGGCGCCGGAGAAGGCGTCGCAGAAGGCCCCCCAGAGCTGGGCCTGCAGCTCCAGATCCGCGGGCGCATCGACGACATGGTCCCACGGGCGGGCGGCGGCCAAGGCATGGGACGGGTAGCCGACCTCGGCGAAGAGGATGGGGCGCCCCTCGCGGGATGCCGTCGCCTGGAGCGAGCGACGGGGTCCGGCCCACGCCGCCGCGAGGGCACCATCGGTGGGGCGCGTGCCTTCTGGCGCGAGGGCGAAGTACCCGCTCACCCCGACCGCATCGACGGCATCCCAGAAGGGCACCGCGTCGACCCGGTCCCAGTTGGCAGCGTAGAAGAGCTGAGCCTCGGTGGTGGCGCGCACCTCGGCGACGAGCCCCCGCCACTGGGCTTCTTGGCCCTCGAGGGAGGACAGCTCGCTGCCCACGCCGACCCAGGCCACGCCGCGGTCGTCGGCCAGCTCGACGAGGGGGAGTAGCTGCTGGCGGTAGGCGTCGAACCACACCTCGGCGCTGGCGGCCGGGGCCAGCACGCCTCGCCACTCGTCGGGTCGGCGCTCGGTGAGGCGCACGATGGGCATCAGTCCCGTTCGCAGGCCCCGGCGTCGGGCGAACTCGAGGGTTCGACTCACGGTGTCGAAGGAGGGACTGGCGCCATCGACGAGGGCCAGGTCGTGGCTGGTCACGTCGGTCTGCACCAGGGGCACCACCACCAAGACATCGGTGGCGCCTCGGTCGGCGAGCTCGTCGATCATGTCGCTGTAGTCGTAGGCAGGGTCGCTGGCGAACAAGCCCAGCGAGGCGCCACGCACCGCGGGACCGGCGGGTTCGACGGGCGTGGCGTCGGCCAACCACAGCCGCGCGCCAACGGCGAAGACCCCTGCTCCCAGCAACACCGATCGGCCTTGGGTCAGCACGACGTGCAGGGCCCTGTGTCGACCGGCAGCTCCTCGAGGCGGGAGTACTCCGCCCACGACCCGTCGTAGTTGGCCGCGGCGGCCTCGTCGTGGCCCGCCTGGAGCAAGGCGAAGATCACCGTGGCGGAGCGTGTCCCCGACTGGCACATGGTGACGACGGGCTGCGACGGCGCGTCGATGCCGTACGACGCCCCCAGGGCCCGCAGCGCGCCCGGCTCCTGCAGGCGCTGGTCCTCGAGGCCGTCCCGCCACACGGTCCACCAGTCGAGGTGCTTGGCGCCAGGGACGCGGCCTGCTCGTGCCGCCTTCTTGTGGTGCTTGTCGCCGGTGAATTCCTCCGCGCTGCGGGTGTCGAGCACCACCGCACCCGCCGCCACCGCGGGGGCCACGTCCTCCCACAGGGTGGGCGACCGCTCGCGAGGACCCCGCACCGCCAGGGCACCGGGCTCGACGGCGCGGGGCGGCCCGGCGGCGAGCTTGTGACCACGCGCCATCCAGCCCGCCATGCCCCCGTCGAGCACCCGGACGTCGAGGCCGGTCATCGCCCGAAGGGTCCACCACAGCCGGTATGGCTCCGGACCGCCATCGCCGTAGGCCACGATGACGTCGCCGGGGTCGACCCCGCGGCTGCGCAGGAGGGCCTCGAGCTCAGCACCGGGTCGGGACACGCCGGGGGCGGGGTCGCCGTGGGAGTAGTCGGGGCGGTCGACGGGCTGCGCGGAGGGAAGGTGCCCCTCCTCGAAGCGCTCCAGGGGGCGCACGTCGAGGAGCACCAGGCGGTCGGAGCCCAAGGCGGCGGCGAGCTCGTCGGCCGACACCATCCACTCGGGGCGTGCGAAACCGGCCGCCGTCGCGGTGGCCCCGAAGGCGTCGAGGCGCTGGTTGCCCTCGTCGACCGTGGCGGCGTAGTCGAAGAACCGCACGCCGCTCGTGGGCTGGCTCGTCGCAGCCACCTCCCCGAGCATGGGGGTCGCCGGGCCGCGGGGGGGCTGCGCCGCGACGAAGCCCGTGCCCAGCACGAGCAAGCCCGCCAGGGCCGTGACGGCCGGCTTGGCGGGGCCGTCGGGGAGGAGGGATGAGAGCGGCCACGCCTGCTGACTGAAGAAGTCGCGCGGGAACGTCTCGACGCCGTCGAAGCCCAGCTTGGCCGGGGGATGGTCGGGCACCTTGGCGGTGCCGAAGAGGTAGTCCCACGTGCTGAAGATGATGCCGTAGTTGACCGTGGTGCGGGTGTCGCCGTCGTAGTCGTGGTGCCAGATGTGCATCTTCGGGTTGTTGAAGACGTACTTCAGTGGCCCGTAGTCCCAGTCGAGGTTGGCGTGGTTCAGGTGGCCGATCAGCGTGCCGAACACCGCGTGGAACATCACCGCCGTCCAGCCGAAGCCGAACCAAGCGAGCGGGAAGAACAGCACGACCCGGTACAGCACCACCTCGGTCCACTGGAATCGAAAGGACACAATCCAGTCCATCTCGCCGTCTTGCACCGAGTGGTGGGTCTTGTGGAGCCCCCACAGGAACGGGACCCGGTGCAGGGCGTTGTGCACGCACCACTGGAAGAAGTCGACGACGACCAGCGCCACGAGGACCTGCAGCGCCACGGGCCACTCGGCAGCGGCGCTGCGGTACAGCGCGTCGGTGATGCCGGCCGCGGCGAGCCAGCTGTCGAAGACGGGCAGCACGTGGTGGGTGGCGATGCCGAACAAGATCAGGCCGAGGAAGTGTCCGTTGAAGACGATGTGCAGCAGGTCGCTCCACAGCCACGGGCGCAGCTGGCGCTGGTCCTTTCGGAGCCCAAAGGCCGCCTCGAGCCCGAAGACGAGCACGGAGATGACGACGAGGGCGATGGGGTAGATCCACGCACCGAGGATGGAGGAGGCGAGGTCCATAGGGTCTCCGATCAGCGCTTGGTGGCTTGCTCGACGTAGTGGGCGATGTCGCGGATGGCGTCGTCGGCGAGGCCGCCCTCGTAGGACGGCATGACGCCGACCCCGTTCTTCAGCGCAGCCTCGACCCGGGCCGCGTCGGGGGCGAGGTCGTCGAGGTTGGGGCCGACGGCCCCCTGGATGCCGGCATCGCCGAGGGTGTGGCAGGTGCCGCATGGAGGCTGGGCCTCGGCGAGGAGCGCCTGCTTGCCGCGCTCGCCTTGGGCGTCGAGCTCGACAGTGCGAGTGGGTGCCGGCGCAGCGGCCGTCTCCGTCGCGGCGGTGGGGGGCGCCGCACGGTCCGGAAGTGCCGTGACGACCGACACGGTCAGCGCGTGGTCCCGCCAGCCGTTGTGGCCGTAGCCCCGCTCGTTCTCTTGGCGGCCCTCGGGCTGCACGGCGCCGGACGCGTCGCGGGCCCGGGACAAGATGGTGTGCTCCCCTGGGGTGAGGGGGGCGCGGAACACGAACTGACGCCACGCGTACGGCCCCAGATCCGGTCCGACGAGGCGCGCGGCAGACCACGTCGCACCGTCGTCGAGGGAGCACTCCACCTGCTCGATGGGCTCGCCGGGGGCGAAGGCGACGCCGTGGAACACCACATTGCCCGCGAGCACCGGCTCGTCGTCGGCCCCTGGGCCGTTCACCCACGACTTCACCTTCATGGCCCACATGGACGGCTGGCTGGGGTTGCCCTTCTCGCCGATGGGGCGGATGCGGTAGCCGCTCTTCTGGATCTTCGCCTCGGTCTGGACCTCGGTGAAGGCGAGTCGGCGCACGTACTTGATCTGGTTGCAGCCGAAGTAGCCGGGCACGATGAGCCGAAGCGGGCCCCCGTGGGTGATGGGGATGGGCTCGCCGTTCATCTCCCAGGCGAGCAAGCAGTCGTCGAGGGCCTTCTCGAGGGGGATGGAGCGCTCGACCACGACATCGAGCGGCTCGACCCCTTCGGGAAGCACCTCCCCGCCCGTGCTGGTGAGGAACTTGGCCCCTGGGGCGACGCCTCCGAGCGCCTCGACGACCTGGCGCAGGGGCACCCCCGTCCACATGGCGCAGCCCGCTGCCCCCGTGCTCCACTGGGAGCCCGACGGGCCATGGGCGTAGAAGGAGCGGCCGTTGCCAGAGCACTGCAGCACCGTGGCGACCGTCTCCCACTCCAGCTGCTTGAGACGCGCGACGGACAGACGCTGGGCCTTGGCGACGCCGGCGAGCTCGACCTCCCAGGCGTCGGGGTCGGCGGTGATGGACGCGTCGGGCATCGGCAGGTTGTTGCGGACGAAGAAGCGCGAGAGCGGGGTGATCACCCCGGCCCCCATCGCCGAGCGCTTGGCCTCGAGGGTGAGCGGGCTGCGGCCGTGGAGGACAAAGTGGGCCGGGTCGAGGCCAGCAGGCAGCGCCGCCGTCGGAGGAACCGCCGGGGGCATGGGGGGTGGAGCGCTGGGGGCCGCTGCGGCGGGGGCAGACGGACCTTCCCCCTGGCATGCTCCTGCGGCCACCACGGCGCCGAGGCCGAGGGTGGTCGCCAGGAAGCGGCGTCGGGAAGAAGCATGGTCGTCTGCAGTCATTCGCCGGCTCCGCGTGAATTATCCACTCACTCTAACGATCTTTAGATTGTGATGTCCAGTTCAAGAATTGCGTTACCTCTCCCGGCACCGACGGGGTCGCCATGGATCGCCCACAGAAGGTCGCCCTGAAGAACGAGGAGGCGGCGAAGATCGCCCAGGCGCTGGCGAATCCGGTGCGCCTGAAGCTGCTCGGGGCGCTGAACCAGCGAGAGATGCACGTCGACGAGCTCGCTGCCCGGCTGGGGCTCCCGCGGGGGAACACGAGCGCCCAGCTTCGAGGCCTCCACCGCGCAGGGCTCGTGGCGGCCCGCCGGGACGGGCGCCGCGTGTTCTACCGGCTCAGCGATCCGGCGGTCGCGTCCCTGCTGGTGACGGTCCAGGCGACGGCCAGCCGGACGTCCGCGGTGTTCCAGACCCTGCTGCGGGACCACTTCGGGGAGGTCACGCCCCTGGAGGCCGAGCAGCTCGTGGCCCTGCTGGACGAGGTGGATGCGGGGCGCGTCCGCCTGCTGGACGTGCGGGCCCCCGACGACCACGCGGCGGCCCACCTTCCCGGCGCGGAGAACCTGCCGCTGCCTCGCTTGGAGGCCGAGGGGCCCGAGGCCTTCGGGCTGGACCCGGCCCAGCCCATCGCCGTGTACTGCCGCGGCCGGTACTGCGTCGCTGCGGCGGACGCGACGGCCCTGCTCCGAGCGAAGGGGTTCACGGTCACGAACCTGTTCGCCAGCGCCGGCGAGGCCCTCTCGCTGCTGCCCTAGTGGTCAGCCCGTCGCCGGGCCTCCCACGCTTCCTTGATCATCGGCGCGGTCTGCCGCGACCCGTCGTGGCTGTAGCCGGGGCGGTCGAACACGTAGCGGAGGCGCTCCCCGAGCGTGATGCCGGGCTGCACGGCGTCCTTCGCGAGGGCCACGAGCTCGTGGAACGCGATGCGCAGGGGGTTGTAGGTGCCCAGGTTCTTCACGAGGCCGTAGCGCACGGGCTCCTCGTCCTCCTCGGGCACGAAGGTCCCGAACAGACGGTCCCACACGATGAACACCCCGGCGTAGTTGGTGTCGAGGTAGCGGGGGTTGCGGCCGTGGTGGACCCGGTGGTGGCTCGGGGTGTTGAACACCCACTCGATGGGGGCCGGCAGCCGTCGGATGGCCTCGGTGTGGATCCAGTACTGGTAGACGAGGTTCACCCCCCCGACGAAGGCCAGCACGAGCGGATGGATGCCGAGGAGGACCACCAGGGGGGCATGCAGCAGGAAGGCGAGGTTGAACGGCCCGCCCCAGGTCTGCCGAAGGGCCGTGGAGAGGTTGTAGTGTTGCGAGGAATGGTGGGTGACGTGGCCCCACCACAGCCACCGGCTCTCGTGGGCGAGGCGGTGGTAGACGTAGTAGCGCAGGTCGTCGAGCACGAAGGCTGCCGCGATGGCCAGGGCGCCGGTGCCCCAGGTCATGAGCCGCCACTCGTACAGGACCATGAGCACGCCGAAGGCGATGAAGCCGAAGAGCGTGTCGATGACGAGGTTGCCGACCCCCATGGAGAGGCTGGCGGCGGTGTCGCGGGTGTCGAAGCGGACCTTGCGCGTGAGGCGCCCGTAGGCCAGCTCCAGCAGCATCGTGACCACGAAGACGGGCACCGCGAACGAGACGACGTCGGGCAGGTCAGGCAGCATGACCGGCCTCCTCGAGCCAGATGGCCCGTTGTTCGGGGGGAAGCCGTACACGATGGATGGGCCAGCCGGGGTCCCCGAGCCGCACCCGAAGCGCCTCTCCTTCCGCCTCGAGGGACCCGGCTGGGAGCTCGCGGAGCGTGGGGCTCGACTCCATCGCCCAGGCCACGAAGCGGCGGCCATCGGTGGTGCGGACCAGCGCCACGTGGCCGTCGGGGTCGAGGTGGAGCAGGTCGAGCTCCGCGGACGGGTCCTCGTCGGCGAGCAGCTGCCGCACGATGGGCTCGCTCAGCGCAGCGTGGCGGCTGCCCCCCCCGAGGTGCACCAAGAGCAGCAGCAGCGGAATGCCCACGCCGATGAAGCCCGCGAGGATGGGAAGGGGAAGCTCTGCGCCCATGGCACCATGGTACCCGAGCCGTCGACCGCTCGAACGTGGAGGTATCCAATGGTGACCGTGCAGATCGCAGGCCCCAGCGACGCAGCGACGATGGCCCGGCTCAACGGCTGGGTCCATGCGCTCCACACGGAGGCCGAGCCCGACGCGTACCGGGATCTCGACCCTGCATGGCTGGCGGAGCAGCTCGCGCGGTCCCTCGAGGAAGGCCGAGAGCGCGCCTGGCTCGCCTCCAACGACGGAGAGGCTATCGGCATGTTGCGCTGCGAGCACAAAACGCGGCAGGCCACGCCCTATGCCCATGCGCGGGCGTACGTGGAGGTGCACGAGCTCGTGGTGACCCCGTCGGCACGACGTCGGGGCGTCGGGGCCTTGCTGATGCAGCACGCGGAGACCTGGGCGGGGGAGCTCGGGGTCGAGGTGCAGCTCTCCTGCCGAGCGTTCAACCACGACGCGCGGCACTTCTACGAGGCCAGCGGCTACGAGGTCGTCCAGGTCCGCTTCCGCAAGCGCCCTCCCCCCCACCTCGACTAGCCCCCTCGACCCAACGGCGCCGACAGGCCGCCGAACCCTCCAACGACGCCCCGCCGCCCGCCGTCGGCCTGGTCTCCACTGTACGATGACAGTCGGAGGTCCGATGTCGAAGCCCGCAGCCGCCCGATGGATGGTCCTGCTTCGGGTCGCCGTGGCCGGCATCATCGCGCTGCTCGCCTGGCAGGCCCTCCCCGACCCTCCACCTCCGCAGGCCCAGGACGTTGCGACCCTGCCCTCGAGCGGCCGCTGCAGCGACGTGCACAACCTGGTCGCGTCCCGGGTCCCCTCCCCCATCGTGTGCGACGTCGTGGCGGGGTGGGACGGGTGGGCCGACCGCGACCTCGCCTGCCTCCAAGCCGACCCGAGCCTCCCCGCCCCCGTCCTCACCTGCGCGCGACAGCGCATCGAAGGCTAGCCGGCTGCCCACAGGGGCCGACAGGCCGCCCGGCACCTGCGTCCAAACGCTCCTCCAACGTCCCGCGGCCGCCGTCGGCCGGCCTACAAAGGGGCGGATCGCGAGGCACAGGGCGTGCAGACCGCCGCGGCAAGCGACAAGCGACCCTTGGGTCGTGCCGGAGGGAAGCCGCAAGGACTGCGCGTTCTGGGGCCGTGAGCCGGCCCCCACCCCGACAGGCCAGACCTATCGCATGGCTTCTACGGTCTTCTCGAGCTCGTCGTTGACGCGCTGGAGCGGCTGCAGGAGTCGCTCGTACTGCTGGAACCACCGCAACCAGGTCTCGTCGGTCTGATCGTCGCCGGGCACTTCCGCGTGGGTCCGGCGGATGAACTCGGTGAACTGGGCGACGCGATCGGTGGTCGGCGGCATGGGGTTGTAGAAGTCGTGGCAGTAGCTGGTGAGGCGTCCCGCCGTTCGGTACAAGACGCGGTCGCTGGTGCCTTCCTCGACGAGCTGGAACTCGGCCGAGATGAGCGCCGAGAGGAACGCCACCAGGGAGATGGACTGCTCCTTGAGGGTGTCGGTCCGGAACAGGTTGTTGATGATCTTCCGGTTGAGCCGGATGAACTCCTGGACGCGAGGCTTGAGGTACGACTCGGCGGCGCGGGCGTGGTTGCGGCCCGCACGCGGCACGGGAAGCTGGACCTGCACGAGGCGCCCGAGGCGCACGTTGATGCGGGTCAGGGCGACCGCGTCGGTCTCTTCCTCGTCGACCGGTAGCAGCCGCGGCGCGACTTCCTCGAGGACCCGGGCCTCCCGAAGGTCGGCCGTGTCGAACACCGGCCGCATGGCATCGGAGTCCGGACGCTCCAGGTGCACCAGCCACAGCAAGTACTCGCCGTCTTGCTTGGGCACCTCGAGAGGCACGGCCACGTCGTGGCGCAGGTGCACGCCCTGGCCGTTGCGGGTGATGCCGTAGCCCCCCTTGACCACCGCCGTGTACTTCTTCTTGCGCTGCTCCAGCTCGACCTGAAGCCCCTGCACGATGCCGTAGCCGTGCAAGAACAGCGAGTGCCGGTGCAGCGTTCGCCGATGGTAGATCTGCTCGTCGGCGAGGTCGCCAGCAGTGAGGGCCAGCCCCTCGAAGGGGTTGAGGCGGGTCAGGGTGTGCTCGAATCCCATGCGGTGCGCTCCAGGCTCTAGCGGCGGTCGTCGAAGCGGATGACGAACATGACGTGGGTCGGGCGCTCAGCGCTCACGACGTTCACGATGCGGCGCAGGACTTGGCCCGCGCGCTCGCCAAACCGGCTCCGGAACCGCTCGCGCGGCTCCAACCGGAGGGTGAAGTAGGTGGTGTCGGCCCGCTTGTCGGGCGGCACGAGGTGGCAACCGGTGGGCTCGCCCCGGTCGTAGCGCTCGACGACGTCGTGGCCGCCGATGAGGACTCCCTGACCGAGCACGAACGGCTTCGGACGGGCCCGCTCTTCCACGCGCACCGGGGCGGCGGTGATGACGCGAACCATGTCTTCGATGCCCTGGCGGGTGCCGCGGGTCCGCATCAACAGGATGGCCCGTCGGACGAGCTCCCGTTGCTGATGGACCGGCAGCGACTCGTCGAGCTGGAAGCCGACCCAGCTGGCGAGCCACGGCAAAAAGCGGTGGTCGCACGACATGGGGTCGGTGAGGTCCACCAACGCGTCGATCCGGTCGGTGACCGTGGTCATCACGTGCTGGAAGAGGAAGAGGTACCGACGGATCGGGTCCTCGTCGACCTCGACATCGACCCCCTGCATCTCCCCCATGTCGCGGCCCATGTAGCGCTGGACTTCCGTGGCCCGGGTGCGCAACAGCTTGCGGCTGTGGACGGGGCCTTCCCCCTGGAAGATGGCCGGAAGGAAGCGAAGGTAGCCCCGCACGGGGACATGAAGGATGACGCGGTCGGCGCTGGCGAGGTTGCGGCTCTCAGACGCGGCTCCCTCCACCCGCGCCTGGATGCGCACGAGGTGGTCGGGCACGTAGAAGCTGGCAGGCTGCCCGTTGGCGAGCACCCGCTCGCCGAGCACGAAGGTGCGCTCGCCGGAGTTCGCGTGCTGGACTTCGACCATACGGACCATGCCAGGGGTCTCCCCCCGCTGTGCCTCGACGAGTCGATAGCTGATGGGGTTCGCCATCTGACGAGAGAGGTACGACCGGGCCGCCTGGATGGGGAACTGGATGGTGACCACTTCCTCCAGGTAGCGGAAGTCGCTGCTCTCCTGCCTCATCACGAGGGCGTTCTGCTGCGGCCGTGCGCGACGGCCAGAGATGCGACGGCGCCTCATCGCGCCCCCCGTCGGAGCGAGCGAACGCCCTCATGGCTGGTGCCGAAGGGCATCAGACGCCCTCCTCGGAGACAACGCGCACGTTGCGGCAGACGAAGAGGTCGTTGGCGTCGAGCACCAGCGAGTTGGTGCCCTGGCCTCGCTCCCAGCCCGGCGCCCCTGGCTTGGACTGGTAGACCTCCACCCCCACGATGTGCCGCACCTCGGTGATGTCGGTCACCATGCGCCCGAAGTCCTGGGCGTACAGCGTGCCCTTGAAGGGCCAGCCCTGGCCATCGAGGCCGCCGAGGTAGGGATCGAGGAAGCGACGCACCCAGTCGCGGGCGTCTTCCCGGACCTGGATGAAGTTGGCGTTGGGGCGGAGGCGAAGGGTCACCGCCACGTCGACGTCCTGGAAGGTCGCCAGGCGCACTCGGGGCTGCACATTGACCAAACAGCGCTTGCCCAGGTAGCGCTGGACGTGCTCCTTGAGGCCCGTGGACAGGAACGGGTCCGGGATGAGCTCGCTGCCACGGCGCTGGGGCAGGATGGTGACCTCGATCTCGCCTTCGTCGCTCATGCGGCCGTCGCAGGCAGCCCGAGCCACCTCGCCGCTGGCCTCCTTGGCGATGACCTCGAAGTCGAGCCGGGTGACCGCGCGGTCGCGGCTGGTGAGCACCGAGGGGGCCCGTCGAATGATCTCTTCGATGGTCTCGGCGTTGCGCCCACCGTTGGCGGGCAGGAAGTTCCCGACCCCCACGAGGTCGGCGAAGCCCTCGGCGATCTCGACGCGCTCGGGGCCGACGTTGCCATCGTCGCCCGGGACCACGTGGTAGACCTCGACCGCGATGTTGTAGTTGCCGACGGCCACCATCTTGCCGCGGATTCCGTTGCCGAACGTGAGGGTTCCCTCCACGGCGTCGACCACGAACACGCGGTCGTCTTTCGTCGTGGTGAGGAAGGAATTGCCCGGGGCGCGGCGCCACTCGCGGCGGTCGCCCTCCGACTCCTCGATGAACACGCGAATGTCGGGGAACCGATCGGGGTGCACGAACGGGGTCTTGCCCTCCTCCTCGTCATGCAGGAAGAGCGGGTTGCGGCGGAGCTGCACGATCTGGTGGGGAATGCCCTGGCCGCTGAACTTCTCCATGCGGAACTCGTGAAGGTTCACGCCGTCGACCGTGTTCATCATCACGTGGGACACGGGAGGGAGCGTGGGGACGTCCATCCCGTCGGGCGCGCGCAGCAGTGCACGCAACCACACGCCTTCGTCGGCGATGTCGACCGGGTCGGCGTAGGCGAACTGCAAGGTGCCGGACCGCTGCAGCTTGTAGGCATCTTCCTCGTCGTCGGAGACGAGGCGGCTCCAACGGGACCGGCCCTGGCCGAGCTCGAGCTGCTCCCAGTTCACGGTGACCCCCTGAGGCAGGTAGGTCTCGCCGCGGCACTTGAAGGCGATGGCGTGGCGCTGCCCCATCGGGAGGGGCTCGGTGAGGCGCAGGTAGAGCGCCGTGTGCTGCGACTCCTCGGCGCCTTCCTCTTCCAAGTCGTCACGGATGTCGATGTGGGTATCGAAGGGGTGATGCTCCGACAGCCGACCTGCCGACCGAACGATGGCGCGGGACAGGCGGCGGTTCTGCTGCCGGTGCTCCACGGTGGCCGTCTTCAGCCCGGGCATGGGCTGCTCGTAGGTCGTCTTGCCCATCACGCCGTCGACGCCCATGCGCACGGAGTACACGCGCAGGCACATCGGCGTGGGCAAGTCGCCATCCTGGCCCGAGATGGAGAGCTGCGACTTGGTGAGCTCCATCCGCAGCCAGTTCGTCTCCCGCCCCGACAAGATCGAGCGGAACTGGCCCTTGAGGGACTTGGCGGGCTCCAGGAAGATCCGGATCTTGCGCCGTCCGGGCATCATCGCGCCCTCGGGGTCGAGGTCGGCGAACGTGAACTTGGCGTACTTGCCTTCGTCGTCGTGCACCACACGCCAGGTGTCGGCGGCCCGGTAGGTGAGCTGCATGTGGTACTGCTCGGCCGGCTCTTCGATCGGCTCCCCATCGAGCTCGAAGCCGATCTCCACCTCCAACATGATCGGCGAGTTGCTCCGGTTGTCGAGCACGTCGGAGCCGATGAAGAACTTCATGCCGAGCAGTGGCGGCATGGTGGTGGCCGGCTGGAAGGGCAGGCGCGGCAGGGAGTGGGTCTCGAGGGCGACGGCGTCGGAGGTCTCCGGCCCCGAGGCCAAGTGGATGACCACCGGCCGCAGCCACGTGGACTCCACCTCGAGGGTGGGCATCATGCCCCGGAGGTAGACCGTCTCGACACGCTCTGCCCGGAGGTTGTAGCCGTCCGTGGCCATCTCGCTGAACGGCCCCGTCAGGATGATGGAGGTGCCTTGGTAGCGCACCCGATCCGAAGGAATCTCCTCCCAGATCTCCCCGCGGCGGTAGCTGAAGCGGTAGCGAGGGAAGTACTGGTTTCGGCCCGCCGGCATGCTTCGGTCGATCATGGTGAAGCGCACGGTCCAACCCGGACGCACCGGCGGCATGTCCTGAATGAAGAACTCGAGGTAGCGGCCCGTGGCCCGCACGTCCCAGTTGGAGATGAGGCGGTCCTCCCCTCCCCGGTCGTCGCGCCAGGTGACCTCGAGGTCCTCGCTCATGCGGTGGGCGAGCCAGCGCTCGTAGTCGACCACCCCGCGAATCCACACCCGCTCTTCCCCGAGCGGCTCGGCGATGGGGAACGGGTCATCGACGTGGCCGAAGCTCTCGACCTCGGTGAGGTCGGGCAGATGCCCGCTTAGGGTCACCTCTTGCAGTCCTAGAACTTCTTCCTCTTCGAGGAAGGCCTCGATGGGCTGCCATCCGTAGGAGGTGTGACGCTCCCAGCGGAACAGAGAGGCCAGGGGAAGGTTGTCTTCGGTGCCGGTCCGAAGCCGGACCCGACCCGGGGGATTCTCGGGCTGCGGCACGAAGTCCATGAGCCGGAAGTCGTCGTGGGCCAGGTACAAGTACTGGTATGGCGTGTAGCTGTGGGGTCCGTGCTCCACCGGGTCCATCTCGAACAGCTGCACCCCGGCCCCGCGGCCGAGCTCAGCGACCTGCTCGAGGTCCTCCGACCGGTCGAAGGGAATCTCCCGAACCATCGGGGTCTCGCCCGCCTTCACGGCCACCATCCGGTCGATCAACGCCCGGTGCACCGTGAGCGCTTCGGTGGTGAGGAAGTGGATGGCGTCGACGCCCCCGGCCTGACGGGTCGAGCAGCGAGCGTACGCAGGCAGCTCCACGGCCTCCTTTCCGTCGTTCCGCACGTAGAACGTGAGCGGCACACTGGCTGGCTGCGCCGGACGCCGCTCCTCGCCGATGAAGTTCAGGAAGTGGACGTAGGTCTTGTCCGGCACGCGATTCAGCCGGAAGATCGTCATCTCCGTCATCCACGCGAACAGCTGGACCAGGGTCATCCCCGGGTCGGCGTCGGAGAGGTTGGTCCACTCCGGGCAGTACTGCGGGATCAGGGTCCGGGCTTCGCGCACGATGTCGTCGTAGCGACGGTCGTCCAGGTTCGGGGGCTTGATCGGCATGGAGTGAAGGCCTTCGGGGGGCTCAGGTGCCGCCGAGCATCAGATCGAGTTGATCTTCCTGCTCGGTCGCGCGGACCTTGTAGTGGACCAAGACACGCACCCGTCCGCCGGGGTCGGGCCAAGACTCGACCTTGGTGACCTCGATGCGAGGCTCCCAGCGGCCGAGGGCCTCCTCGACGTAGTGTGCGATGAGGGTAGACGTGGCGCGGGTGTTCGGGGCGAACATCAGCTCGTGGATGCGGCAACCGAAGTTGGGCAGCATCTGCCGTTCTCCGGGCTTGGTGCCGAGAATGACAGTGATGCACTGCCGGATGTTCTCCTCGTATTCGCTGGCCTGCACCCTCCCGCTCGAGGGATCGAAGGCGAAGGGAAACTGCCAGCCACGTCCGAGGAAGTCCTTCAGCACCCGCACCTCTTGTCACCTGGGCACTTGGAGAGCGCCGGGCACGCATTCCACCACACCGAGCCCGTTTCAGGAAAGCCCCAATGGCACCTCGGCGCCTCCCGTACGTCGACGTCGTGCTCATCGATGTCGACAGGGCACGTGGCCCACCGGTCGCCTGGAAGAGGAGGATCGCCGGACGGGCGCACGTCGCCCCCGGCACGATCGACCCCCCAAACGACGCGACCCCGCCGAAGGCTCGGCGGGGTCGATTCACGCACAGGCGAGGCGCTACCCGTTCGGGTGCGTGTTGCTGCAGAACACGATCTCGGTGGTCTCGCCGGAGCCGACGTACACCCGCGTTCGTGCCGAAATCACGTAGCCTTCCGGCTGAAAGTTCGCCTTGGTGCCAAGGAACTTCACCTTGGAGCCCGCCGTGATTGCGGCGGAGCCTTCCACGATGGCGCGCCCCCGAAGGAACGACCGTGCCATCCGGTTCAGCTGGGACTTCGCGAGCTCATCGGCCATCGTCTGGTTGTCGACGAAGACGTCGGAGATGTAGGCCTCTCCCTGGTAGATCTGGCCCGTCTTCTCGACGGCGTTGTCTCCACCACCGATGGTCTCGACATCTCCTGCCTCCGCGAATCCTTCGATCCGCTTCTTCTCGATGTAGTCCCAGCCAAAAGCCGTGACCTTCTTGGGCAGCGCCCGGTCGGAGAAGGTGTAGTCGAGGGAGATCAGGTCCGCCTTCTTGAACTCGACGGGTCCCGCCGAGTATTGCGCCTTGGCGAAGTCGATCTTCCCGTCGTTGGACTGCAGCAGGTACCCGTTGCGGGCGGCCAGCCGCCGCAGGAACAAGAAGTCCGACTCGTTGCGCTGCAGGACGTACTTGCGGGTCTCGGGCGTGCCCTCCACGTTGCCAATGTCGAGCCCTGCCTCACCGAGGACTTGGTTGACGATGGCGTCGTCGGTCATCTCCTCGAAGACCCTCGTGTACTGGGACGCGGCCAGCTTGCAGAGAGGATCCATCGCGAGGATGGTGATGGAGTCGCGCGACTTCAGGTAGGAGTGGCGGAGCCCTGTGACCACGCCAACGAAGGCGTACTCCCGCGTGCCGGACACACCGGTCTTGCCGCCGTTGCCATCCGTGACCCCGCCCTCACCGACCTTGACCTTGACCTCGGAGCCCACCTTGATGGTGTCCCAGCCGAGCCCGTCGGTGCCGCCGCCCGGCGTCGACCGTGTGCCCGCCGAGCTGAAGGTGATCTCAGCCACGCCCACCATGTCGACATGGTCCTCGACCGTCAGTGCCTCGAGGCCCATCGACTGCTGCTGCTCGAACTTCTTGCCGTCGATCTCGACGTTGTAGCGAGCGGTGAGATTCAGGACATCTGCGCCCTGACCCGAAGTGGTAATCATGGTCTGCTCTCGCCTACGCGGGTTTTGGGGCGGCCGTCACGTGAAGATTCGGAACGGCGGAGCCGCCCGCCCCAAGGGGTGGGCGGCGTTCTCGTCACTCGTTGGGGTTGTCCTTGGCGCTCTGCTTGGCTTCGCGGATGACCTCGCCGAGGCCCATCGCCTTGCCGGCGGACTTGACCTCTTCCCGGGTCTCTGGCCGCTCGCCTGTCTTCGCTTCGGCACGGTCCGCGACATTCTCGGCCACGGCCTTCTTGTCGCCGCCCACGCCATCACGGTCCATGCCGGGCCTGCGCTCTCCACCGCCTGCGCCGCCTGCATCGTCCGCGCCAGCCGTTGCCGCATCTGCGCCACGACCACCGGCACCTTCAGCACCGCCGCGTCCGCCAGCTCCGTCGCCGCCGCCGCCGCCGCGTCCGCCGCGTCCGCCGCGTCCGCCAGCCTCACCCTTGGCTCCGTCGGCGCCATCGGCTCCATCGGCTCCACCGCGACGTCCGCCGCCGCTGCTGGGCTCCGCGTCACGCTCTTGGTTGTCTTCCCGCATCTGGTCGCTGTCGACCTCGATGCTTCCAGCTTGGCCGCCGCCCTCTTCGCCGCCGCCAGAGACCGTGGAGGCACCTGCTGCTGCGCCGCCACGACCGCCGCGACCGCCACCGCCGCCGGGACCATCGACCTGTGCGCCGGCGTTCTCGCGCTCGACCTCACCGCCACGGACACCCGGGCCATCGCCCATCCCTTCACGGGTGGGGTTGGCGCCGCCCTGGCTGTGGTCCCCCTGACCTTCGGCTCCCGCTGGGCCTGCGCCCACGCCGGAGTGCCGGCCCTCGCCGTCGCCGGCTCCGCCTGCGCCCGTGTGGTTGACCGCGTTGTCGCCAACCTCTCGGTCGCCACCCATGGCCGCGCCGCGTCCCATGCCTTCGCCGGTGGCGTCTGCGCCACCCTGGCTGTGGTCGCCCGTGCCATCGCCGGCGCCGCCTGCTCCGTACTCGCCGACTGCGCCGTCACCAGTGGACTGGTCGCCCGTCATGGCTTCGCTGGCGCCCATGCCTTCGCCGGTCGCGCTCGCGCCGCCTTGGCTGTGGTCGCCGACGCCGTCGCCCGCTCCACCTGCGCCGTACTCACCAATGGAGCCATCGCCGACTTCACGGTCGCCCGTCATGGCTTCGCTGGCGCCCATGCCTTCGCCGGTCGCGCTCGCGCCACCCTGGCTGTGGTCGCCGACGCCATCACCCGCTCCGGATGCGCCGTACTCCCCAATGGAGCCGTCGCCGACCTCACGGTCGCCCGTCATCGCCTCGCTGCCGCCCATGCCTTCGCCGGTTGCGGTCGCGCCATTCTGGGTGTGAGCACCCACGCCGTCGCCGGCTCCGGATGCGCCGTACTCCCCAATGGAGCCGTCACCGACACCCTGGTCGCCTTCCATGAACTCGCCGGCACCCATGCCGCCGCTCGTGGGGTCCGCACCGTTCTGGGTGTGAGCGCCCACGCCGTCGCCGGCGCCGCCGGCACCGTACTCGCCGATGGCCCCGTCGGAGTCGGGGGCGCCGCCCTCGTACTCCGGACCAAAGGAGATGTAGGCGTTCGAGAAGTCGCCCACGTCATCGTCGTACTCGAGCGCCACAGGGGCGTTCTCTTCGATTGCGGAGGGCCCGGGGTCGTTGCGAATGACGTTCCTGGACTCGTCGAACGGATCCCTCGGCGGGTTGTTCTTGTAGTTCCGCTTGGGCTCGTCGCGACGACGACGCCACAACACCTTCGCCAGCACCGCGGTCATCGGGATGACCAGCGGCTCACCGGGCGTGAGGTTGATGGGGTCTACGCCGTTGGCCTCCGCGATGTTCCGCGACTCCGCACCGGTCTTGGCAGCGATGGAGGTGAGCGTGTCGCCCTCCTGCACCACATAGGTCTTGATCTGACCCTCCACGGTTCCGGCCATCCCACCGCCGACCACGATGGGTCCGGCAGCCAGGGTCACGCCGCCGCCAGCGGCGATGGCGTGCTGAGGTCGCTTGCGCTCCTTGAGCCCGATCTGCACCTTGGCGCGAATCGGCGTTCCGTCGGTGCCGAACATGAGGAAGGTGGAATTCACCTTCTCCACGACGCCATCGAACTCGAAGCCACCCCAGATGAATTTCGCGTAGCAAGGGCGCTTGTTGGAGCCCCCGCCAGTGGCGTCCTTCGCCTCGGAGTCCTCGTACTTCGCCGTCATGAAACCACGTAGAGGCACGATGAACTTGCTGTTCACGTTCTCCTGTGTGTCCGACGTATCGAAGATCAGCTCCATGCTGAGCGAAGTGGGCTCACCCTTCTCATATGTGAGATGGGGTTCGTCCTCTCCGTGCTCATCTGAAGCCTTCCACGAGGCCTTTTCATCGAGCTTGAGTTCCTTCGGGTTGAACTGCACCGTAAAGGTGCCGCCACCGTCCAGGCTCTCAAACCTTGCCTTTTCAACACCAGAAGCTTGGGCCATCAGGATCCTCCCGCCGCCAACGCAGGTCTTCCAAGGCACGTAGGACTGCGTCGAGCACATCCTGTCGCAGCGCCTTGATGTTCATCGTTTTGTCGTCGAACTGTTCGCCACTCGTGGCGCCCGCGCCGCCTTCGGCACGGGCCTCGCTCGAGTTCTCCGCCATGCGCACTTGCTTGTGCGCATCGCCGCGTCCATCGCTTTCCGCGAGGTGAATGAGCTTCATCAATTTATTGGCGAGCTTCATCACCTTGCTCGCGCCTACCCCTTGCGAGGATGTGGCGCTGGAGCGTGCCCCCGACCCATCGAAACCACCTGGCCCGAACGGATCGAGCATGTTGGTCACGATGGTCTTGGACTGGGGGGCCACTGTGGTGCTGCCACGCATGGCGCGGTCAGACCGACCCGTCCTACGTGCGACCACCCCGGCCTCGTCGACCATGCGATGGAGCAAACGCTGAGCCGCAGGGGCCAGCATCGACGCATCGCCAAGGTCACCAGAACGCTGGAGGATGACCCGCACGACCTCCTCAGGGTCGCCTGCGCGGGCCAAGGCGGTGAGAAGACCGCCAGAGGTGCGCACACGGGGCTTGGAGAAGATGTCGGGGAGCTTGCGATCCCCGATGCTGGGACGACCGGCCCGGCGAGCCCACGAAGGGGCCTCACCAACCGTGTCGTCGAGCATGTCTGCGTCTTCGGAGTCCAGCCAAGCGAGCTCGGGCTGGGCGCGACGACGGATGCGGCCGGGGGCGGGGCCCTCGGACATCGCGGACGGGCCTGAGAGGCGCGCCAAGGTACCGCCGAGGGAGCGGTCGCCGCCGGAGCGGCGAGCGGCGGCACGGCCAGCAGGCGGCAGCACGGGCCCACGCCGACGGCGACGCCCAGGTGCTGCGACAGAGGCCGCGTTCTCGGAGGTGTCCGTGCCGTCCGCTGCTGCGAGGGTGACAGGGCCGAGGCCGGGCACGAGACGAGAGCGGCGTCGGGCCAGGGGTGCGGACTCCTGCCCTGTGACGTCGGCGTCTCCTCGGCGACCAGCCGCGACCGTAGCGCCCGGGACCGATGGCGTGCGACGTCGACCAGGAACACCCGACATCTCGTCGACCGGTGCCCCGTCGACATCGAATGCCGCGGGAGCCAACAGGTCGAGACCCAGTGGACGAATCGAGCGCCCCACGCCGGAACGCATGCGGACGTCGGGTACGGCGCTACGCTCGACGAGTCGGGCTCCGGGAGCCTCGCGCACGACGGGGCCGGCCATCGAGCCACGAGCCATACCGACGGCCGCACGTTCCTCGGCCCATTCCGACGGAGCCGGACGACGGTGAGGTGCAATGCCAGATGCTTCGACGGGAAGGACATCATCGCCCTGCAGGAAGACCTGCTCTCCCGTGGCAAGTCGGGTCGCGCGCACCCGGAGCACACGACCCTGGGCATCGACTTCGACCCGGGCCTCCACCGTGGGGGCGCGTCGAGCGCCGCGTGCGGCGGTGTCTTCACCGAAGGTGCGACGCACTGCGTCGAAGGTGAGCACCGATTGCTCGGTCCGGTCGAGGGCCCGCACGGCGTTCGAGGTGCGACGGGCCACCTCCTCGAGCCCAAGGCGGGACGCATCGACCGGCACGTCGGCAGACGGCTCGGTGCCACGCCCGAGGCGGCGACGGCCAAGGGGCTGCTCGGCGGCTTCGGACTCGGCGAGCGCGTCCAGCAGTTCCGGAAGCACCATGCCCAGGGAGAAGCTCTGCACCGGGCGACGCACCGTGGAGCGGCGAGCCATGGCCTCGGGAGCCTCTCCGCGAGAGAGCATGCGCGCACTCGGCGCCGCTGGGACCGGGGTTCCGGCACGACGGCGACCGACCCGAGGGAGGTCGGGGGTGGTGGTGCCGAGAAGGACCCTGCCACGTCGATCGAACCGTGGCGCAGACTGCGTGCGGGCAACGGCCCGAACCGTGGGACGCGACCGAACCGTCGATGTGTCTGCAGCCGCCGTGTCTGCCGTTTCCGGCTCCACGAGCTGCATGGCGTCGGTGCGGAGGCCACGAGTGCGCCGGAGCACTGCCTCCGGAACCTCGCCGCGACGCACGGCGGCTTCGATCGATGCGGGCGCTGGCACGTCGGCAGACGGGTCGGCACGTCGCAACACCCGGGCTGCGGGGACGTCGGCGTCCACGCCACGTTCGGGAACAGGCGGACCCGCCAGGAGCGGAGCTTCGGCGCTCAGGGAGCGACGGCGAGACGGCGCGAGCGGAGCCGCGTCCTCCACAACCTCATCGGCCTCGGCCGCAAGGTAGGCCGTGGGTACGGCCAACACCGACGCTGCGCGGCGACGCTGGGGCACATCGGCCGCGCGTCGAGCAGCCCGCACGGTGGGGCGCTCCAAAGCAACGGCAGGCTGCTCAGCCCTTGCGGCAACCCTTGCCGCCACGCCCTCGGTCGCCACATCCGCATCATCCGACACCGCCTGCTGTACGGCTGCTGCGGGGGCTGCGTCGAGGCGGCGGCGACGGGCTGGAGCCTCGCCCACCACGGAGTCGACGACGTCGTCGGAGGGTGCATCCAGGTAGGACGTAGGCACGTTCGCGATGCGACGACGGCGACGAGGCTCGGCGGAGAGCGCATCGCCCGAACCGTCGACCACCCCGCGTCGCGCAGCGCGCACCATCGGGGACTCCAACGAGACCTCCGAGAGGTCTGCGTCCATGGCTGCAGCGAGGGTTGGCATCCGAAGGGCAGATGCAACGGCCCGCGGGGCGTCGGCGCGTTCTGCGACCCGCTCGCCGGGACGCGACGTGGGCACGGAGGCAGCCGTCGGCTGATCGATTGCACGACGCAAGCGTCGGCCCGCTCCGCCCTCGGCACCCGTGACAGAGGCCACGACTTCGTCAGCCGGAGCGTCCAGGTAGGCCGTGGGCACGGGAGCGAGGCGCCGACGACGTCGACCCTGCGTCAGGGCTGTGTCTCCTTGGCTTCCCACCACACCGCGACGAGCGGCGCGAACCGAAGGCGCCTCGGACGCCGCACGACGAGCACGACCAGGAATCAGCGGCTGGGCCGCCAGGAGCGGCGAAGCAGAACCGCGGGTAACGACGGGGCGAGCAGCTTCGACCGCCGCCGCGCGACGCCGAGGGCGCGGCATCGCCGCGCTCTCGTCGGCCGCAGCCTCAGCGTCGTCCGCCAAGGCGAACAGGGCATTGTCGATGACCGACCGCCCGAGCACGGACCGAGACGGGCTCGTGTAGCTGGTAGGCGCCGCGAAGAGCCGCTCCCCTGGAGGGGAGAAGGCACGTGCCATCAGCCGCTCTGTAGGGGCCTGTGTCCGCAGCTGGGCGGCCTCTGGCGACACGAGATCGAGAACCCGTGAACGGCGCGACGGGCGGGGCCCAACAGCCTCCGAGCCTAGGGCCGTGGGGCCCTCGACCCATGGCCGACCGGGCGTGGCCGCTGCGGCTGCGCGACGGCGAGGACGCCGACCCGCGAGTTCCGTGGGGGCCTCATCCACATCAGCGGGGCCCGCGAGAAGGGTCGGCATCGCAGATGGACGGCGACGCACGGGACGGGGCACGAGCGAGCGCGCCTCCCCATTGGCGTCGACGGGCCCGCGAGTGAACCTCCGAGCGCGGGTGGCCGCACGAACGGGCGCACGCCCCAACGGGGCACGCGGTGCGGCTGCCTCCACCCCAGGAGCTGCCCGGCGGGCGGCGATGGCTGGAGCAGCGCGCTCGATGGCACGAACGGTCGCCGGCCGGCGGCGAGGCGCCACCTCCGCTTCGGAGACCTCGTCGGTGAGCTCACGTTCGGCGAACGCCATCTCGACCGGACGGCTCCGGAATCCTCGGCTGCGACGCGCCTTTGGCGGCTCGCGAAGGTACCCCGTGGCCGCGCGGGCCAACGGGGCCTGGCGCTCTGCCTCGGCCACGCGCCCAGCGAGCGAGCGTCGACCTGCTCGGCGGATGCCCACCGTGGGCTCCATGGACACGGTTCCGCCATCCGCCGCGGCGGATTCGGCCTGCAGGATGCGCTTCACCAACGCGGATGTAGCCGTGGCCGGTGCAGCATCAGCTCGGCCGGCGCGAACTCCGACGGGCCTCGCAGCCTGAGCGGTGGGTCGACGACGACGAACCTGCGGCTGCTCGACCTCTTCCGCTTCTTCTAGTTGAGGCTCAAGCCAGGTCAGGATGGCCGGCGAGCGGCGCAATGTCGGACGAAGGCCTTTGGAGCGCGTCAGGGAGCCACGGCTCTCCGCGACTGGGGCGGCGCGCCGTGAGCTTGCCTCTTCCGATGCCAGAAGGTCGGCTCGGGTGCTGGTGGCTGCGGGGCCGCGGAGCTTGCGGACTGCACTGCGGACCACGGCGCGGCGGTTCTGCTCAGGCGCGGCCTGCACGTCTCCGAGGAGTTCGAGCAGCTTCTCGCGCTGGCGGCCGCGCACCGTTTGAAGGGCGCGGGCAATCATCCGCTGGAGTTCGTCGACGCCCGTGGCGACTTCGACGACCTCGCGGCGAACCGCAGACTCCATCGGGCGGGGCTTGGGCCCCACCTGGCGCTTGGCCCGCGGCTTGGTGCGAGGCCAACGGCCAGCGAGCTCTTCTTCCTCTTCCGCACGGGCCAACAACACCGGGTCGTCGAGCAGCTCGAACTCGGCGTCGTTCGACATGAACCGCGCGAGACTTGAGGGGCGCGTCGCCATGGCGGCAGGACCAATGCGACGAGCGCGCTGCTCCATTCGACCGATCCGGCGGTCTCCGCTGGAGAGCCGCGAAATCAAGCCTAGACGGGAGCGCCGAAGGTCGCGGTAGTAGGAGGCAGACGAAAGGAACTGGAAGGGACCTTCCGACGCGCCCTCGCCCGACTCGACGGCATAGGGGTCGTCGACCCCAAGCCGGTGGTAGAAGTCCGCGCGGGACCCGACCGAGGCACGCGTCGCACCACGGGAGAAGAGACGCTTCGCGATGGACTCGCCCGGCTGGGGGCGGGAAGCGTCAGTAGCTTCGGGGGCGTCAGCCATGCCACACCTTGTCGTGAGGGTCGACGGGGGACTCAGAGGGGACTTTCCCCTCTTCACGACTATACCACAGGGAATTCCTGCCTCGTGCAACCGATGGCTCCTGTTTTTTCCGCTCCGCCGGGGCGGCGACATCCAGTTGGATCTCGACGCCACCAGCGTGCACAGCGGAAGGAAACGCCGATGATCGCGTCAAGGAATCCTGCGTGTCCCGTCCCGCGGCACACCCCTGGACGGGGCGGCAGGGTTCGGCCTCCCCTACCCACGTTGCCTTCCTGCGCGGAGCTCGGGCCACGATGGTGACCGCACTGCTCTCGGGGAGGAGTTCTTCCTCGAGACCCAAGGAGTGGCTACGCTGTCAACATGGGCATGAAGCTGATGATCTACGACCGCACGTGCACGCGCACCGGCGCCATGCCCGTGGGCCTCACCCACGCTTGGGCCTCGGGGGCCCGCGCCTATGGGGCCCTGGGGAACCTCGATGCTTGGACCGGCGTCGCGGACTGGGACGAAGCCCTCGCCTGGCTGGGACGCAGTCCAGGGCCCATCGACGAGATCCAGTTCTGGGGCCACGGCAACTGGGGCCTGGCACGGATCGACCACCACCCCCTCGACGTCTCGGCCCTGCGGCCAGGCCACGCCTCGCACGCGGCCCTCGAGGGCGTCCGCGAGCGCATGAGTCCACAGGCGTTGTGGTGGTTCCGCACCTGCGACACGCTCGGCAGTGCGCGCGGCCACGACTTCGCCCGACGGTGGACCGACTTCTTCGAGCGGCCTGTCGCCGGCCACACCCACATCATCGGGCCATGGCAGAGCGGACTGCATCGGCTCGAGCCTGGTCAACGCCCCCACTGGGATGCCGCCGAGGGCCTCGAGCGAGGGACGCCAGAGCGACCGGAACGGTCCATGTGGTCAGGACCGGGCCGACCCCACACCATCCACTGCCTTCAGAGCCAGGTGCCCGCGGGCTGGTGACGGCCCGATGCACGCCCATGGAGCGACGCTCCAACGTCAGCCACCGAGCTGCAGCTCCACCACGATGAACTCGGCCGTGCCGATGGGTCGGATGGTGATGCGAACTTGAACCAGGCCCGCATCGCGGTCTTCCACCGGGTTGGTCTCGGAGTCGCACTGCACCAGGTAGTCGGACCCCGCGCTGTCGCCCGTGAGCAGACCCGCGCCCCACACCGCATCGAGCCTCGAGCGGACCGTGCGCTCGACCGTCTTCCACAGCTCTGGGCTCTGGTGTTCGAACACCACCCAGCTGCTGTCGCGCCGGAGTTGCTCCGCCACCATCGACACGATGCGCCGAGAGTTGATGTGCATCCAGCGTGGGTCGCGAGACAGCGTCCTTGCCCCCCACACGACCACACCACGGGTGGGCTGGGTGAGGATCGGGTTGATGTGAGCCGCAATGAGCTGATCGGCCTCTCGCCAACGCACGGGGACCGCGGGATGGGTGGTACCTCGCACCACTTGGTTCGCCGGAGGCCAGCGCACGCCGAAGGGAGCATGCTCGCGCTCCGTTCTTGCGTACACCCCAGCAACCGCCCCAGAGGGAGGGAAAGCCTCGTCGCCGTTGTGAAGCCACGGGTAGTAGATCGCGGCCCGTGACGCGCCGGGGCCGAGCACCTCTTGGAGCTGCGAGACCCAACGCAGGAGCGGGTCCTCGTGCAGGTCGCGGGGCGTATCGAGGATGAAGAACCGGTTCGTCATCTCGCGGCAGTGAGCGACGAAGAGTTCGATGGTGGGTTGGCAGCGCACCGTGGGACGGCCCAGACGGTCGAACTCGATGGGCAGGTACGCGAGCACGGGCATGGCGAGCAGCGCCACGTCTTCGTCTTCCCGAAGTCGGTCGAGCACCGACCGGAACGTGCCCTCGAACGGATTGTCGGAGAGCAGGTCCTCTTCCGACTCCACGCACACGCCGAGCAGTCGGCACTGCTCGCCGCCGTTCAAGAAGAACTGGTGGATGGCGCGAACGGTGACGGGGTCGACGTACTTCTGTACAGGGCTCTCGCTCAACTCGCCCCAGGACTCCAACCGCAGCTCCACGAAGTCGCCCTTCGTTGCGCCACGTGGCCACCGCGCCTGGGAGATGATTCCCAGGAAGGCGGTGATGTCGCTTCGCACGAACTGGCTCGATGGAGAGCGTTCGCGCGCATGCTGGATGGTGATTCCGGGTCGCACCCTCGGGGGTCCTCCTGCCGCAGGGACCGCTGCGACGCTTCACGCAGCACTCAGTTGGGTGCCGGAGGGGTTCCCCTCGCGGCTGGGTTCGATCAGCGAGCCTTGTTGATCTTCTCGTTGATCTCGGAGACTTCCTTCACCCACTGGTGTCGCTCCTTGTGGGTCATCTCCAGGAGCTCCTCCCGTGGCCAATGGAAGTGGTAGGCCAAGAAAGCTACCTCCTTGAAGATGTTTTCAAGGGGGTAGCTTACTATTCCCCCAGGCGACCAAACTCCTTCTGGAAGCGAGCGCCGCACTCAGGGCACGTGACGGTGACCATCGCATCATCTTCGTTGATGCGGTTGTACATCTCCTCGAGGAACCGAAGGTCGCCCGCGAACATGTTCTCCACCACGCTGGCGTTGACCTCGGCCAGGTTGCCCAGGCGCGTCATGACGCGAGAGAGGAGGACGATGATCAAGTAGGCACGGTTGCGCTGAACGCGGAGATCGTTGAGCGGAACGATCTCATCCTTGGCGTTGGCCAGGCGCATCACGCCTTCACGATGCACGTTGCCCTCGCTGTCGACAAAGCCGCGCGGGAGGATGAACTCGAACTCGGTCTTGAACTCCATAGGATGCCACCTCGTGCGGCCGGAGACGGCCTCTTCGGTTGGGGGTGCCCGACACTGGGGAGCACCCATTCGGACTTCGGCGGGAACGATACCACCGGGGGGACCGATGCCCGAACAGCAGGCGGACACCATGCGGTATTCGGCCTTTCAGCTGTTCTTCTCCACGGCAAAGCCCAACGGAATCCCGCGATCGAGCGGCAGCACGCGTGGCGCGGCGCGATCCTCCCGTCGATCCGCCACGATCTAGGTCCAGGGCGAACGCCACGGGAGCAGCGAACCCCCACAACGACAAACCCCCTGGCGGGCGCAATGCCAGCCAGGGGGTTCGTGGAGAAGTGCCCCAAGAGGGGCGCTTCATCACTTCATGACGCGCTCGACCTTCTCGGTTGCGAGCTCGACCTTCTCGATGGCCATCGCGGAGCTGTCGGAATCCATCTCCGGGACGTACCACTTCGCGGGCCACGCCTCGTAGAAGTTGTACTGCGCGACGATGGTGTCGAGGTCCTGGTCCAGGACGGTGATGGTGCCCGAGCGACGGTCAATCATGCCGTCCTCGATGTTCTTGCGCCACTGCCAGAGGTCATCCGTGGCCGTGTAGCCACGCTCGAGGACGATGTTCGCGTAGGTGGTGCGACCCGGCTTCTTGCGAACGACCTTGTCGTTGCCCTGCTTGAACTCGATGACTTCCGTCTCAGAGTCCATTCCGCTCACAGTCTTGAAGCCACCAACGATGGTCTTCTGGTCGGGAGTGATCCCGGAAACTTCGAGCAGGAAGTTGTACGCGCCAAACAGTTCTTCGGTCGGCATATCGCCCTCACATTGACTTGCGGTGGTACCCCTCGCTGGCAGCGCGCGAGGTGTGGTGCTCGGAGAGGCGGTTTTCCAAGGCTACCTTGCCCCTCCAGGGACGAGTGTAGTGGGACAGACGCCGCATGCACAAGCGATCGCCGGTCACCCCTCCACATTTCTGCCACGATCCGGTCTCGGTGCGGATCCTGGGACATACGGAGATGCCCCACGATTCGACCGAACGGCCGAGCCACGCCGGGGCGCAGCGCGCACGCCGGGACGACCATGCCCGCATCGCCCCGCCCAAACGCAACGACGCCCCGGGCGTTTCCACCCGAGGCGACGAAGGACGAGTCGAAGGGGGCGTACCCCCTCCGAGCTGGCATCACTCTTCGATGAGCGCGCCGCCGTCCCACTGACCGATGCTGAAGATGACGAACTCCGCCGGCTTCACCGGGCAGATGCCGACCTGCACGTTCACCTGGCCGGCGTCGATGAGGTAGCGGGGGTTCGTCTCGGTGTCGCACTTGACGTAGAACGCCTCTTCCGGCGTGTTGCCGAAGAGTGCGCCGCTGCGCCAGACCCGGAGGAGGTACGCGCGCACATCGCGGGTGAGCTTGCTCCACAGGTACTTGTCGTTCGGCTCGAACACGGCCCACTGCATGCCTTGCAGAATGCTCTGCTCGATCATGATGAACAGGCGGCGGACGTTGACGTACTTCCAGCTCGGATCCGACTTCGTGGCCAAGGTACGAGCACCCCAGATACGAATGCCGCGGTCCTTGAAGATACGGATGACGTTGATGCCACGGTCGTTGTACTGACCCTGCTCGATGTGGTTGATGCTCTGGGTCAGGCCGGTGATCCCCATGAGGATCTCGTTGGCCGGAGCCTTGTGCACACCGCGCTCACCGTCGACCCGGGCGAAGACGCCACAGACGTGGCCGCTGGGCGGAACGTACAGCTCGTTGCGCTCCTTCTTGATGAGCTTGCGACGCAGGAAGCCCGCGATCTTGGGCTCCGGCTGCTCGCCGACGAACCAAGACGGGCGCATGATGCGAACCCACGGCACGTACATCGCGCCGTAGCCCTTGTCGGACGCCGGGATGTCCATGTCGCCGGTGGAGACCACGGGTCCGTCGAGGATCGCGAAGCGGTCCTTGCGGGTCTCGCAGTGCTCCAGCATCTCGCGCTGCTGCTGGTAGGTGAGGCCAGTGGCCACGTGCAGCGCCATGTCCTCGCAGTCGTCGAACGCGTAGAGACCGAGCTTGTCCGCCTGGTTCTCGCGAATCGAGCCAGTGACGTCGCCCACACCCATGAGGTAGACGTACGCCTTGCTGCCGCTGTTGTCGTAGAAGCCGTTGACCGACGCGACGAAGTTGAAGACGCTGGGCTGCGACAGGAAGTCGCGGAACTGGCGCTTGAGGGCCTCGTCAGAGGTGAGCGCCTCGAACACTGCGTCCGCGGCATCATCGGGGTCCTCGAAGGACTCACCGACAAGCTCCTCGACCGACTTCGTCTCGACCAGGTACTGGGCGAAGTAGCTCTGCAGCCAACGGAAGAACTCGGACTTGTTGGTGACCGCGAACGGCGGCACCGAGTACTCGCTCATCAGCGCCGTGCCGCGGGCCGAGCCGAACTCGTAGCCGTAGACCTCGAGGAGCTCCTTGGCGGCCTTCGGGGCGGGCTTGTCGATGGCGAAGGTGGTGTTGACGCTGTTGAGGAGGTCCTCGACGGCGGCTTCGTCTTCCGTGATGACCTTGCCGGCGGCGTCCAGCACCTTGGCGGACACCTCGACGGACTCCTTGCCGACCGTGATCTTGGTCTTGCCCGCGCCACCCTTTCCGATGGACGGCTTGTGGCCGTTGAGCTCGAGAAGAGCCTTGAGGTCCTTCACCTTGGTGGGCTTGAGGCGGAAGGCCTCGGTAAGGGCCGTGACCGCCGCCGCCGAAGAGGAAGCAGAAATGGCGCCCTTGCTGTCGACCAGCTGGGGCAGAACCTTTCCGTACACGGTGCGAGCACCGTCCGACGCTTCGATGGCGATGGCGTCGACTTTAGGGGTGTACTTAAACAGGCCCATGAAGCCGGGAACGGAAGTAGCAACGCTGGCGATTGGCTTCGCGCCAGAGTCGACCTCACGGATGTAGACGCCTGGGGTATGGTATTCCATGTTCCGCTAGTCCTCGCTGGTGTTGTCCTCGATTGGACGGTGTGCAAAGCCCGGTGGGCCGATTTGAGTTCGGTCGTCTCGACGGGGGCGCATCTCTGCGCGGCCGAGGCGGCCATTGGGACGGTGACCGGACGGGGCCGGTCGATCCATGGGTTGCATCCGGTGGTGCCGGACGGTGGTTGCAGGGCCCGAGATGAGGGGCCCCTCCATGGAGCATTGGGCGCGGTACGTCAGGTAGGGACGAAAAGGCGCTTCGTTGATGGTCAAGAAGTTGATGGCGTCACCGAGGGTGAGGTCGTCGACCAGAGCCATGGCGACCTTTTCCATGATGACGTTGTCGCCGTCGGCGTCGACCGACCAGGGGGTCCCGGTGGAGTCGACGTATTCGCCGTTCGGCAGGATGTAGCGGCGGGGACGGTACACCAGGTGGGTCGCGTCGTAAAGTCTCATGAGCACCCAACCCATGAGTCGCTCGGCCTCAGAGCGGAACCGACTGTGAATGCTCACCATGTAGAACAAGTTGAGGTAGAGCGGCGGCCGCTCGTACAAGACGATGTCTTCGCGTTTTTCACCGAAAACGGTGATTTTCGCTGGGGACCAGCGCTTGGTGTTCTTCAAGGCATCGTTCTGCTGGACCCTGTACATGTAGACGTACAGAACCTCTTCACGATCCTTCGGAACGAAGGAGAGATCCTCTTCGATGCGGGGCGGCGGCGTGTCGAAGGACCAGCCGTCGAGCAAGAACCGGTGCAGGGCTTCGGTGGTCTCGCCGATGATGTTGGAGCCCTGAATCGGCCCACGCTGGAAGTTGTCGGGTAGGACCCGGGTGCGCATGTCGCTCATGGCGTCTCCTCGGACGTGCGCGCAACCGGGGCTCCGGACCACACACCCCGGGGCACCAGAGCATCGCTCGGCATGGACAGCCCGGTGACGAAGACGGGCGCATCGGCCTCTTGGCTCGCCGCACGAGCCGTAGCGAAGGGCGGGCGGCGCTCTTCTGGCCGATGAGCAAACTCCTCGGTGGGGGTGATCAGCCGGTACGCGTCGCGAAGCTCCCTTCGGTAGGCCAAGGCCGGACCGAGGGGCTCGGGACGAACCCGATCATGGGAGGCATCCCGATACTCGAGCCGCCCGAAGCGAACGGGCTCCATGGCGTAAGGGTGCCGAACCAGCCGCATCAGCAGCGGCGCGCTCTCCGAGACATCGGCCGCGGGTAGTCGACGTGGCTTGGCGTCCGCTGCCCCTCTCAGGACCAACGAATCGCCGGGCGCCGGCCGGATGCGACGCTCCTCCTCTTCCTGCCGATCCGCCAACCGACCATGAAGCGCCCCCGCCTCCGCGCTGCGGAGCTGCGGCACATGGCGTTCGATGCGCGACTGGGCTCTTTGGCGATGGTTCAAGCGACCATCTCCTCGGGCTGGGGAAGAGGACAGATTGCACACGACAGTGGGCCGTGAATCAACCGTGCGAAGGACCACTGGTCGCGCCGCAACAGGGGGGAATCCTCGACAAAGGGAGGAGCCAGATCAAGCACGTCGTGCACAATCACACAGAAGGCCAGCTCGAACGCCCACAACACTCCCAACCGACGACGCTCGCTCGCGGATCATGAAAGGCGCGATCCCCCGCAGCGCCCCCCCGGCCCACCAGCGACTCGCCGCCACCGTCTCGACGCCGCGCCGTGGTACTTTCCCTTCATGGGCCAAGACGCAAAGTTCGCCTCCCGCCTGCGCGGATCCGCCTCCCAGCGAGCCCGTGCCATGAAGAGCACGCGGCAGGAGCGCCTGAAGAAGCTCATCAAGGCCGTCGGCAACGACGAGATCCAGAAGCGGATCCAGCAAGGCAACGTCAACCGCGAGATGGCGCTGGCGTTCATCGGGGATCGGCTCCGGAACATGCGCCAGCTCCAGCTGCGTGAGCAACGGCTCGTGCCGCGGGGAGCCCACTGGGAGTGGTGGCGTCAGGTCGCTGACAACTACAAGAACTGGTACACGAAGCCGGAGCCGAAGCGCTGGCACTCGGCCGCCAAGCTCTACGAAGACGCGGCAAAGGCCCTCGCCCGAGGGAACATCTCTCGTGGCAAGGAGATCATGGACCGAGCCGTGAAGGAAGAGCAGGTCCAGATGAGCAAGCTCACCGAGCTGGTGCAGACCGAGGACTTGGCCTTCGATGCCCGCCCCGACGTTGGCTGGCTCGAGCAGATCGTCGACACGGAGCCCGGGCCCTGCGCCCTTCCTGACGACATCCAGCTCGCCCAAGAGATCCAGAACGTGATGGAGACGGTCGTCGACCCGATGAACCGCCGTCGACGCCGGGACCCCTGGTGGACCTTGGAAGACGAAGAGGAGGAAGAAGAGGATGGCGACGGCAGCGGCTGATGGCGACCTGGTGGGGAACGTCGAGCACGACCTGGCGCGGCTTGTGGGCTTCGAGACGGTCTCGGACCGTCCAACCACGGGCATCGCGAGCTTTCTCTCGGAGCGCCTCGAGGCCCTGGGCTTTCGCATCGAGCCCTTCCAAGACCCCGATCATCCCGAGAAGGGCAGCCTGGTGGCGCGGATCGGACCCGAGGGAACCGACGGACTCACCATGTCCGGCCACATGGACGTGGTGCCGACCGAGGGTCAGCCGTGGACGAGTGACCCCTTCCGGCTCACCCCCCGAGCGGACCGGCTCGTAGGGCGTGGTTCTGCGGACATGAAGGGGTTCTTCGCGGCCACCCTGCAGGCCCTCGAGCGCATCCCGAGGAGCGCCTTCCAGAAGGAGCTTGCCCTCGTGTGGACCCACGACGAGGAGGTCGGCTGTCTCGGCGCGGGAAAGCTGGTCGACCACCTGCTCGCCAAAGGGACGAAGCTCCCTACGGCCTGCCTCATCGGCGAGCCGACCGACTTCGAGATCCTCCGCATGCACCCTGGCCATGTGGTGGTGCGAGCCGAGCTGACCGGCGAAGCCGCACACAGCAGCCGACCAGACCTCGGGGTCAACGCCCTAGAGGACGCAGCTCGGGTGGTGCTCGCTGCTCGTGCCCTGGCCGACGAGCTCGCCATGGAGAAGGTGGACTTGCCGGGCATGGAACGTCCATGGGTCGCGTTCAACACCGCTCGGCTCCACAGCGGAACGGTGGTCAACATCGTGCCGGACCTGGCGGTGATCGAGTTCGGCTACCGCCCCCTGCCGGGCATGCATTCGGACGAAGTCTACGAGCGCCTCCTTGCCGCAGTGAGTGCCCTTCCGCTCCGAGGTCGGGTCCAGCTCGAGATCACCCGCCGAACTCCGTCGTTGCTGACGCCCGAGGGCACGCCACTTCAGGGGTTGCTCGCCGAGCACGCCAGCAGTCCTGGCTGCGGCGCCTGCTCCTTCGCCACCGACGGCGGCCAGCTGGCGCGCATGGGCGCGATGCCACTGGTCTTCGGGCCGGGCTCCATCGAGGTCGCCCACAAGGCCGATGAGTACGTCGAGCGGGCGGCTCTCCACCACGCAGTCGACGTCCTGGAGACCGTGGTTCGCAGAGCCTGCACCGGCGCTAGCTGAACACGTCCCGCAGGACGCGGTCTGCCTGACGCAACACCTCGGTCCTCGCCGGATGCCGACCGTCCCGCACGACGAGCCGGCCCCCCACCCACACCTGGTCCACCCAGTCCGCGGTGCCGGCAAAGGCCACCGCCTCCAAAGGGGGCACCCCGAGGGCGGCCGGACGCCGGAGGTCCAGGGCGACCAGGTCCGCTGGCGCCCCCGCCTCGATGCGCGCCGGAGGTCGCCCCAGCGACCGAGCCCCTCCCTGGGTCGCCGACCACAGCATTCGCTCCGCCAGCGAGGACCCGGGGACCGCCGCCCCATCGAGCACATGGCGACGGCCCGCGACGCCGCGCCCGTGGAGCTCGAGGGTGGAAGCCTCGCGCAACAGGTCGATCCAAGCGTGGGAGTCGGAACCGAGGCTCATGGGAAGCCGCGTGCGAGCCTCCATCGGCAGGAAGCCATCCCCAAGGTGCAGCTCAGTCGAAGGGCACACACACACGGTGCCTCCGGCCTGGACGAGGCGATCGATGTCGCCCTGCATCGGATGCGTGAGGTGGACCGCCGTGAACCCCTCGCCCACCAGACCTGCATCATGCAGGACCCCGAGCGGCGAGCGCCCGTACGCCGCGACACAGGCCTCGTTCTCCGCCGGTTGCTCGGACACGTGGCAGTGCACCACCCCGCCCCACGCCGAAAGGTCGCGCAGCCCGGCCTCGGGCACCGCACGAACGGAGTGAGGCGCCAGCCCGACGTCGTGCCCCTCCGACCCCAGCCGTTCAAGGGCCGTCAACGCGTCCTCCACCCGACGGTCCACGAAGCGTCGTTGGTTGGGCGCGGGCGGGGTCCCGATGCCGCCGGTGGCGTAGGCGACGCGCAACAGCGTGATGCCGATCCCTACGTCCGCTGCCGCCTGGAGGACTCCGTGGGCCAGCCGGTCTGGGTCGTCGTAGGGGGTGCCGTCGGGCTGGTGGTGCAGGTAGTGGAATTCCCCCACCCTGGTGATGCCCGCTTCCAGCATCTCGAGGAACGCCAGTGCCGACACGGCCCGGACTCCTTCGGGATCGAGCCCGTTGGCGAGCCCATACATGCGCACACGCCAGCCCCAGAAGTCGTCCTGTGCACCACGATCCTCTGCCTCCCGACGCTCCACGTGGCCTCGGAACCCGCGCTGGAACGCGTGGCTGTGAGCGTTGACCAGGCCGGGCATCAACAGCCGACCGGGCAGAGCCTCCCCCCCTTCGGGGTAGCGCTCGGCAGGAACCACCTCTACAATGGAACCGGTGTCGTCCATCACGACCGCCAGGTTCCGGGCGATGCCTCCGGGTGTCCATGTCCACTCGGGCTTCAGGGCCCATGTCTTCGGCAACGTCGACAACGGTTCTGACCTCTCCACACTGCATTCCTCGCAGCTACACGGAGTCTCCCATGGCCGACGACGTCCAGGACACCCCCCTCGCCCAACGGCTGATGGCGCGCAACGCCGGCGGGCCCGGCCTGCACCGGGTCTCCATGCCCGATGGCGGCGAGGCCTACAGCGGTCCCCTCGCCAACCGCGCCCTGAAGGCCCTCGGGGCTCGGGCGTTCACGGTCGACAAGTCCGTCATCGTCGACCGGGCCTTCGACCGCGCCAAGGGCGAAGACCAGGCCCTCTACGCCCATGAGCGCTTTCACCAGCGGGAATCGGACCACAAGGCAGAGGGAGACGAAGGCGCAAGCCATGGCGGCAAGGACGCCGAAGAGATGGCGGCCCGCGCCATCGAGTCCATGGTCCTTCACCGGTCCGCACAGGGCGAAGACTTCGGCTCGATCATGGGCGACGTCAACTCGGGCGCCATGGACGACGCCGCCAAAGACGGTGGCGGAGAGAACGACCCCAAGAAGACGAAGGTGTCGGGCGCCCTCATCGGCGGTGGCAAAGACCGCGACCCGATGGAAGGCTACAAGGCCATGATCAAAGACGGCCTGAACCACTGGCAGATCGTCGGCGAGCTCAAGGACCACGTGGTCTCCACCCTCGATCGGATCAACGAGGAGCACGAGTTCCGCTCCGCGGAGTCCTCCTTCCTCACGGGCGGCCACTAGGTGCCTCCGCTGCGGTAGGCTCGCTGCATGCGTAGCAGCACCATCTTCTCCGACATCGCGCGGCGCTTGCGCCGCTCCGACCTGCTCCTCCTCCGCGCCGTGCGTCGTCAGCGGGCGCGCCCCGCCATGCGCGCCAAGGGCCAGTTCTGGGGCTCGGTCATCACCGACGACGAAGTCGACGCACTTCTCCGTGCCCACGGCGAGATCGACTACCCCGTGGGGGCCGACGGACTCGAGGACGCCATCGCGGCGTCGGCTGCCTACCGAGACGCGCCCGGTGGCCGCTTCGCCCAGCTGCGAGACGCGTTCGACCTCGACGGCGACGACATGGACCTCGTTCTGTTGTCCCTCGCCCCCGAGATCAGCGCCGGCTACGGCAAGATCTTCGCCTACCTCAACGACAACCTGAACCAGGCCTACCTCACCGTCGACCTGGCCACCCGGGTCCTCCGCCAGGAGCGACGCCAGCGCCTGGCCCTGCAGTCCCGACTGTTGCCGGGCTCCCCGATGATCCGCAACCGGCTGCTCATGCTCAACCCCCCCGACGGCATGGACACCCACACATCCCGTCGGGTCCACCCCGCGCCCACCCTCATCCAGTGGTTGCTGCAGGCCAAGAAGCTCGCCCTGTCCGAAGGGGCCACGCTGCTCGACACGCGTCTGCTTCCCTTCGTGCCGGCCAGCACCAACAAGCGACTCGAGGTCCTACGCCCGTCGCTGAACAAGGCCATCACGGTCGCCATCGTCGGGGGCACCTCGGGCATGCGGGAAGGCATCGCCATGGCGGTCGCCCGGCAGGCCGGCAGGCCCCTCGTGCGCGTCGACATGGAGCGGTGCAAGTCGTACCTGACCTTGCCCAACGAGCTCACCCGGGACCTGATGCTGGACGGGTCGATCCCGTACCTCATCAACGTGCCCGACACCGCCGAAGAGCCCCAGATCCGCATGCAGATGATGAACGTCGGCACGGCGCTGGCCGAGCTGCCGTACGTGGTGTGTGTCGGAGGCAACGACCGGCGCGCCGTCGCCACCATGCTCGGCGTCGACCGGCCCAACGTGACGGTGCCCGTGGGACGCACCACCAACGACGAGCGGGTCGGGGCCTGGGCGTCCGCGCTGGAGCGTCGCGAGTGGGACAGCGACATGGCCAAGGAAGTCGCAGAGCGCTTCTACAGCGTCGGCGGCACCACCATCGAGCGGGTGCTGGAGCGAGCCGAAGCGGAGGCCGGCGGCGTCGAGCCCGACATCGAGACCATCTGGTCGTCGGCCCGCGAGGCCGCACGGCCCGAGTTCAGCGGCCTCGCCCAGCGGATCACCCCCCGCTACAACTGGGACGACCTCATCCTGCCCGACAAGATCGTCGGCCAGCTCAAGCACCTCGAGCAGTACCTGGCCCAGCAGGAGACGGTCATGCACCACTGGGGCGGGCAGAAGATTCGCCCTCGCGGCTATGGCATCAAGGCCCTCTTCTCTGGCTCGCCGGGCACCGGGAAGACCATGTGCGCCGAGGTCATCGCAGGAGGCCTCGGCCTCGACTTGTTCAAGGTCGACCTGTCCGCCGTCATCAGCCGCTGGGTCGGCGAGACCGAGAAGAACCTCAAGGAGATCTTCGACGCAGCGGAAGGCGGCGCCAGCGTCATCCTGTTCGACGAGGCCGACTCCCTCTTCGGGTCTCGCGGCGACGTCAAGCAGGCCCAGGACCGCTTCGCCAACCAGGAAGTCAGCTTCCTGCTCCAGCGGCTCGAGGTCTTCGAGGGCTGCGCCATCCTGACCACCAACCTCCAAGAGAACATCGACGAGGCCTTCCTCCGTCGTTTCGGCGCGGTGATCGAGTTCCCGATGCCCTCCCCGCCCGAGCGAGAGGCCCTGTGGCAGCGCGCCATCCCCGACGGCGCCCCCCGGGACCCAGACCTCGACCTGTCCTACCTCGCACAGCGCTTCAGCCTGGCCGGCGGCTCCATCATCAACGCCTCGATCAACGCCTGCGTCGTGGCCGCCTCAGAAGGGAAAGACGTAGCGATGCGGCACGTCGTGTTCGCCGTGGCTCGGGAGCTGTACAAGATGGGCAAGCAGATCAACCGGGTGCACTTCGGCGAGTACTACGACGACGTGAAGCACCTGTTCTGACACAGGCCCCCGTCCCGGCGAGCGGCACCTCGGATGAAGCGCACGCCCCCGCCCTCCGACGAATCAGGTCCGTCGGGACTTGCGGAAGCGCCGGCGGGCCAAGGTACCCTTGAGCTTCATGATTCGGTCGAACACCCGCATGTAGGTGTTGGTCCGGGCGCCCTCCTCCTTCGGGGCGTACGAATCCACCACGTACGGGACGTACATCGACCGGCGGAGGCTGCGCTCCCCGGTGAACGGCGACGACTTCACCCGGTGCCACATGCGCCCGTCGTGCACGGTCAGGTCGCCGGGCCACGTCTCGACCATGACCTCGCGGGGGTCGTCGTCGTTGGTGAAGAAGTGGATCTTGTGAAGCAGTGTGCTTCGGCCCGACTGAGTGTGGGTGCCAGGGAGCACCCGCAGGCCGCCGTCCTCGGGACAGATGCGGTCGAAGTGCAGGCCGATGTTGAGCATCGGACCAGGCATCTCGCCGTTGTAGAAGACATCCCGCAGCGCATCGGTGTGCCAGGCGAGGTCCGGACGCAGCGAGCCTGGCGCGTTGAGGTAGCGGTTCCAGACCACGCCATCCTTCTCCCGGGTGCCGATGCGGGCGTCTTCCCCGATCAGGCGCCGGATCGGCTCGAAGCGAGCATCGGTGACGAAGGCCTCGAGCCAGTCGCTGTGGACCGAGGCGAAGCCCATGCGCTGGAGGAAGGGCTCTCCATCGAGTCCGGTGCCGAACCACACCGGCACCCCGTGCACCTGCTCGATGCCGTCGGCCAACAGCTTGGCCTCGACGGCATCCATCTCGGCGAGGACACGGTCGACCTCGGCGGGCGACGCGACCCCGGCGAACACGAGGTAGCCATTCTTCTGCAGGAAGGCGTACTGCACCGGCGTGATGTCGCGCCGGAGCACGAAGCGGGTACCGAGGGGAAGGTCCCCTGCGAGGGTGCGGGCGTCGAGGGGTGCGGCGTCGAGCAGCCCGGACTCGTCGAAGGGAGCGGGCTCGTCCGCGAAGCGGGGGTCTTCGGTGCGGGGCACGGGCGACGGGGACGGGACGAGCGAGACCAAGGGCATGGAGCACCTCCGACTCCACTACCCTAATCGATCGTTTGATGTGGTCAAGAGATCCCAGCGTACCAGGATCCTGGCGGCCGACGCGACGTCGACTGCTACTGCATCGTTTCGACGGAGTTGGCCCCGAGCATGTCCATGGGCATGCCATCGGCGACGTACGTGAGCTGCACTGCCTGAATGTAGGGGACCTGCTGAGCGCCGACCGCCGACCCGGAACCCGGCGTGAGGTTGGACTCCACCAGGTAGCTACGCTCGAGCAGGTTGCCCGTCGACGTGTCGAAGAGCGAACGGCTCCGCACCACGGCGTCGTACGAATCGGGCGTCTTTCGGTCGAGGACTTCCTGCATCGTGAGGGTGCCTCGACCGACGGTGTCGATGGTCAGCTTGCTTCCCTCCTCCTCGGCCACCTCGCTCTGCAGCTGGGTCGCACCGGCCATCCCATCGATCACGGGGAGCTGGAGCATCACCTGGGTCTTCTGCTTCCAGGGCTTCGCCCCGTCCCCGTTCTTGGGCAGGTTGAGGTCGAAGGCCGCGAACCCACGCAGGAGCACAAGCCGCATCGTCTCCTTGATCATGCGAATGCGGGTGTTGCGCTCGTTGAGTCCATCCACATCGAAGTCCTGCACCCGACCATCGGTGGTGAGAACGAAGGTGACCGTGGCGTTGTCGACCAGCTTCTGGTCCCACTCTGCCAAGACCTCCATCCCGATGGGCACGTCGTTCGCTGCGGCGTGGGCGTTGAACTGGGCCTCGGTGACGTCGCAGGCGATCTCCCACCCCTTGCTCATGGCCCGGGTGGGCTGACACTTGGTGTCGATCGCCACCGCGAAGTCGAACACCCGCACGTCCTTGTTGTACTCGGCCGAGAAGAGCAACGGCTGGGTGAGCTTCACATCGGCCGCGATGCGGTAGCGACGCACCTCGTCGTCCGGCCACTGCCACTCGACCCCCGTGGCGGCGACGGCGGGTGCCGCAGAGGCCGAGACGAGGGCTCCGAGGGCGAACAGGCGGGACAGGGCAAGCATCGGGCGCTCCGTGGACACGTGGGACCCCTGGGTGGGTCCAGACGCTTCCACGGTAACCCCGCAGGTCACTCGCTGGAGGGGCGCTCGTCGTCGCGGCAGGCCAACACCACCCCGTCGCGGTCGCAGCGGTAAGACCAAGCCCGAGACAGCGTGAGGGTCCCTCGCAGCGGCATCACTGGAGAGAGGGGCGCCTCGATCTCGCAGTGGGTGGTGTCGGCCGGGCCCGGCTCGAACACCAAGGTGTCGACGTTCGGCCCCTCGGTTCGGTAGGTCGTGTCGCCGCCGCAGAAGACCGACACCTGAATGGCTCCAGGCACCTTCACGGTGACTTCGGGAGGCGGACCGGGAGGACCGGAGGGGCCACAGCCGCCGAGCATGGCTCCGGCGAGCAAGCCGAGGACGAGGGTGAGGCCAGCCACCATGGCGACCTGCACCTTGGCGGGGCGCTCCACGGTCGGGCTCGCGGCCACGGGAGAGGCCGCGCCCAGGGAGAAGGACTGGCCGGCGAGGGCATGGGGCTGCACGAGGGGCTCCTGGGGCTCGACGGGCGGGAGGAAGCCAACTTCCCCGCTCGCCCAGGCGGCCACGCCATGCTCCAGGCGCTCCGCGACGTCCGCCGGTATCTCGTCCCACAGCTGGAGGGCCACTGCCTCCAAGGCCCCCGCGTCTTCATCGAGGCTGCCACGACGGGCCCCGACCAAGCGGACCGAGCCATCCGAGACGAGCCGCACCCCAGAGGCCACGGCCCCGTGGCCCACCTCGCGGTCATGGAGGGCCTTCAGGCCGCGAGCCACCCAGCCCAACACGGCCCGCCTCCCCGCCTCGTCGAGGGCGCCCTCGTGGAGCGGCCGACCCGGCACGAAGGGCTCCACATCGTAGGGTCGGCCATCGACCTCCACCCGAGCGAAGGCGTCGGCCACCACCGCACCTCCGGTGAGGACCAGCGTCCCCAGCGCACGACGAAGCACGACCGGCCCCGCCGGCCCCCGGGCCAGCCAGGGGCCGAAGGGACCGTCCAGGGTGCCTTCGACGACGAACGGCGCAGCGCTCGTCAGAACGTCAGGCCCGCACCCACGGTGAACCCGAAGGTGGCGAAGGGCTTGCCCACGAAGAGGAAGCGGTTCGTGCCGTCGTAGGGCGCCATGTAGATGGAGTTGCGGTAGGGCGCGAGCACGCCGCCAAAGAAGTCGACGTCGAGGATGGCGCGCACGCGGCCGCCTCGGTCCTCGTCCTTCTTGTTGTCCGAGTCCGAGCGGCCGATTCGGGCGGTGTACCCGAGGTGAGCCGTCATATCGATGGCGTGGGGGGCGTTCGTCCAGCCGAAGCGCAGGTAGCCACGAGGGCCCCAGCCGGAGGACGCGTCCCGCTTCAGCACGACGCCGATGGTCATGTAGACCAAGCGCTGGATCTGACGCTCCCGAAGGGCGAGGACCTGGGCGGTGTACTCGAGGTTGGGGTCGGACACGCCGACGCCGTACTCGTCGCACTCGGCCTGCTGGCTGTCGGACAGCCCATCGAAGCCGTCGCCGTTGTCCGGGCATCCCACCTTCTCGCCCTTCACGGCGATGTCGCGGTCGGTCTGGTAGGCGTCGACGAAGGAGGGGTCGTCGGCCCCGCCGAAGCCGATCTTGTACTGCAGGCCCACCGACATCATCAGCCGGTTGTAGTGCCCGCGAAGCTGCCAATCGATCGGCACGCCATCGATGATGGGCGCGAGCCCACCGGCGAACTGGTCGATCCGCTGCGGCGCGTTCGGCGGGGCACCCGGCTCATCCGCGACGCTGGCTTCCAGGTCGGTCGGATCGGGCTTGGTGTAGTCGACCGTGCCGAAGGCCACACCGGTCGATGCCAGCAGGGCGAAGCGAATCGGGAAGCCGCCGGTGTTGTCCCGTACGAGGGTGAGCTGACCGAGGAGCGGGTTCCACCGCCACAGGTAGAGCTTGCCGGGCGCCGTGGAGCCCCGGAAGGGCACCACGATGTAGATGTCGGATGTGGGGTGCAGCCGCTGGTAGATCGACAGGTACGTGAGGATGTTGCCGTCGAGGGAGGGCGTGCACTCGTTCGGGTTCTCCATCAGCTGCTGGATGAAGTCGAGCCCCATCAACGTACGGGCGTTGTTCCGCACGAAGTAGATCTTGTCCTCCATCTTGCCGATGTCGACGCGGTCGGAGAGCGAGTGGCCGTCGTCGCGCTTGAGGTAGACATCGGTGCGGCCGGGGGGGACGCTCAGGAGCCCATCGTTGTTGGTGATGGTCATCTCGATGCCGTCGACCACGAGGATGTACTCGTCGGCGAAGCCCTTCGCGTCGAAGGTACGGTCGTCGATGCCGAAGGACAGCATCTGGGGCTCGAACGACCCCGAGTCGATCTGGTCCTTGAGGTACGTGATCGACGTGTTGAGGTCCATGTCGGTGATCTTGGACATCAGCGACGGGTCGCGATGGGCCAGGGACGCCGCCAGATACCAGAAGTAGTTCACGGTCGTGCCGCGAACCGCCTCGTAGTACGGCGGTGAGCCCTGGGAGGCGTTCTCGGCGGCCCGCCCGATCTGCGCGTACAGCAGGAACAAAGGCTCCCGCAGCTCTGGACGGTCGATGAACCAGATCTCGTTGGAGAGCCGCAGGAGCTCCTGGGCGCGGATGCCCCAGTCTGCCTCTGACAGGGCGTTCCACGGAATCGACGCCACCTCGTCGGCGGCGTCGACCAGGCGGTCCGCTGCGCCATCCGGCACCGTGGCGCGCTGATCGATGGGGCGAATGGTGGGATCGGGCTCCTTCCGACCCGACTGGTACAGGTCGATGTCGGGGTAGAACTTCGCCTCCGGGCGGGCGATCCGTGAGCGCACGTTGCGCTGCAGGTTCTCGTTCCGAAAGGTGGTGTCGGTGCCCTTCCACTGGAGCACCACGACCCGCGCCGCTTCGGCCTGGGTGGCCTCATCGATGGCGTTCAGCCGCGCTTCGCGGGCCAGATCCTTCTCGGACTTCTTCTCCTCGACCTCGGTCGCCACCGTTTCGGCAGGACCTTTGCCTCCCCCGAAGGGGCCGACGGTCGCCGCAGAGGGCTCAGGGCTCGCGGCCGGCATCTCGGAGGCCGACGCCGTGCCGAAGAATAGGCCCATGGCCAACAACACCATTTGGAACATCCACTTCCCCTCTGCTGCGCCTCTACCGACGGGGGCGAGTCCGAAAACGTTGGAATCCGATGCAGGGGCAGGCCCCCACGGTCCGAGCATCATGCCACGAAGGCACCACCGATGGGCAGCCCGTCGAGCCATGGCGCGGATGCAGGACGCCGACCGCACCCCGACGAAAGTGAACCTACTTGCAGCGAGCGACCGTTCCGTCGATCACGCAGCTGTAGGACTTGCCCCCGGCCACGACGATCTTCATCGGCGCACCCGGCCCCTTCAGGATGCCGTAGCAGTTGTCGGACCCGGCGCCTGGCACGTTCGGGACCACCGCAGTGCCGTTGACAAAGCTCTGCCGCCATCGCTCGGTGCTGTTCTCGCACTTCACGTCGATGCGGGAAATCCCCGACCCCGCCGCGATCTTCACCGTCACCGAACCCGACGCAACGGGCTCGGGGGGCGGGGCGGGCTTGGGGTTGGCCGGCTTGGGGTTGGCGGGCCGCGGCTTGGGGTTGCTCGGGCGTGGCGTGGGCTTGGTGGGTGGAGCGGGCTCGTTCACCGCCGTGTCGGTCGGCGCCACCGGGGCCACCGGCGGCGGACGGAGGGGATCCGCTCCCCTCGACGCGGTCTCGTCTTGATCCATCAAGTACACGCCGTAGGCGAGGACGCCCATGGCGATGATCACGGCGCACATGACCATCATCATCAAGCCAGCGACCACGGCGAACACCCGGTAGGACTGCGCGCGCTCCAGGTCTTGGGTGCTGTCGCCCGGGAGCGTGGCCATGTTCGGCGCGCCGTAGCCAGGGGGCAGGGCCCCCGAGGCCACCGGCCCTGAGATGCCCATCGGCACACCCATTCCCATCGGTGCACCAGCCATGGGCATGCCATGGGGCGCTCCGGGAGGCGGCATGCCGGGCAGCCCATGGGGGTTGGCCCCCTGAGGCATCCCCTGCTGGGCCTGAGCCGCCGCCGCGACGGGGTCGGTCCGCTTCAGGTCGACGTAGTCTTCGTCGGCTTGGGCATGGCGCTTCGGAATCGTGAAGAACTCAGTCGCGCTCGGCGGCTTGCCGCGGCCGATCTCCGGATCTTCGTCCTCCGCTGCCAAGGGGACCATGCGCAGATTCTGAGCCGGAGGCGGAGCCGGAGTATCGCCGGCCCCAGCGGGCTTGGCATCCTTCTTCGGGGGCGTCCACGACTTACCGCCCATCGGGGGTCGGCGCGACGAGGAAGGCGCTGCTTGCGGACGCGGTCGAGATCCAGCGGGGCCGCCGCCGGACTTGGGACGCGGTGGTGCGCCACCGGGCCTGGGGGGAGGATTTGCCATCGCCTTGCTGGTATCTCCTGGTCGTGGGGACGCCGACACGACGCCCTGCTCGCTCATCATACCCGGATTGGATGGACCATCGGATCGCTCCAGCGGTTCCGTCCCCGCTCCGGACGCGGAATCGGACGAGGGTTGGAACCCGGCAGCACCCGCGTCGTCATGGGGAGTTTCGGGGTCCGAGGACGCCGTCGCCACCTCCGCAAAGTAGTACACAGCGAAGTCCGCCAGTGGGTCGCCGCGGGTCGCCGAGCCACAGCGTTTGAGGTCCAGCATCAGCTCGTGCCCATCGACGGGCCGAGCTTTCGGGTCCCGGGCGAGGCAGCGAGCGACCACTTCCCCTACCCGCGGATGGGCGGCGCGCAGCGACGCGAGCTCCTCCTCGAGGTCGGCCCGCTCCACCCGCTCCAGCAGATCGAGGATTCGGCTCTCCCGGTCCTGGGTTGGGATCGGGTAGCTGGGCGCGCCCATGAGCAGCTCGTGGAGGACCAGGCCAAGGCTGAACAGGTCCGAGCGATGGTCGACGTGGTCGCCTCGTGCCTGCTCCGGAGCCATGTACAGCGGGGTTCCCTGCACGCCCGGCTCGAAGGGCTCGTCGAAGGCCGCGAGTCCAAAGTCCAGCAGCTTCACCCCTCCCCCCGGGGTGAGCATGATGTTCTCCGGCTTGATGTCCCGATGGACGAGGCCGAGAGGTCCGTTCGGGCCCGGCGCGGACCAGCACTGCACCAGGCAATCCGCCAGCTCGATGCCGATCACCAGCACCGCATCCACCCAGACGGTCTCCTTGCAGCCCGCCATGGCATCCATGACGTCCCTCAGCGTGCAGCCGTCGACGTGTTCCATGACCACGGCCATGTCGCGGTCCAAGAACTCGTAGACCCGACACAGCGCGCGATGCCGGACTTGGCCGAGCAGCTCGAACTCCCGCACGAGGGTCTCGAACCCTCCCATGGACCACACGCGGAGCTGCTTGATCGCTACCCGGCGGGCCCGGTCGCTGCGCCCGCCATCCGCACTGGGCACCGCTCCTCGGCCCATGTACACGGTGCCGAAGTGCCCCTCCCCGAGCACCGTCATCACGTCGTACTCACCAATGCGAGCAGGAACGTCGCTCACCGTCGGGGACGCGCGCGACGGGTCAAAGCCCGGCGGGCCGTGAACAGCGCCGGACTCAAGAAGAACAGGAAGACCAACAGCCCCAAGGGCATCAGCAGGAGCAGCAGGCTCTCGCGGAAGGCCGTCGGGTAGACCCACGTTTCGCTGCCGTCCGCTTCCCGTCGCCCGCTGGGGGCATCGATCCACGCCGACGGGTACATCGACACCGCGGTCTGCGCGAGCTCCGCCGAAGTGAGCTGCAACTCGATCTCGAAGCTCTTGCGGTGGTAGAGCGCGTCGGTGGTGCGGTAGCGAAGCTCGTACCAGCGGTAGCGCGGCCGGGCCGCTTCCTTGAACACTTCGGCGAGCTCGTTGGCGTTCCGCCGCACGAAGGAGCGTCCCCCTCCTGCTTCGGCCATCCACTGCAACGACACCGCGTCGATTCCGTAGTCCTCGAGGTCGCCGTCGATGCGACGCTCTCGGAACGGGCCACACAGCGACGGTGCGGTGACCTTCGCGTTCTTCGACTTCGGCTTCCGCCCACCGTCGATCGGCGTGCCAAGGCCCACCGCGAACAGCACGGGGCGGATGTTGGCTGTGCCCAACGTGCGACGCTCCCGCAACAGGTCCACGGTCTCCTGGAGACGAGGCACGTTGTCGCCGCAGGTGTCCTTCGCCTCTTGGTTGTTGAAGCCGTCGGTGAGCACCACGAAGGTGGGCTCGGCCCCCTTGAGGGTGATGTAGTCGGCGATGCGCTTCTGGTTGAGCAGCTCGGTGACGCCGTAGCGCACCGCCCCATACAGGTGGGTGTAGCCACCGCTCCGCTCCATCAGGTGGCCCTTGATGAGCTTCTTGTACTCCCCCGGCTTGGTGACGACCCGAGGGGGGCCGCCGTCGATGCCCACCACCTTGTCGGAGAAGCGAAGCAGCACCACGCCCGACTTCGTGCTCGCCCCATTGGGGAAGAATCGCTCGACCACAGAGTCCTGCAGCAGCGCATCGTAGACCTTGCGGATGCGCTCCTGGTCGTTCTCGTGCATGGACCCCGAGCCATCGATGAGCAGGATGAAGAGCTGCCCTCCGTCCACGGGCTCGTGGGGGATCAGCTCCACGTCGTTCTGGGTCGAGCGGTCGTGGGTCACGCGGATCTGGTCGGCCGTGAGGGAGCGGAACAGCTGGGTGCTCGTCTGGGGGTCGCGGAGCACGAAGCCGAGCTGAACCTCCCCGGCCCCCCGATCGGCGCGCGGCAAGCAGGCTTCGAGGTCCGCCACGCCCACGCCCATGCACTCCCGCCAGGTGGTGAGCAGGTCGATGTAGACCTCGGAGTCCTTGCGGAACGTGTCCTTGCCGATGCGGTAGGCCGTGCCGGGGATGGGGGCAGGGTACTCGCTGGTCTGGCACCCAAAGAGCAGCGCCGCGAGCAGGGGAACGAGCCACCGCATCACCGCTCCTCCTTGGGGAGCATGATGAACTCGACCACGGTCTGGGCCTGGTCGCCGAGGAGGATGCAATCCTCCATCTTCAGCTCGGTCTCGAGCGGTGCGGGCCGCCTGGGGTCGTAGCGAAGGTCGACGCGCTCCAGGAACCGCTTCACGTGGGTCGGCTCGATGGACAAGCCGCGCACCGCGTAGCGGCTGTTTCCGTCGACCACGAAGCTCACGTGGAGCTCCGCCACTGCCTGCTCGACGGGCAGGTACAGGTCGAGGCCCCGGGGAAAGTGACCCAGGAAGCGCTCCGCCGGCGATCCATCTGCGTGGGGAATCGGGATCCGCAACCCGTAGCGCTCGGCACTCAGCACCCGGATCCAGCCGGCGTACAGGTCGTCGGGGATGGGCCAGATCAACACGCCGTAGAGGAAGCCCCACACCATCGGGCCGAAGGCCGAGGCCCAGTACAGGTCGCCCGCGATGCGGCTGTCATGCCCGAAGAGGTGCCACACCGCAGCGCCGAATGCGGCCGCCACCACGGCCCCGGCCACGTGGGAGAAGAGCTGGTTGAACCACTCGGGCCACGTGGGAAGCGGCGGCACGAAGTCGGAGTCCTTCATCCATCCCCAGCGGGACGCCATGGTGTGCTGGAAGCGCCGCACCACGAACGGCCCCATTCCCGACCAAAACCCTGCGAGCAGCCACAAGGGCAGCCGGAACCGGAGGGTCACCAGGTTGGAGTCCGCGACGAGCAGATCGGTGGAATCGCCCGTGAACAGCGGCATCAGGTACTGCCAGATGGGGTAGCCGAGCAGGAATCCGAAGAACGTGATCCCGCCCGCCGCACCGGTCAGCATCACCCGCCAACGGAGCCGGCGGCGACGCAGCGAACCCTCGAGGAGCATCGACGCCATCGAGAGCATGACGGCCATGCCCCCGAGGAACATCGCGCCTTCCATGTACTGCTTGAACATGAAGCCCAAGGTCTCGTACATCCACACCTGGCCTTGCACGAAGAACACCAGCAGCGCCCACCACGTGACCAGCGCCGCTCCGGAGAGGACGTAGCCCATCACCAGGTGACGTCCCGGCGTGTACGGGATCAGGTAGATGTTCACGCGTCCCTCACCACGGTGGCGGGCAGTGTAGCAGCCTTCGTGGGCCCCACGAACTCGGCGCTCGGCGACGGCCGACGCAGGGCCCACCACGCACAACGAGCAACGCCCCGAAACAACGCATTGCTACGGGGCGACAGAACGATGCTCGGTCGCCGTTCGGTCCCCCGACGGGCACCGAACTGCGACAGCTTGGGCTCAGCCCGCAGACTCGCGGAACTGGTGCGCCTTGCTGTTGACGTTGGACCAGTAGAGCTTCCACGGTCCCTTCCCCAGCAGATCGCCGTGGAAGTACACCGGCGGCTTCACCGGAGGATGGCCGTCGGGGGTGACGGTGAGCTCGCGGCGCTTGTCCTCGAGGTCGTCCTTGTGGGTCTGGAGCGTGACCACATGGGCATCGACCAGCTCGTAGAAGTTGCCGATCCGCTCGTGGAGCTCGTGGGGCTCGAACGTGGACTTCATCGCCTCGGTCCACGGCTCTGCGACCAGGTTGAGGAAGTTCCGGAACGACAGGTAGGCCCGGTTCATCAGGCGACGCGCCTGAGACCACTCGAGAGGCGTCAGCTCCGACTTGGACGCCAGCAGCTTCCGGAGACGGTTCAGACGCAGCGTGGTGGTGCACATGCACCCCCGGAAGAGCAGCAGGACGTTCTCGCTGCCTTCGAGGGACGGGTGCGTGGCGTGCCACTTGATCTTCCGCTCGTGGCGGTCGAGGAAGCGCTGCATGCCGTTGCTGATGGCGACCTCCTCCTCGAAGGCCCACATCTGCATGGCCTTCTCCGTGACCAAGTTGGGCAGCGGATCGAGCAGGCCCTTCTCAGCGCCGGTGGAGCGGGGAATGTTGAGCCGGTCGAAGAACTCGGCGATGCGCTCCGGATCCGCCTCGTCGAACACGGCTTCGACGGTCTCGGTGAACTCGGTCTCGGACTTGGCGGCGGTACGGACCAGGCTCGCGATGGTGGCCTGCTTGGACATTCGATCTCCCTACCTTGGCGGTGGAGTGGGACTGGCCCTGTTAATGCACGGCGTCTGCCTCTTCAACAGGCTCGTGGAGGACCGTTGCGGCACCTGATCGTCTCCTTGTCGCTTCTCATGCCCGGCGCCGCCATGGCATTCAGCGGAACGAACCCCACTGGGGACACCGGCTACGCGACCACCGACCCCACGTCGACGACCGACACGGGCACCGGAAGCGTGGCCACGACACCGATAGATACTGGCCCTCCGGCCTGCGTCGATTGCGATGGCGCGGCGGATCTCGCTGGCGAGGAGGGCGGCAGTTCGTGCTCGACCGCGCCGGCCGCCGCCTCCGGATGGCTCGGCCTGGGGCTTGGCCTGTTGCTTCTCCGACGGCGCTGATTCCCTCGCACTGAAGTCTCTGTCAGGGCGCAAAGCGGCGATCCGTTCTCCGAGGACACGGCACGCTGTACGCTGATACCCTTTCTGGAGCGGTGCCTCGCACGGGCACCCCGAGGGGACCATGGCGAAGACGATGACCTTCCTGCAGCTGTCGCAGGAGTTCGGCGGAACCCGTTTCGGGCCCTTCGACACGGTGGAGGTCCGCCTCGGCTCCGATTCCGAGCACTCCGACATCACCTTGCCCCCCAGCCTCGGCGTCGCCCCCCAGCACGTCAAGGTGCTCAAGCAGCAAGACGAGACCTACATCCTCGCCCCCGTGGACCGCACCGCGTCCGTCTACTACTTCCGCAGCACCGGAGGAAAGGGCAAGCAGGTCACCGCCCCCCTCGCGTGCAAGGCCGGCGACAGCTTCTCCCTGGTCACCCCCGAGGGGCCTCGCTTCTTCATCCAGTCCGAGCGAGACAAGAAGGCGATCGAAGCCGCCGCGGCCGAGTCCGAGGGGCCTGGCTGGGGCAACATCAACAAGCCCAACATCCGCACCGAAGGCATCGTCCGAGAGATCAAGCGGCGGGGCTTCGCCAGCGTGTTCTCCACCCGCCTCGGCAACATGGGGATGCGCACCTGGGCGATGGTCAAGACGGGGCAGATCTTCAGCCCCCGGTACATCGTCGCCGGGATGCTGCTGTTCTCCGGCTACATGTTCACCTTCGGATCGTGTGGGGCGCTGTACCGCACCAACTCCTCCAAGAAGACCTACCAGAAGCAGCTCACCACCTGCCGTGACCAGTGTGGCTTCGAAGAATCGACCGAGGGCGACCCCAGCTTCGCCCAGCTCACCACCAACATCCTGGTGGACGGCCGCTGGAAGGAGACCGTAGAGTCCGATCCCGTGCTTCGGGAGGCCTTCGCCAACCAGCTCCGCGTCGTGTACGCCGAGCCCCAGCGCTACGAGTGGGTCTACAAGAGCCAGAACAGCCCCTACAACACCTTCAAGACGCGTCTCGAGAACGTGCTGCCCGAGAACCTGGTGCGAACCCTTGCCTTCACCGCGACCAAGGGCCGGCGGGACCAGAAGTGGCATCGGGTCGTGGACTCGGAGGGGAAGGAAGTGTGCGGCCGAGGCCCCTTGGGCCTCACCTACCGCATGGCGTACAACCTGGGCCTCAGCGAGCTGCAGCCCGATGCACTGGTCGAGATCGACCTGGCCGCCTCCAACGACATCATCAAGCAGCGCGCGCAGCTCGACGCCACCCTCGAGACGGTGGGCTTGCAGCCAAGCTACCGCGACGATCTGATCGTGAGCGAAGGCGCCGAACTCCAGGGGGGCCGGCAGTGCCTCCACATCGACGGCAACGACGACCGGGAAGACCTAAGCGAGATCGCAAAGGCCCTGTCCCGGAAGCTCGCCAGCCGCTCTGGCAAGATGATCCAGACCGGGGAAGGCGAGAACTACTGGATCGAGCATCGCCTCCTCGCCCTGTTCGCCCACGACTTCCGCTACGACCTCGACACCCTGACCTTCGGCGCCAACAACTCGGGCTCGGTCGCCATGCAGGTCTCCCAAGTGCCCGACGGCCGCTCCACCTTCGCAATGAAGGAGGCCGCGGCGGTGATGGCCCGGGCCCTCGCGATCCCATGCATCGCTCGCTTCGACAAGGACATGAAAGAGCCTCCGCCCTGGCTGGTGAAGGAGCCACCGCAGCTGGGCCAGTGCGCCATCCTCAAGGCCTATGTCGAGTTCGACCGGCTCGAGTAGAGGTCAGACGCCGCGGGCGTCGGGGTCCCACACGACCTTGTGAAGCTGCACCTGCATCCGAATCTGCAGCCCCGACGCGAGCACCCACTCGGTGAGCTCCAGGGGCGTCACGTGGCCCCAGGCCGGCGAGAACAGCACCTCGCACCGATCGGTGATGCCGCGGTCGCGGACCTGCTCCACCGCCCAGTCGAAGTCCCGACGGCTGGCGATCACCACCTTCACCTCGTGATGAGGGCGAAGGTGCTCCAGGTTCGCCCAGCGGTTGCGGCGCTCTTCCCCCGAGTCCGGTGCCTTGAGGTCCATGATCACGTGGACCGCCTCGGGCACCGCCTCGATGGGCAGTGCGCCCGACGTCTCGAGCAGCACCTCGTGGCCGAGGTCGAGGAGTCGCTGCATGAGGGGTATGGCGGCCGGCCAGATGAGCGGCTCCCCTCCGGTGAGCTCCACCGTGTGCACCCCGAAGGCGTGGGCCTGCTGCGCGACGTCTTCGATGTCGGCGGGCTCTCCCCCTTGGAAGGTGAACTCGCTGTCGCACCAGGTGCAGCGCAGGGGGCAGCGGTTCAGGCGCACGAAGACGCAGGGCTTGCCCACGTGGGTGGACTCCCCTTGGATCGACAGGTAGACCTCGCTGATCAGCACCCGACGGTCGCGAGGAATGGCGCGCATGGCGATGGACAGGCCCATGGGCGCGCCGTAACGCAGCACCCCCACCCGTCGCCCGGTCCGCACGGTTAGTCGGCCTGCCACCCTACGGCGCAGCGCGGCGCACGCGCACGCCACCGAGGAGGACGAGATGGCGGTTCGCATCGAGAAGGACACGATGGGCGAGATCGAGGTCGACGACGCCCGCTACTGGGGCGCCCAGACCCAGCGCAGCCTGCAGAACTTCAAGATCGGTGGGCAGCTCATGCCGCTGGAGATCGTGCACGCCTTCGCGATCCTCAAGAAGGCGGCCGCCATCACCAACGCCGACCTCACGGACTTCTCCGCCGACAAGGCGCGGGCCATCGGCCAAGCGTGCGACGAGGTGCTCGCCGGCAAGCTCGACGACCAGTTCCCCTTGGTGGTCTGGCAGACCGGCTCGGGCACCCAGTCCAACATGAACGTCAACGAGGTCGTGTCCAACCGGGCCACGGAGATCCTCGGCACCGACTTCCGCGTCGAGAAGCTGGTCAAGGCCAACGACGACGTCAACAAGAGCCAGTCGTCCAACGACACCTTCCCCACCGCCATGCACGTCGCCACCTACATCAAGGTCGTGGAGCACACCCTCCCGCGGGTGCAGGGCCTCCGGGACACGCTGCATGCCAAGGCCACCGCCTTCGCCGACGTCGTGAAGACAGGACGCACCCACCTGATGGACGCCACCCCGCTGACCCTCGGCCAGGAGTTCAGCGGCTACGTCACCCAGCTCGACCGCGGCATGGCCGCCCTCCGCGACAGCCTCAAGCGGGTGACCGAGCTGGCCCTCGGTGGCACCGCCGTCGGCACCGGCCTGAACACCCCCGAAGGCTACGACGTCGCCGTGGCCGCCAAGATCGCCGAGCTCACCGGCCACCCCTTCGTGACCGCCGAGAACAAGTTCGAGGCCCTCTCCGCCCACGACGCCATGGTCGAGATGTCTGGCACGCTCAAGCGCGTGGCCGTCAGCCTCATGCACATCGCCAACAACATCCGCCTGCTGGCCAGCGGTCCCCGCACCGGCATCGGCGAGATCGAGCTGCCGGCCAACGAGCCCGGCAGCTCCATCATGCCTGGCAAGGTCAACCCGACTCAGTGCGAGGCCCTCACCATGGTCGCCGCCCAGGTGATCGGCAACGACGCCGCGGTCACGGTCGCGGGCACCCACGGGCAGTTCCAGCTCAACGTCTTCAAGCCGGTCATGGCCTACAACGTGCTCACCAGCGCCCAGCTCATCGGCGACGCCTGCAAGAGCTTCGACGACAACTGCGCCAAGGGCATCCAGGCCAACCAGGGCCGAATCGACGAGCTGGTCAGCAAGAGCCTGATGCTCGTCACCGCCCTGAACACCCGCATCGGCTACTACAAGGCCGCCGCCATCGCCCAGAAGGCCCACGCCGAAGGCACCACCCTCAAGGAGGCCTGCCTCGCGCTGGGCCACCTCACCGAGGAGGAGTTCGACGAGGTCGTGGTGCCTGCCAAGATGACGGGCCGGCGCTGAGCCGATGACGCCCCTGGCCCTCGCGCTGTTCACCTCGGTGCAGGTGGGTCCGGGCTTCACCTGTGGCCGTACTGGAGTGGACGGCGAGCCGGGGGCCGTCCAATGCTGGGGGTCCATGAAGACCGAACTCGACGACGTCGTCGAGCTCGCCATCGGCGGCGGGCACGCCTGCGCGCTGCAATCCGACGGAGGGGTGTCCTGCTGGGGCGCCAACGCCAGCGGCCAGGCGGGGGTGGATGGCCCGCGACACGTCGACACGCCCACCCGACTGGCGTGGCTTGCCACGCGCGGCAAGGTAGTGGCGCTGTCCGCGGGGGGCCGCTTCACCTGCGCCACCCTGAAGAAAGGCGACACCACGTGCTGGGGAGACCTGCGGACCCATCCCCTTCCGCCCCCGGCACCACGGCGAGCCGGCGTTGGAGTCGGCGTGATCGGGGGCCGGTACCGCGCCGACCCTCCAGTCGTCGTGTCCCAAACCACCGGACCGAAGGGCCTCGTGCAGCACGACGGCGGGGCCGGCTTCGCCTGTGGCGTGCGGGCCAAGGGCTCAGTGGTGTGTTGGGGGCACATCCCCGACGACCCCGCCGGCTACGGCTTCGTGGAGCAGCCCATCGACGATGGGGTGCAGGTCGCCGTCGGCGACGGCCACGCCTGCGCCCTCGACCGAAAGGGGGCCGTCTGGTGCTGGCGGAGCAACGAAGCAGGTCAGCTCGGCGACGGAGGCACCGAAGACCAGCAGGGACCGGTGCCCGTGGTGGGCCTGCCCGCGGTGGTGTCCGTGTCCGCGGGGAGCGATCACACCTGCGCCCGTACCTCCGCCGGCGAGGCATGGTGCTGGGGAGACCGGTCCTTCGGCGCCATCGGCGACGGGCTGGCGCACGGAGCTGCCCGGCGCGCCACCCGGGTCGAGTCGCTGCCCCCCATCTCGGCCCTCCACAGCCGACGGGGCGCGACCTGCGCGGTTCCGACCGACCCTGCCGACCACCCCTGGTGCTGGGGCGGTGGGGCCTACGCCCCCCGTCGCGACGATCGCATCGTGCCCGTCGGTCGGAAGGGCGTGGTGGACGTAGCCGCGGGCGACGCCCACACCTGCGCCCGCACCGAGGACGGCATGTTGTGGTGCTGGGGCGGCCGGGAGGTTCGCGGCGACGGACGGCGCACCGACGGAGGCGTGCCAGGGCAGGTCGCGACCCAGGTGGCCGGTGTGGCCGCCGGCAAGAACCACACCTGCCTCGTGGACGCCGCAGGGGCCGTGGCGTGCTGGGGCGATGGGGAATTCGGGCAGCTCGACGGACGGAATGAAGGGGTGGACCGGCCCGTCCAGGTTCAAGGACCGCCCCTCGTGGACCTCGCGGCCGGCGGGACCGCGACCTGTGGGCGCGACGCCGAAGGCGTGGTGTGGTGCTGGGGAGAAGGTGGGCCCAGGATCGGCGCCCGGCGCTCCAACCGCCAGGATGTGCCCACGCCCACCATCGCCCTGGGCCCCGGCCCGCTGCGGATGGGCGACCACCACACCTGCACCCTGGCCGCCGGGCAGCTGGCCTGCATCGGTGAGCCCTGGGACGGTGCCCTGGGGGTCGCGCGGGAGGAGGAGGCGCTGAGCCCGGTCGTCGCCCCCATCGACGCCGTGCGCGACGCGACCATCCGTCGTGCCAGGACGTGCGCCATCCGGGAAGACCTGAGCCTGTGGTGCTGGGGCGGGTGGTCCCAAGACCAGGTCGAGGCGACGCAGGTGCTCCCCGAAGCCCACGCTGTCGCCCTCGCCCCGTATGGCGGAGCTTGCGCCGTGACCGACCCCGAGGGCCACGTCGCCTGCTGGGGCGACCTGGGGCCCCCGTTCACGGAAGATGGCGACGTCCTCGAGGCACCCACCCGACTCGACGGTGTGGAGCACGTCACGGCGTTGGTCATGGGCGAGGACCACACCTGCGCCCTCCACACCGACGGCACGGTGACCTGCTGGGGCCGGTGGCGGGGTGGCAAAGGCTTCGGTCGCCCCTGGGCCGCCCGAGAGCCGACGACCCTCCCCCTGACCGGCGTCGCCCAGCTCGTCGCCGGCGGCAACCACACCTGCGCGCGCACTCGAGACGGCGACGTGTGGTGCTGGGGAGCCTCCGACAAAGGGCAGGTGGGGCACGGCGCCCGAGCGCGGCAACCCAAGCCGATCCAGCTTCCGCTCAGCCAGGTCGAACAGCTCGCCGTCGGGGAAGACCACACCTGCGCCCGCACCGCCGACGCCACGTTCTGCTGGGGCACGAACAGCTTCGGGCAGCTGGGCTCTGGCAACTCGGGGGTCGACCAAGCCACACCGAGGCCGGTGCCCTTGGTCTCGGGCGCCCGCTCCATCCACGCTGGGTACACCTCCAGCTGCGCCACGACGGCGACAGGCACCACCTGCTGGGGCCGAGACCTGCACCGCGACCTGTACGTCTTCCAAGGAGAACAGCCCTTCTCACCGCCCGTGAAGGGAGCCCTGGCCCTGGGGGGCGCCGACGTCGGCTGCGTCCTGAACGCCGACAGGGTCGTGTGTTGGGGCGACCCGATGTTCGACGCCCTCGGGCCCGACGGTCCGGGCGCCGTCGACGAGCGAATGGGAGGCCTGGAGGGCCCCGCGAAGCAGGTGGCGACGGGGAACGGACACACGTGCGTGCTCTCCACCGCAGGCACCGTGACGTGCTTCGGCGCCAACCACCGGGGCCAGTGTGGCGTGTTGGACGCCGAGACGGTGCCGAGGCACACGGCGCTCGAGGGGGCGGCATCGGTGGCCGTCGGAGAGCACCACACCTGTGCGGCGGGCCACGACGGGCTCGTGCGGTGTTGGGGGGACAACGAGCACGGCCAGCTCGGGCATGGGGGCGCCGGAGGGCCCGAGCCCGTGGTGGTGGACGGCATCTCGGAGGCCACCTCCGTCGTCGCGGGGTGGCAGCACACCTGTGCGGTGACCGCTGCGAAGGAGCTGCACTGTTGGGGCCTCGACGACCGAGGCCAGCTGGGCCGCGGCGCCCCCTTCGAGGCCCACCGCCCGTGGCGGCTCGTGCCGCCCACTACTCTTTCGCCGCGCCCTGCCGAACCGTCCAAGTGACCGAGACGGCGGGTCCCTTGTCGAGGCTGGCCTTGCCGACCGCCTTCGCCACACAGTCTGCGACCTTCCCTTCGGCGCCGGAGCGCACCTCCACCGCCGACAGCTTCCCTTTGGCCGACACCTCGAAGGCCACCGCGACCTCGTCCTCCGTGCACCGCTTCACCGCGACGCGGACGGCACGCAGGCCCTTCCGCACGGCGCGCGGCTTTCGGTCCCCCTTGACGCGCACCGGGTCGACCCGTGTCTCGGGCGCGGCCTCCACGTAGCCGCCACTTCCTCGCCCGACGGTGCCCATTCCGCCCAAGCCCCCCACCGTCCCGCCACCACTGCCGAGGCCGCCGAAGCCCCCGTCGCCGATCTGGGTGCCCTTGGCGCCGATCAGCCCTCCGATGCCACCGTTGAACTCCGTGCCGATGCCCTCGGAGCCGAAGGCCGAGTCGAGGCCGCTGCCCAGGCCTGCCGAGCCGAAGAACGAGTTGTAGCCTTCCGGAGTGCAGGTGGGCCCCGAGGGCCCAGAGAAGCCCCCCTCTCCTTCTCGCATCGTGCACCACCCGTCCCCGTCGCACCGGGTGCTCTTCTTGCAGTCCTCGTCGCCCCTGGGGCCACACATGTCGCCGTGGCCGTCTCCGCTGGCTCCCATCAGCTGCGCCAAGACACCGGCATTCTCGGCGATCTGCCCCGCTTCCACCTTCGGGTCGGGCTCAGCGTAGTTGCTCTGCAAGAACCAACACGCGCCCTCGTCTCGGCACTTCTCGCTCGCGGCGCAGGCGGCGTCGGTCCTCGGCACGCAGCGGCCATCGTCGAAGCCGCAGGCCCCGTCGATGTTGCACGACTCGCTCTTCTTGCAGTCGGCCGGTCCCCCGACCACGCAGCCCCAGCCCTTGCTCGTGCACTTGCCGTCCTTCTTGCACACCTCGCTCGCCGCACAGGTCGCCGGGGTGTTGCCACATCGCCCGTCCACGAGCACGCAGTCGCCATTGCGTCCGCAGTCGTCGCTGGCCGCGCAGTGGGCGTCTTCGGTGGCGTCGCAGGAGCCCTCCAGCAGACCGCACAACCCCATCTCCCCGCACAGCTCGCTCGCAGCGCAGTCCGCCGCCGAGTTGGCTTCACATGTCCCGCCCACGAGGTCGCAGCGTCCGTTGCGGCCACAGTCCTCGCTCGCACGACAGTCCGAGGCCGAGCCCACCACACAGGCATCGCCCTGGTCCTCGCAGGCCCCGTCCCGACGGCACGCGTCCGTCTTCCGGCAGTCGCCGGGCGCGCGCACACACACGCCCTCCTTCGCGGTGCACAGCCCTTCCCTCTGGCAGGCGTTGGTGTCGATGCAGTCGTCCCCATCCGCCACACAGACGCCGCGACGCACCGTGCACAGGCCGTCGTCATAGCAGCTCGGGCACGCACCATAGGGGTCGTCGGACGGGTCGATCCCCGTGTCGACTGCTTGACCGAACGCCAACACCATCCACAACCACACCATCCCCGCCTCCCGAAGCTGCGCCTTCGTATCGCGCCTCGCCGGCGCGCACCGAGGCCGTCACGTTCTGCAACATGCCCCAAGGCAGGCCCCTTTCCGAACCGTCACGGCTGTGTTCTACTGCCCGCCATCGGCGCGGCTTCCACACCGCCCGCGCCCCCGGGGGGACCCATGTTCCGTTCGCTCCTCTTCGCCCTGTTGATCGCTTGTGGCGACGGCTTCTCCGCCATCCAGCAGGCCGACACCCCCGATGCCGACCCCGATGTCGTCATCCCGCTGTACGAAAAGTACCTCACCAACAACCCCGACGGACGCTGGGTCCTTCAGGCCAACGACCGCCTGGAGACGCTGTACCTGGCCAAGGCCGCCACGGAGAAGTCCCTCGAGGCCTACGACGCCTACCTGGAGCGATTCCCCCAGGGCAAGCTCCGCGCGGGCGCCCTGGCCGAGCGGGAAGGCTTCCTCTTCGACTGGGCGAAGGACGAGTCCACGGCCGAGTCATGGGCTGCGTTCCTCGACGAGTACCCCAAGGCCGACAAGAAGCGCCGCAGCGAAGCCAAGCGCATGATCGAGGTCCACGAGTACCTCGGGAAGGTGGCCCTCTCCGACACGCGCGTGATGAAGGTCAACATGGCCGAGAACCCCGAGGGCCCTCTGGATGGCTGGGGCTTCGAGGTCGACGTGACCAACAACGGCGACGAGGTCATCGAAGACATGCGCCTCACCATCCACTACCTCTCCCCCGAGGGCGGCTCCCTGGAGGCCAAGTCCTGGCCCGTGGTGGCGCCCACGTTCCCGGTGCCCATCGAAGAGGAGAAGAAGGTGCCGATCCAGCCCGGCGAGATGCGCACGTGGTCGTGGACCGACTCCAAGATGCCGAAGGGCTGGGACGAGGGCAAGGCGCGCATCCAGGTCACGCGCCTGAAGCGGGCCAAGGCCAAGGAGTAGGCCACGCGCACGCTCCTGCCAGTCCTGTTGGCGGCGACCGCCTGCCAGCCCCTGGGGCCGGGTGAGGCGGGCTGCGTGGTCGAGCGCCCCGCACCGGGAGAGGTGGTGGTGGAGGCCCTAGGGTGCTCCGACCAGCGGCTGTCCGGCGGCGAGGGCCGCATCGGAAGCGATCTCTACGTGGCGACCGACCGCTTCCGAGGCGTGCTCCGGCACCCCGAGGATGCTCTCACGATCGCCCATGTCGGCGGCCTCTCGCTGCTCGACCTGGGCACCTGGCCCAGTGGGCTGGACCGGCTCCACGAGGCCGTCCCCATCGTGCGCGGCGGCTGGCTCGATGTCGAGGAGTGGTCCATCGACGACGGAACCGTTCTGGTGTCGGGCACGGTGGTCTCTCTGCCCGACCAGCCTGCCGAGGGAGCGGGCGAGCCCGCCACGGTGCGATGGGTGTTCGACGGGCCTCGCATCCACGCCGAGGGCGCCGAGGGCTTCTACGTGCACCCACGGGGCTTCGTGAAGCGAGACGCAGAGGCCTTCATGCTGCTCGACCTGGTCATCCGCGACGATGGTGTGGACGTCGACCTCGGCGGCGCCGTGCGCACCCGCAGCCCCACCTTGTGGGTGGACCGCCCCGAGGCCGCGTGGTCCCGAGAGGGGCCGCTCACCACCGTGCACACCGAGGCCTCGGAGCTGGAGCTCCAGGTCGACGGCGTCATCGTGGGGCGAACGACGGTGCCCGACGACGCCCACGCCCTGGACGTCGAGCGCGTCGATGCGGTCCGCGCCATCGGCTCCGCACGGGCCCCCGGGCCGTGGGTCTCCATCGGGGACGATGCCGTCGACGCGCCCTTGGGGCCCCTGGGCATCATCCGCGTCGTGCTCCCTGGGTCCCGCGGCGCGGTGATGACCTGGACCTCCGACGACGGGCGCAGCGGCCGACGGGCGTTCGATCCGGGCGGCGGCATGCTGGGCCTCGGGGCCGGGCAGTTCGAGCTGGCCATCGCCGAGGACCCCCGTCGTGCAGGATGGAGCACGACCGTCGACGTGCCCGAAGGGGAGACGGTGGAGGTCCATGTGCCGTCCCGTGGGGAACGGGAGCGCGTCCACTGGGCCCTCGTCGACCTCCGAGCACCGGCCGACCGAAGCCGGACGTGGCGTGGCACCGACATCGAGGCCGTCCGCTTGGCCGCGGGGCAAGGGGCCGACGTCGCCGCGTTCCTCATGGAGGACGACACGACCTTGCTCGACCCCTGGGACCTCACCGGCGGAGCGCTGCTCGCCCACGGGGGCATGATCCGGAGGGGAATGGGCCCGAACGGCCCGTGGGAGGTCGCCGCGTGGCCCGTGCTCGAGAACACGCGGAAGAACGCCCACGGCGTCTTCGGAGCCCCCACCGACGACCCTCTGACCGCCGCCGTGGCGGCGTGGGGAGGCAGCGACGAGCTCCGCCATGTCCAGGTCGACCTGCCCACCCTCGCGGCCCTCGGCCCTGCCCACACCCTGCCATTCCTCCCCGACCTGGTCCGGCTCGAGGCCCCCGACGACCAGCTGGCATCCTGGGCTCCGTGGCTCGACCGCCTCGATGAAGGGCGTACCCTCGGTCCGACCGGCCCCGTCACCTGGGTGCCTGTGCCGGACCGCGACCTCCTCACCCACGCCGACGTCGACCAGGCCTTGTTCGATGGTCTGAGCTCCGCGGGCAGCGGCCCGCTGATCATCCTGGAGCGGCACATGAACACCCTCTTGCTGCAGCGACTGGACGGCTCGTCGGGCCAGCTCGAGATGTGGACCGACATGGGCCTGGCTCGCCGCGCCGAGGGCTCGGTCTTGCGCCAGGCCATCCCGGACGGCGCTCGCTGGGCCCTCGCTGTCCATCGAGACGGCGCAGCGTGGGCGGTCGCAGGCCCGCTCTGGCTCGTCGACCCGGCAACCGGAGCCCCGGTGGGTGCCGGACCGGGGTCCATGCCACCTGCAGGCCTGCGGTAGGCTGCGCCATGATCAGCCTGCTTGCCCTGTGGCTCCTCGTCGCACCGGCCCACGCCATCACGGGCCCCCAGCACGGCCCCCTCCTCGAGCTCGGTGCGGGGGTGGGCATGACGGGCCGCCCCGTGCAAGGGGCCGTCGCTGGACACGCCTCGTTCGGCTGGTGGTATGGCGTCTACGACGACGCGTACGCCTTTGGCCGCTATTGGGCCATCGTGTCCACCACCCGTCTGGATGCCTTGCCCCAGAGCGGCGTGTGGAGCCTCGCGCCCATGGTGGAGCTGCGGCGAGGGATCGACATCTTCGTGGCGAACCCTGCCTTCGTGATTGGCGGCGGGCCGCGCTTCGCGTTGCCGGTGGGGAGCGACACCGAGGTCGCGGTCGGTGGCACGGCCCGCACGGGCCTGGCGTTCAAGCTCCGTCGGAGCCGGTTCTGGGGCTACACGGTGCGGGCCGAGGTGGGCGTGGACATCCAAGGGAGCCAAGTGGCGCCTGCGGGGGGCCTCATGCTCGGCGGCAGCTTCGCGCGCCCTGCCCGGGCCATGAAGCCGACGAAGTAGGGCCTTCAGTCCGCGTGAGGATGCGCCTCGTCGAGGTCGACCTGCTGGCTCCGTCGCCAGATCCAGATCCCCACGCCGCCCATCGCCCCCAAGGGAAACAGCGACATGAAGATGGTCGTGTCGATGAAGGCCTTCCGGGTGGCCTCGGTGTCGTTGCCGCCACACACCGCACAGGCCAGTGCGGTTCCGGTCCACAGCCACATCATGAGGCCTCCAGGTGACTCTGGTAACCCCCGCCCACGGGCAGGGTCCTGAGCGCTACAGGTACACCTTCCAGTACAACACGGGCCACAGCAGCACCACGAAGTACCAGAACAGGCGGGCCGCCCAGAAGCCATCTGCGTTCATGGTGCCACCCACGTGTCGACGGACCTGGAGCAAGAGGGCGCCAAGCCCTCCGATGACGTGCAGCGCGTGCACGCCCACGATCAAGTAGAAGAAGCCGGCGTGGGCAGAGGTCTGCACCGTGAGGCCCGCCGCGAGGAGCTGGACCCACTCGACTCCTTGCGCCAACACGAACAACGTGCCGAGGGCACCGGCCGCCAGCATGGGCCGCCGGGCTGCATCGGGGTCCTTGCTGTAGACCCGTCCCGCGTACCAGAGCAGCGCCCCCGAGAGCAGCAACACGAGGGTGGTGGCCGCGGTGGTCTCGATGGGGAGACGCGGCTGGCCGACCGGTGGCCACACCGGCACATTGGCCTTGGAGATGGTGTAGGCGCTGATGAAGCCAGCGAACAACATCGACTCGGTCAGCATGAAGATGATGGTGCCCAGCACTTGATTGGGCACGACCGGCTTGCTGCGACGAGGGGGTGGCGGGACGATGCGTAGGTCGTGTTCGCTCATGATGCCGGCCATATCGAACCTCGGGTTCGCTCGGGGAGACAAAGAAGGCCGCACGAGGCGGCCTTCAGGGGGTCAGCGAGAACCACACATCAGTGGTGCTCGGCCGCTTCGCCGTGGGCATCGCCCTCGGTCTTCTCGCCGTGGTCGCCAGCCGCATCCGCACCGTGGTGGTCCCCACCGCCGGCGGCGTACTCAGCCTCGACCTTCTGGATCCAGGCCTTGGCGGCCTTGTTCTCCCAGCGAGTCCCCTCGTGCTTCATCACGTCGGGGGCGACCGCGAAGAAGAACAGAGCCATGAACGCCAGGCTGGTGATCAGGAAGTAGTGCACGAACGTCTTTTCGGTGTGCAGGTGCATGAAGTTCCGAATCACGATGCCGGCCTTCACCACCGCGATGCCGAAGGCCGTGATCAACGTGATGATCTTCAGCCCCGTGGCCTCGCCGACCTCCGGTCCGAGAATCGACACGACGAGCAGCACCAGCAGCACCGCGTACGTCTTGTAGTAGAACGACACGTCGTGGTGTTCGTCGTGGCCGTGGTCGTCGTGACCGTCTTGAGCTTCTGCGTGTTCAGCCATGGGACCTACTTCGCGATGTAGAGAAGGGGGAACAGGAAGATCCACACGAGGTCGACAAAGTGCCAGTACAAGCCGACATTCTCGACCCGGTGGAGCTCCTTGCCTTGACGTGCGGTGTTGGCGACCCAAAGCATGCAGGCCATGCCGATGATCACGTGGGCACCGTGGATGCCCGCCGCCGTGTAGTAGAACGACCAAAACGTGTTGGCCGTGATGGTGTAGCCATGAGAGATCTCGCTGGACCACTCCAGGCTCTTCACCACGAGGAACCCGAGGCCGAAGCCACACGTGATCAGTAGATTCCGTGCGGCCTTCTTCCCATCACCCTGCTGAGCCGCATGGTGCGCGAGCACCGCGAACAGCGACGAGGTGAGCAGGATGAAGGTGTTCAAGGAGCCCGCGTACACGTTGGTGTGCTCGGCGTAGTAGCCCCACTCGGGGTGCGCCAAACGGTGCATCAAGTAGCTGGCCAGCAAGCCACCGAAGATCACAATCTCAGAGGCAATCAGCCACCAGATTGCCAGCTTGGCAGTCATGATCCCGGTAGCGGACCGGGTGTTGGCAATCGGTCGGAAACCCATTTGCAGTGTCCTCAGGCGGGCTCGTTCTGCGGCCAGTAGTCGTCTTCACGACCCGGCACGCTGTATTCGTAAGGACCACGGTACACCTTTGGCATGTCGTCAGGATGCCAGTTGCCGTGGGGCGGAGGCGAGGAAGTCGTCCACTCGAGCGTGTTGGACTTCCACGGGTTCGCCGACGCCTTCTCCCCAGCAATCATGCTGTAGAAGAAGTTGAAGAGGAACACTGCCTGGAAGGCGAGCAGAACCAGCAGGGACATCGTCGCCATGATCCGCAAGTTCTGCAGGTCGGGGGTCGAGAGGTCCGGGAAGTGGTTGTAGTTGTAGATCCGGCGATGCTGGCCGGCTGCCCCCAGGAAGAACAGGGGGATGAAGATGGTGTTCAGCGGGATGACGGTGCCCCAGAAGTGCACCTTGCCGAGCGTCTCGTTCATCATCCGCCCGAACATCTTCGGGAACCAGAACGTGAGTGCCGTGAACGTCCCGATGAAGGCAATCGGGAAGAACGTGTAGTGGAAGTGGGCAATCACGAAGTAGGTGTCGTGGAAGTAGATGTCCATGCCGCTGGCGCCCAGGTAGATCCCGGTGACGCCGCCGATGAGGAACTCGGCGATGAACGCCAGGGCCCACAGCATCGGCACCGTGAAGCGAATGGAGCCGCCGTACAGCGTAGCGATGAAGAGGAACATCATCTCCGCGATCGGAATGGAGATCAGCACGGTGGTGACCGTGAAGATGTTCGCCATCCGGGGGTCGATGCCAGCGATGAACTGGTGGTGAGCCCACACGAAGAAGGACAACGACCCCGTGCCGATGGCCGTGTACAGAATGGTCTGGTAGCCGAAGAGCTTCTTGCGGGCGAACACCGTGATGACGTCTGCGACGAAGCCGCAAGCCGGCAACAGCACGACATAGACTTCGGGGTGGCCGAAGAACCAGAAGAGGTGCTGCCACAAGATCGGGTCGCCGCCGCGGCGGGGGTCGAAGAAGCCCGTGCCGACCATCTGGTCGAAGAAGAGCATGATGGCGCCCGCGATGAGCGGACCGACCGAGGCCATGAAGAGGATGCTGGCGAGGCAGATCATCCACACGGTCATGGGGACGTCTTGCGCCTTCATCCCAGGGGCCCGAGAGTTCATCGCGGTCGTGATGAAGTTGATGCCACCGACCAGGAAGGCAGCGAACTCCACGGCGACTGCGGTGAGCCACAGTGACGAACCGAGCGGCGTCATCGAGTAGTTCGAGTCAGCAGACAGCGGCGGGTACGAGGTCCACGCGCCACCGAAGCCACCGCCCTCCACGAACCAGCTCGCCATCAGGATGAGCACGCTGGTGAGGAACAGCTGGAAGGACAGCCGGTTGAGCTTCGGGAACACCATGTCGTCGGCGCCGATCATCAGCGGGATCAGGAAGTTCCCGAACGCGGCGATCAACACGGGCATGGCCACCCAGAAGATCATCACCGAACCGTGGTTCGTGATGAGCATGTTGTACTCGGCCGGCGACACGGTGCCGTATCCGGGCACGCTCATGCCGGGAAAGGCCAGCTGCATGCGGAAGGCGTAGACGAAGAACCCGCCGAACAGCGCCATGAACATACCCGTGAACAGGTACTGCATGCCGATGAACTTGTGGTCGAGAGGGAAGATCCACTTCTCGAGAAACGTGGGCTCGTGATGGTGGTGATCGTCGTGGCCGTGAGCCCCGTCGATCTTGACCGCTTCGGACATGATTTCCTCTGGTCGTTGCTTGAACGTTCGCGGGTCGGACCCGAGTTCAGTTTCCGCCGGTGGCCAACCAGGCCTCGTGGTCGGCTTCGGTACGGATGACGACGTGGGCGGCCATGATGCCGTGGCCGATGCCACACATCTCCGCGCACTGGATGTCGTAGGTGCCCGTCTTGATGGGCGTGAACCAACCCGTGATCTCTCGGCCCGGGATGGCGTCCTGCTTCAACCGGAAGACCGGAATGGAGAAGCTGTGGAGCACGTCGCGGGACTCGAGCTTGAAGTGGTAGGTCTTGCCTTCGACGAGGTTGAGGTCGTCGACGGTCTTGATGTCGTCGTCGGTGTCGATCTCGCCATCCGGACCGGGATGGATGAACGACCAAGCCCACTGCTGCGCGACGACCCGAACCGTGAGGTCGGGCTCCGGCAGGTTCTGCTTCACGTTGTACCAAACGCTCATCGCGCCAGCGATGACCACGAGGTCGCACAGGATGATCAGCGCGTGAGGCACCGTGATCCAGCGCTTCAGGTGCTTCTCGTTGCCCGTGATGTACTGCGCGGGCACGCCCTCCTGGTAGCGGTAGCGCCACAGAAGCCAGAAGAACATTCCCTGGGCACAGGCGAACCAGAACCAGATGATGACGGACAACACCACCCAGAGAAGGTCGATGTCGGCGGCGAAGCTGGAGGCTTGGGGCAGCAGATTCTGCAGCATGGGGAATCCTGAACAGCGAGCCGGCGAGCCGGCGGGTCGTGGCGCTTAGGCGAGCACGAAGATGGAGACCGCGCCGATGAACAGCACGGCGCCGATCATCGTTGCGAAGAAGGTCTTTCGGAGGATGGTGTCCGAGCTCTCTTGCTTGGCCATGAGCGGCCTCCAGGGACAACGGTGCGGAAGGGAGAAGGGTTCGCAGGGGCGCCGGTGAGGCGCTCCTCGAGGGTGGGGGAAGGCCCCCTACGTCTGCTCATTGGCCCCGCAGGGTGAGCACATAGGCCACGACGTCGTTCATAGCCTGCTCGTCGGATAGGCCGCTGGCCATCGGCGCCATCGAGGTGCCGTACTGGTCCTTGGCGCCGCGAACGCCACCCTTGAACTTCTTGAGCTGGGTGACGAGGTACCAGTCGTGGGTGTTCGTGAGGGGCGGTGCGCCGAGGGCCTCGTTGCCCTGACCGTTGGCCTGGTGGCACGCCATGCACGTGCCGTACAGCGCCTTCCCCTTCTCGGCGTCGCCGTCGAGGGAGGCGGCCGGCTGCACCGGCGCCAGACGGGACACGTACTCAGAGACGATGGCCACGTCGTTGTCGGACATCAGCGTCTTCGACATGGGCTTCATGCGTAGCCCTTCGATGTCATCGAAGTGGTATCCGCGCACGTCGGAGCGGTAGTTCATCAGCTGGCGCTGCACGTACCACTGAGGGAGCCCAGCGATGGCCGGGGCCGCGACGTTCGGCTTTCCGATGCCCGTCCCGTTGTGGCAGGGCGCACAGTAGTTGCTGAACAGGTACTCGCCGCGCTCGGGCCCCGCTGCGGGAGCCGTCGCACAACCCGAGTTGACCGCCACCACCGAGGTGATGAAGCCGAGGGCCAGCGCCAGGGAAGAGAGCTTGTTCATGAATCGACCTTTTGGGGTTCCGTGATGCGAAGGCTGCGTTCTACACGAGGCCCGCGCCCGTTGCGATGCACCAAATCGCTGCGTGATGGATCAACCATGGGCCATCCATACGATGAGCACGCCGGTCACCGACACATACAGCCAGATCGCGAGCGTCGCGGGAGCGATGCGCTTGTGGGATGGAATGGCTCCGAACCACCCGCGAGCGAGGGTGGTGAGGGCCAGAGGCAGAATGATCGACGCCAGCACGATGTGGGTCAGCAGCACGAACAGGTAGATGCCGCGGAAGGCGCCGGCGTAGATGGCGGGCCCCTCGCTGAACCAGTGGTAGGTGACGTAGGAGAGAAGGAACAGCGTCGATGTGCCGAAGGACGCCGACATCAGCCGCTTGTGCAGCTCGATGCGACCGGACTTCACCGCGGCGAAGCCCGCCAGGAGCAACACTGCGGTCACGCTGTTGAAGGTGGCGTTGACGAAGGGCAGGGCCGATACGTCGACCGAGCCGGCCATCCCGGCAGGCACGGGCCCGAGCACCAGGAAGACGACCACCAGGCACAGCACCCCGGACAGCGCGTAGATGCCGCGCTGGAGATTGGGGGCAAGCTCGGTGGACGCGGCGTTCAACGCACGGCCTTCACATCCGCCGGCGTCACGATCCCGTCGCTGTTGCCCCAGCTGAAGCGCACGTACGTGGCGACCGCGGCGATGTCGTAGTCGGACAGGGAACCCTGGGGAGGCATCACGCCGTTGAAGGTCGTGCCCTTGACGACGATCTCGCCCTGCAGACCATGGACGATGATCTTGGCGTGGTTTTGGGCATCGCCGTAGAACTCGCCAGCACCGGCGAGGGGCGGGAACGCGCCAGGCAAGCCCATGCCGTTGGCCTGGTGGCATGCCGAGCACACCTGCCCGTAGACCGTCTCGCCACGGGCCACGAGGCTGGCCTTGTCGATCTTGGTCTCATCGAGCTTCGGACCGGCGACCGCGGGGGCCTCGACGTCGACGATGAAGAGCGGCGAAGAGCAGTAGCGGTGGCCCGTCTCGTGACTACGAATCCACGAGGAGCACGGCTTGTCCTTGTAGATGTGCGGGTACCGCTGCTGCACCTCCTCCACATCCCGGCCCATGCTGCGGGGGAAGCAGCCGGCGACGAGGGGCAGAAGGGCCAGCACAATGGTGGTGATGGTGCGGGAATTCATCGGTGTGGGTTCCTTCGAAAATGGTCGGCCCGGGGCCGGAGCGAGAACGGGGGTCAGGCGGCGCCAACGTAGGCGAGCTCGGCGAGCATCGCGAGGAAGAGCACGGCAAGGTAGACGATCGAGTCCTTGAAGACCCGGTAGTCGATGACGGGACGGTCGCTCAACATGGAGCGGACCACCGACCAGGTGAACCAGGCCCCGAGGGCCAAGGCCACGACGCCATAGGCCCACGACAGGTAGCCCAGAGCGACCGGCGCGAGGGTGACGGCAACGAGGGCAAGGGTGTAGGCGAGGGACCGCCAGCGGGTCCCTTGATCGCCGACCACCGAAGGCATCATCGGGAAGCCCGCTGCCTCGTACTCGCGCTTCCGGAAGATCGCGATGCCCCATACATGGGGCGGGGTCCACAGGAACACGATCAGGAAGAGGATCCAGGCGCCGAGGGAGACCGTGCCATCCATTGCGGCGGAGACGATCAGCGGCGCGGTGGAGCCAGCGGCCCCACCGATCACGATGTTCTGGGGCGTGCGCGGCTTGAGCCACATGGTGTAGCCGAGCACGTAGAACGCGACGGTGGCCAGGCCGATGGCAGCGGCAACCCAGCCCCCGGATGCACCGATCATGGCCGTGCCGACCAACGTGAGGAGCGCGCCGTACCCGAGAACGACGCCGGGGATCACCGACGCGGCAGGGAGCGGCCGGCGGCGCGTCCGAGCCATGCGGGCGTCTGCGTCCCGCTCGATGTACGCGTTGAACGCAGAGGACGCTCCGCCGATGGCGGCGGTGCCGGTGAGCACCCAGAACGCCGTCCAGAAGTTCGGCCACGCATCTCGGCCGAGGAGCAAGGCGGGGAGACCCGTGAAGACCACCAGCGCCAGCACCCGGGGACGGGTGATGTCGGCGTAGAGCCGAAGGGTGTCGGTGACCGAGCGGCCCGGAAGGGCTGCGTCAGCAGGCAGATCGCTCATGCGCCCTCCAGAGCCACAGTGGAAAGGTCGGTGTCCGCTGCACCCACGGCCGCCGTAACGGGCGCCCGCCACGCCTCCCAGTTGAACCACGCCGTGCACAGCCACACCGCCGCCGCGCCGGCGCTGTGAGCCAACGTGACCTCCACCGGCATGCGGGTCAGCACGTTGGCGATTCCAATCCCCGCCTGAACCAGAACGAGCAAGAAGAGGAGCCGCGCAGGTCCCGCGGTGCGCCCCCGCGCCATCGCTAGGCCACCGACGGCCGCCGCAAGCAGCGCGTAGGCCATCACCCGGTGCATGAGCTGGAAACCCACGAGCCCAGAGAACGTCGGGAACCAGGTCGTGCCGTCGCAGGTGGGCCAGGTGCCGCAGGCGAGGCCCGCGCCGGACGACGCCACGAGGCCCCCGAGGCCGAGCTGTAGAGGCACCAGCAGCGCCATGCCCAACGCGACGAGGCGGGTACCCCACCCCACCGCCGGCCGCGCCACGGGGGCCGCGGACTCGGACAGGGCGAAGGCCAGCAGCATCAGCAACATGCAGAACGTGTTGCCCGAGAGCAAGTGGCTCGTGACCGTCCACTCCGCGAGGAGCTCCAGAACGGTCAGACCGCCGAGCACCACTTGGATGACGAGGACCACTGCCGAGACGAGGCCAAGCACGACGGGCAGACGTCCCACCTCGGCCCGCCGCCGAAGCGTGGCGACCAGGACGCCGAGGAATCCGAGGGAGATGAGCCCCGCCAGCACGCGGTGCCCGAACTCCATGAACACCTGGAAGTCGATCGGAGGGATGACCTCACCGAAACACAGCGGCCAGTCCGGACAGGCCAGCCCAGCCCCATGGACCCGCACCGCGGCACCGAAGACAATCAGGCCGTAGGTACACACGACGAGCGCGCCAGCAATGCGCGAGAGCATGGGGGTGCTCGGGATCATCGGGCCTCACACAAGAAGCCTATGTAGCGTCTCGCCGGCAACCCCACAGCGCTCGGGGCACATGCCGAGCCATTGAGTGGCTTCTACCCACACAACCAGGCGCGCAACTTGGGGTTGCGCCTCGAGGGCGACGCCGATCCGGTCGGCGTCGAACGCCTACTCCTGGCGGGCCCCGGCTTCGGGCACATCGACGTAGTTGGCGGGGTCGAACACAGGGCGTTCGCACGCGAAGAACGCGCTGTCGGGATGGTTGCCCAGAGGAATGCCCTCCTCCAGATTGCCCAGGCCCGGCATGAAGGGCGCGGGCCCGAGGCACCACCCTTGGTCTCGACGCACGAGGGCGACTCGAAGGTCCGCCACGATGTCGTCGCGGTTGTTCATCCCGCAGAGCTGCGTACCGACCATGAAGTCTTGGGGGGTGGGCTCGATGTTGTCGCAGAACGGAATGTCGCCCGTGGGGCCCTGCCCATCGTCCCACACCCAGCCGCCGTCGAACGACGGGTCGTCGCAGTCCGATGGAAGCGTGCCTTCCCAACGCATGCCAACGAAGAACGCCACGCAGTCCGTCTCGTCGCCGCTGCAGTTCGCGGTCCCGTCTTCGAGCAGCGTGAGGGCCTCGTTGTCGAGCTCCTCCAGCACGTCGGCCACCTCGGCGGCGTCGGTGAGCACCGCCAACCCTCGATCGCCCTCCGGCGCATCCGGGGTCGCCTCGCCGGCCCAGCTCGCACACCAGTCCTCGGACTCGGCGGCGGTTTCCTCGACCTGCCCGCGGTCGATCGGAAGACCGGTGGCCAGGAAGAAGAGGTACTCGGACGTACCGCGAACCAAGCCGACCCGCGCGACGTCGACGTCGTCGTCGCCGACCGAGTCGGGACACGCGCCTGCGTCTGGGCCGATCTTGTCGTTCGTGTCGTCGCAGTCCATGGCGTTGGTCGCCGTGCGCTTCAACGTCTCGTCGGGCTGACACAACGGCATCGGATCGGCGGGGTCTTCGGCCGTGCCGGGGTCGCCCCACCCATCGCCATCGTCGTCGATGTAGTAGTTCAGCAGCGACTCGCACTCGAGGGGGGGGCCCTCAGCGCCTTCGCGGAGGTCCCAGCTGGAGCCACAACCGGCAAGCACCAAGATGACGGGCAACACGCGCACGGATCCTCCCTCGACGAACACAGAGGAGACTGTACCAGACCGCGTCGGAGCCCGTCCACGTCCAGCCTCCCGACGGCGAATGGATTACCTCCGAGGGCCGCACCCAAGGGAGGCATGATGGGGATCGAAAGCGACGTGATCTGGATGGACGGCGAGCTGGTCCCGTTCGCTGACGCAAAGGTGCACGTGCTCTCGCACACGCTCCACTACGGGCTCGGCGCCTTCGAGGGAATCCGCGCCTACGAGCAGCCCGACGGCCGCGCCGGAATCTTCCGTCTGCGGGAGCACCTGGAGCGCTTGGTCGACTCCATCCACATGGCGCGCATGCCCGACAAGTGGACCCTCGAGCAGCTCGAAGAGGCCTGCGTCGAGGTCCTGCGGGCCAACAAGTTCACCAGCGCCTACCTGCGGCCCCTCGCCTTCCTCGGCATGGGTGAGATGGGTCTGGGCGCCCGCAACAACCCGCTCCACATCATCGTGGCCGCGTGGCCGTGGGGCGCGTACCTCGGCGAAGAGGGCCTCGAGAAGGGCGTGCGCCTCCGCACTTCCTCTTTCACCCGCAACCACCCCAACGCCGCGCTCTCCCGGGCCAAGGTCGTGGGGCACTACGTCAACTCCATCATGGCTCGCTACGAGGCCAACGACGATGGCTTCGACGAAGCGCTCATGCTCGACCAGAACGGCATGGTGGCCGAGGGCACCGGCGAGAACGTGTTCGTCATCAAGGACGGCGTGGTCAAGACGCCTCCCGTGGCCAACATCCTCCCCGGCATCACCCGCCGGACGATGATCGAGCTGCTCCGGGGCGAAGGCTACGAAGTGCTCGAGCAGCTCTTCGGACGCGACGCGTTCTACGTCGCCGACGAGGCCTTCATGTGCGGCACGGCCGCCGAGGTCACCCCCATCCGTGAGCTCGACCGGCGCACCGTGGGCGCCGGACGCCGCGGCCCCGTCACCACGCGGATGCAGGAGCTCTACAGCGACGCCGTCCGCGGCAAGCTCCCGTCCATGACCAAGTACATCACCGTCGCGTGAGCCCCACTGGGGGCTCTGTGAGCAACGGCAGCGCCGCGACCCGGCGCCGCAGGCCATCCGGCAGGGCCGTCATGGCCTCCCGGATTCGGTCCACGCTGTAGCGGGTCGAAAAGTGGGTGAGCAGGATCGCTTCGTTCTGGAAGCGGTCGGCGCGCTGGACTAGGTCGTGCAGCCGAAGGTGGCCGGTGCGGTCGGCGCGGGCGGCCACCTCAGGGTCCATCTCCTTTCGAGGATCGTCGACGAAGGTGCATTCGCAGACCAGCAGTCGCGCGTCGAGCAAGCGCGGCTCCCGGTCCAGCAGCGCTGCTCGAGAGTCTGCGGTGAACCCGACCTCGGTGGAGGTGTAGGGCTCCGACACGAGCTCCCCAGCCGCACGTCGGGCAGCGATCTGTGGACCGGACAACCCCACCAGCTCGGAGCGCAGCCGGTTGCGGGTGCGCTCCAGCAGGTACGCGACGGTGGGGACGCGGTGGGATGAGCGCAGGGCCAGCGCCACGACGCCCTTGCCGAGCGCCACCCGCTCCCCCGGGTCGATCCCGATCACCTCACACGGCAGATCGGTATGGGAGATGCGCCGCCAGGTCGCGAGCAGCTCCTCGACGTCCGCGGCGATGGCCCGCGGCACCACCACCCGACTCGGGGAGAGGCGCCACATGGCCCGCAGCGACACGTGATGAACGATGCCCCCGAGGTGGTCTACATGACCGTGGGTCACGAGCACGGTTCGTCGATGCACCGCCGAGATCGGGCAGCGACCGATGTCGAAGCACAGGTCCAGCTGAGGCAGCTGAATGCACGTCTGCACACCGGCCACCGACACGGCGACCACGTCGTGACCTGCGAGGGTGACGGAGACCGGCACCGGGTCGTGCTTCATGGCACCCCCGCGGCAGACGGAAGCTCGACGACTTGGATGGGTCCTGGCCGAAACGCCGCGGGCACCGGGAATTCGTCGGCGCTGCGCGGGGCCCCTCCGTACAGTTCCCCCTCCACCATTCGCTCCTGCAGTGGCACCTCGAAGCGCACGAGCCAGCCGTTCGACGCATACCAATAGCGATGCACGCCGACCTCCGTGGACCAGCGGTACACCGCCGTGAAGAGGAGCTCGCCACCGATCACGAGTTCCTCGTTGCCCAGATACTCGACAGGTCCCTCCTCGATCTTTCCGGTCTCGGCGGACAGCAGGCGCACGTGGCTCCGACCCCTGAGGCCGCGCTCGCTCATCGGATCGAACAAGTCGACGCTCGACAGGTCGACGCGGGTGTGAGGAAGGCTGTGGGTTCGGGCTCCCCGGGCATCTGCCACCGTCACGGTCCACGTGACCCCGGCCCGACGGGCCTGCACCTCCAGCGCGCCGTCCGCCCGCTGCAAAGTGGCACTGAAGCTGGCGGGACGCCCCTGCTCTGCATTGGCCGACAGATGCTGCTCGAATGTGCGGCGCTTTCGTCGTCCCTTCTCGAACCAGGTGTGGCCCGCGAACACTCGGTGCTCGTCGTCCGGCCAGGACACCTCCACCACCCTCCAGCCCAGGTGTTCGCCGTCCGCCGTGAGCTTCCAGGTGAGCTGGTGGGACGGGCGCTGGGCCAGCGCCGCCGAGCACAAGAGCAGCCAGACGATCACGGGGCAATCCCGGGTTCGGCCACGGCAGAATCGGGGCGTTCCAAAAGAAGCAACTCGTGCACCGGCGGGATGCGCTCCACTCGGTAGGCGAACAACCCGTCGGGCATCACCGCCACGTCCGTGCCGACCCGCACGTCCATCCGTCGAATCCCGTCGGCGTCCCACGCCACCAGCCGGGCCGCCATGCTTCCGAGACCTTGGCTCGACAGCGGCTCGCCGTCCTCGAATCGCACGAAGCCGAAGTCCGCGAGCACGCGGCCGTCGCCATCCACATCCACGTCGCCCACCCCTCCTGAGAACAGCAGCCCCGTCGCGGTGTCCGACCGCTCCCACAGCTGCTCCACCACCCCGTCCTCGACCCGATACCCGACCGCCCGAGACGTGGTCCGGGCCTCCAGGTCCGGTGGGTCGTAGGGCGTGCCGCCATGGTTGTGGTTGTCGAACACCACCAGCGTCCCGTCCGGCAATACCTCTGGTGCATGGGTGTGGTAGGGCCAGAGGGTTCCCGCGGTGGGCATGAGCAAGAGGTCCGACCACGGGGGCACCCAGCCCCCAGGGTCCCCCAGGAGCTCGACCAGCTGAAGGTCCGCGTCGAGGTGCACCAGCACGTCGAGATGACGGGCGCTCACCCACACCCCCCCGGCTCGATCATCGGCGAGCCCGTTGCCATGCGTCCAGTCCAGTCCCTCCTTCGCGTCCTCGTGGCTGAGGTAGCCGATCCGCCGGGTGTCGAGAACGTCCGACAAGGCTCGGGCCGCCAAGGTCCGCCCCTCCGCGTCCATGTGAACCACGAGCTGGTCGCGAATCACGGCGGGCGCCAACGTGTCGAGCTCGTCGACGGACACGGGGTAGGCCTCGACCGCGGTCGACTGGTCCACCAGCGTCCAGAACGTGCCGTCGGGCAGCACCACCACGTCGTGGTGGAGAGGGCCTGCCTCCGGCGTCACCTCCGACACCAGCTCCGCTGCGAGGTCGATCTCCACCACCCGGCCGTTCCCCGTTCCCCGCAAGGTCCCGCGGTCCGTCCAGCGCAGCTCGCGAAGGGCGGGCTCGCTCTCCCCGAACCACACGACGCGGAGCTGGTCGTCGAGCAGGAGCACCCCCTCCCGGTCCAAGCCCCGCAGCGAGATCGGCACCGCCGTCCACTCGGGGCCCATGGCGTCGCGATCGAGCTCGAGCACGTCGACATCGAGCCCCACGACATGCTCGACCGCCGTTCGATGCGGGGCCGACGCCTCGACGCACCCTTGGGTGCCCACCACCTCGACCACCAGCTCGTGCTCACCCTCGATCATGCCCACGAGGGCCACATCGTGGTCGGCGGCCTCTGTGGGGCCATCGAGCACCCGAATCGTGGTCCCGTCGTCATCGAGCACCCGGATCCGGGCCGGCGCGTCCAAGCGCACCCTCACGAAACGAACGCCCTCCGCGCGCTCGGCGACGAACCAGGTCGGTTCCTCCACGAAGCCCGGAGCTGCGGCGCACTTCGCCAGCGCGGAGGGCGGCGAGCCGCCCCCGCCGCAGCCCAAGATCCACATGGCCAACCACACCTGCCCACCTCCGACGTTCCGACGTGGCGGGGGTAGCATGCCCTATGCGCCACCTCATCCGCCTCGAGCCCTCGGGCCACGAGTTCCACGCTCGCGAAGACGAGTCGATCTTGGAGGCCGCGAAACGGGCCCACGTGCCGATGGAGCACGGCTGCCAGGTCGGTGCCTGCCGCACCTGCGTCGCCCGACTGCTGGGAGGGCATGTGGCGATGCCCGCCGGCACCAACCTGTCCGACGAGCACATCGCCGCAGACCTGGTGCTCCCCTGTGTGGCTCGGCCACGCAGCGCGGTGCTGCTGGAGGTTCACCCAGACGTCGGACCCATCTTCGGGGCGCTGCCGCTGCCCTGGACGGACTGACGCGAACCGGCGTCAGTAGTCGCCGATCAGGTAGCGGTGCAGGTCCTGAGGCTCCAAAAACAGGAACACCAAACGTCCGAGCTGCAGCTCGTCGGTGGACGCGATGAGCGCGCGCTCCCGCACGGGTGCACGGCTGCCGTTGATCCAGCTTCCGTTGGTGGAGCCGACGTCTTCGTACATCCAACGCCCGATGCGCTTCACGTAGTGGATCCGTCCGTGGCGGGAGGACACCGTGTAGTCATTCACACAGACGTCGCTGTCGGCGCGCCGACCCATCAGAAACAGTCCAGGACGTGGCCCCACGGGCTCCTGACGAATGGGCAGGAGGCGCTCTTGTCCGATGGGACGGCGCTCGGGCACCTGGTTGCCCGCCGCGAGCCGGTCCTTCAGGGAAGCGCGCACGTTGTGCACGTGGGTGGATTGACCTCTCCCCGCAGCGCCCAGCTCCCCCTTCACGATCCAGCGAAGCAAGAGCACAGGATGGGTGTGGGCCGCGCAAAAACGCTCCCTCGAGTGGACGTTGGCGTCGTACTGCCAGTCGTCGAGCCGCTCCATAGGACCTCCGGACCCTCTGCCCATCGGCGCCGTCGCGGTCCACTTGACATCGACCTCAGCTCTCCCCGATCTCTCCCGTCATCCGTCGAAGGAGATCCCGGTTTCTCCCGGGAATGGCGTCCACGCCATCCGGATCGGCCTCGACCACCCGAGTCACGCTCGCCTCCCTCAAGAGCTGCCACAGAGCCACCGGCGACCGGTTCACCCCGTTGGCGGGGTCCGACGCACTGGACTCTGCGAAGCGAAATCGCGGGTGGAAGGTCACCACCTGCAGGCTGTCCCCCGTGGCCTCCCCCACGAGGCGCTCCGCGAGCTCCGTCTCGTCGTAGAACAGCGAAAAGGACTTTGGGGCGTCGGGCAGGAGGACGAGCACGGTCTCGCACGCCGCCGGATCGGTGGCGATGAGGCGCTCGGCCTCCACGTACAGCGCAGTGAGCCTCGCCTCGAGATCCCCGGGGGCGACGGCGAGCCGCACCCGCCCTGCAGCGAGGGGACCTGCGGCGTACGGACACAGGCCCAGTCCCACGATCCGCTCCCGCAACCAGCGCTCCACTGTCTCTACGACGTCGCCGGCCTCCGGTGCCCCTTCATCGCTCATCAAACCCCTCCAAGTTGGCCGGAAGTTGGCCGGCCATGGCCACGGCGCCGGCGAGGTCTCCGTCGGGCCGCACCATCCATCGACCGAGCATCGGGCGGCCTGGAGAGACCCCCCTGGGACGCAGCGTCGGCACGTCGACGCCGCACATCCACGCGGCCACGGCTTCCCCCGCGGCCAGTCCACAGGAGACCCCGAAGCCTCCGAGGCCCGCGGCCCACCACAACCCCTCCGCCTCGGGGTCGGCGCCAAGCACCGGCCGCCGGTCCGGTGCGAACGTCCGCAGCCCCGACCAACCACCCCGAAGGCCCACCTCACCGAGGGCCGGGAACCAACGCTCGAGCTTGCTCAGCGCGAGCGCACGGGGCCTCATCTCCACGACCCCACGACTCTCGCGGTCCTGGGGGAAGTCGACCGCCTCGTCGCAACCCGACACCAGGAATCCTCCCCCCTCGGGACGCACGTATACGCCCTCGTCATCCACCCAGCACCAGGGGGCATCGGCCCGATGCAGTGGGTGGGGGTCGGTGAGCAGGAGGGTCCGGCGCAACGGAAAGAGCGGACGCTCCAGGCCCAGCGTGCGTGCGAGGGCCCCGCTCCACGCGCCCGCCGCGAGCACCACGTGGTCCGCGACGACCGGGCCCTCGGTCGTGCGGATGGACCAGCGGCCTCCTGTCCGCTCCAGACCCTGCACAGCTGCGATATCGACGCCGCCGCCGTGATCCCGCAACCTGCCCAGCAACACGGTCAGCACCGACCAAGCATCGACCACACGCTCCTCGGGAAGCCACCACGCACCGAGCAACGGGGCCCCAGCAAAGACCTCCCCCGCTTCCGGCGGCACGCCGTCGCGCCATCGATGAGGCACACCGGCCGCCTCGAGGTGGGCCGCCGCGTCGTGGAGGTGGCCGGGGTCTCGGCCAAAGGCGAGCAACGCGCCCGTTCGGCGACTGGCCTCCGCGAAGGCCGGGTCGGACACGAGCAGCTCGTGGGTCCGCAGTGCCAGCGCGCGCTCGTAGGGGTCCTCGCCCATGCGACGCAACATGCCAGCGTTCTGGGCCGACGCCTGAGAACCCGGCGCGACCCGCTCGAGCACCCGCACCTGCCGACCGCGTGCCGCGAGCGCCGCCGCCACTGCCACCCCTGCGAGGCCAGCCCCCACCACGACCACGTCGGCTGCCGTGCCCAACAGGCGCCTCCCGCCGACGGCTATCCGATCCCGGACGCTCCGTCTTCGCCGGCCGATGTCCCGCGTACCAAGGGCCGCTAGGCGCCAAGAGGCACCAAAGGTGACGCCTGCGCCTCGTTCCATGGCACACTGTAGGGGTGACGACCTCTTCCCGGCGCCGCAGCCTCATCGGCCGCACCCCCGTGACCGCCCCTCGGGGCACGCTTCAGGTGCGCGTCGGTGGCGAAGGGTTGCCCGAAGGCGAGGGCACCGACGACGAGCCGCTCGAGGCCCTGGCCGTCGACGACTACGGCGACGAGGACGAGGAACACGACGACGAAGACGAAGACGACGACGACTGGTACGAAGACGACGAAGACGAGGACAGCGACAACTTCTACACCGCACCTCGACTCGGCCTGCGCATCGGCGGGGCCCAAGCGGTCCCCACGGGCGAGGCCCCAAGCGACGACGTCGCCGATATCGTCGATGCAGTCGCAGCCGACGCACTGATCGACGGCGAGGAGCTGCCGGTCCCCGATGCCACGCCCGCACCGCCCGCGCGTCATCAGGGCATGGCCACTGCGGCCACCTTGCCCGATGTCTCGGATCTCGAGGTCAAGGAGGTCCACCGAGAGGGCTCGTTCTCCACCGATGGACGGCCGCTAGATTCGGAAGTCATGTCCGAAGAAGGCGCAGCCTTCGCCATCACCATCGAGCGGCCAACCATGGACCGTAGAGGGCCCGCCGGTCGGCGCAACGACCAGGCCCTTCCGTACCTCGCCCTCCTCACCAGCACGGCCGGAATGCTCGCAGGGGCCGCCCTCACGGCCATCGGCTTGGTCGCCCTGGCCAGCATCCTGGGCGCCATGACCTCCGACGAGGCGCCCGCACAGGCTGAGCCACTGGCCCCCGTGGCCGCCCCTGATGCCCCAGAGCCCGAGGCCGCCGATGCCCCCGTCGGAGCTGGCGACGACGCCGCCGACGAAGACACCGGCGACGCCGTAGAGGAAGAGGCCGACGAGGCGCCCGCCCCGAGACGACGGCGACGGGCCGCCCCCCCCGAGCCCGAGCCCGAGCCGGAACCAGAGCCCGAGCCCGAGCCCGAACCCGAGCCCGAGCCCGAGCCCGAGATCGCACCCGAGCCCGAGAAGGAACGTCGGGGCCTGTTCCGGAAGAAGAAGAAGAAGTAGGAAGCGCCTACCTTCCGTCGGCCAACAGCTCGGCCTCGAGGTCGGCAAACCGGGTGGCGAGGGCACGGACGAACCGACCCATCCACGAGTTCAAGCCGAGCCCTTCTTCGAGCACGCTGCGATCCACCACCATCAGCTCCACCTCGGTGAGGGCCGTGATGGTCGCGGTCCGCGGCCGCTCGGCGAGAATGGCGAGCTCGCCGAACACGTCCCCGGCCCCAAGCTCACGGATGTGCCCGGCCCCAATCGAGTGCACCTGGCACCGTCCCGAGCGAATCACGAAGGCCTCCCTGCCCGCGTCACCCTCTTGGACGACCACCTGCCCTGCCGCCACCCGACGGACTGGAAGGGACCAGGCCCCGCGCAAGAACGCCTCGACGTCGGCTCGGAAGGCCTTGACGGATGGGTAGCGGTCCTCTGGGTCCTTGGCGAGGGCGCGCTCACAGACTCGAACCAGGGCCATCGGGAGCCGTGGGTCGTCGACCAGCTCCTGAGGAGGCTTCACCCGGCCGTACAGCGCCACCGTCATCCGAGCCAGCGGGGACTTGCCATGGTGGGGCGGACGCCCGGTGAGGAGTCGGTACAGCATGCCGCCGAGGGCGTACACATCCGCGCGGGCGTCGACGCCGTCGGGGTCCTCGATTTGTTCCGGAGCCATGCACGAGGGCGTGCCGACCGTCGTGTCCGGCGCACGCTCGGGCAGCGGGTCTCCGGCGCGAACCGCGATGCCCCAGTCGACCACGTAGACCTCACCGAAGTCCCCCACCATGACGTTGGAGGGCTTGAGGTCCCGGTGCACCACGCCTCGGTGGTGAGCGAAGGAGACCGCATCGCAGACCTTCATCAGGATCTCGAGGTTGCTGGCCAGCACGTCGGCGTCGAGCCGCGTGTCTCCCTGCTCTCGAACTCGGTCACCGAGGGTCGCCCCCTCGATGAGCTTCATCATCATGAAGTCTCGGCCATCCTCGGCCTGCCCATAGTCGTACACGGGCACGATGTGAGGATGCTCTAGCGTCCCCGTGATCCGCGCCTCGTCGAGGAAGCGGCGCCGGGCCTCTTCCAGGTCGAGGTGTCGTGGCGCTAGCTTCTTCAGCGCGGTGTCCCGCTGGAGGACCGGGTCGTGGGAGCGGTGCACCACCGACATTCCGCCACGTCCGAGCTCTCCCCGGTCCTCGTGCCGCGATGTGGGGGTCTTGTCGCTGCTCATACAGCCTCCAGGGCCTCGGCCAGGGCGCCGCCTGAGGGAAAGCGGTCGTCTGGCTCCTTCGCGAGCAGCCGGTCGACCACGGCCCCGAGCGCCTGTGGCACATCGGCTCGGCTGGCGAGGGGCTCCGGAACGGTGGAGATGTGGTGCGACATGAGCTGAAAGCCCTGCCCCCGAAACGGTAGTTCGCCACACGCTAGCTCGTACAACATGATGCCTAGCGAGTACAGATCAGAGCGGTGGTCGAGCTGGCCCGACGTGATGTACTCCGGAGCCATGAACGCCGGCGTCCCCAGCCGCAGCCCTTGGGCCGTCATCCGAGCGCCGGTGGGCTTCGACGGGTCCAGCCCGATGGCCAGCCCAAAGTCGAGGAGCCGCACGAGGTCGTTCCCGTCCGCATCCTTGCAGACCATCACGTTCTCGGGCTTGAGATCCCTGTGCACGAGGCCCGACTCGTGGGCTGCCTGCAGCGACCGGGCCACCTGGGCACCGATGTCGGCCACCCGAGCCGGAGGCAGCGGTGCCTCCTGGGCACACACCTGGCCGAGGGTACGCCCTCGCAGCAACTCCATCACCAGGAACAACGTGGAGCCCTCCACGCCGTGGTCGAGCACCTTCACGATGCCAGGGTGGTCGACCTGGGCGGTGGTCGCGATCTCCCGCTCGAAGCGGGCCCGCACTTCGCCATCCCGGGTGAGGTCCGAATGGATGAGCTTGACCGCCACGGCACCGCCGTCGGCGAGCCGCTTGCCGCGGTACACCACGCCCATCGAGCCGCGCCCCAGGGGACGCTCCAGCTCGTATGCGCCACCCAAGATCCGTGGTTGGTCCTTCATGTCGCCTGGATAGCCCCGTCGCACCCCGGTGGTCAACCGCGCTGCCACCCAGCGACCAGGTCGTTCCACACGTCCACCCACGGGGTCACCGGGCCCAGCGAGTGTTCGAGGGCACACCAGTGCCGCACCTCGCCCGCCGCCGACACGCACCATCCCCCCTCTAGGTCCGCGGTGAAACGAAGCCACGATGCGGGCCGGTACAGGATGTTCTCCTCTCCGAAACGCATCCACCGGGTCAGCGGCGCGAGGACCTCCACAGGCAGAAGCCGCGGCGTGCCGAAGGGGGAGCGGGCCACTCCCACGGGTCCGAGACCGTCGTGCAAGGCGAGAACCTGTGCGAGAGGCGTGGGGCACACTCGGCCGCCATCCCACGCTTCCCCGAGTGCGAGTCCCGACGCGGGGGGGCCCGCAGCGACGCAGATGTCTCCTACGCCGTAGACGCACCAACCGTCCGCCGCCACGCGCACCGGAGCCCCGCCGAGGGCCCGCCTCAACGGTTCCGGCAGCGATCCGAGGTCCGGCCGTACGCCACCCACGTCGGTCTTGCCCAACGCGGGCAGCGCCTCATCGATCGAACGCAGCGGCTCCCCCCTTCAACGGTACAGGGCGTTGCGCGCGCGGGTCGCCTTCAGAGAACCAGGGAGCGACGCCGGAACCGCCACCAGCGCCAACAGCGCCATCGCCATCGCCAGCCAGGTGAGCGGCGACAAGAACAGCGCCACGGTGCTGTAGATCCCCCACGGGACCATCACCGCGGCCATGCCGAGAGCCACAGGGACGCCCAGGATGGCGGCCCAGCTGCGCCCCAGGACCAAGCTCGGCCCCACCATGGCTGCTACGAGACCGAGGGTCATCAGCACGGCGGCGGCGGCGAGCTCCGTCCAACCCATGGACAGGAAGAAGAGGTGCTGCAAGCCCGAGCCAGCCACCAGCAGGCCTGAGGCCATCAGCACGAAGCCTCCCCCGCGAACCAGGAAGCCGGGAACGGCTTCGCGGTAGTCGAGGGCATCTGCATCGGGGGCGATGGTGCTCATGGTGTGTCTCCTCCGTGTTGCTGATGATGTAGCGCCCCTCCGACCGGGGGTCCTGTTTCCGTATGTGTCACGCCGTGACCCTGCTGGACGGACGGCGACCGCCCCCCCCACTTAGGCTCCGACCATCGCCCAGAGGTCGCCTGTGAAGAAGAAGATCCGCTACCTGCTCATCACCCTCCCCCTCCTGCTGGGATGCGACGGCTGGACCAAACACAGCGCGCGCAGCCTCGAGCTCGGCCAACGGATCGACGTGGTGGATGGTTGGCTGGCCTGGACCCACGCAGAGAATCCCTTCATCGCCTTCTCTTTGCCCGTCCCGATGGGCGTCGTGCTCCTGGCGGGGGCCCTGATGATGGGGTGGCTCGTCGTTGAGTTCGCCCGGCTGCCCGGCGACGCGACCTGGCGCAGCGTCGGGCTCGCAGCCATGCTCGCTGGGGCCATCGGCAACCTCGTCGACCGACTCGGCGACGGCAGCGTGACCGACATGGTGCTCGTCTACACGGAGCACCCGTCGCTGGCCCCATGGCTGCGAACCACCTTCGGAACCTCGTCATGGCCCGTGTTCAACGTCGCGGACGCCGCGTTGTTGCTCGGCGTGGCGGCATGGATCGTCGGCACCGCCATCGAAGGCGACGCCCTGCCCGACGGAGAGGACCCTGCGCTGCAAGACGCCTGAGCCTTCAGGCGAGCGCTTGGCGCACGAGCTGGTTCCCCATCTTTCCGTCGAAGTCTCCCTTGTGGGCCTTCATCAGCGCACCCATCACCTTGCCGATGTCCGAGGGGCCACTCGCGCCGGTGGCGGCGACGGCCTCAGCCACCCAGCCCCGCACCGTGTCTTCGTCGGCGAGGGTCGGCAGCCACGTCTCGATGATCGCCAGCTCGGCCTGCTCGGCAGCGACCAGGTCCTCACGGCCCCCCGCGGTGTAGGCCTCGATGGACTCGCGACGTTGCTTGCCGAGACGGGTCAAGATCGCGACCGCCGAGGCATCGCTGAGGGTCTCCGAGCCGTCCGCCTTGAGCGCCTCGATGAAGGCCGCGCGAATGTTCCGCAGCGACGTGGTGCGTGCTTTGTCCCTCGCCCGCATGCTGACCTTGATTTGCTCCGAAACTTCGTCGATGATCGCCACTTGGCCTCCTGTGCGCGGCTCGCATCCCCACTCGGTAGATGCGACCGCTGAGCCCAGCGTTTGGGCCGTTTGAAAACGGAGCCGACTCGTACCCGCAGGTCCGCGTCTGCGCCAGCTCACCCCTCGACCAGCGCGCCCCGCGCCAAGGGTCGCACGAGAAGCGCCCTGGCGCCCACGCCGAGGGCTCGAAAGGGGCCGCACATCGCCTCCGCCACGTCCTCACCGGGGGTGCCATCGGGAACGAACGCCGCCAGAGTGCTCCCGGACCCGCTCACGAACGCGCCCGCAGCTCCTGCGACCTCCGCCATGGCGAAGGCGTCCGCCACCGGTCCGATGAGGGCAGCTCGGTGATCCTGGTGCAATCGGTCCTGCACGCCCAAGCGGAGCGCGTGATGCCGCCCCTCGAGCAACCCCGCCATGAGGAAGGCCATGCGGCCCGCGGTGAATGCGGCATCCGCGTGGGTCACCTCCAGGGGAAGGATCCGCCTCGCCTCAGGGGTCGACACCTCCACAGCGGGCACACACAGGGCGACGGACAGCCCCCGGGGGGGCCCGAGGCGCAGGTGCCGCAGCCCGCCGCTCTCGAATCCCACCACGCACAAGCCGCCCACCAAGGCCGGAACGACGTTGTCTGGGTGCCCCTCCTCTTCCGAGAGAAACGCCAGCTGCTCCTCGAGAGACACCTCCCGGTCGTGCTGCGACAAGGCGGCCAGCATGCCAGCCACCCGCGCGGTCGCAGAGGAACCCAGCCCCCTGGCCCGCGGCACCCGCTCCTGCTGCTCCACGTGAAGCCCACGCAGCGGGAAGCCGAACCGCTCGGCGGTCCGACGGGCCGTGGCCAAGGTGAGGTGGGACGTCGGGTCCACGTCCTCGCCCTCGGCCGAATACCCCTGGTCGAAACGAAACGAGAAGCGATTCACCAGCGACACCGCGAGGCCGAGGGCGTCGTAGCCGGGTCCCAGGTTCGACAGGGTGCCGGGAACGGTGATGACCATGTGGACCTCCTGCCGTGAGGGACCGCCGCACGCGCGAACAGGGGCGCAGCCAGATGGAACCTACCAGCGCCCTGCACGCAGACCGCCGTCCGCCACGCCATCCGCCGCCATTCGCCCCGATCGGCTTCCCCCATCCAGGACCGGGCGACCGACGACGGACACCGGCCTCCACGGGGCGTGGACCCGCAGAGTTGCCCCGACCCACGTGAACAAGAGCGTCCCGCGCGCCACACCACCAACACCACCTGAGGTCGTCCCCTGCATCGTCGGGGAGCCTCACGAGGCCCCATGTGATAGCCAGGGGGCCGCAAGGCAACAGGTGGGAAGGCGATCCGCTATCCGTCCACGTTGTCACGATGAACCACAGCTGCCAGAATGCCCCGCCCCCGGCCCCGCCCGACCCCAGTCGGGCACGTCGCTGGTCACGGAGACGCAAAGACATGAAGTACAAGAGCCTGTTCGCCGTCGTCCTTCTCGCGAGCGCCCCTGCGGCGCAAGCCGGTTCGCCGAGCTTCGGTGTGGCCGGTGGCGGCTACTTCACCGATCAGCTCCAGGCCATCGGCGACACCCCCAGCATCCACCTACGCGGTGGCTACTGGTTCGACCCCACCGTGGGCGTCGAGGCCGACATTGGACTGATGCCCTTCGGGAAGTCTCAGGTGGCCGTCGCTGCCGATACCTACCCGAACTACTTCGGCGCCACGCCCCGGGTGAACCTGACCGGTCGGGTGTTCGAAGACCAGCCCCTACACCTGCTCCTCGTGGCCGGCGTCGGTGCCATCTTCAAGGACATCGACGACCCCGAGAACCTCCTCGAGCTGCCCACCGAAGGCATCGACGTCGACGTCCTCGGCGCTGCTGGCCCGGGCTTCTTCGTGCCGATCCACAAGTCCGGCCTCGGCCTCCGTACGGACTTGAACTGGATCCTCAACCTCGGCACCGAGAACTGGGAGAACCGCGGCGACCAGTTCATCGACCTCGAATGGACGGCGGGCATCCACTTCCTGCCCCCCGGAGTCCGTGACGCAGACGACGACGGCATCGAGGACGATCTCGACAGCTGCCCGGAAGAGGCCGAGGACTACGACGAGTTCGAAGACACCGACGGCTGCCCCGAGGCGGACAACGACGGCGACAAGCTGATCGACATGATGGACCAGTGCCCGATGGACGCTGAGGACTGGGACGACTTCGAAGACGAGGACGGCTGCCCCGAGTCCGACAACGACCAGGACGGCATTCTCGACGGCGTCGACGCCTGCCCCCTCGAAGCCGGCACCGCGGCGACCGACGGCTGCCCCGACACCGACGAAGACGGCCTCGCAGACAACGACCCCGGCGAGGAGTGCCCCACCGAGGCCGGCCCCGCCGAGTCCTTCGGCTGCCCCGACAAGGACGGCGACCTCGTGCCGGACGTCCGCGACGACTGCCCCGACGAGAAGGCCAACGAAGGCATCAACCCCAAGCGCTCCGACGGTTGCCCTTCCATCGCCTTCGTGGCCGACGGCGCCATCCAAATCACCGAGAAGGTGCAGTTCGACACTGGCCGGGCGACGATCAAGAAGGCCTCCAACGAGCTCCTCGACACCGTCAAGGGCCTGCTCGACAAGTACAAGGGCATCACCAAGGTCAACGTCCACGGCCACACCGACAGCCAGGGCAAGGACGAGAGCAACATGAAGCTCTCCCAAGCACGCGCAGAAGCCGTGGTTGCCTACCTGGTCGAGAAGGGCATCGATCCCGAGCGTCTGGTGGCCAAGGGCTTCGGCGAGACCGAGCCCATCGGCGACAACGCCACCCGTGAGGGCCGCGAAGAGAACCGCCGGGTCGAGTTCAAGATCGACAAGGAAGACGTCGCCAAGGGCGCCAAGAAGAAGATGAAGAAGTCCGGCAACGTCGATGGCACGGCTCCCGCAGAGGACAAGCCTGCCGAGGAGCCCAAGGCCGACGACAAGCCTGCCGAGGAGCCCAAGGCCGACGACAAGCCCGCCGAGGAGCCCAAGGCCGACGACAAGCCCGCCGAGGAGCCCAAGGCCGACGACAAGCCCGCCGAGCCCAAGGCCGACGACAAGCCTGCCGAAGAGCCCAAGAAGGACGAGCCCGCGAAGGAGGAGTAGCGCAGGGGTGGCCCTTCCCCGTGCAGCGATGTACGGTCGGGCCATGAACGCGCTATTTCTTGCCCTCCTGGCCTGTTCCCCCGATTCGCCGGACGTCGCCATCGCGCCTCGTCCGGCGGCGTCGTCTGATGACCTGGTCGTGGCCCCCGATCCTCCCGTGGGGGAAACGTGGGTGTACCGCTGGGCCCGCGATGGCGAAGTCCAGTCCGACCTCATCGGCAACCGAGTGCCCGCCGACCGGACCCGACGCGGGCAACGCTGGAAGGTCACGGTCGAGCGCAGGATCGGCAACCGCTCCTCCGCTGCCAACTCGGCCAGCACGGTGGTGCAGAACGGCCCCCCGACGGTCGAAGCCGCCGTGGTCGAAGGGCGAGAAGGACTGCAGGCGGTCACCTGGGTCACCGATCCCGACGGAGACCCGGTCGAGGTCAGCTGGAGCTGGGAGCTCGACGGCGACGTCGTGCAGCTGGGAGGCATCCTGCCGACCGCGGAGCTGTCCCGCGGTCAGACGTGGACCCTCCGCGCCTGGGGCAACGACGACGAGCTGCAAGGCCCCGACGCCCTCGCCACCTACCTTGTCGGCAACCAGCCCCCCGTGCTGTGGTCTGCCGCCATCGCCCCGAACCCGCCGACGGTCGCCGACGCCCTCACCGTCGACATCGACGCCACCGACCCCGACGGAGATCCGCTGACCGTCGAGGTGGAGTGGCGCGCCGACGGCGCTCCGCTGTACACAGGGACGCCCCTGCCCGCAGGAACCGCGCCACGGGGCCCGTGGATCGACGCGGTGGTCGTGGTCACCGACGGCATCGCCACCAGCGATGTGGTCGTGGCCCCCGGTGTGCGACTCACCAACGCCGTGCCCAGCATCGCCTCCGTGGCGGTGGAGCCTCCGGCCCTCGCCTTCGGCACCGGGCCGAACTGCGCGGTCACAGGATGGAGCGACGCCGATGGAGATCCAGAGCACATCGACGTGCGCTGGTTCATCGACAGTGTCCTGTGGATGGGCATCGGGTCGCCCTCGGGCACCGAGCTGGTCAAGGGGCAGCAGGTGCTCTGTGAAGCCACCCCCTTCGACGGCGAAGACTACGGCGACGCGTTGGTCTCGGCTGCGGCACCGGTGCTCAACAGCCCGCCAAGCGTGGCACGCATCTTCCTGGAGCCCGAAGAGCCCACGATGGGCGACACCGTCACTGTCCGGATCGAGACCTCCTACGACCCCGACGGTGACCCCGTCGTGCTCGATCTGGCGTGGTACCTCGATGGCAACAAAGTCGGCGAGTCGGTCATTGGCGACGGCGTCGCGCCCGGAGGAGAGGTGTTCCCCGCCGCGGTGGTGCGCGGGGGGCTCATCGAAGTGGAGGGTGTGCCCTTCGACGGCGAAACCACGGGCGTGCCGGTGTACGACGACGCCACTGTGACCAACGCCCTGCCCCAGATCACCAGCCTGACCCTCAGCCCGAGCCCGCCCCAGGCGGGCGTCGATCTTGTCCCTGTGGTCACCACCAACGACACCGACGGAGACCTCGTCGACGTGAGCTTCGAGTGGCAGGTCGACGGAGGGCCCGTCATCGAAGCGCCGTTCCTGCCGGGCGCCCAGGTGATCTCCGGGACCTCGATCACGGTTCGCGCGACCCCCGACGATGGCTTCGATGCCGGCGAGGCGGCGCTCCTCGCCAACACTCTGGTGCCCTGAGGGATCCAAACGCAGCGCTTGGACCACTGTTCGAGGGAAGCCGATGGCCCATGGGGGCCTCGCCGACGTCCCACGAATGGAGCCCGTCATGCGCCTGTACCTCGTCGCGCTGGTCGCCATGGCCTGCACCGAGCCCCTCGTGGAGGGCCCTGCGGGATCGCCACTCGACACCGGCCCGACGGCGCCGGCCCCCCCTGACATCCCCGTGGCCGACTACCCTTGTGCCACCGGCGCCCTCGCCCTCGAGCTCGGAACCGGGGTCACCGCCTTTGCGCCTCTCACACCCGGGGAGGGCGTCGTGATGGTCGACGGGCCCCAGACGGGCTGGCACGTAGACGTGGGGGGAAGCCTGGTCGGCGCCCCGCAGTTGGTGGAGATCGACGCGGTGTTGTATGGGGACGACGGCACGCTGCTGTTCGGCGACCAGGCCCCGGTCCGCACGGCCCTCGTCGGCTGGGGCGAGGATGCCTGCGAGGGGTCGTTCTACGGCCTGAGGTCCATGTCTGGGCCCAGCCTCGACCTGGAGCAGGTCTGCGCACTCGAGGGCCGCAGCGGCACACTGGTGGTCACCGTCACCGACCTGCAAGCGCAGCCGCCTGTGTCCGTCACTGGGGAGCTGACCATCGCCTTCGCCCTCGACCCCATCGACGAGCCCCTCTGTGGCTCCTGACCGACCCGGCGGTACTCGGCGCTCTCGCGATGCCCTCGCGCGAGCTGCCGGAAACCATGCTAGGTACGCACTTGGAGGATGCCCATGCGCGCGCTCGTTCTGCTGCTTCCCTTGATGGCCTTCGCCTGCTCCGGCGGCAGCGACAAGGACGACACCGATGGGACCGGCGACGATGACGACGTCACCGGCGACGACGACGACGACGTGATGGGCGACGACGACGACGACGACGTCGTCTACACCGGCTGCCTCGCGGACGGCCTCACGGTGGACCCGGGGACCGGCGTGGACGCCTACGTCGGCCTGAACGACGGCGACGACGTGGTCATGGTCCACGGCCCCCAGGGCGGCTGGCACATCGACGTGGGCGGCTTGGTGACGAACACCGACCAGCTCGTGAGCATCGACGCGAAGTTCATCGACACCGACACCGACACCCTCGTCGCAGGAGACCAGGTCGAGGTCCGCCAGGCCCTCGTGGGCTGGGATGATGTGGGCTGCAGCGGCGAGTTCTTCGGCGTGCGCGTGTTCGTCGACGACCTGGCCGACACCGTGACTCAGGACGACATCTGCGACCTCGAGGGCGCCAACCTCGAGATGACCCTCACGGTCATCGCGCTGGAGTCCAAGCCAGCGGCCACCACCGTCGTCACCCTTCCCGTCGTGGCGGCCCTCGACCCAGCCGACGTGGCCGTCTGCGCCAAGAGGTAGTCGCCATCGGAGGGCAGGCCTGCCGCCCTCCGCCAGCGTGCCCGTTGGCCTACTTGGGCGACTTGGCCTTGCGACCCTTCGACTTGCGGCCCTTGCCCTTCGACTTCGACTTCGACTTGCTCTTCGCCTTGGCCTTCGGCTCCTCCTCGCCGTCGCCGCCGGCCGCGATCTCGGCGTCCGCCTCTTCCGCGGTGTAGCCGAGCATGAGGAGCTGCTCCCGAAGGGCCGCAGCGCCTGCACCATCTCCGTCTTCGGCGTTCTGGGTCTCGTCGGCCCGGGACGGGTCCCACTTCGGGTAGGCCTCGTAGAGGGCGTGCAGCTGGTCGGTCATCTCGCGAACCCGGTCGGGCTGATCGGCCGAGAGGTCGTGGTCCTCGTGGGGATCTTCGGGCAGGTGGAACAGCTCGTGGTTGATGACCACGCTGCTGTCGAACTCGATGGTCTCGATGAGCTTGTAGTCTTCGTAGGCGACGGACCGGTACTTGTTGGCCCACACGTCGCGGCCCAGATCCGGGTGCACCTTCTTGACCTTGCCAAAGCCCAGCCGGTCGATGCTGATGGACTCGGCGAAGATGCTCTTGGCCATCTGCGACAGATCCGTCAGGTTGCCCGGTGCGATCTGCTGGGCGTCGGTCGGCGCATCGACCCCGGTGAGCTCCATGAGCGTGTTGTAGATCTCCAGGTTGCTCACCGCCTCGGTGACCCGCTGCGGCTCCAGCTTCTTCGGGTACGCGATGACCAGCGGGACGTGGACGAGCGCCTGGTACACCCCGTTGCGGTGGCCGAACTGCTGGTGCTCCCCGAGCTGCTCGCCATGGTCGGCCGTGAGGATGACGATGGTGTTGTCGAGGATGCCGCGGGCCTCTAGGTCGTCGAGGAGATCGGCGGTGGCGGTATCGAGGTCGCGCAGCGTCGCGTCGTACACCCGGTTGACGGCTTGTAGCTCAGCCTCCGTGTACTGCTTCTTGTCGTAGCTGTAGAACAGCTGGCTCTGGAAGGTCAGGTCGGTCCGCAGTCCGAGCTTGATGGTCTCGTCGTCGGCCACCACCTTTCGGTTCTCCAGCGCGGGCACGCGAGGCTTGTGGGCCTCCATGTACGACAGGTACGCGAAGAAGGGCTTGGTGCTGTCGGGCCGCTTGTCGAGCCACTGGGTCATGGCCTCGTGGGTGATGGGGCCCGCGTTGTAGAAACCCACACCCTTGTGCTTCCCTGGGTTGGCGGGGCTGATCTCCGTGCTCAGGTCCTGCTTGATCAGCTTCTTGCGGGTGTGCTGCACCACCTTCTGCTTCCAGCGACGACCCCAGGACAGGTCGAACTTGTCGAAGCCCTGCAGCAGGTTCACCCGGTTCGGCGACAGGTTCGGGTTCGCCGAGAAGGCGTACGTGTCGTACCCGTTGTCCCGGAACTGCTCGGCAAGGGTGACGTTGTGGTCGTCGAGCCAGCGGTGATCGAAGCCAGCTCCGTGGCTCGACGGCGGGGTGCCCGAGAACATCGAGGCGTGGCTAGGCACCGTCCACATCGCCGGGCTGATGGCGTTGTCGAACACCATCCCGGTCCGCTCGGCCCACGCCTTGATGCGGGGGGTGGTGTCGAGACCGTAGCCGTACAGGCTCATGCGGTCGGCTCGCACCGTGTCCCACAGGATGATCATCACGTTGGGCGGACCCTCCGTGTTCACGGGCCGAGGAGCCGACGGGGCCACGTCGGCCTTGGCCGCCTTGGAGCCAGGTACTGGGGCCGGGGTCACGGTGGTGCTGCCGCCCCCTACGCCCATCCACAGCAGCCCGCCGAGGCCAGCCACCGCCGCCGTGGCGAGCACGCCCATCGCAATGCCCTTGTTGGTGTCGCTCATCCCTGTTGCCTCGTTGGATCCGGGGGGGGTCGAAGTACGCCGTCAGTTCGGCGCGGGGGTCGGAGGAGAGGCCGCGGTGCAGCGGTCCCGAGCCAGCTCGGGCGCATCGCCCCCGCCAGACAGGCAGTCCTCCATGTTGTCCATGTAGCCGAGCATCACGAGCTGCTGGCACTCTTCGCGGGTCAGGCCCGACCGGTTGCTCTTCTGCCCCTTGGCTCCGTCGTTCGGAGCGCGCGCGGCAGGGTCGTACACGGACAGGCCGTCTTCCCAGGTACGCAGGGCCGCCGTGAGCTGCTCAGCCGACGAGACCTCGGCCTGGTACAGGTTGATGAGCTCGCCGGGGTCGCCGTGCACGTCGAAGAGCTCATGGACGCCATCGGAGGCGTGGATGAGCTTCTTGGAGCCTTCGTAGACCGCACAATACGAGCGGGCCCATGGTGACAGGTCGACGTCTGGGTAGGCCTCAGACATCGACTTGAGCTGGGTCGCGAAGGGGTCCAGCATCTGGCTGAAGATGTGGGGGGCGAACGCCTGGGTGGTCAGGCGCGTGGCCAGGGACGTGCTCGTGGCGACCGGCCGCGTGGGCTCGGTGCCAGTGACGTCGAGGACCGTGGCGAACACATCGGCGGTGTTCACGCGCTCTTTCACCCGACGGGGCTTCGCGACGCCGGCGGGGGTTTGCTTCGGAAAGCGCACCACCAGCGGCACCGCGAGGAGTTGCTCGTACACCGACCAACGGTGCTCGAAGCGGCGGTGCTCCCCGAGAGCCTCCCCGTGGTCGGCCACCAGGATGACCAAGGTGTCGTCGAGGATGCCCCGCTGCGCCAGATCGGCGAACAGATCGGCGGTGGCATCGTCGAGGTCGACGAGGGCCGCGTCGTACACGCCCCCCATGGCGTCGAGTTGCTCAGGGGTGTAGTCCCGCTTGCCCACGATGTACTCGTTCTCGGCGTACAGCGAGGCGTCGGTCATCAGGCCAAGTCGAAGCTGCTCGTCGTTCAGCACCCGCTTTCGCGCCGACATCGACGGGACCCGGGGGCTGTGCGCTTCCATCATGTTGAGGTAGGCGAACCACGGCGCCTCGCCATCCTGCTCGTCGATCCACTCGGTCAGGCCCCGATGCAGCACCGGCGCTGCATCCTTGAACACCGCCTTGCCCCACTTGTCGTCGCTCGAGCCCCTGAAGCCGGGGCTGATCTCGGTGCTGGCGTCGCCGGGGAGCAGCTTGGCGGCCGTGGCTTCGCGGGCGGCGCGCATGTAGCGGGGCTTCTTGACGCCCTCTCGCTTGTAGGTGGTCTCGACGGTGTCGAAGCCCTGGGTCAGGTTCGTCATCGGACTGGCGATGAGGTTGCTCGAGAACGCGAAGGTGTCGTAGCCGGCGCCGTCGAGGAGCTCCGCCAAGGTGTCGAAGCGGTGGTCCAGCCAGCGCCACGATGGCTTGGCGCCATGCTCGGTCTGACGCAGGCCCGTGAACATCGACGCGTGGCTTGGCAAGGTCCACATGCCGGGAGCCGTCGCCCGCTCGAAGACCACCGCGTCCTTCGCCCAGGCGTCCAGCTTGGGCGTGGTGGGGCGGCCATAGCCGTAGAGCGACATGCGATCGGCCCGCACCGTGTCCCACACGATCAGGAGGACATTGGGCCGGTCGTCGGCCACGGGGACGGGTTCGGGGGCCGGCGCCTCCGTCGTTCCGTCGATGACCGGCGGCTCTCCTGAGCAAGCGAGCAAGCCCGGCAGCCACATTGCTCCGGCCACCGCAGCCAAGCCGAGGGCGGCGCGGCCCGACCACGTGCTTCGGACGGGTACAGATGGCGTGTGCAACGTCGGCCCAGGGGGCGGATGCATGGATCCTCCAGCTGGCGGCGAAGTAGCACAGCGTCGTCGGCCGGGCTTGTTGGCGAGCGTCGGCGTTGGTGCCGTAGCTTCACAGCGCGTCTCAGCGGCAGCCCCATCGCGGTTCCCGCCGAGACGGGAGGCGTTCGTCTGGTTACGACCCCCGCGCCGTGAACTTCGTACAGATCGAGTTCCTCTACTTCATGTCCACGATGTTCGTGGTGTACTGGCTTGCCGGCCGGTTGCCTCGCGGACGGGTGGCGCAGAACGTGCTGCTCTTGGGCGGCTCGATGGTCTTCTACGGCTGGATCCACCCGTGGTTCCTGCTGTTGCTCTACGGCTCAGCTTTCCTCGACTACACGATGGGTCGGCTCATCGAGTCGCGGCCCGACCGCAAGTCCCTGTGGCTGCTGTGCTCCATGGCCGGCAACCTCGGGGTGCTGGGGTACTTCAAGTACTTCAACTTCTTCGTGCAGAACATCATCGACGCGGTGCAAGCCCTCGGGGTGGAGTCCGACCTCCGCACCTTGGCCATCATGCTGCCCGTGGGCGTGTCGTTCTACACGTTCCAGACGATGTCCTACACCATCGACATCTACCGGGGCGACCTCAAGGCGCGGCACAACCTCCTCGACTACCTCGTGTACGTCAGCTTCTTCCCGCAGCTCGTCGCGGGGCCCATCGAGCGGGCCGACCGCCTGCTGCCGCAGATCGAGAGGGAGCGGACCTTCCAGCTCGAGCGGGTCGTCGAGGGCTTGTCCCTGGCCATGTGGGGAGCCTTCAAGAAGGTCTGCCTGGCCGACACCATCGCGCCGTACATCGACAAGGTCTTCATCCTGGAAGACCCCGCTGGCCCGCTGGTCTGGGCGGCGGCGATCGGGTTCAGCATCCAGATCTTCGCGGACTTCTCGGGCTACACCGACATCGCCCGCGGCACGGCCCGCATGGTGGGCTTCGAGCTCACCGAGAACTTCAAGAGCCCGTACTTGGCGGCCACCACCCCGGAGTTCTGGCAACGCTGGCACATCAGCCTGTCCTTCTGGATCCGCGACTACATCATGGTGCCGCTGCTGGGATCGGGCAGCAAGCTCTCGCTCTACCGCTTCGTGTGGGCCACCATCCTCACGTTCACCATCATCGGCTTCTGGCACGGGGCGAGCTGGAACTTCATCCTCTTCGGCGCCTTCCACGGCGTGTGGATGACCGTCTACACCTTGCTCGCGCGGGTGTGGCCAGCGTGGGCCAAGCGCATCCCGCTGGGCCGCCCCATGGCCATCGTGTTCCACTTCTTCGCGGTGTCGATGTTCGGCAGCTTGCTGTTCCGCGAGACCCACCTCGACCGCATCGTCATGCACCTGTCGCGGAACCCCTTCGTCGCCAGCCCCGACGAGTGGATCGCCACCAGCGTCGTCATCGGCATGACCATGCTCATGGCCGTCCCCTTGGTGCTCTCGCACTACGTCGAGCGCTTCGCCATCCCGAAGCTGCAGGGCCGTCCCATCTGGCTCCCCATGCAGAGCACCTCCTGGGCCGTGTTCGCCTTGGGCATGTTCGTGTTCTACCGGGTGAGCAGCTACGACTTCATCTACTTTCAGTTCTGAACGGCGACGAGCGGTCGCCCGGTCCACGCTGTTGTCCGTCAGGCGCCCCGTTGTTCCGGACGGACGGCTCCCAGTTCGGCGGGGCGACGGGCTCCGACGAGCCCCCACGAACCACGACCCTACTCGTCCACCCCCTCCAGCGAGCACGCCTGCGCGGCCCGCTGGACGCACACGTCCTCCAGTGGCACCCCGTCCACCCGGTCCCGAGCCCAGTCCAGCACTTCTGGAAGCGACCACACCGCTCCATCGACGTGGTCCGCCCGGGCACACTCCAGGTAGTTCATCCGGTAGCCGGCATCGCACAGCGGCTGGAAGGCGGCCCGCGTGGGGCCCGCCGACACCAGCTCGTCGAGCTCGGCCACCACGTACATCACCGGCGTGTCGCTCTCGTGGGGCACCTCGCTGTCCACGACCCGGGTGCGGGCCAACGCACAAGCCATCTCGGGGAAGGCCTCGTTCCCGTCGAGCACCGAGGCCACGAACTCGGCTGTGAACACCTCTTCCACCGTGCTCACGTCGTCGACCAGCGACACCGAGCAGCTCTCGGCCAACGCGTCGGTCGCCTGGGCTGCGATGTCCGGCTGGACCACATCGCCCAGGTCGTGAGGCACGCGATACCAGTCGTGCCACGCGATCACACCACCCAACAAGCCCACGGTCGCCTCCTCGAACGCCGCGAGGGACTGGTCGGCGATGGCCGGCAGGTCCGCGGGAGGGACCGAAGCCACCACGGCCACCGGGTTGGCCTCCGGCAAGTAGTGGGGCTGGTAGCGGTCGCTCCACAGCGCCGTGAAGCCTCCCTCAGAGGCCCCAAACCACACCAACGAGCGAGTCGGCGTCGCTCCGACGTCCTCCTCCGGCTCGAAGGCCCAGGCGGCCCGCACCGCATCCAGGCTGGGAAGCGCTGCGGCCTCCGGCACCAGGTAGGGGTGCAAGAAGGGGGCGGGCTCGCCGATGCCGTTCATCCCCACGTAGTCCGGCGAGACGACGACATAGCCGAGGGAAGCGAACAGGAGGTTGAACGCCCCTCCCTCCAGACCCAACGCCGATGGAGCGCACGCGTCCGTGAAGCCCGTCGTCCCGTGGAGCCAGGCGAACGTGGGCACGTCGCCTGCCCCTACTGGGTACGACAGCAACATCGTCGCGTCCACCGGCTCCCCGCGGTCCTGGGTGCGGTAGCGAACGCGCCAGGTCTTCACGTCGTACTGCACGTCGAAGAACTCCGCGGGCAACCCCGCGAGCCCCAAGGTCAGTTCGATGGCCGACGCGGGAAGGCTGAGGTCCGCCGCCTCCTCCACGGCCACCACCTGGCCCACCTCCGACGCGGGCAGCAGATCGTACGGATCCAGGCCGCAGCCGCCTGTCCAGTCGACCGACTCCGACTCCGTCACGGCCCCCTCTTCCGACGTCCCCGAGCACGCCAACCACGACCACAAAAGCACCACGTCGACCTCCAGAGGCGTGCGGATACTCCGGCAGCGGCCGAGACCGAGTCACAACCTGCCGCCACCGGCCAGGCGCTCAGCACGACCACGTTCCAGATCGTTACGGCGCCCCCCACTCGACAACCGACGAGCTATTCGGCCCCACGGAGGAGCAAGATGCCGTTCATCATCTGGGGTTCGAAGGGCGTGACCAACACCACTGGCGGCGGGCAGTTCCACTGTCCCACCTGTGGCCCGAACACGTACACGCAGAAGAAGGTGCAGCGGTACTTCACCCTCTACTGGATCCCGCTGTTCCCCCTCAACACCCTGGGGGAGTACGTCGAATGCGACATCTGCGCCCAGGGATACGACCCCGCGATCCTCGACTACGACCCCTCCAACTCCCCGGAAGTGGTGCTGTCCAAAGTGCATGTTGCCGCCACGCGTCTGATGGCGGCGATGGTGCTCGCCGATGGGAGCGTGGAGGCCGAGGAGCTCCAGGCGATGGTCGAAGCGAGCGCCAAGCTGCCGGGCGGGCCCATCACCTTGGCCGACGCCCAGGCCGCCGTGGACGAGGCACAGTCCAGCCCCATCTCGCCGGTCCACGTCGTCAACGACGTCGTCGATCTGTTGAACGACCAGGGCAAGGAGCTGCTGATGTACGTCGCGTACCACATCGCTGCGTCCGACGGCGACGTCGCCGACGAGGAAAAGCTGCTCCTCCTCGAGATGGGCGAGGCCCTGGGGCTGGACGTCACCGACCGCCTCGCGCAGGCCTAGGGGCCATGGCCGTTGTCGCCGCCCTGGTGCACCTCCTCCTCCTCGGCCTGCCCTGGCTACTCACCCGAGAGCCTTGGGCCGGTGTGGCGGTGCTGCTCTGGGTCCTTGGCAGCGCGGCAGCTCAGGACGCCGGCCCGGCCGGCCCCGTGCCTCGGTCGGAGCAACGCCGCGCCATCCTGTTGCTGAGCGTCCTCGTGGTGAGCCTCGTCACCTCCACCGGCCTCCACGGCGCCCTCGCCGCGGCAGGTTCCGCGCTGCTCCTCCTCGGACTGAGCCTGCGCAAGGCAGCCATTCGCACCCTCGGGCGCCACTTCACGGCCCACATCACCACGGCCCACAGCCGCATCCACACTGGGCCCTACCGGTGGCTGGACCACCCCAGCGAGCTCGGACTCGCCACCGCGAGCCTGGGCTTCGCAGTCCTCTGCGGCAGCGCCCCGGGGATGATGGCGTGGGCCGCGGCCGTCGTGGCCCCCTCCGTGCTTCGGTGCCGCGCGGAGGACCGCGCCTGGGCCTCCACGGCGTCGTAGCGATCACCCGGTACCGCAGCTTTACAATGCCGCGAGTCGACGCTCCGTACCTTGGGGCCCGACCCTAGGAGTTCCGATGCGCGCGCACGTCCCCGTCGTCTCAGTGGCCGTCATCAGCGGTCTGATGATGCTCGCCTGCGGCTCAGGCCCCGTGGAGTCCTACAGCCGCAAGACGAGCTGGAGTCCTCCCGCCCACGACCCGACGACCCTGCAGCGGCAGTTCGTGGTGCCTCCGGATCGCTCCCTGCAGTCCGTCACCGTGTGGGCCACCGCCCCGAGCCCCGCCGACGCCACCGCCCAAGTGCGGGCCGACATCGACGCCCTCACGGTCGCCGTCAGCGACGCGTCCAGCTGCACGGTGCATGTCCGAACCTACGGACCACCGAGTCGAGCCAACGCGAGCGAGTGGCGGGCCAGCGCCCAGCTCGTGCTCGACGTAGCGTTGGTGGGGGCCACCAGTGCCATGGACCGCATGGACCGCATCGACACCTGCCGCGGTCACCTGTTGCCCCACACCTCCTACCAGTCCGAGAGCCTCCAGGGAGACCGAGAGCACCACGTCACGCTCCACGAAGGCGTGCTGGAGATCGACCACCCGGAGTCCCATCTGCCGGCGTTGCTCGAGCGTCGCGCCCGCGCCCTGAGAGCCGTGGCGGACACCCCCGACGCGCCCCAGCTGCACCCAGAGGACTACCGCTGCGTGCCCACCGGGCATGTGGGCATCGGCGCCCGCACCCTCGAGGGCGTGGCCCTGCAGCTCGACCTGACCTGCCGGGTGGATGCGACGCCGCACCCCGTGCCCGAGGGCTGACAGGTTGCATCGGCGTTCTGTTCCACGCCGTCCCCCTCACCTCTTCACGCTCTGCCCGGTACCGTCTGCCCATGGTGCCACGCAGCGATCTCCCATCCACCCTCAGCGACGGCCGCTACGTCCTCGGCGACGAGCTCGGGCACGGCGGCATGGCGGTGGTGGTCAAGGCGTTGGACACCACGCTGTCGGTCGAGCGGGCCGTCAAGATCGTCTTTCCCCAGGAGGGAGGGACCAAGGCGCTCCGTCGTCGCCTGAGGGCCGAGGCGAAGGCCATGGCCCGAATCCACCACCCCAACATCCTCGGCGTGCACGACATCGGGAGCGACGGCGGCCTCGACTACGTCGTCATGGACCTGGCCGCGAGCGGCTCGCTGCAAGACCGCATCGACGCCGGTGGCCCACTCCCCCCTGCCGCGGCGGTGTCCGTCATCATCGACGTGCTCGGCGCCCTCGCGCTGGCCCACAGCCACGGCATCGTGCACCGCGACGTGAAGCCCCACAACATCCTGCTCGACGTAGGCGGGCGACCCCTCTTGGCCGACTTCGGCATCGCGCTGCTGGCCCACGACCTCCGCCGCACCCGGGCAGGGGCGACCATGGGGTCCCTCGCGTACATGCCCCCCGAGCAGCGCCTCGACGCCGCCTCGGTCGGCCCCACCGCAGACATCTACGCTGCAGGTGCCACGCTGTACGCCCTCCTCACCGGCGACAACCCCGTGGACCTGTTCCTCGCCAGCCCCGAGTCGGCCCGATGGGGCGCGGTTCCAGACGTCCTCCGGCCGCTGCTCCTCGACGCCGTCTCGGCTGCGCCCGAGCTGCGCTGGCAGACGGCAGGGGCCATGGCGGAAGCCTTGCTGGACGCCCTGGAGTCCGGGAAGCTCGACGGCCTCGCCGCCGTGCAGCGACGGGTCTTCGCCGAGCCCGCAGAGATCTTCAGCCGAGGGTCGGCCCACTTCGGCCCCGCCGGCGAAACCCTCGCCCCCCTCGCAGAGACGCGTCCGGTCGTCGAGGCCAAGTACGTCGCGCCGACGCAAGCGACGCTCGAGACGCTGCTGCCCGAGGACTTCGAGCAGCCCGTGGTTGCGGCCCCCCCGCCCCACCGAGAACCCCACGTGGCCCTCGCCGGCCTCGCCCTGCTCGCGCTGTTGTTGATGGGATCGAGCGGACTCGCATTGTGGTTCATGCAGCCTGCAACGACCGCCCAGCAGGCCCGCGTCGACCAGCCCGCGCCAGAGCCTGGCCCGAGCGCCCGCGCCGCCGTGCCGCCGGCTCCGGAGCCCGACCAAGCGGCCGCAGAGCCCGACACGCCGCCCACGCCCGGCGCCGAGCCCTCGGCCCCCGCCGACGCACCGGCTCCCGGGCCGGCCGAGGTCGCACCGCCGGCGGACCCGGCCCCGGCGCCTGCGCCCGCGGCCCCCACAGCGGCCCCTGCAGCGCCCACCCCCGCGCCCACCGTCCCCGATGCCCCTCCGGCCACCTCGGAGCCCGCGACCGGCACGGCCGACGCCGACCCGACCTCGCCTTGGGGCACATGGGAGGGCTCCTTGGGTGGCGTGCTTCTCACCGTGCGGGTCACCGCCGACGGCCGCGGGTCGACCACCACCCAGTTCGGCCCCAACCAGTCGACCGCGACGGTGAAGGCCACCTGGAGCCCCGACACCCGCACGCTGGTCCTCCGCGACGACGGCACCCCTCCGGCCGAGTACGCCCTGACCGTCAGCCCCGACGGACGGCGAGCCGAAGGCACCGTCACGAGCTCGACCCACCGACGCCCTGTCGTCCTGGAGCGCCCATGATCTCCTTCCTCGTCGCTCAAGCGCTCTCCGCGCCCACCTACGAAATCACCGCGCTGCACACGTCGGGAGAGGCGCCGGCCTTGGCAGCCGACGGGGAAAGCCCCAGCACGCACCTGTGGGGTCTCGGCGGCGCAGTGGGGTGGCAGTGGGCCGACCGGTTCGGGGCTGACATCACCCTGCGAACCGGACTCGACGTCGACAGCAGCCTCCTCACCACGGGCCTCGTGCGTCCCCAGCTCCTCATCGGCGACCTCGACGGCGCCCGCGTCGTGATCCAGCCCGGTGTGGGGGTCCTGCGCGACACCTCCATCGACACCACCCCACGACCCGCCCTCTCCATGGGGGTCGGCGCCGACCTCCTGAAGGGGCCAGGGGTGCGGCCCAGGGTGGGGTTGGCGTACTACGGCACCCCAGGCCAGCCGGCGCGCCTCGAGCTGTCCGTCGGGGTGGCTCGCTGGGGCCGTGCCCCCGAGCCCGAGCCCGAGCCCGTCGCCCTCCCGACCATCGAGCTCCCCAAGAACGCCTCGGTGGTATGGGTCGCCCAGCCGACCTGCCGGTGGATGCCCGCCAACGAGGCCCTCCCCAGCCTCAGGGACCGGCTCTCCCCCGACGCCGAGGTGCCGTTCGTCGCGGCCCTGGCAGCCATGTCCCCCTTGGGCCACGCCGAGTCACCCGGCGCTGGCACGTCCGGAGGCGTCGCCAAGCCCGAGCAGGGCGTGCTCGTCGTGGCCGCCCTTCCTGGCGACGAGGTCTGGGTCGACGACGAAGCGGTGACCCCCTCCCCCGAGGGGCTCGTCATGCTCTCCCGCGCAAGCGGCCGCAGCGACGTCCGGATCCGCGGGGCTGGACGCGACGTGGCGTCCCCCGTCGGGGTCGTCGCCGGCAGCACAGTGTGGCTCCAAGTCGACGAGCTTCCTCCCCTCACCCACCAGGTTGGCTTCACCCAGGGCTCCTCCGATCTCGACCCCGCCGCTCAGGAGGTCGTGACCTCCCTCGGGGCTGCACTCGGGAACTGGGAGGTAGAGCTCGAGGGGGGCTACAGCGCCGAGGGCAATCGGCAGGCCAACGAGCGACTCGCAACCCAACGGGCTGAGTCCGTCCGAGACCGATTGGTCGACGCCGGCGTCCCCCTGGAGCGCATCGCCGTGGGACCTCCGAGGGCCCCCGACCCGTCGCTTCCCCCAGAGCAGCAACGCACCACCACCCTCACCCTCGTGCCCATGGAGGTGACGCAGTGATCGCCTTGCTCGCCGTCGCCCTGGCGGCCGAACCCACCAGCGCGTTCGTCCTGCACACGAGCGGGGAGCTCACCCTGACCCACGACGGCACCACCCAGGCTCTGCTGCGGCACCAGCCCGTCCCCGTCGGCGGCACGGCGTGCACCGGCCCCCAGAGTCGCGCCACCCTCCGTCTGGCCACCCAGTGCACCAGCGACGGGCAGCAGAACGACGACATCAACCTCGCGGCCGATACATGCATCGTGCTCGAGCAGGCCGAGAACAGCGTCGACGGCCGTGCCACGGTGATTCGCGTGCTCCAGGGGGAGCTGCTCGTCTCCGAGAACACCGCCGGCGGCAGCGTGGCGGTGACCACCGCCGCAGGATCCACCCGCGGGGCGGGCGGAGGCTTCCGCGTGACCGTGGAAGACGACGGAACCCGAAGCGAAGCCCTGTACGCCCCGGTCGAGGTCGAAGCCCAAGGCGTCGAGGTCGCGGTCGGTGCCGGACAAGGGTCCCGCACGGTGGAAGGCGAAGCCCCCGGCGCCCCGGTCGACCTTCTCGCGGCAGGAACCCCCACCCGACCCGGCGTCGATGCCTCCCTCATCCGCGCCGACTTCGCGTGGACCACGGTGGAAGGGGCCCTCGGCTACCGCGTGGAGTTCGCCTCGGACGCAGACTTCTCCGAGGTGTTGTGGAGCGAAGACGTGGCGGGATCGCCGTGGCATCCCGCCGTGCTCATGCTGCCTTGGGGAAGCACCGAACGCCTCTACTGGCGCCTGTCCTCGTTCGATCGGCTGGGCTTTCTCGGCATCCCATCCTCCGCCCGAGCCCTCAAGCTACCGATGCTCTAGCCCGAGCGTCGGGCCAGCCATCGGGCCCGAGTCATCACGTTCACCAAGTGGTCGACCGTGCGGTCGTGAAGACGCTCGGCCGCGGGCACGCGATCTCCGCGCTCGAAGCCCAGCCGGTCTGCAAGGGCCTGGGAGCGTAGGTTCTCGGTGGCCACCCGCAGCTCCACGGCCTCGAGGCCATAGAGATCGAAGGCGTGGTCGAGGAACGCGCGCAGACACTTGGTCATGACGCCACGCCCCTCCACATCGGCGCCGAGCCAGTACCCGAGCTTCGCCACGCGGGTCTCCGGATCGATGTCGTTGTGGCCGATCACCCCGCACAGCTGTCCGTCGTGCCACACGCCACACACCATCGGCCCCTGCTGGGCGAACGTGAAGATCGACACCACGATGAAGTCGATGGAGTCCTGCACCTCGGTGGTGGCATCCACCCAGGGCAGCCAGGCGCGGAGATGGGCCCGATGTCGGTCCACCAAGGCGAACAACTCGGGGGCATGCTGCTGCTGCAGCAGGCGCAGCTCGGTGCGGTCATCGACGGGATGCGAGAACATCTCCAGAGGCTACCCCGACCCAGCCCGCGACGCCGTCCGGGAGTTGGCAAGCCATTGACGAACCCCCCCCCGTCCGCCGCGGTCCATGGACGAGGAGGTGCCCGTGCGACCGCTCGTGATCCTGACCCTGGCCTTCGCCTGCTCCCCCGACGATGGGGTGTGGGAGCCCTGGCACGGCGACGACGACGGCACGCCGTTCCTCACCGACGACGTCGACCGCTTTCCTCTCCACACCAAGCTGTTCGACGGGCCCGGCGATGCCCGCCTCCGCCACGATGGGCCCCCCCTTCCCCCGGTCGAGGACTTGTGGAAGTGGGAGTCCGAGCTGCTGGTGGTCGAGCTCGCCGACCAGCTCCGTGTCCTCTGGGAGGGGCAGGGGGTGGAGCTGCTGCTGTGGCTCGACCGGGCCGATCTGGTCGACGTCGCTGCCTACGAGACCATCGGCGTGGCCCACCCCGGCGCGTCCCCCGACACCCGCGGACGGGGGCAGGTGCTGGTCCCGTCGGGCACTGAGGTCGACCTCAGCACCGAGGACGGCAACCACGTGCTTGCGAGCTGGGATGCCTGGGCCAGCCACTCCACGGCCCGCGTCACGGCCTGGGTCCACCTGGGCGACGTCGACCAGGCGTGGGACGCCACCCCAGCGGACGTGGCCGTGTCCTCGAGGGACGCCCTGCTTCGAGGCGACATCCTGGATCGCCCAGGCGGCATCGCCCTCGCGCAGCCCGTCGACGCCGACGGACTCACGGTCGAGCGAACCGGCGAACCCACGGACGGGTGGTGGCCGGTGGGGTGGTCCAACGGCCTCACGAGGGTCGACGGTTGGGCCTACGGGGAGGACCTCGAGTGGCTCGAGCTCACCATGGGCGGATGGGGCACTGGCCTCTCCTGCGGGTGCGGCGGCCGCTTCTTCCTCCCCGGCAAAGACGACATGGTGCCCGCGGGCACCCCCCTCCGGACCGACCGGGACGGCCCCGTCGTGGCCCGCACCACCGAGGTTCAGATCGTGCCCGGCTTCGACGCAGGGGGGGGCTGGCTCAGCGTGCACACCCCGTGGGGAGAGGCCGAGCTCTTCGCCGACCCCCTCGACCAGCCCGAGCCCTGATCAGCGAGCGAGCAGCGGCGTCGGCTGTGCCTGGGGGAGCCACAACGAAGCCACGGCGTAGGTCATCAGAGGAATGGAGCCCAGCGGCACCACCGCGACCAGCCACGGCCAGGGGTTCCGGCCCCGCTCGGTCGCGTGACGGTGCAGCCAAGCCGAGCCGAGGAGGCAGGCCACCACCAGGTCGAAGAAGATCTGCATCGATGCGGGGTCTCGAAGTGCCGCCTCGAAGATTCCGATGTACCCGGCATCGAGCGTGGCCCAGGTGCTGACGGCCATGAAGGCCAGGTAGACCCCGGTGGTGATGACGCGCTTCACGTTGCGGTTCATGTCGTACCTCCTGGTCCCAACGTCGCGTGCCCACCCGGTCGGGACCATGACCTCACAGGTCATGGAAACGATGCCCTCCCTCCCGTACGCTGACCTCCACGCTCCCCCCGAAGCCCTGGAGGGCCCTTGTCCATCGACGATGTCGGCACGATGCTCCGCCACTGGCGCCGCCATCGGCGCATGAGCCAGCAGGCCCTGGCGGAAGACGCCGAGATCAGCACCCGCCACCTGTCCTGCCTCGAGACGGGACGCGCGCGACCCAGCCGGGAGATGGTGCTCGTCATCACCAGCGCCCTGGACGTGCCCCTCAGGGAGCGGAACACCATGCTGCTGGCCGCCGGGTTTGCCCCGGCGTACCGAGAGACCGACCTGTCGAGCGCGGCCATGCGTCCAGTACGCACGGCCCTGGAGCACCTGCTGGTTCGGGCCGAGCCCTACGGCGCCATCGTCATGGACCGCCGCTGGGACCTCGTGCTCGCCAACCGTCCCTTCCGCATCCTCGCGGGCCTGATCTTGGGCCGTCCGCTGGAGGTCGGAGACAACATGCTCGAGCTCACGCTGCGCCCCGACGCGCTGGGGCACGTCATCCAGGGACTCGACCAGGTCGCTCGGGGCTTGCTGCTGCGGCTGCACCGAGAGGCGGTCACGTCGGGGGACCCGGAGCTGTTCGACCTGCTGGCTCGACTGGAGGCCATCGACGGAGTGCCCTCCGACTGGCGTCGGGACGCCTTCGTCACCGACCACCCGGTGGCGATGACCGTCGACCTGGACCTGGGGGGCCAGGCCCTGTCGCTGTTCACCACGCTGACCACGATGGGCACCCCTACCGACGTGACCGCCTCAGAGCTGCGCATCGAGCACTACTTCCCAGCGGACGAGGCCACCGAAGTGTGGATGCACACCCTTCCCCTGAGCTGATCCCCCGCCCGTCGTGTACCCTCCTGCCCATCCGGAGGTTTCATGTTGCTCATCGCCATTGCCCTTCTCCAAGCCCACGCCTTCGTGCCCGACTCCGATGGCGATGGCCTCGATGACGCGGTGGAGGCGTCCATCGGCACCGACCCCAACGACACCGACACCGACAACGACGGGATCACCGACGGGGAAGAGGTGTTGGGCTACGGCACCGACCCCCTCACCGCCGACACCGACGGCGACGGCCTGGGCGACGGCGACGAAGTGTTCGGCTTCGGCACCGACCCGCTGAGCTTCGACACCGACGGGGGCGGCACCGGCGACCTCGACGAGCTGGTGGCCGGCACCGACCCTCTCGATCCGACCGACGACGTTCCTCCGCCCGCCGTGCTCGACCTCGGCGCACCGAGTCCGGGCGTGGCCGGCGCCCTCAACGGGTGGCCCCTCACCGGCGGCGAGCCGGGCGCCACGGCCTTCTTGGTCGCCAGCCCCAACCAAGGCTTCACCCCCGTTCCTGGCTGCCCCGGCGTCGCCTTGAACCTGAGCGGACCTGCCCTCGTCGACAACGCGGCGGTCGACCCGAACGGGAACGCTGCGTTCGCCAAGACCATCCCCGCCGGCTTGGCTGGCCGCACCGTCTTCTTCCAGGCGGTCGAGCCGGGCACGTGTCGCGTCAGCAACGTCGTGATCGACACGCTGTAGCGCCGGCGCCGAGCCCAGGGAGGCTGGCCCCCCGAACGCGAGCGAAGCGCACCGAGTCTGCACGGTTCCTGCACGGCCGACGGGCATGTTGAAGGCATGCACACACCGCCTCTCCTCTCCCCGGCCATCTGGGCCCGGGACTACGCGATCATCGGCCTCACCGTCGGCTCCATGTCGCCCTTCTTCGTGATCTTCGACCCGGGCTTCGCCGTGCTCGCGGGCCTCGTCGGGGGGGCGACGGGCGCCTTGTTGGGCGCCGGGCTCGCGTGGGCCCTCGAGCGGGTGCGGGGCGTCCTGCCCCTGGCCGTGATCGTGCCCTTCGTGGCCGCGGTCGGTTCCCTCTGGGGAGCCCTGGCCGGAACGCTCGGTGGCTTCGGTTCGCTGGGGATGGGCGTCGGCGCCATTCCCCTGGGCTTCGTCCTCGGTGCCTGCACGGGCATGGTCACGCTGGGACTCGGCTTCCTCCCCCACCTGATGCTGGCCACGAGCGGCCGTTCCACTGCGTCGGTGGTGGCCCTCGGCGTGCTGGCATCGCCGGTGATGGGATGGCTGGGCCTCATCGCCCTGGCCGGGGCCACGTTTGGGCTGTGGCTGTTCCTCGTCCCGGTGCTCGCCGCAGCCGGAGTGGCGCTGGATCGCAGCGAACAGCGTGCCAAGCGCCTCAGCCAACGAGCCGCAGCAGAAGCGCTCGTGGCCCCGAGCGCGCCGGTGGCGCATTGCTCCACGGCCGGCGACCCGGGCCGCCGCGCCCATCTCACCTCATCCTTCGTAGCGCTTTAGCTGGCCCTCCAGCATCGCTGACACCTCCGGGTTGCCGCTCCACCTGCCCCAATGGAGGAGCAGGTAGCGGAGCGAGCCCGCGCTGCCAGGGGAGAGGGGCTTCGTGCGCCAAGTCGCCTCTTCCAGGCCTTCCAAGTGCATCGCGAGCGGCTCCGCCTTGCCCCCGAGCACGTAGTCGGAGACGACCACCAGGGGCACGTCCTCCAGCATCACCACGGGCCAACGGGGGACCATGGTGAGGTCGTCGGGCTGAGCAGGCGAGGGGCCGCCGAGGGCAGGCGGGCGGAGGTGCCCTGGCTGCAGGACACCTGGCCACGGGCTGGCGGCTTGGTCCTTGGATGGCACCTCCACCAGCGCCCGCACCACGGCGAACACGCCCTCGGGAACCCCGATCCTCGTCTTCGCATACTGCCGCAGGAGGGGGACGCGGTCGGCCTCGGGAAGCTCCATCAGGGCCTGCATCGCCGTCAGGGCGCGCCCCGGATGAAAGCTGCCGCCCGCCAGGGGGCCCACGGCGTCGAGGTGACGGCGGACCCGGGACGCCGGGCTCTCCATGCCGCTGGCGTGGGCAGTGGCTCCGAGGGCGAGTCCCCCGGCGAGCACGGAGCGTCGGGTCAGCTTCATGGTGTGCCTCCATGGAAGGAACGGGTGGCCACAGCGTACCTTGCAGTTGGACAGCACACGGCTCGCCTCCGGAACCACATGGCGGCCCGTCGTGCCCGCATCGACGCGTTCGAACGCAGGGGGGTTCGATGAGTACACGGGAGCAACTGGACAGCGAGATCCAAAGGGTCCAGGCGGAGATCCAGGAAGTGATGGACCGAGCTCAGCCCCGAGGGTGGTGGGAGAAGGTCGCCGGCGTCGACGAGGCGCGGATCGAAGAAGCGGCAGCCTTGCTGGCCCCGCTGCGGGAAGAGCTGGCCATCTACCAGGGCGCGCTCCGCGAACACCTCGAGGCCGAGCGGCCGCCCACCCCTCCGCCAGCCGCCGCGCCCGCATCGCCTCCCCGCTCTCACGAAGCCGAAGCCCCGTCTTTCGCCCCCGAGGTCGTTGCGGCCGCCTGCCGGCTGCGGGACACACGCCAGCTGGAGCGGCAGCTCAAGGAACTCCACGCCGCGGTCACGGAGATCAGCGGGATCGAGCGCACCGTGGCGCGGGCCCCCCGCCCAAGGGGCCGATTGGGTGGCGTGACCCGAGCCAATGTCCACGCGTCCTTCCGCCGGCAGCGGGACTCCCGCCTGGCCCGCACCGGCTACTGGGACCGCGACGTCGCCGACGCCAACGTCCTCGCCCACGGTCTCGGCATCTCTTTGTCTCTGCCTCGTCGCCGACTGACCCAACGGGAGCTGGCCCTCGGCGCCACCGACTGCTTCGTCGTGCCCGAGGACGACTTCGTGCACCACGTCATGGAGGCCGGAGATGCACTGTCGAAGACCCTGAAGCAGGTGCGAGCCGCCACCGCACGCATCGAGGCGGAGGAGCCGCGGGCGGCCACGGTGCCCGTGACGTTGCTTCCGACCCCGCAGGCCCCGACCGCGCCTCCCGACGGGCTCTCCGACGCGGCGTTCGTCGCCCAGTGGCGGACCGTCCTGAAGGCTCATGACCTCCTCGACCGGCTCCGGCGCGCCGGGTCCGGCCGCGCCGATATGCTCGGGGCGCTGCAGCGATGGCAAGCGGCCGCAGAGGGACTCCGGGCGCTCGCCGGGGACCGCACTCCGCTCCCCCCCCTCAACGACGGGCCCGACATCCTCGGCTTCGTCGCATCGCTGACCACGCAGCGTGCGGGCTGGGAGACCACCCTGACGGCCATCGACGCGCGCGCCCGGGCCGAAGAGGACGCGCTGCACCAACAACCCGACAGGGTCGCGGCCGCGCAGGAGGCATTCGAGGGGTGCTGGGTCGAGCTGCTGCGGTGCGCCGACGCCATGGCCGAGGCGCGCCGGTCCGACCAGGTGATGGCGATCGCTGCGCCCGTGCGCTCATGGGGCGAGATCGCCAAGCGCGCCACCGAGCTGGCCGAGCGCCACGGCTTCACCCCCGTCCCTCCCGCCTTCGACGGCCTCGACGCACGCCGGTTCGCCGAGCAGATCGAGCACGCCGTGCCCTCCTGGCGAACGGCCCTCGGCCACGGCCACGCCGACTGAGGGAGCCCACGCATGGCCGGTGGCGTGACGATCCGGGCCTACTCGTCCACCACCGCCAACACCATCTCGGCAATCCGCGCATGGCCCTCCGGCGTCGGGTGGATGCAGGTCCCGTCGAACCACATCTCTGCCTCGGGCCCTCGGTAGCAGGGGTTCTCTGGGTCGTCGTAGAAGAAGCCGTGCCCGCAGAAGTCCTCGTGGAGGAACACCACATCGCTCCGCGTGCGCACCGCCATCTCTGCGTACCGCAGACCGATGGTCGCGTAGCCCTCTCCGAATTCCTCGATGTCCTCGGGCACATCGAAGAAGTCCGCCAACGGACAGACCCCCACCTCGTTGGTGCTGTCCGTGTACTCGTACACGTTCGCGAACACGATGGAGAGCCCGGCAGGGGCGAGGGTCGCCTCGTTGGCCCGCAACCACGTCAGCGTCGCCTCCAGATCGACCATCCCCTGCTCGAAGGCCGCCTCCACCTCGTCCAGGGACTGCCCGCCCGCCAGGTCCTCTCCCCACGCCACCATGTCGTTGCCGCCGACGGTGAACACCACCAGCGTCCGCCGGTCGGTGGGTTCGGCGAAGCAGCTCGCCAGCTGCTCTCCCCCCACCAACAGGTCGTCGATGCGGGCCCCCCACGCCGAGCAGTTGGCGGACTCCACGTCTCCGAAACGCGCCTGCAGCCCCTCGACCACGAGGGTCGTGTAGAACTCATCCTCGTCGGTGGGGGGCGTGCCGGCCGTGATCGAGTCCCCGAGAAACACGACCCGACCCACCTCTCCGACGTCCTGGTGGTTCGTGCCCAGGCAGTGGTCCGGCACCACCAGCTCGAGGCCGTCGGGCAGCTCGGTGTAGTCCGCAGCGACCGCCCCCTCCCCGAGGTGCCCGAAGCAGCGATCTCGAAGGGACAGCGCCGCGTCGACCGGGTCCGGACCGTCCGACACGTCGGGGCCGGTGCAGGCCAACAGCAAGGGGAGCAGCATCGCCATCGTCGCCTCCACACCGGAAGGCTACCCCACGTGCTAGCGTCGCTCCCCTCAGGAGGCCCCTGTGTCCAGCCCCCCCGACCAGCTCGTCATCTTCGGCGCCTCTGGCGATCTGACCGCCCGAAAGCTCATCCCTGCCCTCGTCCGCAACCACCGCGAGGGAGCCCTGCCCTGCGCGCTGCAGATCATCGGTGTGTCCCGCAGCGAACGCACCTCTGAGGCATGGCGGGACCAGCTCCGAGAGCGCCTCCCCGAGGAACTCCACGATGCCTGGGCAGAGGTCGCACCCCACGTGCACTGGGTCCAGGCCAACGCTGCCCACAAGGCCGAGCTCGCCTCCCTCAAGGAGCGACTCGACGCATTGGCCCGCGACGCGGGTGCCGAACCTGCCCGCTGCGGCCGCCTCTTCTACCTGGCCCTCAGACCCGAGCTCTTCGGCCCCGTGGTGGAGTCTCTCGCCCACCAGGGCATGCTCGAGTGTCCGCCCCAGGCCGTCGACGGGTGGCGCCGGGTGGTCATCGAGAAGCCCTTCGGCACCGACCTCACCACCGCCCGCGACCTCAACCAGCAGCTCCTCACGTTCCTCCGCGAAGAGCAGATCTTCCGCATCGATCACTACCTCGGCAAGGAGACCGTGCAGAACCTCCTTGCCCTGCGGTTCCAGAACGCCATCTTCGAGCCGCTGTGGAACCGGAAGCACGTCGAGTCGGTAGAGATCAGCGTCTGCGAGACGGTCGCGATGGAAGGGCGACGTGGCGCCTACTACGACACCGCCGGCGCACTGCGGGACATGGTCCAGAACCACGTCATGCAGGTGCTGGCCCTCGTGGCCATGGAGCCCCCCGGTGCGCTCGACGCCGACGACGTACGCAACGAGAAGGTGAAGGTCATCCGCAGCTTGCGGCGGTTCTCCCCCGAGGAGGTCTCGCAGAACACCGTGCGCGCTCAGTATGCGGTGGGACCCGCCCGTGATGCCGCCTACCGTGAAGAGCACGGCGTCGCCGAGGCATCCACGACCGAGACCTTCGTGGCGATTCGTGCCTCCATCGACAACTGGCGCTGGAGCGGCGTCCCCTTCATGCTCCGCACGGGCAAGGCGATGACCAAGCGCTTCACCGAGGTCGTGCTCAACTTCCGCACGCCCCCTCTCGACCTCCTCAACGGCCCCACCCCGGCGGGGGTCTGCGCCCTGCGGCCGAACCGCCTGCGGCTCCTCATCCAGCCCGACGAGGGGGTCCGTTGGTCCTTCTTGGTCAAGGAACCAGGCCAGGGCATGGTCATGCGCCACGCCGAGCTCGGCTTCGACTACGACGACCTGGGCTCCGGAGAGACCCCAGAGGCCTACCAGCGCCTCCTCGTCGACGCCTTGGCCGGCAACGCAACCCTGTTCATCCGTGGCGATGAGGTCGAGGCAGCCTGGACCTTCGTCGACGCCATCCGCGCGGGCTGGGAGGCGACCGATGCGCCCGTGGCCGACTACCCGGCAGGCTCGACCGGCCCCGAGGTGGCCGACGCCCTGTTCCACGGGTGCGAAGGCACCTGGAGCTACGGCCCATGAAGCCCATGGTCACCATCGCGAAGGATGTCGGGCGGGCGGCCGGCGAGTTGGTCGCATTGGCCCTCGACGACGCGGTCGGACACCGGGGACGAGCGGTCTTGGCCGTACCGGGCGGTGGCACCCCGAGGCCCGTCTTCCGCTGGCTGGCCCGCCACCTCGACGCCCACGTCCACGACCGGCTCGCCGTCACGTTCGTCGACGAGCGCCACCTGCCCGGGACGGTGGACTGCCCTCCGGACCAGCTCCCCGACGAGAGCAACCTCAAGGGCGCTTGGCTCGACTGGTTCCAGCATCGACGCCCCGCCCAGGTGGTGCCGTTGATCCATGGGGGGACGGTGCACGAAGCCGCCGCCGCGCTCAACCCGGTCCTCGAGGCCCTCGGCCCCCCCGACGTCTGCCTTCTGGGCTTCGGACCCGACGGCCACGTCGCGAGCCTCTTTCCTGGCCACCCCTGCCTCAGCGAGGCCGGCCCCGTCGTCGCCATCACCGGCAGCCCCAAGCCCCCGCCGGAGCGCCTGACGCTGTCGATGCCTTGGCTTCAGCTGGCGCACGTCACCATTGCCGTGGGCGTCGGTGCTGGAAAGGGAGTGGCCGCCGCCGACCTTCTCAGCGGTCCGGGGGAGCTACCCCTCGCCCTCGCCAGCCCCCGTGCCCGCTGGCACCTCGTCCTCGATCCCGACGCCGCTGCTGCGGCAGGAGAGCCCTCTTGAGCACTGCAGACATCGCCGTCATCGGCCTCGGCGTCATGGGCGCCAACCTCGCCCGCAACTTCCACAGCCGCGACTGGCGGGTGGCGGTCCACAACCGCACCACGTCGGTCCTCGATGCCTTCGTCGACGCCCACGGCGACGAGCGCTTCGTGCGCTGCGAGCAGCTCGACGATGTGCTCAGCGCGCTCTCGTCCCCCCGAAAGATCGTGCTCATGGTCACCGCCGGGCGCGCGGTCGACGCGGTGCTCGAGGCCCTCGCCGGCAAGCTCGACCCCGACGACATCGTCATCGACGGTGGCAACAGCCAGTGGTCGAACACCGACCGCCGCAACACCTGGGCCCGCGAGCACGGCTTTCGCTTCGTCGGCATGGGCGTGTCCGGCGGCGAAGAGGGGGCGCTCCTCGGCCCGTCGATGATGCCGGGCGGCGATGACGCCGTGTGGCCCGAGCTGCGGCCCATCTTGGAGAGTGCTGCCGCCGTCAGCGACTCTGGCCCCTGCGTCACCTGGTGCGGCCGGGGCAGCGCCGGCCACTTCGTGAAGATGGTCCACAACGGCATCGAGTACGGCGACATGCAGCTCATCTCCGAGACGTGGACGCTGCTCCGGGCAGGCCTCGGGCGCAGCGCCGTGGAGACCCGCGGGGTCTTCGAGGGCTGGAACGCTGGCCGGCTGCAGAGCTTCCTCATCGACATCACCGCCGAGATCGTCGCGGCGAAGGACCCACACACCGGGGAGCCGTTGGTCGAGCACATCCTCGATGTGGCGGGGCAGAAGGGCACCGGGCGTTGGACGGTGCTGGCCGCGGTGGAGGCCGGCATTCCGTTGGGCACCATCACGGCTGCCGTCGACGGCCGCGCGCTCTCTGCCCGAAAGTCCGACCGAGTGGCTGCCGCCCAGCGCTTCGCCGACGCTGCCGCCGGGCCGCTGGCGGGCATCGACGAGGCCGACCTCGAGCAGGCGCTCTACGCCAGCAAGCTCATCTCCTACACCCAGGGCTTCGACCTGCTGCGCCAGGCCAGCGAGGCACGCGACTACGGCGTCGACCTCGCCGCCATCTCCAGGGTGTGGAAGGCCGGTTGCATCATCCGAGCCGCCTTCCTCGACCGCGTCTACGACGCATTCCGCGCCGATCCCGACCTGCCGTTGTTGTGCCTCGCCCCGAGCTTCGCCGCCGAGCTCGAGGCCGCGCTCCCCGCGTGGCGTCGCGTCGTCGGCAGCGCGGTGGCCGCTGGCATCCCGGTCCCTGCCCTGTCCGCGTCCCTCGCTTGGTTCGACGGACTTCGCACGAATCCGGGGTCCGCCCGACTCATCCAGGCCCAGCGCGACCACTTCGGCGCCCACACCTACCGACGCGCGGAGGCCCCCGACGAGGCCGTGCACAGCGAGTGGGGTGAGCTCGAGCAGCTCTGAAGATCCTGCTTGGGGGTAGGATCCCGGTCGTGCCTGCACGCTCCCGGCCCGTCCCCATCCTCCGAGGACTCCTCCACCCCGCCTGGGGCCCGCTCGTGCGCGTCACCCTCCGCCACGCAGACGGGCCAGGCACCGAGGGCCTCGCGCTGATCGACACCGGCGCCAGCATGTCCGCCGTGGACCGGAAAGCCGCCCTGGAGCTGGGCCTCCCCAGCCCGGGAGCGGCCACGTTCTTCGCGGTCACCGCCACGGGCGACCGGCACGTCACCCCCCTGCGCACGGGGCAGCTGAAGCTCGGTCAAGACCCTCGCTACTTCGAACTCGATCTGATCGAGGTCCCCGATCTCCGTGCCCGAGTGGAGGGGTTTCACGTGGTGGCCCTGCTGGGGTGGGACTTCCTGGATGCGTGCACCCTGGCCTTCGACGGGCCAGCAGGCACCTTCACCCTGGGCCTTCCGCGTCCCGTGCGAGCTGCTCGGCGGCGACGCTGACGCTCGTCGGTCGCGCCCGCCAGGGCCCCGGTTCCGTCACGTGGTGTCGCGGCGCACTCCGCCCTGCGCGCACGTGTGGCGGTTCCTCCTGGCAACAGCTACCTTCCGCACCTTCGAGGACCCCTCGTGCGCTTCCAGATCGACAGCGTCGGCTTCTACGCCCCGCCCCGCGTGCAGACCGCCGCGGAGCTGGCTCCGTTGATCGGTGTCGACGAAGAGTGGATTCTCACCCGCACCCGCGTTCGGGAGCGCCGCATCTGCGAGGAGCCTTCGGCCCGCATGGGCGCCCGCGCGGCGCAGGAAGCCCTCGGCGATGGCCCACCGCCAGACCTGATCATCAACGCGTCCCTCACGCCGACGCAGCTGATCCCCGACACCTCGGTGTTCGTCCAGCGGGAGCTCGGCACGTCCGGCATCCCCAGCTTCAGCATCCACGCCACCTGCCTGTCGTTCTTGGTGGCCATGCACAACGCCGGGGCGCTGCTCCATGCGGGGGCCTACCAGCGCATCCTGATCGTCAGTGCCGAGAAGGCCACCGTGAGCCGCGACCTCTCCCATCCGGAGTCTGCCGCCCTGTTCGGCGATGGCGCGGGGGCTGCGGTCCTGGTCCCCACCCCCGAAGGCGGCACCGGCGAGCTGTTGGCCTACCGCATGACGACCCTCCCGGAGTACGCCGACCTGGCCGAGTTCACCGGCGCCGGCACCCGCCACCATCCGAACGCACCCGACACGGTCGAGAGCCACAACCTCTTCCGCATGAAGGGGCCCGCCATCTACAAGCGGGCGGTCCTCACGGTGGCGCGCCAGCTCAAGCGGACCCTCGCCGACGCCGGCATGGAGCCGGGGGACGTCGACTGGGTGGTCCCACACCAGGCCTCGGGCCCCGCCCTGGCCACGCTTCCCCGATTCGGCTTCCGTGAGGACCGAATCATCGACATCGTCGAAACCTATGGAAACTGCATCGCAGCGTCCGTCCCGATGGCCTTGCATACCCTCGTCCAGTCCGGACGGATCGAGCGAGGACAGACCGTCCTCATGCTCGGCACGGGAGCAGGTCTGTCGGTGGCTAGCGCCATCTTGAGGTACTGATGGACTCGATCGTCAGCCGCATGCTCGCGGCCTATGGGGTGTCTCGCCGCGTCTTCGGCGTCTACATCCTTCCTGTCTTCGCCGCGTGGATGTTCCTCAACATCCGCATCGCCGTCGCCATCGGCATGGCGCTCGACAATGTCTTCTTCCCGTCCCTGCGGAAGGTCGGCAAGCCGAAGCCCATCGTGCTCGTGGGCAACCCGCGGACCGGCACGACGTTCCTGCAGCGGTACCTGGCCGACCATGGCTACGGCGCAGGGATGCAGATCTGGCGGATGCTCTACCCGTCGCTCACGATGCAGGTGTTCATCAAGCCCATCCTGCCGCTCCTCGAGATCGTCAGCCCGGCCAAGTACCACAGCACCCCGGCCCACCAGACGAGCCTGTCGTCCGTCGAGACCGACGATGTCGGCGTGCTCTTCCGGCACTTCGACGGATTCTTCCTCTACGGCTTCTTCATGTCCTTCGCCGAAGAGGAGATGAAGGAGCAGTTCGACCCCAACGCCCGGGGCACCAACGAGCGTGACTTCGCCTGGCTCGACGAGCTCTGGCGGCGAAGCATCGTGGCCCAGGACCTCGAGCGGCCGATCGCGAAGCTGTTCTCCCTCGGGCCGCGCACGCCGGAGTTCCTCGAGGCCTACCCGGATGCCCACATCCTGTACATGGCCCGCGATCCGGTCAGCATCCTGCCCAGTGCCATGAGCCTGGTGTCGGGCGTGCTCGAGAACGCCTTCAGCTTCAGCAAGCTCGACGACGAGATCCAGCGTCGCTGGTACAAGCGCATGTATGGCGGGCTCGTCGACCTGCTGCAGCGCTTCACCGACGACTGGAACAGCGGCCGCATCGACCGCGACCGCGTCTACGTCGTGCGCTACGACCGCATGATGGGTGAGTTCGAGGTCGTCATGGACGAGATCCACACCTTCCTGGGCGTGGAGGCCACCGAGGCGCAGAAGAAGGCAGCCATCGATCGCGGCGAGAAGCAACGGGCCTACAAGTCCGGTCACAAGTACGACCTGGCGAAGTACCACCTCGATGCCGACCAGATCCGCAAGGACTGCGCGTTCTTCTACGAGACCTTCCTGCCCGACCTCGAGCCGAAGCCCGAGGCCCAGCCCGAGCCGGAAGAGAACGCCGCGAGCTGAGGCCTACAAGACGCCCCAGTGGTCTCCCGCCACGGCCGCCGCGACGCTCGCGAGCCAGGTGAGGACCACCACGGCGGACACGCCGCGAGGGCCGCCCTCGTCGAGCCACTCCCAGCGGATGGGGAAGCTCGACAGGGCGGCTGCTGCGATCAGGAGCACGGCAGCCCACAGGCTACCGACCCGCCACAGCATCAGCATCAGCGGTGCGAGGACCACCACGACGTGGCCGAGCAACGCGAGGGTCACCGGGAGCAGGGTCGGCTCCTTGAGGTACGGCAGCACCCACTGGGCGATGAAGGGCGGCCACGCGCTGCGTGGGGGCTCGTCCTCAGGACCGGCGACGCGTAGGTTGGGGCGCTCCATGCAGAGCCACTATCTCCGACGCCGGCCTACGGGCACTCAGCCGGGGGAGCCGCCGTCCGGGACGTGGGCCGGGGGGCCGTCGTGAAGGGCGTGATCCACGATGGCCACGAAGTGCAGCAGATCGACGCCCTCGATCACTGCCCCGAGCTCGTGCATGGCCTCCTCCAGCGCGCCCACGGCCTCCAGGAACAACGCATCCGCGGCATCGGGGTAGCCCACCTCCTGCTTGACGAGGCTCGCGGCGGCAAGGAGGAGGCCTTGGTAGAAGCGAGCTCGCGCCGATGCCCGCGGCTCACCCGCCCACTTCGACTCCCACATCTCGTGGGCCAGCCAGTGATGCCCGCCGTCGAACAGGTCCGCCGCCCACGCCATCGCGTCGGGGTGTGCCATCCAAGACGGATCGGGGCGCGGGCCGTGCCCCGGCAAGTAGGGCGTGGAAGGCAGGGCGCGTCCGGTGCGCCGACCCGCCGGGGTGCTCAAAGGGCCACGTCTTCCAGCCGAAGGGGCAGCGACACGTTCCGGAACTGGCAGCGCCCTTCGTCCATCCGGGCCTCCGGCTCCACGGTGATGGAGAGCCAGTTGCCGGTGGCGTCGCAGCGCACCCCTTCCCAAGGTCGACCGTCGCTTCGGACCGCTTGACCCACCTCGGACAGGGGCCCTTCGGGGAGCGTCCAGGTCAGCGCGACCGGGGTGTTCACCTGGCGGCGAATCCACACGGTCTCGCCGTACGCCCGCTTGGGGTCGTACCCCTCGATCACCTGCACGTTGTAGACGTTGCGCCCCTGGGCGCAGGTGAGTCCCTCGGGCCACTCGGTGGGCCAGTTCGCCACGTCGTCGACCACCAGACAGAAGCGATCCACCTTCTTCTCGGAGCGCTCGCAGCGGAAGGTGAGGTGCTCGTCGACGTCCACGACCTTGGCCCCGAGGCTGCGTCCTCTGCCGTCGGCCACGACACAGAGCTCCACCTCGCCTCGCATCCATGGCCCGGGCACCTGCGGCACCGGCACCGCGATGGGGGTGCTCGCGAGGGCCGTGCCTGTGAGGACCATCCAGAACCCAACCATCGTCTGCCTCGGAGAGAGCCGCGCGAGCGCGTGTGCCGCATGGTAGCCAAACGTCGAGCCCGCTGCACGATCTCCGACGGCCAGCCGGACAGCGCGCACAGCCATCGGCCGACATCCACGGGAACCCATTCGCCGTGGCGAGCATTCCTGGGACGCTGGAGCGAACACCGGTCTGCGGTCTTCTCGCTTCGGGTTAGACACCGACCCCACGGGATGGGGCGGCGCGATGCGCGGCTTCCCCCACCCGTTCCCCGAGGAGCCGAGCCGTGGCCGACGAGAAGGTGCCGACGTACACGAAGCGCGACCGCTACCACCACGGCGACCTCAAGCGTGCACTGCTCGAAGCGGCCAAAGAATTGATCGACGAGGGCGGCCTCGAGAACTTCACCATGGCCAAGGCGGCCCGGCTCGCCGGCGTCACATCCGGCGCGCCCTACCGACACTTCAAGGATCGGCAGTCGCTCCTCGCCGAGATGGCGCGGCAAGGCGGCCAGATGCTGGACATGGAGCTCGAGATCGCCATGGGCCACGCCGGCCTGGATCCGGTCGAGCAGCTCCTGGCCCTCGGTGAGACCCACATCCGCTTCGCGGCGAGCAACCCGGCCTTCTACCGCGTGATGCACCTCAACCCCTCCGAGCTCGGCACCCTGGACGACGACGACGAGGAGTCCGAGGTGGCGGCCAACGGTCAGGCCCTCACCGCCACGGCCGATGGCAACCGGGAGTCGGCCGTGCGCTTGGGCGCCCAGGCGGCGATCTACGGCCTCGCACGCATGTGGATCGACGGCCACTTCCCGCCGGGCACCGACGCCGAGGAGGCCACGCTCGCGGTGCGAGAGATCCTCAAGCGCATCCTGCACCGCACCTGAGCCCAAACGCAGACGCCCGCCGCGTCCCCAAGGGACGGGCGGGCAGCCGAGCGTCGAGCAGGATCAGCCCTGCAGGAGCTGAGCGGCGGCCTGGTTGATGTTCTTGGCCTGGGTCAACGCGGCGACGCCTGCCTGCTGCATCACGTTGTACTTGGCCATCTCGCTGGCTTCCTTGGCGAAGTCCGCGTCACGAATCTGGGACTCGGCGGCCGTGATGTTCTGGTCCGCGTTCTCGAGGTTGCGGAGGCTGGACTCCAGGCGGTTCTGCGATGCACCCATCTGAGACCGGTAGTCGTTGACGGTGTCGAGGGCGAGGTCGAGGCCCGGAAGGGCGGCAGACGCCGCGGCGGAGGTCGACAGGTCGATGGCCCCGGTGTCGACGCCGAGGGTCGCGGCGGTGAGGTCGCCGAGGGTGATGGCGATCTGGTCGTCGGCGGTGTTGTTGATGCCGACCTGGACGTTGATGGTGGCGTTGGTGCCGTCGGACAAGGGGAGGCCGTTGAACTCGGTCACGTTGGCGATGCGGTCGACTTCTTCCGACAGCTGCACGAACTCGTCCTGGATGTAGGCGCGCTCGCCGTCGTCCAGGGTCTCCGAGGCGGACTGCACGGCCAGCTCACGCATCCGCTTGAGGATGTTGGCGACCTCGTTGGCTGCCCCCTCTGCGGTCTGCACGACGGAGATGCCGTCGTTGGTGTTCCGCATCGCTTGCCGCATCGAGCGGCTCTGGGTGTCGAGGTTCTCCGCAACGCCGAGTCCAGCCGCATCGTCGGCTGCTGAGTTGATGCGCAATCCACTGGAGATCCGTCCGAGGGTCTTCTGAAGCCCCTGGTTCGTACGGTTGACCTTCGCCACCGTGTTCATGGATGCCAAGTTGGTGTTGACGGTCAATGCCATGGTGTCCTTCCTTTTCCCGGTTGGGGTGTGAGCCTCCGGGGAGTGCCCGGCGTCCTTTCGTTCGGTCACCGATCGTCAGAGTTGAGGCCGAGATGGATCGGCAAAGCCCAAGAATCACCCACAAGCCGCCTCCCAACTCCAGAACATCGAACCGAAAAAAGTCACCGGATCCGCCAGCCGCCCCCTGCCCCAACCCCACATCGCGCTACAGCGGGGCGGTTCGATTGGAGGTCTCGTGGTTCCTCAAGGCGCTCTTCACGGCCTGCGCGTGCTCGACCTGTCTCGCATCTTGGCCGGCCCCACGTGCACGCAGCTCCTCGGCGACCTCGGCGCCGACGTCATCAAGGTGGAGCGACCGGGTCGTGGCGACGACACCCGCGCGTGGGGGCCCCCCTTCGTGGAGCGGGCCGACGGCACCCCCACCACGGAGAGCGCGTACTACCTGTGCGCCAACCGCAACAAGCGCTCCATCGCGGTCGACCTGTCCACCGAAGAGGGAGCCGACACGATCCGTAGGCTCGCGGACACCTGCGACGTGCTCGTCGAGAACTTCAAGGTCGGCACCCTCACGAAGTACGGCCTCGGCTTCGAGCAGCTCGCGGTCCGGTGCCCTCACCTCGTGTACTGCTCCATCACCGGCTTCGGACAGACGGGCCCCCACGCGCACCGCGCCGGGTACGACCTGCTCGCCCAGGGCTTCGGGGGCATCATGAGCCTCACCGGCATGCCGGACGGGGAGCCGATGAAGGTGGGCGTTGGCATCGCCGACGTAGTCTGTGGCATGTACGCGGCGACCTCCATCCTCGCGGCCGTACGTCACCAAGAGCGCACAGGCGAAGGCCAGCACATCGATCTGGCGCTGGTCGATGCGCAGCTCGCCTGGCTGGTCAACGCGGGCACCCACTACCTCACCAGCGGCGAGGCCCCCGCCCGCTACGGCAACCAACACCCGAACATCGTGCCGTACCAGGTGTTCCAGATGGCCGACGGCCACATCATCGTCGCGGTCGGCAACGACGCCCAGTTCGGTCGCTTCTGTGAGCTCCTCGACCGCGCCGAGTGGGCCAGCGACCCCCGTTTCGCCACCAACTCGGCGCGCCTCGCCCATCGCGACGCCATCGTGGAGCGCATCGCGGAACGGCTCCGAGGCCTGACCAGTACCTGGGTGTTGGACGGCATGGAGGTCCGTGGCATCCCAGGCGGGCCCATCCACACCGTGGATCAAGCCTTCACGAGCGACCAGGCCCGCGCCCGCGAGATGATCGTCACCCTCCCCCACGCCCCCTCCGGTCAGGAGGTCCGTCTGATCGGCAACCCCCTCAAGCTGAGCCGCACGCCGGTGACGTACCGACACGCCCCGCCGGCGTGTGGGGCCGACACCGACCAGGTCCTCGCGGAGCTGGAGGAAGGTGTCCACCGACGGCGGTCGACAGCCGTCGGCGCGGGCGCCCCGTCCGGCCCCGAAGGCCGCTGAGGCGCATCCAAGGCGGGGACTCGCGGTGGCTCCAGGAGTGGCCCGCTCTTTGCTTTGCCACCGGGCGGAGGTGCCCGATGGACTGGCGACACGCCCTGCACGAGACCGACTGGAGCCCCACGACCCGAAAGGCCTACGCCTGGCAGCTGCTGGCCTTCGAGGGCTGGCTGGCCGGCGCCCATCGGACCACGACCGGCATGGAGGCCTGGCTTCGCACCCGGAGCGATGCGGGGGTGAGTGCCTCCCAGCTACGGCAAGCCCAGCGGGCCCTCGCCTGGCTCGCCCGCCTGGACGAGCACCGAATCCCACGCCTCCCCGATCCCTCCGATGTCGAGCCCGCCCTGTGGGAGGCCGTGGCCTGGCGCCTCCACCACGACCACGGGCTCTCGCCGGCGCAGCTGGGTCGGCTTCGTGTCGTCCACCTCGACGGGCACCTCCTCCGCTACGGCCGTCGGCCCGTTCGCCTGTCGGGGCGGCTCACCGAAGGCCTCGAGGCGATCACTCGGGGAAGAGCACTCAGTTCGCCGATCTTTTCCGACACGCGAGGGCGCCCATTGTCCCCACGGCGCCTGGGCCAGCTCCTTCGCAAGCTCGCGAGGGCTGGGGGCGCCCCGGATCAGACCACCAGCACCGTCAGCCGCACCGACTCGGCATCGATGCCCGAGGCCACGGCGGGCTCGGCATCCTGACCGTCGAGCACCAGGATCGCGCCGTCCCAGCCCTCGAGGGTCCAAGGCCGGCGGGCGTCCTGCACCGTCTCATCGTCGCGGGGAAAGGTGATCTCGTAGGCGTTGGGGGCCAGGGTGACGAAAGTGGCCCCGGCCACCTCGTGCAGACGGCGGCGTAGTTCGAGTTCGATGCGCATGGCGCAGTTTCACCTGGCAACGGTCCGCCGTCGAGAGCCGTTCAGGTGTCCTGCGACACGATGGCGACGGCCTCGATCTCCACGAGCATGTCCGGATCGACGAGCCCCGCGACCTCCACCATGGCGGTCACCGGCCGGATGTCGTGGAACACCTCTCCGTGGACGCGGGCGATGGGCTCCCATTCGGAGATGTCGGTGACGTACATGCGGGTCCGCACGACGTCCTCGAGGCTCGCGCCCACCGCCACGAGGGCCTGCTCGATGATCTCCAGACACCGGCGTGTCTGGGCGGCTGGATCTCCACGCCCCATCAAGGCGCCATCGGGCCCCTGAGCCGTGGTGCCCGCGACGTGAACCGTGTCGCCCACCCGAACCGCCCGTGAGTAGCCTGCGATCGATTCCCACGGGGCGCCGCTGCCCACCTTCGTACGTTCCATGGCTTCGCTCCCTCCGCGTCGAGAGTACAGTGGGCCGTGCCCTCGATGGTCCTGTCACGGTTCGAACTCTTGGAGATCGTCGCCCGCGGCGGAATGGGGGTGGTGTGGAAAGCACGCCACCTCGACTCCGGCGAGGTGGTGGCTGTGAAGGTGTTGTCGACGGAAGGCGCGTCCGCGGAGCGGCTGGTGCACGCGCTCCACGCCGAAGTCGCGGCCATGGCAGGCCTCCGTCACCCCCACATCGTGTACGTCTTCGACTATGGGTCCGTTCCCACCGACTGGAGCGACCCGAGCCACGAGGTCGCCCCCGGCAGTCCGTGGTTCGCCATGGAGTTCGTCGACGGCACCACGTTGTCCAAGCGCAAGTGGACCCACGACTGGACGTCCCTCAAGTCCGTTCTCCTCGACCTACTCGACGCCTTGGCCCACGCCCACGCCCGGGGGGTCATCCATCGCGACCTGAAGCCCAGCAACGTGCTGATGAGTGGCAAGCCCGGCCGCAGCCGCCTGAAGCTGACCGACTTCGGCCTTGCCTTCGCTTTCGAGGCGTACTTCGAGCGCTCAGGCGGCCAGCCCCAGCTCGCGGGTACGCCCACCTACATGGCCCCCGAGCAGGTGGCATCGGACCCCTCTCTCCAGGGCCCCTGGACCGACCTGTACAACCTCGGCTGCATCGCATGGTCCCTGGCCTGCGGAGGGCGGCCGTACCGGCACCGCGACCCTCAGAAGCTCATCGAGGCCCACCAGTTCGCGCCCGTGCCAGAGCTTCGTCCGCGCATGCCTCTTCCCAAGGGCTTCGACCAGTGGGTGTACAAGCTGATGGCCAAGCGCACGCGGGAGCGCTTCCACCGCGCCGCCGACGCCGCATGGGCCCTGGTCCAGCTCGACCGCCAGGCCCCGAAGCTCGCCCGCGACATCCAGGCCAGCATGCTCCACACCCTCGTGTTCGAGGAAGCCTCCGCGTCGTCCACTGGCACCGTGGGGGAGCATCCACCGCTGCCGCGAAGCTGGCGTCGCCGACAGGCCGACCCCATACGTATCGTCGGCGCTGGGGCAGGGCTGTTCGCGCTCCGCAGCTTCCCTCTCGAGGGCCGGCACACGGAGCGAGAGGGCCTGTGGCGCGCCCTGGCCGAGGTGCATCGCACCCGGCGGCCCCAAGGGGTCGTGCTGTCGGGCCCCACCGGCATCGGGAAGAGCCGCCTCGTCGAGTGGCTCTCCCGTCGGTCCCACGAGGTCGGCGGCGCTTCGATCTACCGGGCCACCCACACCGAGGACGGCTCGCCGACCGAAGGCCTCATGGGGCTCCTCGGGCGCGCCCTACAGACGACCCGCGTCCGCCTCGACCAACTCGAGACCCACCTCGCCGAGGTGGTCGACCGTCACCAGGGCCCCCGGCGCGCAGCGGCCGACCTCGCCAGGGTCCTCTCGGGTCGAGGTGGTGATGACGGAAGCGAGCACCACGTCCTGGTGGAGGAGACCATCGGCTGGCACGCCGACGGCCGCACCGCCATCATCTGCATCGACGACGCCCACCTTGGAGAGGACGCCCTTCGCTTCGTGCACGCCGTCCTGCGGCGTCGCACGCTGCCGGCCCTGATCGTGCTCACCGTCCGCGACGAGGCACTTCCGGATCGGCCTCGGGAGCGGGAGCTCCTCGACACGCTGCCGTCGGGCAAGCTCCTGCGGGTGGGACCCCTGCCTCGGCCCGACATGGAGCGCGTCGTCGACGGACTGCTCCAGCTCGAGCCGGCCCTTCGTGCCCAGGTCGTGGAGCGAGCCTCCGGCAACCCGAGCTTCGCCGTCCAGCTCGTGAAGGACTGGGTGGAGCGCGGCATCCTCGAGTACACCGCCAGCGGGTTCGCGTTGCCCGGAGACGCCACCGCCCACATCCCCACCACCTTCAACCAGATCTGGGCGAGGCGGGTCGACGAGCTCCTCGACGGCCGCGAAGCATGGCGGCTGCCCCTCGAGGTGGCCGCGACCCTCGGAGTGGCCGTCATCAGCACCGAGTGGGATGCAGCGTGCACCGCCGCTGGAACCCACGCACCGAGAGCCCTCGTCCTCGCACTGCTCCGCGGCTCCCTCGCCCTCGTGGAAGAAGGCACCATGGGCCACCAATGGCACTTCGCCCACGGGATGCTCCGAGAGGCCGTGCTGGCCCGCGCGCGAAAGGAAGGGCGGATGCAGTCCCTCCACCTGGCTTGCGCCTCCGCCCTGGCCCGCGACCCGCAGTGGATCGACCGCTACGGCCGCCACCTGCTGGAGGCCGGCCGTCGAGACGATGCCATCGACGCCCTCGTTCAGGGGGCCATCTTCGCCGTGCAGCGAGGGGCGTTCAGCCGCGCGGTGCACGCCGCCTCCCTCGCCGAGCGGGCGATGCCGGCGTCGGATCCGCGAGCTCGAGTCGCTCTAGAGGTGCGCATCCGAGCCGCACAGCTCCGTGGCGAGACCGAAGAGGCCCGGCTCCACATCCGACGCCTGGTGCAGTGGGCCAAGCTCCGTAGGGATCCCGAGGCCGGCGCCGTCGCCACGCGAGCCAGTGCAGAGATCCACCTCCGTCTGGGCCAGGCCGAGGAGGCCATCGCCACGGCCCAGGAAGCCGTGTCCCAAAGCGACAACATGAGCCCACGCGCCCAAGCCGAGGCGTGCTGCACCCTCGGGTTCGCTCATGCGCTGGCCTGGGACTTCCGGCATGCCGAAGCCGCCTTCCGAGACGCCGCCGGACACGACAATCACTTCCATCCCGCCGCCTGGGGCCTGGGGCGCATCCGCCTCGACCTAGAGCACGCCCACGCAGCCCTGCCGTTCTTGGAGCGTGCAGCGCAGCTCGCCCACAAGGAAGGCGACCGGATCCGCATCGCGAAGTTCGGGGCCACACTGGCCCATACCCAGCGAGTGCTCGGCAACGTCGAGAAGTCCCTCGCCCTCGCCGAGGCCGCCTACCGCTCCCTCGACAGCTGCGGCGCCGACGGCGCCTCCGAGGCGAGAACTCAAGTCGCACTCACCCTGCTCGCCCAAGGCCGCCACAAGCAGGCGAGAGAGCTGCTGGAAGAGGAGCTCGCACTCGTGGCCCAGCGCGACGACCACGCCGTGGTCCGACTCGCCTCGGGGGCTCACTGGGCCGCATGCGGGGCCGGCGCCGACTGGGACCGGGCCGCCGAGCTCACCCCCATCGCAGGCGACGGCCTCGCGCTGAGTCGGGCGACCGAACTGGAGCTGGTTCGCCTGCTGCATCGCTTCGGGGAACGTGCCTTCCATGCCGGGGAGCTGATCCTGGCCCGCGACGCTTGGACGCCGGCACGGGTGATGTACCGCCGGCTCGGAATGTCCCAGGACTCGGCGCAGCTCACCCACACCCTTCGGGGCCTGCCGTCGAGTTCCATGCGGGCGCGTCCGAGCGACAGCACCCGAGCCACGCCGGTGTCGGGCCGTCGCCGCCTCACCCGCAGAAAGCGCGACCCCAGCTGACCCGTTGAACCCCTCGGCAAGTCTCGTGCCGGTTCCAACCTCGTCCCCGCCCCTTTACCGGCTGGCTCCTGCACAATACACGCCGCGGCGATGCTTCCCCTCCTCCTCGCCGCGTCGCTGTCCTTCGCCCAGGACGGCATCGACGCCCACGGTACATTCCCGGCCCCCCTCGACGGGGACGCACGCGACCCGATCCTGCTCACGAGGCCCGGTCGGATGACGGCAGGTCAGGCCTATGCGAGTGCCTTGCTCGAGGTGATCAACGCCCCCCTGGTCTTGGTCAGCGACGACGGCACCGATGTCACCCGGACCCCCGCCCTCGACGACGTGGTCGGGGTCAACGTGATGGGAGGCTACGCCGTCCACGAGCGCGTCCGTCTCGATCTGCTCGTTCCCGCCTTCCTCGCCTCCCAGTCGCTGGGCGACGGCCAGGGTGCGAGACTCGGCGACCTGCGCGCCGCAGCCATGCTCGCCATCGTGCGTCCCGGACCCGTGGTGAAGAACCAGCCGGATCGCCTGGAAGCCGGCGTGGGGCTGGCGCCCTGGGTCACCGTTCCCACAGGAGACGCCGAGGCCTTCTTGGGTGCGGGTGGACCCACCGGCGGCGTCCAGGTCAACGGCACCCTCGAAGCCGGCCGTTTCGTAGCGACCGGCCTCGTCGGGCCCCGCTTCGTGCCCCAGACCGATGCCCTCAACCTGCAGGGCGCCGACAGCTTCGACCTCGGCCTCTCCGCGGGGCTCCTCGCCTCGGAGCGCACCGGCGTGCACCTGGAGAGCATGACCCGCAGCCCGCTGGAGGCCAACGACGTGCCGTGGCGCGGTGCCCCCTCCGAACTCGTGGCCAGCTTGCGTCACCGCACCAGCAAGGGCTTCAACGTCGTCCTGGGCGGCGGAGGGTCGCTGACCCCTGCGGTCGGGAGCCCGGGCTGGCGCCTCATGGTCGGCGGCGGCTGGGGCCAGGTCGACGACGGCGGAGATGACCCGGATCTCGACGGCATGGTCATCGACGACTGCCCCGACGAGCCGGAGACCGTCAACGGCTACCTCGACGAAGACGGCTGCCCCGATCGCCTGGCCGACCTCGAGGTGAACGCGACCTACCAGGACGCCGCCTACCCCGAGGCCGACATCGAGCTGCAGCTGGGGCCCAGCGGGCCCGATGCCCCGACCCCGCCCGCCGAGGCCTACGACTTCGCGCCCGTGCGCCTCTACGGCCGCATGCCCGACGAGCACTGGGACGCCCGCGGGCAGCTCGCCTGCATGACGGGCTCCGCAGACCTCGTGCTGGTGTCGGGGGAGAACATCCTCGACATCCCCCTCGTCCCGATCCTCGACTCCGACGTCACGTTCCTGGTGGTCGACACCGACGACAAGCTCATTGAGAACGCCACGGTCCAGTGGGTGGCTGGACCCACGGGCTGCGCGCCCCTCGAGGTCCTCGAGCTGCCCCTGGGCAAGGGCGAGGCCACCATCGGCGAGGGCGAGTTCGAGGTCGCAGGCACCGCCGCTGGCTACGAGACCCGCCTGGTCAAGCTGAGCGCCGAGCCGGGCCAGACCCAAGAGGTGCGCATTCAGCTCGCACCGTCCCGCCTCGAGCTGGACGGAGACGAGATCCGCATCCTCGAGAAGGTCCACTTCGAGACCAACTCCCATGTGATCAAGCCCGTCTCCTACAGCCTGCTGGCCGAGGTCGCAGCGACCATCGTGGCCCACCCCGAGTTCGGTCAGGTCGAGGTCGCAGGCCACGCCGACGAGCGCGGCCCGGACGCCTACAACCTCGAGCTGTCCGCGCGCCGTGCCGCGTCGGTTCGCGACCACCTGGCGAAGGAAGGGGTCACGGGGAGCCGGCTCACGGTCAAGGGCTATGGCGAAGAGCAGCCCCTGGTCGACGAGAGCAGCGAGGCTGCCTGGTCCGAGAACCGCCGGGTACAGTTCAGCATCCTGGGGCGCGCACCCGTCGACCGACTCGAGGAGGTCCCGCGATGAGCCCCATCACGCTCCTAGCCCTCCTGGGCCCCTCCACGGCCTTCGGCGCCGGTACGGCAGACCTCGATGGCGCCGTCCTCTCCCAGAGCACGGTGCTGTTCGTCGACATCATCGATCCGCTCACCGAGACCATCGACTGGGTCGGCGACTCTTCCGTGCTCATCGTCGACCCGGACGGCGTGTTCGTCACGATCCTCGCCACCGGCAGCTCACTGGTTCCCACCAAGACCGGCGCCTACAGCCTGTCGCTGCTGGGGGACCAGGTCACCTTCGACCTGACCGTCGCCGGCGCTGCGGGCGGCCGGGTCTGGTCCCCGAGCTGGGACCTCGAGACGCCGGGCTTCAATGGCCCAGGCAGCATCGACCTCACCGTGTACGCCTTGGCCGCCGGCGGCGGCGGCGACGCGGTGGTCGAGTGGCGCACGGAGGGCCTCGCCGGCACCATCGTGCAGGTGGCCGCCAACCACGTCGGCCTCGACCATCGAGCGTGGTCGGTGCCCGACGACTCCCCCATCGTGGAGGAGCCCTGGCCGCTGTACCTGGTGCCCCCCGAGCTCGCGACGGGCGTGGCCCCCGTCGCGTTCCTCTTCTACACCGACTACCTGCCGAGCAGCGACGACTGCGACAACCTCGACAAGGAAGGCACGTTCAGCTTCGTCAGCAGCATCGGCGGGACGTACCACATCCTGTGCGACACCAACGACGATGGCGTCTTCGACCCCATGGCCCTCGACGACGTCCACCTCATCGGCGCGGCCTCCGCGGGCTTCAACCAGGTGGACTGGGATGGCACCACCGCCGCCGGCGACCCCGTGCTCCCCGACACCTATTCCTGTCAGGTCGTGCTCGCGCCGCTCGAAGTGCACGCTCTGGTCACCGATGCCGAGACGGGCTTCTCCGGCGTTCGCATGTTTCGCAGCGACCCCGCTCAGCCGTCGGTCGGCCTGCCGATGTTCTTCCAGGACGAGGCGGTGGCTGCGGGAGCGTTGATTCTCCCCAACGGCTCCGGCCCCCTGGACCAGAGCCCCCCCGCCGGCCTCGACGCCGGCGACCCACTGGCCCTTCCCGTGCCCCTCGGCAACAGCCGCTCGTGGGGAGCCTTCGGAACCAGCGGGAAAGGGGACCGAGCCACCCTGGACACCTGGTCCTGGCTCGACCCCGTCACGTCGCCGACCTTCGACATCCAGGTCGTGGCCCTGGCCGACCGCGACAACGACGGCCTTGGTGACCTCGAGGAGGAGTGCTTCCTCTGCACCGACCCCGACGACGACGACACCGACGACGACAACCTCCTCGACGGCATCGAGGTCGGCCTCGGCATCGACCCCTGCAACCCAGACACCGACGGCGACAGCATCCCCGACGATGTCGAAGTGGTCGACCCGCTCCTGCCCCCCGACACCGACAACGACGGCAACATCAACGCCGACGACCCCGACGACGACGGCGACCAGGTCCCCACCATCGACGAGGCCTACGGCGCCATCACCGACCCGCGGCTTCAGTTCAGCGATGGTGATGCGCTGCCCGACTACCTCGACGACGACGACGACGGCGACGGCCTGCTCACCTTCCCCACCGAGGACGTCGACAACAACGGCGACCCGCGGAACGACGACACCGACGGCGACGGCATCCCCGACTACCTCGACCCCTTCGTGCCCACGGTCGTGACCGGCGCGACCGGCGACACCGGCGCAGGGGACACGGGCGGCGACACCGGCGTTGGCGACACCTCCGGCGATACCGGCGGCGCCGACACCAGCGACACGGGCGACAGCGGCCCCATCGTCGTGATCACGGGCGACACCGGCGGCACGGGCGACACCGGCGGCGTCATCGTGATTCCGACCGGCGACACCGGCGACACTGGCAGCCCCGTCGTCACCGGAGCGACAGGCGACACCGGCAACGACACGGGGACCGGCGGCGACACCTCCGAGACCGGCGGCCCACTCGACACCGGAGACACCAGTGGTGGCGTCATCGTCCTGCCGACAGGCGACACGTCGGACACCGGCGACACCTCCCACACCGGCAACACCACCGAGACGGGCGACCCCCAGGGCACCGGCGACACCGGAGAGACCGGCAACACCGTCCTGACCGGGGACACCTCGGACACGTCCGTGGTCCCCACGACCGGCGACACCGGCGCGGTCCTGGAGACAGGCGACACCGCGCCGCTCATCACGCTGCCCACCGGCGACACGGGCGAGACCGCCGCGCCCACCCTCCCCGACACCGCCGACACCGCCGACACCCCGAAAGACACCGGCGACCCCGTGGTGGTCACCGAGCACTACGAGGGCGGCTGCAGCGGGTGCACCAGCGGGTCGATGGCCGGCGCGTGGGCCTGGCTCGCCGTGCTGCCGCTTCTCGGTCTGCGTCGACGGTAGGCCTGCGCTCTAGGTTCGCTTCGGCCGCTTTCTCCGCCCCGTGTTCGCCTTGGCCTCCTCCTGCTGACGCTTCTTCGTCGAGGCCCAGCTGCAGATCGGGCAGGTCGTCAGGTCGTGGTAGAGCGCCGGGCAGTATTCGCGACCGAAGTAGATGAACTGCAGATGCAGGTCGTTCCAGCGCTCCTTCGGGTACAGCGCCTTGAGGTCCCGCTCGGTGTGCACGACGTTCCTGCCGCTCGACAGGCCCCAACGGGCCGCGAGGCGATGAATGTGGGTGTCCACGGGGAACGCAGGCACCCCAAAGGCCTGGGCCATCACCACGCTCGCCGTCTTGTGCCCCACCCCCGGGAGCTCCTCGAGGGCCTCCATGTCCGCCGGCACCACGCCCCCGTGCTCGACGACCAGCTTCCGACCCAGGCCCGCGAGGTTCTTCGCCTTGGTGTTCGTCAGGCCGATCTGGCGAATCAAGTACCGGATCCGGTCCTGCCCGAGGTCGGCCAACGCCGCCGGCGTGGGCGCCTCCGCGAAGAGATCCGGGGTGACCTCGTTCACCTTCTTGTCGGTGGTCTGCGCTGAGAGCAACACCGCGACGAGGAGGGTGAAGGGGTCCGTGTGGTCCAGCGGGATCGGCGTCTCTGGGTACAAGTCGTCCAGGATCACCTGGATCCGCGCTGCCTTCTCTGCTCTTCGCACTGTCCCTCCGCACCAGGCGCCGAACCCGACACCGCGCGCTGCAGGTAACGCCAGAGAAATGTGCCCACCGCTTCCCCACCAGGACACGCCGAGAAAGCCGGATCCGCGACACTTTTGAACACGGCCTCCCGCTGGACCCACCCGGCAGGACGCAGTAGCGTTGCGGACCGGAGTTCCCATGCCCCGTCCCCGTCTCTTCTCGCTCGCAGCCCTGCTCAGCCTGCCACCGCTCGCGAGCGCTGCCACCCTGCCCGCGCCCGACGCCTATGGCAGCATCCAAGCGGTGATCGACGTCTCCAGCCCCGGCGACATCATCGACATCGGCGGCGGCGACCACGACGAAGCGCTGGTCATCCCCCACGACCTCACCCTGCTTGGCGACGCCGTGTTTCGTACCGAGCTCGACCTCAGTCCGGGCACCGCGGTCGGCGTGGAGGCCGCGATCCACGTGGAGCCGGGCGTCGCCCTCACGATCGACCGCCTCGATCTGAAGGCCGGAGCGACCCGCGGGCTCTACGGGGAAGCCGGCGCCACCATCACCCTGCTCGACGTCGGCATCCGCGACAGCGGCAGCACCGACGGCGGAGGCGCCTGGGTCGACGGCGACGTCATCGCCACCGATCTGCTGGTGGAGAACACCTCGGCCACCACCTCCGGCGGAGGGCTCTGGGTGTCCGGCGACCTGTCCTGCACCGACTGCCGCTTCGTGCGCACCACCGCGGGCGTGTTCGGTGGGGCGATCCACCACGGCACGGGCACGCTGCAGCTCACCGACGTCGAGTACGTCGCCACCAGCAGCTCAGGACCCGGTGGCGGTGTGTTCACCATGGCCTCCGACAGCCAGCTCGTCCGAAATCGGGGATGCGGCCTCGACAGCTTCCTCTTCGCCAGCGGAGAAGGAGGGGGCACGATCCGTGCCTCAGGGGTGCAGACCACCGGAGGAATGGGGGTGGCGATCATCGTCTTCCCGGGCGCTTCCTGGCTCATCGACCACAGCACCTTCACCGGGAACAGCTACGCTCTCATCTCGTACGACGCCCGCTACATCCCTCCGCCGACCGACACGGGCACCACCGGCCACACGGGCGGATTCATGGTCGACACCGCCGTGTCCCCCGGCGCCCTCACCATCACGAACTCCCTCTTCGTCGGCAATCAGAGCGTGCTGTTCCCGTTCTACGGCGACCCCCTGCTGCCGCCCCCGCTCTTCGACCACAACGCCTACGACGTCCCGTTGGACCCCCTCGTCGACGGGGGCCCCAACAGCCTCTTCGACGTCGATGTCCAGTTCGTCGCGGACCCCGACCTGGTCGGCGACCTTTGCCCCATCGAGGCCTTCCTCCCTACGTTCGAAGCCCCCACCATCGACGCAGGCTTCGGTATGGACGCCGACGGCTCCCCCGCCGACATCGGGGCGTCGGGTGGCCCTGACACCTGGGCCACGTTCCACGCCGACAACGACGCCGACGGCTTCACCGTCGCCAAGGAGTGCGACGACACGAGCGCGGCCTCCTACCCGCTGGCCGAGGAGGTCTGCGACGGCATCGACAACGACTGCAATGGCGAGGTCGACACCGACACCGCCGTCATCCCCACGTGGTTCCCCGATGCAGACGGGGACGGCTACGGCGACGGACGGAGCGCCGTGGGCACCGGTCAGACCCAGTGCCTGGCCCCCGAGCCGGTCGACGACGGCACGGGCACCCTGGTCGGTTGGGCCCCAGAGGGCTCCGACTGCGATGACACCGACCCCCTGCTCAACCCAGGGGTGCCCGAGGACTGCGATGGTGCCACCGACCTGAACTGCGACGGATCCGTGGACTTCGGGGCCGCCGACGCCACCACCTGGTGGCCCGATCTCGACCAAGACGAACACGGGGACGCCACCGCACCACCCGTCCTGAGCTGCACGCGTCCCGGGCCCACCTTCGTCGCCAACAGCAACGACGACTGCAACGACGCGGTGGGCTCCATCCATCCCGGAACCGATGACATCTGCAACGGCCTCGACGACAACTGCTCTGGGGACGAGTCCGACGCGCTGAACATCACCACCTGGTACCCGGACGCCGACGGCGACGGCTTCCCGAACGGCTTCCTCGGGGTACCTGCGTGCATCGCCCCCACCGCCCACGTGCCGGAGCGTCCTGACAGCGCCTTCGACTGCGACGACGACGAGGCCCTCAGCTTTCCTGGCAACACCGAGGTCTGCGACGGCATCGACAACAACTGCAGCGGCACCGCCGACGACCTCACGGGCACCCCCGCCAGCTGGTACCCCGACGACGATGGCGACGGCTTCGGTTCCGCCGACCCCCGTGCAGCGATCACCTCCGAGTGCCCGGGCGCGGGCTACGTCGACAGCAACTCCGACTGCAACGATGCCGACGCCAGCGTCCGTCCCGACGCCGCAGAAGTCTGCAACGGCGTCGACGACGACTGCACCGGCACCGCCGACGACGGCCCCAGCGCCACCTGGTACGTCGACGGCGACGGGGACGGCTGGGGGGGCGACGCCATCGAGACGTCCTGCCCATCCCCCGGTCTGGTCGAGCAGGGGGGCGACTGCCAGGATGGCTTCGCCGACATCCACCCGGGCGCCGATGAGGTTCCCGGCAACGACATCGACGAAGACTGCGTCGATGGCGCGGAGAACCCGGCATCGACCTCCAGCGGGGAGCCAGCAGCGGCAGGCTGCCAGTGCAGCAGCAGCACCTCGGGCGGCGGCGCCGCGTGGCTAGGGGCCTTCGCGCTCGCGCTGGCGCGCCTCCGCCGACGTTCCGCCGTGGCCGCGGTCGGCCTCGCGGCCTGCGGAGCCGAGCCTGTCGCCAGCGGCCTCCCAGAGGTCCAGCTCACCTTCCCATCCCTCGACGAGGCCACCGCCGCTGCCCCCTGGTTCGCCGTCGACGAGCCTGCGGGCCCCGCCCTTCTGCAGCGACAGAGCCGCGTCACCTTCCTCAGGGAGCGCCCTGGCGTCCTCGAGCTCCACCACCGCGCCCATGGGCAGGGAACGGTCACCGCCACCCTCGCCCTCCAGGGCATCGGCCGCGACGATCTCCACCCCGTGCCCAACGCCGCCGCTCCCGAAGCCGTAGGCAATCGAATCGTGCTCGACCGCGGCCCCGTCGTCGAGTGGTACCTCAACGGCCCCGACGGCATCGAGCAGGGCTTCACCCTCGGCGAGCGTGCGGCTGGGGTGGGTCCCCTACGCGTGGCGATGGCCGTCGACGGGCTCGAGGTCCGTCCTTCGGGCGACGACGCCTTGGTGTTCGTCGACGCGCACGGCCTCGCCCGCTTCCGCTACGACCACCTCGTCGTGATCGACCGCGACGGCGCCTCAGTGCCCGCCGCCTTGGCCAGCGACTGTCAAGAGCCCGAGACCCGCTGCCAGTTCGAGCTCGTGGTGGACGACAGCAAGGCCGCCTACCCGCTGTACGTCGACCCATTGCTGGCCGAGTTCGTCACCGACGTGCAAGCGGTCGATGCGGTCGACCAGCTCGGATCGGCGGTGGCCGTCGACGGCGACCGCGCCATCGTCAGTGCTCCCTCGGGCATCGATGGCCGGGTGTTCATCTTGGAGCGCAACGAAGGCAACCCCGATGCCTGGGGGATCGAGCAGACGCTCTTCGACGACACCGACGGCTTTGGGGAGGTCGTAGCCTTCGACGATCCCTACCTGGCCGTCGGGGCCCCCGACAGCAACACCGTGAAGGTGTTCGTGCGCGACGCCGGCTGGACGGAGCTGCAGACCCTGACAGGCACGGGCCGCTACGGGGAGGCCCTCGAGTTGCAGGTGCCCTACCTGCTGATCGGCGCCCCAGACGACGGCGATGGCACCGTCACCCTGGCGCTCCTGCGAGCCACCGGCCAATTCGACGCCAACCCTTTGCCCCAAACCGCCGGACCCAACGCCCGCTTCGGAGCGTCCGTCGCACTTCGCCTCCCCAATCTCGTCGTCGGCGCACCCGAGCTGAATGGTGGTCAGGGCGCCGTGCTCGTGTTCGACGGCGAGGGCATCGAAATCCAGCGCCTGCAAGGAGCTCCAGGAGAGCAGCTCGGGAGCAGTCTCCAGGTCTCAAGCGCTCGGATGGCCATCGGGGTTCCCGCCGCCGAGCAGGTCCGCCTATACGACCTCGACCCCAACGCCGCTGGACAGTTCGTCGCCGCGGCCGAGCCCACCATCGACGCGCCCGCCGTCAGCGAGAGCGGCTTCGGCACCGCGATCGCGCTCCTCAACGACACGCTGATCGTAGGCGACCGAGGCGCCACGGCGTTCGCCCATCACTACGCACTGTCCGATGGGAGCGGGTGGATGCATACCCAGTCCACCCCCGTCGCCACCGACAACGACGGCGGGGCGGTCTCCGTCGCCGCCAACAGCCGGACCATCGTGGCCGGCGTCCCCGGCGCGGGCGCGAAGGGAGAAGCGGCGATCTACGCACGGTCGACCGACACCGTGATCACGGAGGCCGTTCTCCAGCTCGACGACGGCACCCAGACAAACATGGGCCGAGCGGTGGCCGTCGACGGCGACCTCGCGGCGGTCGGCGACGAGACAGCCCTCACCACCTACGGCGGTAGAGTGGATTTGTACGTCCACCGGCCAGGGGGCTGGAGCCTCGACGACACGTTCGTGCCCACCACCGGGATCGGGAGTTCCGGGGAGTTCGGCCATGGCATCGCCATCGATGGAGACATCGTGGTGGCCGGGGCCCCGGGCTTCGGACAGGCCTTCGTGTACACCCGGCAGGCACTGGGATGGACGGAGGAATTCCTCGAGGACCCCGACACCGACCCAGCGAACACCCGCTTCGGTGAAGCCGTGGCCATCGATGGCCCGCTGATTGCCGTAGGGGACCCGTCCCAAGGCGGCCGCGTGCAAATCTACGAGCTGTCCGCTGGACTCGCGGGAAATGTCGACGAGACCATCGATGGGGATCCCGGGGCGAAGTTCGGCACCAGCGTGGCGGTCGCGGGCGACACCATCGCCGTAGGGGCTCCTGGGTGCGATAGCGCCGGTGGCATCGTCGATGCCGGCTGTGTGGAGATCCACCGCGTCACGCTCTACGCCGACAACATCGAACTCGTGCAGCGCATCGAGGGCTCCGACCCGGACGACCGCTGCGGCATCTCGGTCGCCTTCGACGCCGACCGCCTCGCCATCGGCTGCCCCAACAACGGCGTCGCCCTGCTCCCGGGCAAGGCCCTCCTGTACCGAGGCGACCTCACCACCTTCACCGAAGAGGCGGTCCGCACCGGCAGCGTGCAGGGCAACAACTTCGGCTCCGCCGTGGCCATCGACGACGACCGCTGGTTCGTGGCCGCCAAGGGCGCGAGCAAGGTCCGCATGTACCAGCGCAACACCGGCGGCGAAGACCAGTGGGGCGAGGAGCGGGTGTTCGACGGCCCCAACGGCAGCAACTTCGGCTCCGCCATGGACGTCGACGGCAACACCGTCATCATCGGCAGCCCCAACGACGGCAGCACGGGTGCAGCCCGCATCTTCCGCCTCGACGCGACCATCCCCCCCACCCTCTTCGACGACGCCTTCACGGTCGACGAAGACGCCATCGACGTGCCGCTGACCATCAGCGCCAACGACATCTCCGCACGCATCGATCCCATCGTTCCCTCGGACGCCGTCACCACGAATGGCCCCGGGCAGGGCACGTTGGTGAAGGACGGTGATGATCTGCTCTTCACCCCCGACCCAGACGTCTTCGGCGTGCAGACCTTCGAGTACACCGTGCCGGGGGCGCTCGCCCCCGCCACCGTCACCATCGACGTGCTCCCGGTCAACGACCTCCCGGTCGCTGTCGACGATGCCTACACGGCCACCGAGGAAGTGCTCCTCACCGCCTCCTCGGTCCTCGCCAACGACAGCGACGTCGAGTCCCCCGTGCTGACGGCATCCCTCATCACCGGTCCCACTCAGGCGGCGAGCTTCGCCCTCGCCAGCGACGGCACCTTCACCTACGAGGGCACCACCAACTTCTTCGGCACCGACACCTTCACCTACGAAGCCCTCGACGGCGAAGGCGCCTCGTCGGGGCCCGCCACCGTGGTGATCACGGTGCTCGACGCTCCCGAAGCCCCGATCCTCACCGACAGCGCGTGGACCACCGAGCTCGACACCCCCCTCGCCGTGGCGGCCCCCGGCCTCGCCGGCGCGGCCTACGCGCAGCTCCCCGGCACCGACACCTTCTTCTCCGCCGCCGACACCAGCGCTCTCGACGGAGTGGTGCAGGTCCTGGGCAATGGCGGCTTCACCTTCGTGCCCGACCTCGGCTTCGTCGGCACCACCAGCTTCGTGGTGCAGGCCGACAACGAAGGGGCCGTCGGCACCGCCACGGTCTCCATCGAGGTGGTCGACACCAACCGCCCACCGGAGCCTCAGCCCGACGCCTACACGGTCCAGGAGGACCAGGTGCTCGACGTGTCGATCCACGGCGTCCTCGCCAACGACGTCGATCCCGATGGCGACGACCTCCAGGCCCTCTTCGGCGCCCCGAGCGTGGGCACGTTCACCCGCACCGACCCCGATGGCACCTTCACCTGGACGCCCCCCGCCGACTTCCACGGCGACGCCAGCTTCACCTACACCGCCGGCGACGGCAGCGAGAGCGCCGGCCCCGTGCTCGTCACGCTGACCGTGGAGCCCGTCAACGACATGCCCGTGGCCCTCGACGACGAATACGAGGTGGAAGGTCCCGGACCCCACGTCTTCGACGTCGGCGACGGCCTGCAAGTCAACGACAGCGACCCCGACGGAGACGATCTCACCGCCGTGCTGGTACGCAGCCCCTCCGACGGCACCGTCGAGATCGACCCCGACGGTGGCTTCACCTTCACCCCCCGCATCGGCCTCGATGGCGAGCAGGTCTTTGCCTACCTGGTCTCCGACGGCCTCGCGACCGCGCGGGCGGAGGTGGTGGTGACCGTGACCGACAACGCCCTCCCCACCGACACGTCCGACACTGGGCCGAGCCCCACGGACACCGGCACCGACTGCGACGAGCTGTTCTTCCCCGATCAAGACGGCGATGGCTTCGCCGACGCGGCCAGCGAGGGCCGCACGGCCTGCCAGGCCCCCCCAGGCTTCGCCGAGCGGGTCGGCGACTGCGACGACACCCGGGCCGACCGCTACCCCGGCGCCCCAGAGATCCAAGGCGACGGCATCGACCAGGACTGCGACGGTGTCGACGCCGACATCGCCCCGGCGGGCGCGTGCAGCACCGGTCCCGCGACCGGCGCGACCACCGGCGCCCTCCTCCTGCTCCTCGGCACCCTGGCGAGACGAAGGCGGCCGACGGCAGCGAACACGGAGGTGCCCCCATGCTGACCCTCCTCCTCGGCTTGGCCCAAGGGGCCGCCTGCGCCGACGACACCCTCGCGGAGCTCGAGGCCACCATGGCCGACGTGCTCGAGGCCAACAGCAACATCGACGACGTCGCCTTCGAGCGGTCCAGCAAGCTGATGGACGCCGCCGTCACCTGCCTCGACGAGGTCCCGCCGCCCAGCACGGTCGCCCGCCTTCACCACACCATGGCGTTGCGGGCTTTCGTTGATGGCCGAACCCGGGCCGCGAAACGCAGCCTGTCTGCGCTGCGTCAGGTCGACGACCGCTGGACCTCCCCGTTCCCCGATGGCCACCCCTTCACCGTCTTGTGGGCCAACGCCGGCGCCGACGGCCCCACCCAGCCCATCGGCAGCATCGCCCCCAAGGCGTGGCTCGTCGACGGCGAGGAGACCCTCGACGTCCCCACAGCAAGCAACGCGTTGCTTCAGGTTCGGCAGGCCGACGGCACCATCCAGCTCACCCGCTACCTCTTCGACCCTAGCACCATCCCCGACCTAGGCCAGAACCGCGTCGTCGACCCCTTGGAGGTCCCCTGGGTCCTGTCCATGCGGGTCCTCGGCACGGGTCGCGCCGTCGGGCAGGGGCAGACGGTCGACGGGAGCGGCGCCCTCGCCGACCAACAGGCCTCCACCTTCGCCCCCGCCGGCGCCCTCGCCCTGCGCCTCACCCCCACCGCCCGCTACGGCGTCGAGGCGAGCCTGTCGGTCCTCCCCGACGACGACGTCATCGCGTCCGCATCGGCACCCCTCGGGGTCGAAGGCCAAGTCCTCGGCCTCCTCGGCACCCAGGTCGCCCAAGGAAGCCGCAGCCTGTTCGTGCGAGGCCGTGCCGGCCTGATGACCGACACCGTGCGGGCGTGGCCGCGGGCCGGCAGCGGGGTCGCCCCCAGCGCGTGGCGGGTGTGGGGCCCCAGCCTCGGCGCCGAGGTCGGCCTGCTCTCCGAGCGCGCACAGCTCGACCTCGCCCTCGACGGCGCCCTCGCGGGCCTCTCCCCATGGCGCGGCGACCTGCGGGCCGGCGGCACGGCTCTGCTCACTGAGTCCCTCGGCCTCCGGGTCGAGGGACTCGGCCGCCTCGCCGGGCAACCCCTGCTCGATGGCGACGAGCCCGCAGGCCGGGTGTCGGAGCGAGAGCTGCGGCTGTCCGGTGGCGTCGACCTCGTCTTCTGAGCCCTTGGGCGCCTCACCACCTCGTGGCGTCCGCTTCCAGGCGGTGACCACCCGTGACGTTCCGTGGTCGGGGCGACCGCCAACCTGTGGATACCGATCGGGTCACGCCCCACGGCATGTCCGTGGAGCGTCTCCTGCCCGACCCAGAGGACCCCAACCATGCGTCACCCTGTGCTCCGCACCGTCTCCAACGTCGTCGCCGCCACGGGCCTCGTCCTGGGCGCCGCCGGCACCACCGCCATCGTCCTCAGCCCGGCACTGACCACCGCCACCGCGCACCAGCAGGACCCACCGGCCTCCACCGCCCCCATCGCGACGCCCACCCCTACCCCCCAGCTCAGCCTCACCTTCGACCCCACCCGCAGCTTCGCCCCCCTCATCGAGCAAGCCAGCAAGGCCGTGGCGAGCGTGAAGGTCGAGAGCGACATCGACCCGGTCGCCCTCGAGATGCACCGGCGCTTCCGCACCCCCTTCGGCCAGGTGGACCCCCGCGCCATCCCCCCCCGCTCCGGGGAGGGCAGCGGCTTCGTCATCAGCGGGGACGGCCTGATGCTCACCAACCACCACGTCATCGAAGACGCCGACCGCATCACGGTCGTGTTCGGCGACGGCGAGGAGGTGGATGCCAAGGTCCTCGGCAGCGACGCCAGCATGGACATCGCCCTGCTTCAGCTCCAAGACGACCGCGCCTGGCCCCACCTGGAGCTCGGCGACAGCGACGCCGCGAGGGTCGGCGACTGGGTCCTGGCCATGGGCAACCCGCTGGGCCTCGGCCACACCGTCACCGCCGGCATCATCTCCGGCAAGGGCCGCGTCTTGGGCCACGACATCTTCGGCAACGAAGACTTCCTGCAGACCGATGCGGCCATCAACCCCGGCAACTCCGGCGGCCCCCTGGTCACCCTCGACGGCAAGGTCGTCGGCATGAACACCGCGGTCATCGCAGGCGCCAACACAGTGGGCTTCTCGGTCCCCACCAACCTCATCGCATCGGTGGTCGAGGAGCTGCAGTCCAACGGGCACATCGCCCGGGGCTTCCTCGGGGTGAACAGCCAGCCCCTCACCCCCGACCTCGCCGACATGCTCGGCGTCGACGCCGACCAGGGGGCCCTGGTCTCCAGTGTCTTCCCCGACACCCCAGCGGCCCTCGCGGGCCTCGAGCGAGGCGACGTGGTGGTCGAGGTCGACGGCAAGGGCATCGGCGACCAGGCCGACCTCATCGCCGCCATCGGCAACAAGCGCCCTGGCGACGAGGTCCGCCTGCGGGTGATCCGCGCGAAGGGGCCGAAGAAGCTCACGGTCACGTTGGCCGAGCGCCCCGGCGGGGACCGGGACTGACCCCTTCCGAGCGCCCCACGCAGTCGGTGAAGATCGATACGCTCCCTCATGCACGACTACTACTCCTACGCTCCGCTCCTCACGCTCCAGTGTCCGCTCTTCCTCTGCGGTGTCCCCGGGGCCGAGGTGGGCCCCACGGCACGGGTCGCCACGATGCTCGTCGGCTTGCCTCTCGTGCGGCTGACCCACCGCGTCGCCCACCTGGTTGGGGAGGATCACGACCGGGCCCTGATCACTCAGGGCGAAGAGAAGCTCCTCGACCTCGAGCTGGCCCAGCTCCACAAGGCACTGGCCATGCGCAGCCCGCCCGTCATCGCGCTGTCGTCCGTGGGCCTCACCGACCCCCGCATCCGCGCGCTGGCCACCACTGCTGGCGACCTCCTCCAGCTGCGCGTCGACCTGCGGGTCGCCCTCGACCGCATCCGCGCGGATGCCGCCAAGAATCCCGGCAAGCACCTCCACCTTCGCCACGGCGGCGCGGCCGACGACGAGGCCATCCTCGCCCGCCTTCGCTTCCTCGATCGCCTGTGCCGCGAAGCCCCGACCCACATCGACGTCGAGCGACGCCTGCCCCTCGATGTGGGGCGGCAGATCTGCAGCGACCTCGAGGCCCGCGCGGCGGGATGACACAGCGGTTAAGGTCCGCGCGCAACGAGGGGAGAGGCATGTTCGACGACTACCTGGTGCTCGGGGGAGCTGGCTTGGTCGGCCTGCAGGTGTGTCGCAGGCTCACGGTGGAGATGAACCCGCGCCGCATCGTGGTGGCGTCGCTGCTGGAGTCCGAGGCACGGGACGCCGTCGGCTTCCTCGAAGAGGAGTTCGGCACCACGGTCCGCTTCGTCCCCGCCTGGGGCAACCTGTTCGTGCCCAGCTCCCTCGCGGACGTGCACCGCACCGAGCTCCTCGCCGACCCCGACAAGCGTCGGACGCTCCTCGAATTCCTCTACGGCGACTTCGACGCCGCCTACGCCACCAACCACCTGTGCAAGCTCATCCACGAGCACCGGCCCCAGGTCGTGGTCGACTGCGTCAACACCGCCACCGGGCTGTCCTACCAGAACGTCTTCGACGGCGCCCACAAGGTGATGGACCGCTTCGATGGCGACCGGTTCGACCCCGAGGGCAGCGTCGACCTGCTGGAGTTCCTCCTCTCCCAGTCGGTCCCCCAGCTCATCCGCCACGTGCGCCTCGTGCACCGGGCCACCACTGAGCAAGGCACGCGGGTCTACCTCAAGGTCGGCACCACCGGCACGGGCGGCATGGGGATGAACATCCCCTACACCCACTCGGAGGACAAGCCGTCCAAGGTGCTGCTCGCCAAGACCGAGGCCGCCTTCGGCCACACCGGCCTGCTCTTCCTCCTGGCCCGCACGCCGAACGCCCCCATCGTCAAGGAGGTCAAGCCGGCCGCCATGATCGGCTACAAGGCCGTGCGGACCGTCACCGTGCGCGACAAGCACGGAAACGACAAGGTCTTCCGTCCAGTCAGCGTGCCGGTCGAGGGCGACCTCACCCTGAAGCTGCCCCACAGCGACTACGAGCCCACCGGCGACCTCACGGTCAGCGTCGTCGACACGGGCGAGAACGGCGTGTTCACCCGAGGCGAGTTCGGCGCCATCACGGCCTTGGGCCAGATGGAGTACATCACGCCCGAGGAGATCGCCCGCACTGTGGTCCACGAGATTCGTGGCGCCAACACCGGCCAGGACGTCATCTCCGCCATCGATAGCTCCGTGCTCAACCCGTCCTACAAGGCCGGGCTCGTTCGCTCCGCTGCGATGCACGACCTGGCCCTCGCTGAGTCCGACACCGAGCTGCCGAGCGTGGCCCTGGGGCGCCTCGGCCCCCCCGAGCTGTCCAAGCTCCTCTTCGAGGCCCAGCTCCTCAAGGAGTGCTTCACCAGCCTCCAGAGCGTCCTGGAGACGCCCGACGGCCCCCGTGGCCCCGAGGAAGTCAGCCACATCCTCGCAGAGCACCTCCCCACCTCGCGGGTGTTCACGCTCGCCCCGTCCATCGGCATCCCGATCCTCTCCCCAGACGGCCGCACCCTTCATCGGGGTCCGTGCATCAACGTGCCGGAGCTCTCTGGCCACGCCTCCTCGGTCTCCCTCGACGACGCCCCGTCCGTCGACGCATGGGCCAAGAAGGGCTGGATCGACTTGCGCCCCGCGAATGCCCTGGTGTGGCTGCAGCGCCTCGGCAAGATGGCCAGCGCCCGTCGGGAGCTCCGCGATGCGGGGTCCGCTGCTGCCTCCATCCATACCTACCTGCCCACCTCGTTCGAGATCGGCGAAGTCGTCGCCTGGATCTTCAACAACGAGATGGGCGGGTACCGAATCAAGTAGGGTTGGCCCCATGAGCGACAATCCACTCGCCTACCGCCTCGTCGAGATCAGCGCCGCCGGTACGTTCGGCACGGTCTGCGTGGCCCAAGACATGTCCAACGGCACCCTCGTCGCCCTCAAGGTGCTCAAGGCTGCCCACCTGCATCGCCCCCGTGTGCTCGCCCGCACCCGAGACGAAGCGGCGCTCCTCACCAAGCTCGATCACCCCAACATCGTCGAGATCGAGGACATGGTCACCCTCGAGGACCGTCCAGTGATGGTCCTCGAGTGGGTCCGAGGCCTGTCCCTCGAGCAGGTGGTGCGCGCCCACCCCGACGGCATGCCCGCCCCCGAAGCCGTGGAGCTCATCCGCCTCGCATCCGAGGCCCTGGCCGCTGCCTACGGAAGCCTCGACGCCGACGGCAACCCGATGCACGTCATCCACCGCGACATCAAGCCCAGCAACATGCTGCTCTCCGTCGATGGGGAGATGAAGCTGGTCGACTTCGGCATCGCCCGGGGCGAGTTCGAGGGCAAGGAAGCCCAGACGCTCTCGATGGTGCTGGGTGCCCGTGGCTACCTCGCGCCGGAGCGACTCGACGGCGACGACGACAAGCCCTCCTGCGACATGTACTCCCTGGGCATCTGCCTGTACGAGTTCCTGGTCGGCCGCCACATCGTCCTGTCGGTGCACAAAGACTTCCACGCCGAGGCGCTCAAGAAGCACCTCGATGCCCTCAAGCTCGACGACGTGTCCCCCGAGGCCACCACCCAGCTGCGCAGCATCCTCGCGGACATGTGCGACTACCACGAGCACAAGCGGCCCGACTACCCCACCCTGCTGGCCCAACTCGAGGCCTTCCAGGCGAGCCTCGACCGCCCCGCCGACCTCCAGGCCTACGCCCGCAAGGAAGTCCTGCCCATCTTCCGCGACCGCAAGCGGGTGCGCCCCATCGATCACCCGGCCTACCCCGAGCTGGCCTTCGTCGAACGCAACGCCCGCGGCAAGACCTGGGATGCCCCCCCCGACATCGACGCCACGATTCGCAAGCTCCTCCGGGGCAAGGATTGGTTCGCCGGCGCGAGCGAAATCGACGTCCTCCTCGTGAAGAACCCCCACTGGTCCGCAGCTCCTTTCCTGGAGAAGCTGCCGAGCGGCAGCAAGGCCTGGTGGCAGTTCTGGGGCTCCAGCGACCTTCCCGTCGAGCAGATCCTCTACCTGCTCAAGGTCTTGGAGCAGCGCCCGGACTCCGTCGTCCGCGAGCGGGTCGGCACCCTGCTCCAGCACACCGACCCCACCGTGGCCAAGGCCGCGCAGCGGGTGCTCAACGCCACGGCGTAGGGCTCACCCGCCCTGGTGCTGCACCCGGTCCCCCACGAACACCGGCTTGTCCCCATCGGCCTCGATGCCACCGACGGGCATCGGCGCGCCGTCGTGGTCGCGGAAGTAGAGCGGCAGCCCCTCGCCGAACCCGATCTGCTCGGGCATCTGCCGCACGTGGTGCAGGTGCACGTGGGGCTCGCTGGTGTTCCCCGAGTTGCCGCACTGCCCCAAGACCTGCCCCTCCGCCACCGCATCGCCCTTCGCGACCGCGATGCTTCCTGGCACGAGGTGCGCCAAGAGCAGGTAGGTGCCCGTGTCCAGCTTCAACGCCACGTGGTTGCCCGCCGGGGCCTCCATGTTGGGCACGAAGGTGCTCGGGTCTTGGTCCGGCTCCCCGTCGTGCACCAGCGCGACCGTGCCCGCAGCAGGGGCGAGCACATCCAGGCCGTAGCAGCCATAGCTGTGCAGGTCGGCGCTGCCGTGGCCCGCGGGCAGCACCAGCAGGTCGTAGGCCCAGCGCTGATCGGGGGTCGCGGCGTGGTAGTTCGTCGTCACGGTGTCGCCGCCCCAGCCCACCACGATGGGTCCGTCGAGGGGCAGACGAACCGTGGCGGCCGGTGTCGTGGTCGCCAGGTCCGCCGGGTAGGCGGGGGCCCACACCCCGGCCAGCACGAGGATTGGCACCAACGACACCATCGAAGCGACCGCGACCGCGCTGGCCAGAAGGCGACGGGCCGGCACCCACCAGCCGAGCAGCACGCTGTGCAACAGGCCGAAGGCCCCCGCCGCGGGGAGCAGCATCATGCCCAGGTACCAGCCAGCGACCTGCATCAACCCGCCCGAGGTCCAGAAGCCCAGCACCACGCCCCAGGCCGCCAGGAGCCCCACGGCGCCCAAGCTCCACAGCACCCACAGCGCCACTCGCTTCATGCCCCCTCCGTCGCCCCGTTCCGCCGGGCACCCTACTACGTAGGAGGAAGCTGTTCCGCACGAGGACGACGCGGCCGGACGTACCGGGCCCCCTCAGAGGCCACCGCCCCCCTGCCCAGGGCGCCCCATCGGGCTACCAGGAAGCCCCGCCCCGAGGATTGCCATGAAGCTCACCGGCCGCCTGCTCCACCTCGTGTCCGACGCCGCGGCCCTCCGCGCCCAGATCGACGGCACCGACCTGCCTCTCGACCACGGCCACGACTACCTCTTCGGCATCAACACCGATCTCATCATCTCCGGTCGTGCCTGCACCCTCGGCTACACGCCCCCCGTGCTCGGCCCCTACTTCCTGGAGAACCTCTCCGAGGTCGTCGCCATGGACGACATCCGCAAGGGTGGCTTTCAGGTCCTGGTCGGCGGGGACGCCTACGGCAGCGGCTCGTCCCGCGAGGTGGCGGTGGTCGCCCACGAGGGCGCCGGCATCGAGCTCGTCGTCGCCGACAGCTTCCAGCGCATCTTCCAGGAGAACATGGTCTACAGCGGCATGCCGTTCACGACCGACCGCCACGTGCTCACCCGCCTCGAGGCCGGAGAGGACGTCGACGTCACCGAGTTCTTCAAGGCCCTCCCGCCCTTCTTCCGGGCGGTGGCCGAGGCCGGCGGTCTGATGTCGTACGGCACTCAGCTGCTCGCCGGCGCCATCGAGCCCACCTACGCCACCGACGTCGCGGCCCGCCCGATGAACATCGCCGAGAAGGTCATCGCCGCCCGCACCTGGCGCCCCGATGGCGAAGGCATCGCCAGCGTGAAGCCCGGCGATCAGGTGCTGTGCCAGGCCGGCTTCCGGGGCATGCACGAGTACACCACCGGCATGGTCATGGACCTGTTTCGGCAGGAGTGGCCCACCGAGCCCGTCGACCGCCCGGAGCTCGCTGCGGCCTTCGAGGACCACTTCGTGCTCATCGCCCACGAGGCCGTGCCCGACAGCGCCAAGAAGGCCCGCCTCGGTCCGGCCATGCGCCTCACCGAGGAGATGGTCGAGGCGTGCGAGGCCAACGGCATCCGCCTCCATGGCCCCGGCCGCAGCCACGCCCCTGGCGTCTGCCACCGCATCGTGGTCGAGGACTACGCCCTCCCTGGCGACATCGTGGTGCTCACCGACTCCCACTCCCCCACCGCGGGCGTGCTCAATGCCTTCGCCTTCGGCGTCGGCTCCACCGCCATGGCCTTCGCCCTGCGCACCGGCCTCATCCCGGTCACGGTGCCCAAGGTGGTCCGGGTCGAGCTCGAGGGAAGCGACCACGACGGCCTCCTCTCCCCCAAGGACGTCATCCTCCACATCATCGGCATGCCCTACTTCCGCGAAGAGCACTGGCGCACCTCCCCCACCGACACCTGCATCATCGAGTTCGGTGGCTCGGCCCTGGCCCAGTGGAACGTCGACCAGCTCTCCGTCCTCACCAACATGACCGTCGAGGGCGGCCTGATGACCGGCATCGTGGAGCCCTGCGCCGCCATCGTCGACTTCCTCAAGGAGCAGCGCGGCATCGACGTGACCGACCAGCTGGTCCACGCCGACGAAGGGGCGAGCTACGCCAAGGTGCTCTCCGTGAGCCTCGACGAGGTGCCCCTGACCGTCGCTCTCCCCGGCGACTCCCGCAACCGCGCCTCCCTCGCCGACCACGAAGGCGTGCACGTGCAGAACGTGGTCATCGCCAGCTGCACCGGCGGCTCGTTGTCCGACCTCCGCGACGCCGCCAAGGCCATGAAGGGCGGCACCCTCGCCGAGGGCATGCGGGTCACCGTCACGCCGTCGAGCACGGCCGTGTTCGACGCCGCCGAGGCCGAGGGCCTGCTGGCCTTCTTCCGAGAGCTGGGCTGCGTGGTCACGTCCCCCGGCTGCGGGTCGTGCATCGGCAACGGCCCGGGCATCCCCCGGGAAGGCGAGGTCACCGCCAGCACCACGAACCGGAACTTCGACCGCCGCATGGGGGCCCCGGGCCCGGTGTACCTGGTGTCCCCGGCCGTGGCAGGGGCCACCGCCATCCACGGCACCCTCTCCGACCCACGGCAGCGCTGAAGGATGCGTGTCGCCACCTGGAACGTCAACAGCCTGCGGGCCCGCATGGACCACGTCCGCCGCTTCAGCGAGGAAGGCGGCTGCGACGTCATCTGCCTCCAGGAGACGAAGCTCACCGACGACCTGTTCCCTGCCGACGCCCTTCGCGACCTCGGCTGGGAGCACCTCGCATGGTGGGGGCAGCCCACGTACAACGGCGTCGCCATCCTCTCCAAGCACCCGCTCGAAGACGTCCAGAAGGGCTTCATCGACTACGACGACGACGAAGAGGTCGGGCGAATCATCGCCGCCACCATCCAGGGCGTGCGCATCTACGGCCTGTACACCCCCAACGGCCAGCGGGTGGGCTCGCCGAAGTTCCTGTACAAGCTGCGTTGGCTGGAGCAGCTCAGGCGAGAGCTCGACCGCTACGACCCCGCCCAGCACATGCTCGTGTGCGGCGACATGAACATCGCCCCCGGCGACGACGACGTGTGGGACCCCTTCGCCCTCGACGGCCAGCTGCTCTGCCACCCCGACGAGCGCGGGGCCCTCGACCGGGTCCTCGACTGGGGACTCGTCGACAGCTGGCGGGAGCGCCACCCATGGGACCAGGAGTTCAGCTGGTGGAACTACCAGCAGATGGGCTTCCAGCGAGGCTTTGGCCTGCGGATCGACCACATCTACCTGTCGAAGTCCTTGAACGCGATGTGCCGTGGCGTGCAGATCCACCGCGACGTCCGTGGCTGGGACACGCCGAGCGACCACGCACCCGTCAGCGCCGACCTCGACGTCTGATGCCCCACGTCCTCGTCACCGGGGTGCCCGCCTGGGTGCCGCACCTCCGCTTGCTGGGCCCCGGCGACTGGGCCCCAGCCGACGACGGCTGGACCGCCGAGCTCCCCCGGGAGGCGGCAGCCGACCTGGCCGCCCGCCTACGGAACCTCGGCATGGACGGCCGGCCCTTCGAGGTGCAGGTGCGCCCCAGCCTGAAGCGCAAGCTCGTCCGGGACGCTCGCTCGGTCGATGCGAAGCGTCGACGGGACACCAGCCCCGGCTTCACCCGCACCGACGTCCGCCTCGACGACGAGGGGCGCTGGTCCCTGACCCCGGAGAAGCTTGCCCTCGCCCTGGGCCAGCGGGCCCCGGCCACCGTGGTCGACGCCACCTGCGGCGCAGGCGGCAACGCCATCGGCTTCGCCCGAGCCGGCGCGCGGGTCATCGCCATCGAGACCGACAAGCACCGTGCGGAGCTGGCCCGCCACAACGCCCGCGTCCACGGGGTCGCCGACCAGGTCGACGTGCGCGTGGGCGATGCCGCCGAGCTCCTCGCGGGCATCGACGCCGAGCTGTGCTTCGTCGACCCCCCGTGGGAGGGCTACGACGCCGTGCGCTGCGGCCTCGAGGACCTGTCTGTGCTCCAGCACCTGCTGCCCGCCACCGAGCGCTTCGACCAGGTGTGGCTCAAGCTGCCTCCGAGCTTCGTCACCGCCGACCTCCCCGGCTTCGTGCCGCGGGCCTGGTTCGGCCACGCCAAAGGGGACAAGCAGCGGGTGAAGTTCGTGCTGATGGCCCGGCCCGACCAGCCGGCGTCGCCCCGAAAGACCGGCGGCTGAACCCGGTGCGGGTGACCGCGGAGCCCCCGGCCCGTGAACATGACGGTGGTAGACTGCACCCACCTTTCGCAGGGAGGAACCATGGGAATCACGTTCATCTTGGGGATGGTGCTCTTCGGGTGCAGCCAAGACGGCCTCTACAGCCTGGAGGCGGCCCCCATCGAAGGCGCCGATGCCCGAGAAGAGGCCGCCATTCGCTCGGAGATCCAGCGCATCGTCGACACGATGCAGGTGCAAGGCCTGCTGTTCGAAGCCATCGTGGTGAAAGCGCGGGCCGGTGGCGAAGGCCCCCTCGGCCACTACGACCACGGGCGAGCTCGCATCGAGCTCCCTGGCATCGTGGACGACACGATGCTCCAGCAGGCCCTGGTGCACCAGGTGTGCCACGCGATGGACACCCAGTTCGGGGATCTGTCCGTCCAGCGGGCCGAACCGCTGATCGACGTGTACCGCGACCTCGTCGACGCCGACCTCTCCTACCCCCTGCGCAGCCAGCGCCACAGCGAAGGCTTCGCCCAGCTCTGTGCCCTGGGTGCCGGCCCCCTCGCGGCCCTGGCCTCGGATGGCGAGCGGCCGAGCTCCTCCACCCGGGTCGCGAGCTGGGTGACCCAGCAGGCGGTGCTGGCGGCCCCCGCCAGGCCCGACATGACCACGTGGCTGCCCCCCGAACCCATCGACGGGCGGCCCTCCTTCAACGTGTACGGCGAAGGCGTGTTGAGCGTGTACAACCTGGACACCGATGAGGTCCTGCTCCTCGACATCGATGGCAACGAACTCCCAGGCCACGAGGGCGAATCCACCGAGAGCCTCCTGGACACCTCGGGCTTCGACGCGCGGCCCTTCGCAGGCGACATCCTGGTAGGGGCCACGTCGGCGTCCAGGGGGGCGGTCGCATTCGTCCGACCGGCAGGCGGCTCCCGATTCCACGTGTTCGCGAGGGACGTCGAGGGGCCGTGGGCATGGGTGGCGCCGATGCCCAACCCCTTCCTCCATCGCCAGCTCGACGGCGAGATGGTGTTCGCGAGCGAGCCCGAGCCTGGGGTGTTCCAGGTCCACCGCCTGCCCTGATCAGGTCCTTCGTCGCCCGACCATCGCCCCGGTCCACCACTCGAAGTCCCGCTCCAGCGGGTCGTCGTCGCCGAAGAACACGATGTAGCTCATGGCGTCGTAGGGCAAGAAGGTGGGCCGCCCGTCGGTGTGGGTGCCGATCTGATGCACCGTCCGCCACGTGCCGGAGTTGAAGTACACGGCTTCTCCGGCATCGACGTGCCCCAGCGGTGTCATCGACGGGAAGTGGCTGTGGCCGTTCACGACGAAGCGGAGCCCGCCGTACTTGTCCTTCTGGAGCTTCTTGGCGGCCCGCTCGGCGAACTTGCCGTCGAACAAGTGCTGCATCGTCTTGAACATGCGGGTGAGGCGCTTGTCGGAGGCCTTGGCGAGCACCTTGCCGGTGGACAGCGACAGCATGCGCTTGATCTGAGCGCCGGGGTTCACGCCCCCCACCCGCTGCTGGCGGCGGATCCAGTCGTCGAACGAGTCGTTCTCGAGGAACTCCTCGACGAGCAGGCCCCAGGTCTCCGACGCAGGCCGCATCAGCCCCCTCTGCCCGCGGCCGATCTGACGGATCCAGGCGGGCACGGCGTAGATGGGACGTACATCGTCGATGTCGTCGAGGTGGGGAAGGTCCTTGCCGAGGCGCTTCCGCAGCGCCCCAGGGAAGCGCACGATGAGCTCGAGGCCGAAGATGTCGGAGAGCGGGGCCGTGCCGTCGCGGCTGCTGCAGATGAAGTCGCCGGTGTGGCCGTGGTAGGCGAGCACACCATGCTGGTGGAAGACCTTCTGGTCGGGGAAGTCGATGTCGGACACGTCCTGGCCCGTGAGGGCCTTCCACAGGCGACGGCGTGCGGCCGGAGCGTGCTTGAGCAGGCGGTCGTGGTTGCCGAGCACGTAGTGGAGGCGGAGCTGGTCTCCTTCGACCTTCTCGCGGATGGCGTCGAAGAAGGCCTGCTCTCGGACCACGATGGCCTCGACGATCTCGTCGATGACGTCGAGCATCTCCCCTTCGGGGGGGTGGTACGGCCGGTGCGGCCCCTCGAGCCAGTGCACGGACCGCACGATGTCGATGAAGTCGCCGACGATGCACAGCTCGGCCGGCTGGTCCCCACGGGCCCCCTCGATGCGCTGCCAGAAGCGCTCGAAGGTGGTCGCCCAGGGGATGGTCGGGGTGCCGAGCTCGTCGGTCAGGTGGATGTCGCTGATGAAGACCAGCAGCGGGCGCTTGCGCCGGGCCGTGGGGATCAGCTGGAGCGGTCCGGGCATGGGTTCCTCCAGGAGGAAGGGAAGATACCAGCTTCTTGGCGTCGAACGCCTCCTGGGTCGAGGGTCGGATGTCGCCGGGACGGGCACGGGCGTCGCGGGATAGCCCCGGCCGATGTCTTCGCTGGCGCTGCTCCAGAAGCGTGACCTGCGGCTGTACCTGATCGGCCGCTCCGCCAACCACCTCGCCGTGCTCATGCAGTCGGTCGCGGTGGGCTGGCAGGTCTACGCGCTCACCGGCGACCCGGTCTCTCTCGGGTGGGTGGGCCTGGCCCAGTTCCTCCCCATGCTCCTGCTCACCCTGCCCGCCGGCGACCTCGCGGACCGGTACGACCGCCGCTACCTCGTCGCGGTCTCCTCGGTGCTCCTGGCCTTGTGCTCAGGCCTGCTGGTCGCCATCTCCTGGCACCCCGACCCCCAGTCCACCTGGATCTACGGCGCGCTGGCGCTGTTCGGGGTGGGGCGCGCCATCTCTGCCCCGGCCGCTCGCTCGTTCATCCCCCACCTGGTCACCGACGACGAGCTGCCCGCAGCCTCCGCCTTGTCCGCCACCGCCTTCGAGATCGCCGTCATCGCAGGCCCGACCCTGGGCGGCTTGCTCTACTTGGCAGGCCCCACGGTGGTCTACGGTCTGTGCGCCACCCTCGCGCTGTTCACCACGGTGTGCTTCGCCGCCATCCACACCCGCCCCGAGGCCACGGAGCACGCAAGCACGGCGGTGGAGCGGGTCCGGGAAGGCCTGGCGTTCATGCGGGGCAGCCCCATCGTGCTCGGAGCCATCGGACTCGACCTGTTCGCGGTCCTGCTCGGAGGGGCGGTCGCCCTGCTGCCGGTCTTCGCCGCCGATGTCCTCCACGTCGGCACCGTCGGCCTCGGCGCCATGCGCACGGCCCCCGCCGTCGGTGCGCTGGTGGTCAACCTGTGGATCGTGCGTCGTCCCCCCGAGCGCCACGTCGGGGTGTGGATGATGGCCGGCGTCGGCCTGTTCGGCCTCGCCACGGTGGGCTTCGGGCTGTCCCGCAACCTGTGGCTCTCGCTCGCCTTCCTGGCGGTCATGGGCGGCGCAGACATGGTCAGTGTGTGGGTCCGCTCCACGCTGCTGCCCCTGGCCACCCCCCGGGTCATGCTGGGTCGGGTCAGCGCGGTGGAGATGCTGTTCATCGGGGCGAGCAACGAGCTCGGCGAGTTCGAGTCCGGCATGACGGCGGGCTGGTTCGGCACCGTGCCCGCGGTCCTCCTGGGCGGTGTCGGGACCTTGGTGGTGACCGGGGTGTGGTGGGTCGCGTTCCCGGCCCTGCGTCGGGTCGACCGTTTCTCCGACCTGACCCCTCGCCCGCCCGGCCTCCCTCCCCCCCGGGAATGATCCGATAGCACCAGGGTGAACGGCTTCCTCTCCCTGCCGACGTACCACATCCATCGGGCTCAGCTGTTCCAGCAGCGGTCCCTGGAGCGCATCAGCTCGGGCAAGAGGGTCGTGCGCGCCGCCGACGACCCCGCAGGCTTCGCCGTGGCCGAGAACCTCGCTACCCGGGCGCGGAGCGCGCGCATCGCCCAGCGGAACGTGAGCGACGGCATTGCCTTGATGCAGACGATCGACGGCGCCGCCGCGGAGGTCGGAGAGCTCCTCAAGCGCCTGCGAGAGCTGGCCACCCAAGGGGCCAGCGAGACCCTCGCCGACACCGAGCGTGCCTACCTCGACAGCGAGCGACGCCAGCTCACCGAAGAGGTCGATCGCATCGCGAACACCACCGACTTGTTCGGCCGGACCTGGACGGACGGAACCGTCGCGAGCGTGTCGGTGCAGGCCGGTCCCGACGCCGGCGACACCATCCCCCTCACCCCCGGTGACCTACGGGCCGGAACCCTGGGCATCGACACCCTGGACTTCAGCACCTCCGCCGGGGCCGGGGCGGCGCTGCCGGACCTCGACGCGGCCCTCGACGCCATCCACTCGCAGCGCAGCCAGCTCGGCGCCTCGATGAACCGCCTGGCGTCGGCGGAGCGCCTGGCACAGACCTCCGAGTTCACCCACACCGAAGCCGCCAGCCGCATCGTGGACGTGGACATCGCCCTCGAGGTCGCCGAGATGGTCAAGGCTCAGGTCCGCATGCAGACGAGCATCGCTGCGTTCATGAAGATCAACGAAGCCAACCGAACCATGATGGCGGCGCTGCTCGGCTGACGCCCCCGCGTCAGCGCCGCCGACGCAGCCCCAGCACCCCGAGCAGAAGCACCGCGAACGGAGCCGCCGAAGAGCCCGTGCCCGCACAGCCGCAGCCGCCCTTGGCCTCGGTGCCGTCGCCGCCTCCCCCCACACGGTCCCCGTCATCCGTGGTGTCGCCGATTGGCACCGTGTCGGCCCCCGGCGGGTCGGTGGTGGGATCGGTCCCTTGGTCGACGAAGCCCTGCCCGGTCAGCGGCACCCGCACCTCCGGCTGGAGGGGGTCGTTGCTCCGGATCACCAGGTCGGCGCTCTCGAGGGTCGTGCCCCCCGGGGTGAACGTGATCGACAGCCCGTCGGACTCCTGGCTGCGGGCGACCAGTTCGTCGGGGAACACGGTGAACGACCCATCGCCGTCGATGAACACGTCGCCCTCGAGGATGAGGTCCCCCAGGTTGGAGACCGGCATCTGCAGGGTGCGCTCCTGCCCCAGCAGCACTTCCCCGAAGTCGTAACGGGACGCCATGGTGTCCAGACCCGGCAGCGGGTGCATCACCTGCATGGGGTCCGCCTCCTGCCGCCCGGCCACATCCACCACCGTCACGTCGAGGGGGATCGAGAGCAACTCGAAGTCTCCGATGAATGTGTCCAGCTCGATCGTCGGGATGAACTCCACGTTGAGCGCGCCGTCCATGGCCGCCGACCAGGTGACGAGCGTGTCCATCGAGGAGGGGAGGTTGGGATCGAGGGGAACCGCCGTCCAGCGCTCCCGGACGTCCTGCACGATGGCCGTGCCCCCCACGTCGCTCACCACTTGCCCGTCGGACAGGGTCAGGTCGATCTCCGGCGCCACGTCGATGAGGGCCACGATGTCGAGCCCGATGAAGAGCTGGATCGAGTACTCGATCGCCGTCCGGCTGGCGCCCTGGATGTCGACCGGGACCGAGCGCACGGGGTCGCCGTCGAGGAGCATGCCGTCGAACTGGGCGCCTCCATCCATGTCGAAGCTCTGGGACCACAGGTCGACCACCCCGGTGTAGAGGCCGAAGATGTCGATCTGCAGCTCGGCCTCGATGTCGAGGGAGGCCTCGGCTTCCACCTCCCCCGTGTCGGGGATCGGCACCACGCGGTGCCAAAGAGGGTCGGGCCAGGCCAGCTCGCTGTCGGCGTCGATGTCGGTGAACACCGTGCCATTCGGGGTGATGTGGAAGCGAACCGCCAAGGGATCGCTCGAAGACGGCCACCACCCAGTGTCGACCAACGGCCCCGTGAAGATCGGTGCCTCGTCGTGCACAGGCACGGGCTGCGCCGGGCTGGACCACTCGAGATCTTCCACCGAGCCCGTCGTTGCGAACGCCACTGCACACCACCACATGCTGCACCTCACGGAGGCCCGCATCGGTCCTCGCGCCCCATCGTACCGGACCTCGCCGCCCTCCGGCCACCGCGCGTTCCCCCCCGCCACGCACGGGATTCGGAGCGACCGCCCGCTCGGCACTTGGGGGTTGGGGATCGGGATGGCATGATGGGTCCGAATGGACACCAACAAGCCCAAGCCCTGGCTCTCCTTCCGCCTCCGAAAGGCCAAGTCCGACATGGATCCCGACCACCAGGTCGGTGCCTATGGCGGCCATCCTCGCGGCATTCGGTCCCACCTCTGGCCACGCTGCAAAGTGTGCGGCGCGCCGATGTGCCACATGGCTCAGATCGACGCAGGCCCTTCATTGGATCTCGGCGGCTGGGCACGGATGAGCCTCTTCATCTGCCACGCCACCGGCGGCCGATGCGAGGACTGGGATCCTTGGAAGGGAGCCAACGCGGTCGTGCTGCAGCGCCAGCGCGACGACAACCTCTACGACGGCCCCCCGACGGTGCGCGTGTACCGCCGGGTGCGGCTCGCGGCCGATGCCCCCGTCGACGAGGCCTCCCTGATGCGCGACGTCAAAGAGAACGGCACGCCCTTGCGCACCGCCCTCGAGGCCCTGCGCCACGACAAGCTGGGGGGAGGTGCGGTGTGGGTGCATCACGACGACACCCCGAAGTCCCCCAGCGGCAACGGCCCGATGCGGCTGGCCCTGCAGCTCACCACCGACGTGGTGGCCTTCGACATCACCCGCGGCGGCATGGCGTACGTCTTCCTGGATCCGTGGGATGCCTCGGAGAATGCCGGGAAGCTCCTCTGGCAGGGCGGCTGAGCGATTCCAACCGGACCGTCTCGCTGCGCTCGAAAGTCCACTTGGAATCTTACTTGTTGCGCGACCCAAAGGCCGCTCGTCGAGAATCCCACTTGTTGCGCGGCCCAAAGGCCGCTCGTCGAGAATCCTCCTAGGCTCGCCCTTCGATTCGCCAGCGATAAGCAAGCTTATCGAGCGAATCTCGGCCTCACCGTCGCGGGATTCCAACCGGCCCGTCTCGCTCCGCTCGAAAGACCCCTTGGAATCCCACTTGTTGCGCGGCCCAAAGGCCGCTCGTCGAGAATCCTCCTAGGCTCGCCCTTCGATTCGCCAGCGATAAGCAAGCTTATCGAGCGAATCTCGGCCTCACCGTCGCGGGATTCCAACCG